>Ga0066903_100002931_pt1 | contig 13660 bp, 11 predicted proteins | sample PanSoiMetaGPlot1_FD_67491 | JGI IMG/M metagenome (GOLD analysis project Ga0066903, IMG submission 67491) | Tropical forest soil microbial communities from Panama analyzed to predict greenhouse gas emissions - Panama Soil - Plot 1 (version 2) | ecosystem: Environmental > Terrestrial > Soil >... | reverse complement strand
TGCTTCACCAGGTCTGCCGCAGCCGCGATCTCGTCGGCCACCGCCGCCACCGTCACCTCGAGCACCTTTCCGAACGTGTCGGCCTCGCCGCGGTGATCGCGCAGCGGCACCACCCCCGCCGCGCCGATCGCGGTGTCGGTCTGACCGGAGCGCCACGGCCTGCCCATCGTGTCGGTGATGATCACGCCGACGCGAGCGCCCGTCCGGGCGCTGATGGTCTTGCGCATCGCCTCGGCCGACCCGTCGGGGTCGAGCGGCAGCAGCACGACGGTGCCTGGCCGGGTATTCGACTCATCCACGCCGGCCGCCGCGAGAACCAGCCCGTGCCGGGTCTGGCTGATCGTGGTCGGGCCGCGGCGGGCCACCACGCGAACCGTCTCAGCTCTGATCGCCGACTCGCGGTCGGCGCTGACGACCCGGTCCTCCGCCTTGCTGACGATCTTCGACGTGATCACCAGGATGTCGCCGTCTGCGAGGCCCGGGCCTGCGAGCGCGGCGTCGGCGATGAGCGCGGCCAGGTCAGCCCCCGGCGTGATCTCCGGCAGGCCAGGCACCGGCAGGACGATGACTTCCGATGGGAACGTGGTGGTCACCGGCGAGTCCGGCTGCATCGCGGCGGCCGCCGGGCCGGACTCGCTGTCGGTGGTCACCGGCGCACCTCCTTCGCGAGCTCGACGGCGGCCCTGGCGATCTCCGCGGTAGCCGCCACGCTCGTCATGTACAGCGGGCGGGCCCGGACGGCGATGCCGGCCAGTTCAGGAGCGTCCGCTGCGTCCTTGTCGGTCGTGTCGACGAGCCACCCGTCGAGCAGCTCAGACCCGTAGTGCGCGGCGACCGCAGCGGCGGTGGTCGGCACCCCGATCGCGGTGAGGCACGCGTCGGCCATGCCGCGCACTGGCGCGCCGCCGATAATCGGCGAGACGCCGACAACGGTCTGCGCGCACACGGCAGCAGTGATGCCGGGTACCGCCAGGATCACCCCGATGCTGACGACCGGGTTCGACGGCGGGAACAGCACGAAATCGGCGGCGGCTATCGCTTCCAGCACGCCGGGTGCCGGCCGGGCCCTTTCGGCGCCGACGGGCTCGATGCGCAGGGCCGGAACGGCAGCGTGCAGCCTGACCCACCACTCCTGGAAGTGCAGTTCCCGGGGCCGGCCGTCTTGCTCGACCGTCACGTGGGTGCGGACCGGGTCATCCGACATCGGAAGCAGCGTGATGCCGGGATGCCAGCGGTCGCACAACCGCCGCGTGACCTCCGACAGGGTGCTGCCCTGCGCCAGCAGCTGATTGCGCAGGATGTGCGTCGCGATGTCCTTGTCGCCAAGGCCGAACCAGTCCGGCCCGGCGCCGTAGGCCGCGAGGTCGGTCAGCACCGCCCTGGTCTCACCATCGCGTCCCCAGCCCTGCTCGGAATTGATGCCGCCGCCGAGGGTGTACATCACGGTGTCCAGGTCGGGACTCACGTGCAGGCCGAACGGCGTGAAGTCGTCGCCGGTGTTGCCGATCACGGTGATGTCCGCGTCCGGCACGGCCGCGCGGAGGCCGAGCAGGAATCTGGCAGCCCCGACACCGCCGGCCAGAACTGTGATGCGCATGCCGCAAGTCTGTCAACCGCGACGCGGTGATGCTCGGCCACCCTGGCGGGCGGACCCAAATTACTGTGCGGACTTTCCAGGCAACCCAGGCAACAAGGTTGCCATTATCACGTATCTCCCTTGACTCAGCGTAAGACACGCGCGTGTAATTTCACTCGTGTAATTTAGTCCTCCGAGGGCAGTAGCGGGGAACCACGGGGACCACAGGCAAGGAGGTGCACCATGGCAGATGTCATCGTCTCGCTGGTGCGCGAGCTTTGGGTCGGCGCAGACGATGCCGAGGAGCAGAGCTGGCAGGATCGGGCGCTGTGCGCGCAGACCGATCCGGAGGCGTTCTTCCCGGAGAAGGGCGGCTCGACCCGTGAGGCCAAGCGGGTGTGCCGCAGCTGCGAGGTGCGCGCGGAGTGCCTGGAGTACGCCCTCGGCCACGACGAGCGGTTCGGCATCTGGGGCGGGTTGTCGGAGCGCGAACGGCGGAGACTCAAGCGCCAGGCCGTGTAGCGGCGTGCGCGGAGTAGGCAGATACGTGGCGTAGCTGGGTGCGCACGTAGCGTAGTCAGTGCTCACTGACCGTAGCTGCAGGCAGTACTGTCTGGCCATCCAGGCGGGTTGGATTCGCGTATTGTTCACGGGTACCGCCTGCAGGGCGGATCGGCACCAGCGGTGCCGCGGCCGATCGCAACCCCCGGACAACATCCTTGCCCCCAACCGACTCCTACTCTCAGCACGTAGTGACCGCGGTCATCGTCGCCCACGACGGCGCCGTGTGGCTGCCGCGCCTCATCGAGGCGCTCGGCGGGCAGACCAAGCCGGTGCAGCGGGTCGTGGCCGTCGACACAGGGAGCCGGGATCGCAGCGGCTCGCTGCTCGCCGCGCAGCTCGGACAGGCCGCCGTGTTCGGCATGGATCGCTCAACGGGCTACGCAGCCGCGGTGCGCCGGGCACTGCAGCACAAGGCGGCCAGCGCGCCGGTGTCCGGCCGCGGCCGCGGCAACGAGGTCGAGTGGCTCTGGCTGCTACACGATGACTGCGAGCCCGCTCCCGACGCGCTCGAGCAGCTCCTGCGCGGTGCCACCGAGACGCCGCGAACCGCTGTGCTCGGGCCGAAACTGCGGGACTGGACGGACCGGAACGTTGTCGTCGAGGCCGGCCTGTCCATCGACACCGCAGGCCGCCGGGTCACTGGCGTGGAGCCGCGTGAGGTCGATCAGGGACAGCACGACGGCGACCGGGACACCCTGGCGGTGTGCAGCGCCGGCATGCTCGTCCGGCGCGACGTCTGGGAGCGGCTCGGCGGATTCGATCCCGGCATGGCACTGTTCGCTGAGGACATCGACTTCTGCTGGCGTGTACACCAAGCCGGCTTTCGGGTCCGGGTCATCACCGACGCTGTCGTCTATCACGTTCGGGCTGCGACGCGGGCTCGCCGGGCCATCTCCGTCGGCCGCCGCGCGCGCCTGCTCGACCGCCGCAACGGGCTGCTGACGCTGCTCGGCAACCTGCCTGTCGCGCCCATGCTCGCCGCGCTGATCGGCAACCTCAGCCTGTCCCTGACCCGGACCTTGTTCTACCTCGTGGCCAAGCGTCCGGGCGCGGCCCTGGACGAGTGCGCCGCGATGCTCGGCGTCATCGGGCATCCGCTGCGCCTTATGGGCGCGCGGCGACGACGGGCGCCCGGCCGCCGGGCTGCCTACAGCACGCTGCAGGCTGACCTGCCGCCGGGCCGGTCCATCCGCCGGTTCGCCGAGCTGGCCGCGACCGTCCTGGCCAAGCCGACGCCGGACAACCTGGCCGGGGCTCACCACGCCAGCGACGACCCCACGGACGACGAGTCGCTGCTCGTCGATTCAGGTTTCGTGCAGCGGCTGCTGACCAGACCCGGCGTCCTGCTGGTGCTCGGGCTGATCGTCATCGCGGCCGTGGCTGAGCGCCGGATCCTGACGAGCGGGACGCTGGGCGGTGGAGCGCTCTTGCCGGCCTCGGAGGGCGCGTCGGGACTGTGGTCACAGTTCCTGCAGGCGTATCACACGGTCGGAGTCGGATCCGCAAGTGCCGGGCCGCCGTTCCTGGCCGCTCTGGCCGTGCTCGCTACGGTCCTGCTCGGGAAGGCGTGGCTCGCCGTCGACGTGTTGCTGCTGGGCTGCGTGCCACTCGCCGGGCTGACCGCATACCTGGCGCTCGGGCGGGTGACCCGGCTCGTCGCGGTGCGGGTTTGGGCAGCGGTCTCCTACGCGCTGCTGCCGATCGCGATCGGCGCGATATCGGCGGGCCGGCTGGGCAGCGCCGTGGCATTCGTGCTGGTTCCCGTGATCGGCGGCCTAGCGGGCCGCATGTTCACCGAGCCGCCCACGCTCGCCCGGCGGGCGGCGTGGGCAACTGGCCTTACCGTGGCCCTGGGCGCGGCATTCGTGCCGCTGCTGTGGCCCATCGCGATCGCCGGAGCGGTGCTCGCCGCGCTCCTGTGGCGGCGTGCTGCGACGCTCACCAACCTGGCCATCGTGGCGCTGACGCCACTGGTGCTGCTGCTGCCGTGGGTCGCGCAGCTGCTCGGCCACCCGGGCAGCTTCCTGCTCGAGGCCGGGATACAGCGGCCCGATCTGGCGAGTTCCGGTCTGGCGGCCCGCTCGTTCCTGCTGCTCAACCCTGGCGGCCCGGGGCTGCCGCCGTACTGGGCGAGCGCCGCACTGCTCGCGCTCGGGCTGGCGGCGCTGCTCACGTCCCGGCGGATCTACCTCGTCGCCTGCGGCTGGTGCGTGGCGCTGCTCGGATTCGCGGCTGCCCTGGGCGCCAGCCGGACGACAGTGACGCCAGTCGGCGGCCAGCTGATGACCGCCTGGCCCGGTACTGCCCTCGCAGTCGCGGCCGCAGGCCTGCTGCTGGCCGCCGCCGCCGCCGCGGATGGCCTGCTGACTTCCGGCGACCGGGGCCGCTCGGCCGCGGCGCGCAGGCTGCCGGTGATCGTCCTCTCCCTCGCTGCCTGCACAGCGCCGGCGATTGCGGCTGGCTGGTGGCTGGTCAACGGTGTGACCGGGCCGGTTGGCCGGGCATCCGGCGGGGTGGTGCCGTCACTGGTGGCGAACGCGTCCGGGACGGGACGGCAGCTTCGCACCCTCGTGCTGTCGTCGTCTGGCGGCCAGGTCTCCTACCTGCTGCTGCGCGGGACGAGCCCTGAGTTCAGCTACGGGGACGTGAGTCCGGTGGCCGGCGCAGAGGCAGCCCTGAGCAAGGCCGTTGCCTCTCTCGTCGCGCCCGGCGGCAACCAGGCGGGCAGCCCCAGCCAGCAACTAGCCGGATTTGACATCGGCTTCGTGCTGATGCGAGCGCCGCTGGACGACAAGCTCGCCAGCGTGCTGGACGGAGTGCCGGGTCTGACTCAGGTGAGCATGTGCTCCGCCCAGTGCGCGAGCACCTCGACGTCCGCGTTCGACCTGTGGAAGCTGACCAGCGTGCCGTCGCGGGTCAGCGTCGTCGAGCCGAAGGGCACGGTGGTGGCGATTCCGTCCGGCCCGGTCGGCGTTGCTGGTGCGCGGGTACCCGCCGCGGGCGGCACCCTGCTAGTGGCCGAGCCCGCAGGCGGATGGTCCGCGGCGGTGAACGGCCACGGGCTCACGCCCGTCCGATCGCCTGCGGGCGCGTGGGCGCAGGCTTTCCGGCTGCCGCCGGGGGGTGGCACGCTGACCATCAGCCGGAGTGCGCTCTGGCACGACATTCTTACGGTGCTCGAAATCCTCGCATTCCTGGTCGTGGCCGGGCTCGCACTGCCAGGTATCCGCACGGCCGCCGAGATCGAGGCGGCCGCCGAGGCGGGCGCACAAACCGGCGCGCCTGGCGATGAGACCGAGCTTGTCGGCGCCGGGGTCGGCTCGGGCGCGGCACCGGGCACCCGCGCAAGCGGCCGGACTACAAGCGGCCGGACTAAAGGTGCACGGTCCAGGGCTAAGGCACTCGGCCTGGCTGCCGCCGGGGCAGCGCGCCGCTCGGCCGCGCCGGGCCAGCCCGGGACGGCAGACCGCTCGCCGGTCAGTGGCCGGGCCGGCTCCGCTGGCCGGGCAGGCGCCGCGGCAGTGTCGCGACGGGCTGGCATAGCGGCGCTGACCGGACGATCGGGTCGGCCCGCCGTCCAGCCTCCGGACGGCGGCTCGCCGGCGAACGGCCGCGGGTCGGGCCGGCGGCGTGCTGGCGGGGCTGGCCGCCGGGCAGCAGATGGTGCGGCGGGGGCGACGGCGGACGGCACCGCAGCCTCCGCGACGGAGGTGTTCACGCGAGGTCAGGGCGATGGTGCTGGTTGGCCTGGTGACCGCCAGACAAGCCGGTTCGCGGCCAGATATCCGCAGAATCCTGCCGGTCGGCCGTCATCATTCGATCCGCGCGACCCGCTCGGCGACCGGGGCGGCCGCGCGCCGCTCTCGCCGTCCGGCAGCTTCGACGGGCCGGATGCACCAGGGCCATGGACGGCGGCCTCCGATGGCTATCCCAGCCCGCGCGCGGGCTGGCGCTCTCCGTCCGGCTCGCGCTCCGAGATCGACTACCCGGTAGACCGTTCAGGCGATCGCCAGTCCGGGTACGCCACGCGCGATTACCCCCCGGACCACGGTGGCCGGCCACCGGGACGCGACTTCCCGTCTGTCTCCGGTTACGAGAGCGATCGCGACGACGCTCCCGGGACCGATGACGGCCACGGGCCTGGCTCCCCCCCGCGTGGTGGTCACCGGCGCCGCGGCAGCAATCGCGATGCCGGGCGGGACGCACCCCAGAGCGACCGCAGCCAGGCGTCCAGCTGGCCGGAGAACCAGCCACAGCAAGGCTGGCCACAGGACCACGGCCGGCGAAGTCAGCCGTGGTCCGGCCAGGATGCGGATGACTGGGATGCGCAGTCACCCTCCGGCGAGGTGCATCACGACGGGCCAGCCAGGCGCGACCGAACCGGCCGCAGGTGGCCGGCCCCGGACGATCGCAGGGAGAGGCGATGAGCGGGGGCCTGTTCCGCCGTGTGGTCCTCATCGCCGCGGTCGTGCTCGTGCTGGCGGGGATCTACGGAATAGCCAGGATCAGTCACCCGGCGACCAAGGCTGCCCGCCATGCTGCGGCCAGCCGGGTCGATGTCTCCACCGCGGTCCGGGTCTGTCCTGCCCCCGGCTCGGCCGGGCCGACGGCTGCCGCGCTCGCGGTGGCCGCGGTGCCAGGCTCGGCCAAGGCTGGCTCGGCTGTCGTCACCCCGCTGTCGCCGGCCGGCAGCACCTCTCCTGGCCGGGTCCTGGCCACGCTGACGCAGCCAGGGATCCTGCAGGCGTCCGGGGTGCCGGTCGCACCCCCGCTGACGGTGGCGGAGCAGGCCGGGCAGGCCGGATCGAGCCCGGGCGTCCGGACTCAGGGTGCCCGTGGCGGCGTGCAGGTGAGCGCGACCGGGGCGCTGGCCCAGGGCATTGAAGTCGAGCAGACGGGTCCTGGCGGGCTCGTCACTGCGCAGTGCGGCGCACCTGGTACGAGCTTCTGGTTCGCCGGGCCCGGCCAGAAGTTGGCGGGCACGATCGAGGTGTACCTGACGAACACCGGTGACACTCCGGCTAACGCTCAGGTCCAGGTGCTGACCGACGCTGCCAAGGGCCCGCCGGCGCTCGGCAACCTCGACAACGGCATCACCGTGCCGCCGCACGGCATGGTTGTCCAGTCACTCGACGGTCTGCTGCAAGGCTCCAGCATCATGGCGCTCAACGTCAGCACGACGGTCGGCCAGGTAGCGGCGGCGGTGCGGGAGAGCAAGGCGGCCGGGCAGGGTGGCAGCTGGCTGCCAGCCCTGCAGGCCCCGGCGCGGCACCTGGTGATCCCTGGCGTGCCAGCCATAGCCGGGCCACCTGACCTCTACATCGCGGTGCCCGGCACCGGAGCGGCGCAGATCAAGATCACGGCGATCACCCAGCGCGGGTCCTACCAGCCGACCGGCGGGACGGGGATTGACCTGCTCGGCGGGTCGGTGTCGGATATCCCGCTGCCATCGCTGGCCGGCATCTCGGGTGCGCTGTCGATTACGTCCAGCGTCCCGATCATCGCGGCGATGCGGGTGGCAGGCGGGCCTGCCGGCGGCGTCGGTGCCCTGGCGGCGAGCGCCGGCCCCATCCTCGAGCAGGGCGTACTGGCCGCTAACCCAGCCGGGTCCGCTGGGCTGACCCAGCTCGTGCTGTCCGCGCCGGGCAAGGCGGCCTCGGTGCGTATTGCCACGGGGACGACGGCCGAGCCTGCTTCCGCGGCGGCCGGCAAGGTCGTCCACATCGCCGCGAAGTCGTCGGTTGTCGTGCCGGTCACGCCGCCGGCGGGCAGCAAGGTGACCCAGTTCGTGGTCGTCGTCATACCGCTCTCTGGATCTGGCCCGGTCTACGGCGGCAGCGTGATCACGGCGCGCAAGTCCCTGCAGTCCATCTTGCCCGTGCCCAGCTCGCTGACCTGGATACCGCTGCCCGACGTCACCGAGTCGCTGGCTGCGATACTGGGCCGCTAGGCTGCCTGCGCTCGCGGCGTTGTCGTTGTCAGCTGACGGCCGCCGCCACGCACGTCAGTCCTCTGCGGGGTAACCAGGATCGACCGTTTGCGGGTCGACTCCGAGCCAGTGAGCGAACTGCTCGACGATAACGTCAAGCACGAGCTCGGCGAGTTCTTCCTCGCCGTCCGCGCGGGCGAGCAGCGGCCTGCGGTAGAGCACAATCCGGGCCGGCTGGTCAGGCACATCACGGCGCGGGCGGGCTTCCTCCCGTGGCCCTGGCAGCGGATTGTCGGCCGCCGGCTCGCTCCGGCCTGGCGGGGCCCCGCCGGCCTCGCCCCGGCCATGCCGGGCACTGCCGGGCTCGAGACGGGCCAGCGGCACCGGCTCGGGATCCCCGGTGTCCGGGAGGACGGGCGGGATTTCCTCGACGCCGAACTCGATGCCGGACAGCTCAGCCTCCCAGCGCGGCTCCAGCTGCGAGACGGCCAGCAGCACGAGGTCGTCGAACCGCTCAGACCGGGTCCGGTGCAGCGGGACGCCCGGCGGCACCAGCGAGCCGCGCAGGCCGCGGCCGTGCCGGTCGCGCCGGCGCACCGGACCACGTCCGGGACGGCTGGTGCCCTTCTCGTTACGCACAGTTCCCGAGCGTATCGCGGCCATCGCCAGCCGTTGATCTGGCAGCCGAAGACACGATCGCGCAGTGTGCCCCGGGTGGTGGCGTTACCGCCCGGGGGTCGATACCGTCAGCCGAAGTAGCGATCATCGCAACCTCGCCTGGCCCTGCACGGTGGACCGGGCCGGTTGCCTAACCGGAGATGGTGACCCGGTGCCTGCTCGCCAGTGCTCCCGCCCGGGCTGCAAGCGGGCAGCCGTCTACACGCTGACCTACGTCTACCGCGAGTCGACAGCTGTCCTGGGGCCGCTCGCGGCGTTCGTGGAGCCGCACTGTTATGACCTGTGTGACCGGCATGCCGACCGGATGACAGCACCACGCGGCTGGGACGTCGTCAGACTGCCGGTCGCCCCGCCCCCAGACGAGGCGGCCGTCACGGACGACCTGGAGGCGCTGGCCAACGCTGTCCGGGAGGCAGCCTCGCCGCGGGCCCCGGTGGAGCCCACCGGCCAGGGTGTCGAGATTCTGCGCCGCGGGCATCTGCGCGTGCTCCGATCCGCGCCATCGGATGGCGGGCGGGTTCGCTGACCGGGCCGGCCGCGAGGCCAGAGAGGAGATGCGCCCAAGGTCGCCCCGTTCCCTCATGGTTTGACTCCGCGCCGAGTGCGGAACGCAGCGTCGGCTGACCTCGGACACCCCGGTAGGATCCCTGGTGCGCGCGAGTGCAGTCCTCGCCAGGATGACGATGGAGACTTCATGAAGATCGAAGACTGGCTGCTGGAGATCCTGGCCTGCCCGAAGTGCCACGCACCGCTCCGGGTCGACGAGGCGGCCAGCGAGCTCGTCTGCACCAGTACCGACTGCGGTCTGGCTTACCCGGTGCGCGACGACATACCGGTGCTGCTGATCGACGAGGCTCGCGACCCCGCGGCGGACAGCGTCCGGGAGTGAGGGCACATCGCTGCGGGCGGAACGCCTGCTCCTCCCGGTAGCGGTCACGGGGGTGGTCTGCGCGCCATCCTGGCCGCGCTGGGCGCGAACCTGGGCATCGCGCTCACCAAGTTCGTCGCGTTTGCCATAACCGGCTCGGCCTCCCTGCTGGCTGAAGGTGTCCACTCGGTCGCCGACTCCGGTAACCAGGCGCTCCTGCTGCTCGGTCGCAGCCGGGCCCGCCGCCAGGTCACCACGGAACACCAGTTTGGCTACGGCGGTGAGCGCTACTTCTACGCGTTCCTCGTTGCGGTGGTCGTGTTCACGGTCGGCGCCGTGTTTTCCGGCTATGAGGGAATCCAGCGCATCCGGCATCCTGAGAAGCTGACCTCGCCGGTTGTCGCGTTCGCGGTGCTCGGCGTCGCCATCGTGCTGGAGGCGTTCTCGCTCTGGAACGCCGTTCGCGAGGCAGGTCCGAGCCGCGGCCGGGCCAGCTGGCTGACGTTCATCCGCCGCACCAAGGCGCCTGAGCTGCCCACCGTGCTACTCGAGGACGTCGCGGCGCTGAGCGGTCTGGTACTGGCGCTCATCGGCGTCACCCTGGCGACGGTCACGCACAACGACCGGTGGGACGCGGCCGGCTCCATCGCTATCGGCGTGCTACTCGGCTGCGTGGCGGCGGTCCTCGCCATCGAGATGAAGAGCCTGCTGATCGGCGAGTCGGCAAGCCCCGGCATGCAGGCCGCCATCGTGGATGCGATCGAGAGCGGGCCGGACGTGCGGCGGGTCATCCACCTGCGCACGCTGCACATCGGCCCGGAGACGCTGCTGGTGGCGGCGAAGATCGCGGTGCTTCACGACGACACGGCTCGCAGCATCGCCGCTGGCATCGACGCGGCTGAGCGGCGGATCCGCGCCGCCGTGCCCATTGCCGAGCTGATCTTCCTCGAGCCCGACATCTATCAGGCCGAGCGCGCTGACATCACCGATCCCGCCGTCCACGCGGCCACGGCGGCGCGCCGCCTGTCGCTGCGTTCCGCAGCCCAGCACCGCCGCGCCGCCCGCAAGCGCCCCGGCTAGGCGACGGCCCGAGCCGTCGCCTGGGTGATGACCGATCCATGGGAGTGGCTCCACTGTCGCCATAGCAGCTGCCATAGCAGCAGCAAAGTCACTCCGACAGGTCGGCGGCTGGGGTCTGGAGGTCGGCGGGCCGTCCGCTGTCGCGGACAGCCGCGAGGTCGGGATCACGGGCGGCATTGGCCCGCAGGTCGGCATTGAGCGCAACGGCTGCTTGCACCGCCGCCGCGGCTGCGCCGAGCTGGCCGGCCGCCGCATAGGCGCACGCCAGGTTGTAGCTGGCCATGCCGCGTGCCTGTGCTGGTGCGCCGAGGTAGCCGGCCGCCGTCACCGCGTGCTCGGCGAGCGCCACCGCCTGCCCGGCCTGGCCATGGCGCGCGTAGTACTCGCCGAGATGACCTGCCGGATGCCAGAAACCCCGGACGATGACCTGCAGCCAGAGCTGCCGTCCGCGCAGCCACGGATTCCGGGCCGGATCGAGCAGGTCCTCGTCACGCGCCTGCATCAGCTCCGTCAGCAGGTCACCGGCCGACGTCCAGGCCGCGGCGGCCACCGCGCCGGCTGGCCGCGCTGTCAGCTCCGCGTACAGGTCCGCGGACTCATGGTCGGCTTCGGCGAACTCGGGCGGCGTGCCGCCGGCCCGGACGGCCTGCAGCCGCGTGACCTGCTGCTGCCGGAACGTCGTGTTGTGCGCGATGACGGGCAGCGCGGCCCAGCACTGCGCGCTGCCCGGCTCAGCCGGGTCCGCCGTCGCGGCCAGGCACTGCTCCTCCGCAGCTGCCAGCCCGACGAGACCCGCGACGGCCCGGCGCAGGCTCGCGGTGCTCACCGCGCTCATCGCGGCGCGCGTGCTCACCGCGCGCCGTCCCGGCCCGGCCGGTCATCGTGCGCGTCGCCGCCGGGCTTTCCGGGCTTTCCGGCGATGAACAGCACCGAGTAGTCCACGATGACCGTGACCGGTGCGAACCCCACCGTCTGCAGCCGGGTGAGCAGCGAGGCGGGCTCGACCGGGTTGTAGGTGTCCCCCTCGTGAAAGTGGTGCAGGTCGTCGCTGGCGAGGCTGTCCGAGCCGATGAACACGCCGCCCGGCCGCAGCACGCGGAACGCCTCGGCGAGGATCGTGTTCTGCATCGCGATCGTCGGTACATGGTGCAGCATCGTGAAGCAGCCGACCGAGTCGAACGACGCCGCGGGATAGTCAAGCTCAGTAGCGCTGCCGGTAACGATCTCCACGTTGCTTCCCGCGTACCGGTCCGCGAGCCGCCGCGCCGCGTCCGGGTCGATCTCGACGGCGGTGAGCTTGGAGACCCTGTCGGCGAGCCAGCCGGTCGCCGCGCCGGGTCCCGGGCCGATCTCCAGCATCGCGCTGCCGAGGTCGACGTCGCGGGCCAGTCTCGGGAGGATGTCAGTCTGGATATGTTCCGCCCACTCCGGGCTGGTGCACACCTGCGCGTGGTTTTCGTTCATGGTCACGACGTTAGGCAAGGCGCCGGATCGCGCCAATGGCGTAGGCTGCCAAGCTGTGTCGCAGGACGGACAGTCTTCCTGGCCAGACCAGTACTGCGCGCCGGATGACCTGGCCGGGACCGCCGCGGTAATCGTCGCGACGTTTCCGATGCCGCCGGGACTGGTTTTCGACTGGCACACCCATCCGGATCACCAGCTTGCCTGGGCGGCCAGCGGAGTACTGACCGTGCGGACCGACTCCTCGACGTGGGTACTGCCGCCGACGCGCGCCCTGTGGATCCCGGCAGGGCTTCGCCACGAGACGCTGGCCGCCGGGGCAGCCACCATGCGCTCGGCGTACGTGCGGCCGGAACGCTGCACCATCAGCTGGGTGGCGGCGACCCCGGTAACTGCGAGCCCGCTACTGGCCCAGTTGATCGGCTACCTGGGTGACCGCGATCTGGACGCGAGCCGTCGCGCCAACGCCGAGGCGGTGCTCGTCGACGTTCTCGAGCCGGTTGCGATGACCACGGTCGAGGTGCGGATGCCCGTCGACGACCGGGCCCGGCGGGTGGCAGACAGCCTTGCGGCTAACCCGGCTGATGACCGGACCCTCACGGAGTGGGGTCATGCCGTTGGTGCCAGCGAGCGCACCCTCTCGCGGGCGTTCCTCGGCGAAACCGGAGTCAGCTTCGGCCGCTGGCGCACGCTGCTGCGGGTGCAGTCGGCGCTCCACGCGCTAGCCGACGGGGATCCGGTGGGCACTGTGGCCCGCCGGGTCGGCTACGAGTCCGATAGCGCCTTCGTGCAGGCGTTCCGCCGCGAGACGGGGGTAACGCCAGCCGCTTACTTCCGCGCCGCCACCTAGGCCTGTTGCGGCCGGGGCCGCGTCAGGCGGCGATCAGGGCGATGCCGACGGCGGCGAGCACCAGGCCGGCCTGCTGGGTCCGGTGCATCCGCTCGCGCAGGGCCAGGCGCGCCAGCAGCACGGTCACCGCGGGATAGAGCGACGTGAGCACGACTGCCGGGCCGAACAGTCCGGCTCTGGTCGCGAGCACGTAGCAGATGTTGGCGCCAGCGTCGAACGCGCCTGCGCCGAGCACGGCGCCGAACAGCGGCCAGCCAGACCGGACTCCGACCGGGGCGGCCTTCACGACTATGGCCGCGACCAGGTAGATGAACAGGCCGGCGCACCGAGCTGCGAGCGCCGGCCACAGCGGTCCGCTCTCGGCCCCGTTACGCATGAACAGGAAGAACAATCCGAACGCCGTCCCGCTCGCCAGGCCCAGGGCGACGCCGCGGGCCCGGTCGCGCCAGCCGGGCTGTGATAGCTCCCGCGGGCCGACCGCGCCCGAGCTGACCATCACGGTGGCAGCTAGGCAGAGCAGGACACCGACGTAGATCGCGGGTCCGAATCGCTCGCCCTCCGCCATGGCGACGCCAACGGGCAGCACCGTCGACACGAGCGCGGCTACCGGCGAGACCACGCCCATCGGCCCGGCAGCAAGCCCGGCATAAAAGA
>Ga0066903_100002929_pt1 | contig 13662 bp, 10 predicted proteins | sample PanSoiMetaGPlot1_FD_67491 | JGI IMG/M metagenome (GOLD analysis project Ga0066903, IMG submission 67491) | Tropical forest soil microbial communities from Panama analyzed to predict greenhouse gas emissions - Panama Soil - Plot 1 (version 2) | ecosystem: Environmental > Terrestrial > Soil >... | reverse complement strand
TGCCTCGCGGGCGGCGATGACAGACAGCCGTCTCCGCGATCTTTCCGTATCTCCGTACTATATTGCGCCGTCGCTGCTGGTCAGTACATGGCTGGCTCGTTTGCGGCAGCGCGCCGCGCTGGCAGCGCGAGCACGGCAGGGAATAGCATGCGGCAAGGCGCTTTGCGCTCGTTGAGTGCTATAGCGCCGGGTGTCCTGTCACGTGCGAAGAGATGAATAGCGCGCTGAGGAGGCAGAAATGCCGGCTCGCATGAATGCCGACCCTGCGGACATGGTCGCGAGGGTCGGCAGGCACTGGGGATGGGTGCTGGCGTTCGGAATCGTTACCGTGTTGCTCGGCATCATCGCGCTGGCCTGGCCGGGGCGCACGCTGATCGTTGTCGCTGTGCTCTTCGGCGCCCAGCTGATCGTCATGGGCATTTTCCGCTTCGTCAATGCGATTGCAACTGATGAACTGCCCGGCAGCAGCCGCGTGCTGCTCGCCCTGCTCGGAGTGCTGTCGCTGATCGTCGGCCTGTACGCCGTGCGGCACCTGCTGGTGACGTTGTTCGCGCTGGTCGTGCTGCTCGGCATTTTCTGGGTTGTCAGCGGCGCGATTGAGCTGTTCATGGCACTGTCGCACCGGGACATGAGTCAGCGAGGCTGGACGGCCATCATGGGCGGAATCAGCGTCGTCGCAGGCATCATCGTGCTGGCGTACCCGAGCATCTCGCTTCTCGTGCTCGCCGTTCTGCTCAGCATCTGGCTGATCATCTTCGGCGTGATGGAGATATCGATCGCCGTCAGGCTCCGCTCGCTCAGTACAGCCGGCTGAGCTAGTTAGCCACCTCGAGGAGCGTCGTAATCTCCTCGTTGGTGAGCTGGATAGCGGCAGCAGCGATGTTCTCTGCGACGTGTTCAGCGGAGCCGGTGCCGGGAATCGGAAGAATCTGCCGCGACCGTGCCAGCATCCAGGCAAGGACGATTTGGCGGGTGCTCGCGCCGTGGATGCTCGCCGATCTGAGCACAGGCGCGAGGCTGTCGGCTTCCTGGATCGGCGCCCAGGGCAGGAACGCAAGCCCCTCCTGATCGCACAGATCCACCATCGCCTCCGACGACCGGTCAGAGACGTTGTAGCGGTTCTGCACCGACACGATCGGCGTAACTTGCTCGGCCTCGCGCAGCTGTGCCTCGGACACGTTCGACAGGCCGATATGCCGGATCTTGCCTTCTTTCTTCAGCTCGGCCAGCGTGCCTATCGATTCGGCGTACGGCACCTTCGGATCCGGCCTGTGCATCTGGTAGAGCGGGATCTGCTCAAGCTTCAGCCGGCGCAAGCTGCCCTCGCAGGCTTCGCGAAGATGCTCTGGCCGGCCATCAGCGTTCCAGCGCCCTGGGCCGGGACGGACCAGGCCCCCTTTGGTGGCGATCACGAGGTCGTCGGGATACGGATGGAGCGCTTCGGCGATGAGGGTCTCGCTCACCTCAGGGCCATAGGAGTCGGCCGTGTCGATGAAGTTAACGCCAAGCTCAACCGCTCGCCGCAGCGTGGCCCGTGCGTCCTCACGGCTGCGCGGTTCGCCCCAGATGCCCTTGCCAGTGACTCGCATGGCGCCGAATCCCATCCGGTTCACCGTCAGGTCCCCGCCGATGCCGATCGTTCCGGCGGCGGCCGCGCTTGGCTGATCGCCCATCAAAGCCTCCTGTGCCTGCCGTGGTCTCGATCCGCACGATACGCCTGGCGGCAAAAACGCAATCCGCACACCTGCAGGCGCGCGTCATGCACGGTGCACTGGTCAGCTGGCGAACGGGATGACCTCGCAGCTGGCCAGGTCCAGTTCCAGGCAGCACGACAAGCACCAGGGCCGGTGCGCGACCACGCCGTTCTTGCGGCTTACCCAGAACCCGGCCGGGGTCTGGCGGCAGTGAATGCACAGCTGAATCGTGCGCGACAGCAAACCAGGAGATACGGCGTGGCCGGCAAGCCGGTCAGCGTCCATCCGGAAGTGATGCCCGAACACGCAGCTCAGCGCCACATGCGGGACGGGTCCGTCCGTGCTCTGCAGGGTGAAACGCTCGGTGATCTCTGCGGTCGCGCCGCATTCGGGACACGGGGTGAGTGCTGGCATGAGTATTGCTCTCCGGTAACTCTTACTTCCGGCGGCCGGTCGCGATCTCCGCGACCGCGCCGACGGCGACATCTATGTCTGCGGGCGTGTTGTAGAGGTAGAAGCTGAGGCGGCAGCTGGCTGGCGGATTGAGGCCGAGCGCGTGGTGGGCGAGCGTCGCGCAGTGACATCCGGCCCTGGCCTCCACGCCGGCCTCGTTGAGCTGGGCGGCGACGGTCAGCGGGTTGTGCCCGGCCAGGTTGAACGCCACGAGTGACGTGCGGCGGGCTGGATCGGCTGGCCCGTAGATCGTGATGCCGGGTACCGCCGCGAGCTGGTTAAGGGCGCGAGCCGTCAGAAGCTGGTTCCAGGCAGCGATGCGAGACATGGCCGGGCGAACGGCCGTTGTCTCGACGGGCCTGCTCGTGGCGTAGTAGAGCGGCCGCTTCGGGCTCAGCGCCAGGTCAAGGAGCACGCGGAGTGCCTGCGCAGAGACGATGGCGCCGAGGATGTTGGGGGTGCCAGCTGAGTACTTCCACGGCAGCGCGTTGTAGCCGACGTACTCAGGAAAGACCTGGCCCTCGGCGATCATGTCGCCGCCATAGAGATAAGGCAGCTGACGGCGGGCGAGGTGCTCGCGCGTGTACAAGATGCCGATCCCGAACGGCGCGAGCATCTTGTGCATGGAGAATGCCAGGTAATCCATGCCGATGGCGCGGACGTCGACGGGGCTGCCGGGGACCAGCTGAGCGCCATCCACCAGCAGCAGCGACCGGTGCTCGCCGTCCGGCTGAACGTAACCTGAGCCGTCGGCCAGCGCCCTGACGGCGTGCAGCGGCGTCCGCGATCCGAGGAAGTTTGACGCGCCGGTCACGCACACGAGCTTGGTGCGGTGGTCGATCAGCCCGGCGAGATGGTCTAGATCGAGCTCGCCCGTGACCGGATCGAACCTGGCGAGCCGGCACTCTACCCGCCTGCCAAAGCGAGGCAGGATCTCCCGCGCGAGGCCGTACCACGGGACGTAGTTGGAGTTGTGCTCGGCGAGCGTGGTAACCACGTTGTCGCCGTCACGGAACTCGGTGAGCAGCGTGTACATCACGGCGTTGATCGCCTCAGTCGCGTTCCTGTACAGGGCGATACATTGCGGCCCCGGAGCGCCGAGGAACGCGGCCACCGTGGTGTAGGCGTCCTCGAACATCGCTGTCATCTGCGCGGATGCTGTCGACTGACCGCGGTGCACGTTCTCATATCCCGGCCCAAGCTCGCGGTACAGCTCCAGCAGCTCACGCGGGGGCTGGGTCGATGCGGCGTTGTTGGTCGCCACGCGCCTGGCGCCAGGGAAGAGGAAGTGCCGCCGCACGGCCCGCACGTTCAGTGGCTCCGGCTGGCTGGCGGCTGGCCAGCTTGCTTCCTCGGCGCCGCGAGCAGGCATGCGCAGCGCGGGCCTGACTGCGGCAGCGGCGGCCGATCTGGCGCTCGCCATCAAAGGACCCCTCTGCTCACCGAGACGGTCTGCTCTCCGTTCGGGTTCTGGCTGGTGGGGAACAGGTCGCTCTGATCGATGTCAGCGTGCACGTGACAGGTGATCTTCGCGTCGCCCTGATCTCGGCAATGCACTTCGATCTGCAGCGGCTGACTCTCGCCGACGTCCAGCATGGCGCCGGCCGGCAACCTGACGAACATCGCGGCGCGCTTCGAACCTGGCTGGAGTGGTGTGATGCCAGCGAGGGTGTCGTACGACTGCGCCGTCACGGCGTCAGGCACGATCAGCTGCGCTATTGATTCGTCACTGATCTTCACGTGACAGGTGACGTTTGTCAGACGCACCCCGTCCGGCATTCCCCTGTTCGTCACGGTAACCGTGAAGGTTCCGTTCTGCCCGGGCGTCAGCACGCCCTTCTCTGACGGATTGCCGATGACGGGAGACACCGCCGTCTTCACCTGATTGTCGAGATAGTCGGCCACGGCGGCGGGAATGTCGATGAGATCGATAGGCATGGCTGGCTCCTCGCGCAGGAATGCGTTACAGCGGCTAGCGTCGGCCGCGCGTGTTAGCGAGGTGCTAGCGAGCGGCGCGGACCGCGGCGATGCGCCGGAGGAGGATCTTCGTGGTGTCCGCGGGTACCGCTCCGACCTCGGCCAGCGCCCGCATCATGCGCCGCGCGGCGGCAGCGGCGGACGCGTGGTCGCCCAGCTGAATCTGGGCGGCGATGGCGAGCCTGTGCGCTCGCTCGTTGTAAGCGTCGGCGCTGAGCGCGGCGTGGGCGCTGCGGACCGAATCCGCCGCCCTGCCCTCGCTCAGCCGGATCTCGCCGAGCGTGAGCGCCGAGTCGACCAGAGAGGTCCGCACGCGCGTGACCTCTCCGCTCAGTTCGTCGATGTCCGCCAGGTCAACGAGCGGCTCGCCCCGCCAGAGCGCGGCGGCGGCGGCGAGAGCGCTGGTGCGAGCCCGCTGGTCACCGGCCGCCCAAGCCTGCGCTGCTGCGCCCGCGTGCACGTCAAGCTGCCAAAGGTCGACCTCCAGCTCCGGGTGCGGGACAAGACGGATGGACGACGAGTCGACGATCAGGAACCGTTCGTCCGGCGCGAGGCTGACTGGTGTCTCGCGTTCCGCCGAACCTCGCAGGACCTGCCGCAGGTAGGTCAGCGTGACGCGCAGATTGCGGGACGCCGCCGTCTGGTCGAGTTCTGGCCAGAGCATTGTCATCGCGCGGTCGCGGCGCAGGTTCGGCTCGACCGCCAGCAAGGACAGCAGCTGGCGGACGCGAATCCGGCGGCTCGCCGGGTTGTCGACAGCCTGGCCATCGAGGTAGACCCTCGCGGGCCCGAGCACCTCGATCCGAACCCGTTGCGCCGCAGGTGCTTCCGCGGATGCGAGAAGCTGGGCTGCAGCGCGCCGGACCGGGTCGTCGCCGTGCTCGTGCTGCCATCTCAGCTCGGCGAGCACGTTGTCGCCGATCCGCCGGCGCAGGAGCTCGGCGGCACGCATGCCTGCGGCAAGCCCGAGGCCGTGGGCCCGCACGGCGAGCTCGACCGACAGCGGCAGCGGGAGCATCGTGATGAGCACGTCGGTTTCTTCGAGCGCCGTCGCGATCGTTACGGCTGCTGGCTCAGGCGGCGGGCATGAACCGGCCTCGCGCGCCGCGAGAACTGCCTTGGCGGCCGAGTGCATGCGCCGGTGGCACCGGCCCAGTTGCGCGTTATCCCAGGCGGACCGGATGCCGGGAACACATATGTAGACGGACGCCAGAGCGCGTCGCAGCTGGATGTCACACCGCGGATCATCTACCGGGTACCGGCGCAAGTGCTCGGTGAGCTCACGTCGCGCGCCCTCCTCGTCGTGCTCGGCGATCAGCCGGGTAGCGACGGCAGCGGCGAGCATCGACGCGTCCCTGGCGTCGGCGAGGTTGACCTGAATCGTGTCGAGCAACTCGGCGAGCTCGCGGAGCCTGCTGGTGTCACCAGTCGACGTGCGCACGTACATGGACAGCGTGGCGTAGAAGAACCGGTCACGAGCGTTGATGTCAGCAGCTGGCCCCTCGTCCGCTCGCAGCTCATCGATTTCCGATACGTCGCCTGCCGACCAGCGGACGAACGGGGGCGTCGTCCTGACGTGCGCGTTGGTCGACGACAACAGGACGCTGTCGGCGATGGCAACGGCCTCATCCGCCCGGCCGGCCAGAACGAGCATGTAGACGTGCAGCCGGGCGGCCGGCTCGCGCATCGGATGATTGCTGTGCGGCGTCGGCAGCCTGGAGAGCGCCTCAAGCGCCGTGTCGAGGTCGCCGTTGAGCTCTGCCAGCGTGGCCGTTACCAGCTCGCTCACGACGTGCAGGACCGGATCCTCGCGGGCGGCCGGCAGCTCGGCCACACGGATCGCGATCTGCAGGAAGTCGGCGTATGCGCCTCGCGAGCTCGCGATCAGCCCGGCCAGCGCCAGCGCCGCTACCTCGCCGGTCTCGTCCGCCGCGGCGGCGAATGCCTTCGTTGCCTTGGCGGCCAGCGGCTCGGCCGCTGGGTCATCGATCGTCACCGCGTGGGTGACGGCAGACCTGAGCAGCAGGAGCTCGGGTGCTTCGGTGTCCGCCGGATCCGCTGCGGCAAGCAGCATGCGAGCTTGCTGCACAGGGAGCGCGGCCATGGTCTGCCTGACCAGATCCAGGGCTGCCATCCTGATCGTGCCGGAATCCCTGAGCAGCTCGGCGACGGTCACCAACCGCAGCGCGTCATGCCTGGCGCGCAATGCCGCCCGCACGGCAGGCAGCAACGACGCGATCTCACCGCTGGTAAACAGGCGCTCCACCGAGTCGGTCCACAGGTCGTGGGCGCGCACGACGCCGTGGTCCGAGACGGTCAGCAACGGGATCTTCGCCGCGAGCTTCTCGACATCGACCTGCTCGCCGCATACCAGCGAGACGGTCCGGCTGTCGCCCCAGCCAATCAGCGCAAGGGTCAGCAGCGCGCGGGCCTCGACCTGGCGAAGGCCGCCGACGATCTCCTCCCAGAGGAACTGCTGAGCTAAAGTCCGCTGCGAGGTGAGCGCCAGCCGGACGAGGGCTGGCCAGCCCGCGAGCTCGCGCCGTGGCGGCTGGACGTCGAGCTGCCTGGCGAGGTTACGCTCTTCGGCCGGGGTGAAAGCGAGTTCCTGCTCGCTGATCTCGACGCAGCCGCCGGTCACCCGCAGCCGGGCGAGCGGTATATCTGCCTCAGCCCGGCCGCTGAGGACGAGGTGGCCATTGCTCGGCATATGCCGGACAACGTCGGCGAGGAGCGCTTGCGACGCCGGGCCGACCAGCAGGTGCATGTCGTCGATCAGCAGGCACACGTCGATCGGCGACATGTGCCGCATCGCCGCGATCACATCGGCGGCGCGGCCCCTGGATATCGCCTCGTCCGCCCCCATCGCCCAGCAGCATGCCGCCGCGAACTGCACCGGATCCTCGTCGTCCGGCTGGCACGATACCCAGGCATCGATGCCGACCGGCGCGGCAAGGTTCTGGCGCAGTGCCTGGGCCAGCAATGTCGTCTTCCCGAATCCAGCGCCGGCGACAACCGTCGTGACGGGTCGTTCGAACCGGCCGCCGAGGACCGAGAGCAGCCGGCCGCGGCTGACTTCCCCGGAAAGGGCGGCTGGAGGCCCTGGCGATTGGCGGGCGGTGACCGGCTGCACAAAGCCCCCCTTTGCGAGTGATGAAGGGCCGACCCGGCCTGCCGGGCTGATCATGCCGCGATCGCTATTGAGGGCAGCCTAAAGTCACGGTCCCGCTGTCCAGCATGAAGGCACGTGTGCAGGCAATGTGGAGGCCGTGTGGAAATGATGTGGAGACGCGGCGGAAAATGGCTCAGGGCAGCTGCTCGCCAAGGAGCCACCGTGCGGCGAGTTCGAGCACGTCGGCGTGAGCGCGGGCGCCGTGATCGGCAGCCATGAAATGGTGTCCGATCACCAGCGAAAAGGCGAGCATGCTGCGGGCTTCGACCTCGGCCTCATCGGCGCTGAAGGTGCCAAATAGGAAGCGCAGGTACTCCATCCGCCGGTTGTCCACCCGCCTGAGCCGCGCAGCGACCGACTCATCGTGCCGGGACCAGGCGCGGATCGCCAGGTCCATCGGCAGCAGTTCGTCGGAGAACGTGAGCGCGCCAGCGCGCCGGATCATTGCCCGGACATCGCCGCCTTTGCTTTCCACCCGTGCGACAACATCGTCAGTGCTCATCCGCTCCCAGGCGTCGAGCATCGCCGTCAGCAGCGCGTTCCGGTCAGCGAAGTGCCCGTAGAAACCTCCTTTGGTAACTCCTAGCGCCTGGGCCAGGACCTCGACCCGTACTGCCTCAGGCCCGCCGGATGCCAGGGCGCGCAGGCCGGCATCGATCCACGCCGTGCGAGGCGTCCTGGTGACCGGAGCCATCGTTCATCCCTTCCTTTGCCCCTGCGTGACGGCCAGCGTGCGGCAGTGCTACCGTCGATACATACGCTACCGTATACATGGAGGCGAGGACATGACACTGCGCCATCGTGGCAGCCGGGGCCTGCGGCTCCCGGCAAGCGCCCACTTCTCGCAGCCGTGGCGGATCCACGAGGCGGCCGGCGCCTTCAGGCTTGAGGACGTATGGGCGCTGCCGACGCCGGGCGGTCCTGACGACTTCACCATGCTGATGCAGCTGCTGACGTCGCGCGGCGGTCCGCTGCAGTCGTCGTCTGGCTTGGTGCGGGGGTTGTGGGCGGCACGCAAAGCGCTAGGCGCCCTGTTCGGCTGGGATGACGCTCCGGCCGGCCGCGACAGCGGGCCTGCGTCGGTCCGGGACCGCCTCCCGGCTGACCTCGCCGACCGGGCAAGCGAGGTTGACGTGGCAATGGCGCCATTCACGACGCTTTACCTGCAGGGCAATGAATGGGCCGCCGAGCTCGACAACAAGACAATGCATGGCGTGGTGCACATCGGCTGGGTCGAGGATCGCTCCGGCAGATACCGCGGCCAACTGGCAGTGCTGGTGAAACCACACGGCTTGTTCGGTGCCCTCTATATGGCCGCGATTCGGCCGTTTCGGCACCTGGTCGTATACCCGCTGGCGCTGCGTGAGACCGAGCGGGCATGGCGTGAGGCGCTGCAGGCCAGACAGCGCAAGCAGCTAGCGGCTGCGCTCGTAGACGATCTGCCCGCCGGAGATGGTGAGGTCGACTTTCGCTAGCGCGATTTCCTCGACCGGGTGCGCGAACAGGTTCCTGTCCAGGACCACAAGGTCCGCTGATTTGCCTGGCTCGAGCGAACCGCTGACGTCGTCGGCATGATTCACATACGCGGATCCGATTGTCGCCGCGGCGATAGCGTCGTGCAGCCCGATCCGCTCTCCTGGCAGGAAGACTTCTCCGGCGCCAGGTCCGGCGTAGGGGTAACCAGGCGGCACGGTCCTGTTCACCGCGACATGCATCTCCCACAGCGGATCCGGGCTCGACACCGGCCAGTCGCTGCCGAAACACAGCTGTGCGCCGGATCGGAGCAGGCCGCCGAACGGGTATTGCCAGCCTGAACGCTGCGGACCGAGGAACGGCATCGTAAGTTCAGTCATCTGCGGTTCCTCGCATGCCCAGAGCGCCTGGCAATTGGCGAGGACGTCCAGTTCCCGAAACCGGGGCACGTCGTCGGGGTGCACGACCTGGATATGGGAGATGTGGTGCCGGTGGTCAGCCGGGCCGTTGGCCTGCCTGGCGGCCGCTACCGCGTCCAGCACCTCACGGATCGCCCGGTCGCCGATGCCGTGGAAATGAACCTGGAAACCGCGGCCGTCGATCGCGGTCACGGCCTCCTTAAGTTCCTCAGGGCCGAAGAAGCTCGCTCCGCTGCCGTCTGTCTCGTGCCCGTGTCCGTCCAGGTACGGCATGAGCATCGAAGCCGTGAAGTTCTCGCACACGCCGTCTTGCATGATCTTGACGCTCGTGGCACGGAACCGCCCGGCACGGCTTGCCCGGTGCCGGCGTTCGGCAAGGCCGTCGAGCTGGGTCACGCCAACACCACGCTGCCACCAGAGAGCACCGACGACGCGCGCGGTCAGCAACCCGCGCCGGTCGGCCTCCAGATAGGCGTCGAAGCAGTCGGGAACAACGGCGTAGTCGCCGACGATGGCCTCCTGCCAGCCGGTGATACCGAGCGAGTGCAGGTAGCGCTGCGCATTAACGATGCCGTCGACCTGCTCGTCCACCTGCGGACGCGGTACGACGCGCTCGACCAGGCCCATCGCGCCTTCTTGCAGGGTGCCCGCCGGCGTGCCGTCTGGTTCGCGCTCGATCCGTCCGTCGGCCGGATCCTGCGTGCTCGCGCTGACTTCGGCCAGCTCCAGCGCCTTGCTGCTCACCCAGGCGGCATGGTGGTCTCGGTTCGAGAGGAACACGGGCCGGCCTGGCACGACGCGGTCGAGGTCGTGCCTGGAAGGGACGCCGCCAGGGAACGCGTTGATTGACCACCCGCCGCCGGTGATCCAGCCCTGGCCGGGATGTGCCTGATCGTAGGCGCGGATGGTGTCAAGGTAGTCGGCTAGGTCGTGAGCCTCAGATATATCGCAGCGCAACCGCTCGAGCCCGGCTGCCGACGCGTGCACATGCGCGTCGATGAACCCCGGGAGAACCATCCGGCCGTCGAGGTCGACGACCCTGGTGCCAGCACCGGTTACGGCAGCCACCTGCTCGTCGCTGCCGACAGCGAGCAGCGCGCCGTCGCGCACCGCGACCGCCTGCGCCCATGACCGCGCCGCGTCGACGGTGTATACCGCGCCGCCGCGCAGCACCAGATCTGCCTCCTGCTTGCTCATCCGCGCCCGTCCTCTTCGTCAGCCGCGCGCAGGGCCGGGTCCCGGCGCGCTGGATCGCCATATCCGCCGCCGCCGCTGGTCTCGATCCTGATCACCGAACCTGGCTGTACGCGGAGCGTCGCTTTCGAGCCGACCGGCACCGTGCGGCCGTCCGGATCGAAGATCGTGATCTTGGACGGCTGGCCGTTCGTGCCGCCGAGCACGCCGCGCGGCACGAAGCGCGGATCGGTCTGCTCGGAGTACACCGTGACCGTCGAGTCCCTGCCGAGCACCTGGTAATCGCGCCGGAGCCCGAGGCCGCCGCGGTATTGCCCGTCGCCCTGGGAGCCGGGAATCAGCTCGGTGCGCAGGATCCGGACGCTGTAGCTGGACTCGGCGACCTCGACCGGCATCAGGCCCACGTTCGCCATGTAGGTATCGACGCCGTCGAGGCCGTCACCGGCACTGTGCGCCCCTGTCCCGCCGCCAGCGACCTCGGCCATCACGCTTGGCAGCCCGGTGCGCGGCGACAGGCTCTCCAGGTTCATGCCGAAGAACGCGACGGTGCTGCTGGCCACGGCCCGGTCGGGCCAGATCTCCGCCGCGGCCCTGATCAGGGTGTCCGCCAGCCGCTGGCAGGTGTTGTGCCGCACGGAAACCGCCGCGGGCGGCTCCGGGTTCAGCACCGTGCCCCGCGGGCAGATGATTTCTACCGCGCGCAGAATGCCGTCGTTCGTGGCGCGAGACGGATCGGTCATGGCCCTGATCGCGTACACGACGCTAGCCCTGGTGCTCGCCCACGGCACGTTCATGGCACCGCGCACCTGCTGCGCCGAGCCGCTGAGATCGGCGATCAGGGCGTCGCCGTGCTTGACCAGCCGGGCGTGAATCCTCGTCGGGACGCCGCCGACGCCGTCGTCATCGAGGAACGCTTCCGCCTCTGCCGCACCATCAGGCAGGTCAGCGAGGTCCAGGCGGATCGCTCGCTCGACCGCGTCCAGCATCATGTCGAAGACGCTGGCGAGGACGGCGGGGGAGTAGCGCGCGGCGAGTTCCTGTACGCGCCGTTCACCGACCAGGCAAGCCGCGCGCTGGGCCCGCAAGTCAGACAACGTCGAGACGGGGTCGCGGACAGCGGCGCCGACGAATGCGAACACGTCGGGGTTCTCCTCGCCAGCCAGGTACAGCCGCACGGGCGGCAGCAGCAGTCCTTCGGCGTATACCTCGCCGAGGTCGGGTCCTTCGGTCCCTGGACGGACGCCGCCGACGTCGATGTGATGCGCCGTTGTCCCCGCCCAGCCAGCCAGCGCACCGCTGATGAAGATCGGCATGATCACGTTGAGGTCCGGGGTGTGCATGGCCCCGAGGTAGGGGTGATTGGCCAGGTACGCATCGCCCGGGGCGATCGCCTCGCCCCAGCGGCCGATGATCGACTTGACGACAAGCGACATCGCGCCAAGCTGCGCGGGGATGAAATCCGCCTGCGCGACCAGGTCGCCGTCTGCCCGGAAGATCGCACAGCTGAAGTCGTCCATTTCGCGGATGATGGGGCTGTAACTCGAGTGCTTAAGCACTCCGCCCATCTCCACGGCAGCGGATTGCAGCGCGGCGCTGACGAGCTCGAAGGTAATCGGGTCGACGCTCACCCTGACTCCTCGAGCCACATGCTGCGCTGGGTGTCGACCCTTGCGCGCTGCCCTGGCAGCACCACGGTGGTGCTGTCGAGCTGGTGAACGATCGCCGGGCCAGGGACGAACTGGCCTGGCTCGATCCGGTCGCGGTGATAAACCGGCAGCCCCCGCGCTGAACTGGCGCCTGGCAGCCGCGCGGTCACCTCGCCGACCCGCGCGGTGCTGGGCGCCGGATCAGCGGCACTGCCGGGCACGGCCTCACTCCGGTGCGGCGCTTCCGCCGGGTCGTGCCCGCCGATCGGCAAGGTGCCGAATGCCGACAACCTGACGTTGACGACCTCCACGTCCTGATCGGAGCTGGCGTGACCGTACGTGCGCAGGTGCAGGTCCCTGAACTGGCCCGCCAGCTCGGCCACTCCGCGCTTGCCAGGAGCGGCCAGCGGCACGCTCAGCTCATAGCCCTGGCCGAGGTAGCGGCAGTCAGCGCTGGCCGCGAGGCGAACCGAGCCGGCCGGCACGCCATCGCCGCGCAGCTGCGCCGTCAGCTTCCTGCCGCTCGTGCGGTACCAGTCGCCGAGGTCGCCGAACAGCTCGGGCCGGAGCGTCTGGAGCACGGTGCGCGAGTCGTCGAGCCTGATGTCGGTGGACGTCAGGCCGGACGCGGCGAACAGCCCGGGAAAGCGCGGCACGAGCACCGACCTGAACCGCATCTCGCGCAGCAGCAGGCCCGCATGCAGCGGCCCCGCGCCGCCGAACGCGACCAGCGTGAAGTCCCGCTGGTCGATCCCGCGCTGCACCGAAACCTGGCGCAGCGCGGCACTCATCTGGGCCACCGTTAGTCGGATGACCCCGTCCGCGGCTTCCTGGGCCGGCATGTGCAGCTGGCACGCGACGCGTTCGATGGCTGCTCGCGCGGCGCCGGCATCCAAGGACAGCTGCCCGGCGAGCGGCAGGCCGGCGGGCAGCGTGCCGGCCACCACGTGCGCGTCCGTCAGCGTGGCGCGGTCGCCGCCCGTACCGTACGCGGCCGGGCCAGGCACCGCGCCCGCGCTCTCCGGCCCGACGCGAAGCCGCCCGGCCTTGTCGACCCGTGCGATGCTGCCGCCGCCCGCGCCGACAGTGACGATGTGCACGGCAGGCGCCAGGATCGGGCTCGCGTCGACTTCCTGCTGCGGGGTAACCGGGGGAATGCCGTCGGGCACCAGGCAGACGTCGAGCGAGGTGCCGCCCATATCGAGCGAGATCAGCTGGGCGATGCCGTAGCTCTTGCCGAGCGCAACAGTGCCGGCCACCCCAGCGGCCGGTCCGGACAGGACGAGCCGGTGTGCTTGCTGCTCGGCCCGGTCTGCGGGCAGGCAGCCGCCGTTGGACTGCATGATCTGCAAAGGCGGGCTGGCCGGACGTCCGGCCCGCTGGCGCGAGCCGAGCTTGGCCTGCAGCTGCAGCAGGTAATTCCCGACGACCGGCCGCAAGGCCGCGTTGATCACGGCGGTTGAGGTCCGAGGGAACTCGCGGAATTCGCGCGCGACGTCGGCCGATATCGTCACCGGCACGCCGGGCAGCTTTTTCGCGATCGCATCGCCGAGAAGGCGCTCATGGCTGTCGTCCAAGTAGCTGAACAACAGGCAGACGGCAACGGCCTCAGGGTTGGCCTGCGCGACCGCGGC
>Ga0066903_100002928_pt1 | contig 13663 bp, 10 predicted proteins | sample PanSoiMetaGPlot1_FD_67491 | JGI IMG/M metagenome (GOLD analysis project Ga0066903, IMG submission 67491) | Tropical forest soil microbial communities from Panama analyzed to predict greenhouse gas emissions - Panama Soil - Plot 1 (version 2) | ecosystem: Environmental > Terrestrial > Soil >... | reverse complement strand
CGACGAGGTGATCGAGTGAGGCGGCGCGAATTCATCACGTTCGTTGCCGGTGCGGCGGCCGCGTCTCCGTTTGCTTGGCCGCGCGCGGCGCGCGCACAGCAACCGCAGCGGCCCGCCCGGATCGGATACCTTGGTCTCACGTCTGCCTCGTACGTCTATGGGGACAGCGGCGCATTTCTGGCGGGGCTTCGTGACCTCGGCTACGTCGAAGGCAGGAACCTGCAGATCGAGTTTCGTTTTACCGACGGCGAGGAGGACCGAATCCCCGGCCTGGCGGCGGAGCTGATTGCTCTCAAGCCCGACGTGATCGTGACCTACGCAACGGCGGTCCCCCTCATCGGGCGCGCGACAGCGACGATCCCGATCGTCATGGCAACCTACGCCGATGCTGTCAGGGTGGGCGTCGTGGCCAGCCTCGCACATCCCGGGGGCAACATCACCGGATCGACCTTCTTTCTCCCGGAGCTCATGGCGAAACGACTGGAGCTGCTGAGGGAGATCGTGCCGTCGCTAGCCCGGGCGGGCGTGCTCTTTCTTCGCGACAATCCTTCGACACCTTCCATACTGGAAGTGATGGGGGCCACCGCCAAGGCATTGCAGGTGGAATTGCGACCGGCCGAGGTCCGCGGGCCAAGCGAGTACGAGAGCGTATTTTCGGCTTGGGCCGGTCAGCAGATCGGCGGATTCGTCATGATCGATCACGCGCAGTTCCTCGCCAACGCCGGCGCGATCGCCGACCTGGGCGCGAAGCACCGGCTTCCTTCGATTGGTCCCCTGGAATTGCCGGCGGCCGGCGGGCTCATCGCCTACGGCGTGAGCTTCCCCGACTTGTTTCGCCGCGCCGCCTATTTCGTAGACAGGATTCTCAAGGGCGCGAAGCCCGGCGACATCCCGGTCGAGCAGGCCACCAAATTCAAGTCGGTGGTCAATCTCAAGACCGCCAAAGCGCTCGGCCTCGATGTGCCCACGTCCATTTTGCTGCGCGCCGACGAGGTGATCGAGTGAGGCGTCGCGAGCTCATCACTCTCATCAGCGCGACATCGCCGCGCGCCATTCAATTCCAACGATCTACAACTCGCGCGACTACCCCGTCGCCGGCGGCCTCCTCAGCTACGGCAGCGACATCGCCGATGCCTGTCGGCATGCCGGCATCTACACCGGCAAAATCCTTAAAGGTGCAAAGCCCGCCGAGCTGCCCGTCATGCAGCCGACCAAATTCGAGCTGGTCATCAATCTCAAGACGGCGAAGACACTCAGCCTCGAGATACCCGACAACCTGCTCGCCGTGGCGGACGAGGTGATCGAATAGGCATCCGTGATCTTGCCACAGGCCGGTCGCTGACCGCTTTGGCTTCCTGGCCGCTCGCGGCACCCGCGTACCAGGGCGCATGGACTGAGCCGGCGAGACGCCGCTCGCGCCGAGCCGTCGCGGGCCCTATTCTTGGGCAGCACGAAACAAAATGGGAGCATCATCCCTTGCGCGAGATGAGGCGCCGCGAGCTCATAACGCTGCTTGGCGGTGTTGCCGCCGGGTCGCCGCTCGCGGCGCGGGCACAGCCGCGCGCCGCGCCTGCGGTCGGGTTCCTCCATGGCACGGCCATCGAATCGCGGCGCATTGAAGCTGTCGCTTTTCATCAGGGCCTGAGCGAGATCGGCTACGTCGAGGGCCGAAACTTGGCAGTCGAATACCGCTGGGCCGAGGGCAATTATGGTCAGCTGCCGGCGCTGGCAACTGACCTGGTCGCCCGCAAGGTGGGCGTCATCGCTGCGTTCGGCACCGCCGCGGCACTTGCCGCCAAAGCGTCGGCCACGACCACCCCCATCGTCTTCCTGGTCGGCGGCGATCCGGTCCGCCTCGGCCTCGTCGCCAGTCTGAATCGGCCGGGCGGAAGAATCACCGGCGTAACCCCGTTGAACGACGAGATGGCACCGAAGCTGCTGGAGCTGCTGCACGAGCTGGTTCCGAACGCCGGCATCATCGGATACTTGGTCAATCCACACAATGCGACCTCCGAAGGCCTTGTGCGACAGGTTCAGGCGGCCGAGCGCACAATTGGGCAGCAAGTCCATATCCTGAACGCCGGCAGCGAGCGCGACTTCGAGCAGGCCTTTGCAACCCTCGTGCAAATTCGTGCCAGCGGGCTTTGCGTGCAGGGCGACACCTTCTTCAACGGCCGACGCGAGCAACTCGTGGCGCTGGCGGCACGCCATTCGATCCCCGCGGCCTATGCATTCCGTGATTACGTTGCCGCGGGCGGTTTAATGAGCTACGGAACCGGATTGCGGGATTCCTATCGCCAGGTGGGCGCCTACGCCGGGCGAATTCTCAAAGGCGATAGGCCTTCCGACCTGCCGGTTCTGCAGCCAACCAAGTTCGAGCTGGTCATCAATCTCAAGACCGCAAAGACGCTTGGCCTTACATTGCCGCGCACGCTGCTCGGCCGTGTCGACGAGGTGATCGAATAAGGCCGCGCCGTTTCGCGATCAACGCGCGCTGTTCTTCTCGCCGATGGCTGGAATCACGAAGCTGTAGAGGATATCGAGTGCCGCATTGCCTTGCCGCGGGCTCGCATACATTCCGGCCGTGGTCATCATGACCAGATCGAGATCGGGAACGATGACGAGGCGCTGGCCGCCAAGGCCGATCCCGGCGATCCAGGTCACCTCCTTGTCGCCGGACAGCGTGCGCCCCAGCCACCACTGGTAGCCGTAGAAGAACAGGCCGCCGAAATAGCCGATGGCTTGAAGACGCGGTGCGGTCGATTGCACGATCCATTCAGCCGGGACGATCTGCCGGCCGCTCCATTTGCCGCGGTCGAGCACGAGCTGGCCGATCTTGGCCGCATCGCGCGGCCGCAGCCGAAGGCCTGCGGCCGGCGCGACCCTGCCGTTCTCGTAGGTCCTCCACTCCCAATCGGCTATGCCCAACGGCTGGAATAGAGCCTCGCGCGCAAAGGCCGCGAACGGCTTTCCCGACACCCGCTCGATGATGCTCCCGAGCAGATCCGTTCCACCGCCATTGTAGTTCCAGACAGTGCCAGGCGGCGCGGCGATCGGCTTGGCCAGAACATAGCGAATGGGATCCGGCTCCTGACCCAGGTGCGGCTCGTCGTTGCGCGGATCGGTCCACGGCAGGTTCTCATCCCACGTAACGCCCGACGACATGGTGAGGAGATGGCGCAGGGTGATGCTGTCCCATCCCGGCGCCTTGAGGGCCGCATAATCCGGAAAGAACTTGACCACCGGCTCGTCGACACCGGCGATCAGCTTGCGGTCGATGGCGATCCCCAGAAGCAGCGAGGTCACGCTCTTCGAGATCGAGCGCATGTCGTGCCTGGTGGCGGCATCGAAATCGAACTGCCCTTCGGGCACGCCCCAGGGATCGTCATAGCCGGAGAAGTACTGCTCGAACACCAGCTTGCCGTGACGGACGATCACCACGGCATGAACGTTGGCGTTGATCGCCTTCAGGCGAGCCGCGATGCCGCAGAGACCCGCCCCGTCGAGCTGCACGTTCTCGGGCCTGTCGATCGGCCAGCCGTCGTCGAGCGTCGCCGGGGTTCCGCAGACCGGCGGAGTTGGGGTTGGTTGCGCAAATACCGGAGACCCGGCGATCGCCGAAACTGCGACCAAGATCATCGCGAGACTGATGCGTTCCATTGGACGGCTCACCCGAAATGACGGGGGATCATATAACGCCCAGTGCCCAACGCGCAGCCGCGAGGTGACGGCGGGCGTCTTGCGTTTCCCCCCGCTGCGGGCCAGCTTGGTCGGTCACGCCGCACGAAAGGGCCAAGCATGTCGGTCGCCTCTCCCCTGCCTCAAACCACGAGCGCGCAGCGTTCGCAGCCAACGGCGCAACGGGCGCCGAGCGCGGCACCCCGCCGCATGCGGCGCTATCTGTCGCTTGCCGATTTCGAGCCCGTGGCGCGTCGCCGCCTGCCGCGGATGATCTACGGCTTCATCGCCGGGGCGGTCGAGACCGACGCGGCGCTGCGCGACAACCGCCGCGCGTTCGATGAGTACGGCTTCGTTCCGCGCGTGCTCAAGGACGTCTCGGGCCGCGATCAGACAACCACGCTGTTCGGCAAGACCTACGCCGCGCCGTTCGGCATTCCGCCGTTCGGGTCGGCGGCGCTTTGCGCCTACCGCGGCGATATTGTGCTGGCGCGGGCCGCTGCGGCGATGAACGTGCCGATGATTCTCAGCGCGGCCTCACTGATCAAGCTGGAGGACGTGAAGCGCGAATATCCCGGCGCCTGGTACCAGGCATATCTGGCGGGCGACCCGTCACGGATCGAGCCGCTGGTCGATCGTGTTGCCGCCGCCGGCTACGACACCTTCGTGGTGACCGCCGATGTGCCGGTGCCCTCGAACCGCGAGCACAACATCCGCACCGGCTTCTCAGCCCCGATGGTGATCACGCCGCAGGTGGCCTGGGATGCCGCCACCCATCCGCACTGGCTGATCGGAACGTGGATGCGCACGCTGATGAAACACGGCATGCCGCATTTCGAGAACATGGACGCGATGCGCGGTCCGCCCATCCTATCCAAGAATCTCGTCCGCAACCTCGGCAGTCGCGACCAGCTCGCCTGGAAGCACGTGGAGCTGATCCGCCGGCGATGGAAGGGCAAGCTGGTCGTGAAGGGCCTGATCGCGCCGCAGGATGCCCGGATCGCGCGCGAATGCGGGGTCGACGGCGTGATGGTCTCCAATCACGGCGGCCGGCAGCTCGACCACACCGTGTCGCCGCTGCGCACGCTGCCCGAGATCGCGGCCGAAGCGGGCGGCATGACTGTCATGCTGGATGGCGGCGTGCGGCGCGGCACCGACGTGCTCAAGGCGCTGGCGCTGGGCGCCCAGTTCGTCTTCATCGGCCGGCCGTTCCTGTTCGCCGCGGTGGCCGAAGGCGAGGGCGGCGTGCGGCATGCGCTCGCCCTCATGAAGGAAGAGGTGCATCGCGACATGGCGCTCGCCGGCTTGCGCAGCATCGCCGAGATCACGCCGGACCTGGTTCGCCGGCTCGGTCCCGATGTGCCGTTCGGCCGCAACGCGCCCTGACCTGCGCTACAAAGGGAGCGAGCGGGCACCCGCCTGAGAGCCCCGTTCAGTCAGCGGCGTTTGAAACGCCTGTCACTTGCCGGCTTGCAGGTAGGCTCCGGCTTCCACCAGCTCCGGCCTTGTCGCGTCGGCGCCGTCGGCGAGCTCGAGCACCTTGCCGTAGTAGCTGCGCGCGGCGCTGGCGTTCCCGGCGCGGACCGCCGCGGCGGCCGCGCCCGCATGGCTGCGCAGCCGGTTCTTCGATGTGCGCAGCGATGCTTCGTAGGCTTGCAATGCTTCGCCCGGCTGGTCGAGCTCGAGCAGCAGCATCCCGAGCGCCTCGTGCGCGGTCATTCCGATCGGACCCGGACTGAGCGTGTCGTGGGTCTCGGAGGTCTCCTCCGCCGTGGCGGCTTCTCGCATCAGCGCCGCTGCATCGGCATCGCGGCCGAGCGCCCGATAAACCCAGGCATTCGCCACCTTGAGCTCGATGTCGACTTGTCGCGCCCAGTAGAGGTTGTTCGCATCCGCGAGCGCCTTCTGCAGAGTCGCGAGCTTGTCGATATCGGCGCGGGCCTCGCCCGGCCGGCCGCTGCGCGCCAGCCCGACCGCGCGGGCGAAATGCGGAACCGCCTCCGCATAGGGATAGCGGCTTTGCCGCGGCGGCAACGTCGCAGCTGTCGACCAGTCGAGACGCTCCAGCGCCCAACGCGCCTCCATCGCAGCCACGCCGAACGGACGCGCGCGCAGCCCGGAATCATGATTGCGCGCGATCAGATCGTTCTCGATCTTCAGCGCGAGATCGAGCGCTTCCTTGGCCTTCCGGTCCTGCGCAAGCTGCAAATGCGCATAGACGAGATAATCGAGGGCGTGGATGCGATCTTCCGGCGTGCCCCGATCGGCTTCCGCGATTTCAGCGGCGTTGTTCGATCCGATCGTATCCTTCCAGCGGCCGAGCAGCACGTAGGTGTGTGAGGGCATGTGGATCGCATGCGGCACGACCGTCACGCAGATTGCATATTTCTGCGCGGCGGCCAGCGCGCGGTCGACCAGCGCCGGATAGTCGTAGGCGTGAATGATGTAGTGAGCCGGGCCAGGGTGCTCGGGCTTTTCTGCGAAGATCTTTTCTAGAATCTCGCCGGCTTTGAGCTGGCTCTTGTAGGTCTTGTCGAGGCCGTCGGCGGCGGCGAGCAGCGACAGCGCGTAAAAGATGCGCGCCTCGGGGTCATCGGCGTAGCGTTGCGCGAGCTGCTCCATCGCACGCATATAGGCTGTGGCGCGCGCCTGATGACTGAGCTTCTCCTGGTCCGTGTAGAACGCCGCGAGCGCGCCGAGATAATCCCTTTCGCGTTGCGTCTTCTCGCCGACCGCGAGCGCCCGCGCGATGGCGTCGCTTCCTCTCTTGAGATTATCGGCGCGGGGTGGCGCCCAAATCTGGTTCCAAACGCTCATGGCGATGCCCCAATAGGCCATGGCGCAATCGGGCTTGGCCTCGGTGATCGCCGTGAACTCCTTCAATGCCTGCCCGTACCAGAACGAATGCAGAGCTGCCAGCGCGGTATCGAAGCGCGGCTGAATATCCGCGCCGCACGAGACCGGAAAGCTCACGCCGCGCCCACGCCCCTCCATCAAGTCGTGGATATCGGTCTGGGCGCCGGCGCTGCCGGTCAAACCGAGCATGGCTACGACGGCAAGAGCTGAAACACGTGCCCGCTGCAGCGCCTTGGACGCAAACGGCCAGCGACGCGCAATCTCGATCGTCATGGCAGAATTCCCATGTGGTCCCAGCCCTACACCATACATTTCCTGACGCGGCCCGCAAATGCGAAGGGACCGTCCGCAAGCGGCAACAGCAGACCGGATCAATCCGACAGGCAGCGCTCGGCGGGAAGCGAATAGATGCGGCGCTCGCCCATGAGATGCGCGGTGAAGGCGAGCGTGCCGAACACATCGGCGAAGGCACGGTGGCGCACGTTGAGGCCGCCGGCATAGGCGCCGAACGCCGGCATCACCAGGCGCGTGCCGTCGCTCGCAAAACAGCGCCGGCTCATGCTGCGCCCGCGCGCGCTCAAGCGCGCCACCGGATGCAAGTGGCCTGCGATCTCGCCCGCGGCGCCGGTCGGCGCGTGACGAAAGGTGAGCCCGCCGATGGCAAGCGGGCCGCAGAAACTGCCGCCGAGCCGGTCGGGGCGATCGGGATCATGGTTGCCCGCGATCCAGATCCAGTCGCGTCCGCGCTGGAGCACGGTGAGTGTCGCGCGGTCGGTCGGCGCGACTCGCGCGGAGCCGTCGCCGTCGTGAAAGCTGTCGCCGAGCGCGACCACCGTGCGCGGCGCGTAGCGGGTGACGAGGCGCATCACGCCCGCCAAGGTCGCCGCCGTGTCGTAGGGCGGCAGCAACACGCCGCGCGTGGCGAAGCTCGAGCCCTTCTCCAGATGCAGGTCGGCGACGGCGAGCAGCCCTTCCTCGGGCCAATAGAGCGCGCCGGCAGGATCGGCGACGAGCGCCACACCGGCGATGGCGACCTCCGTGGCGCCCGCTGGCTTGGCCACAGATGGCGCGGACCAAGCGCGATCCAAGGAGTATTCGGTCACCGCGCCCCCTCCCCGCTCACCGCATTGCCTCCCTGATCAGCTCCGCCTCGGCTTCCGCCAGCAGCGTTTCGGCGCCCTCGCCCTGCACTTGCTCGCGGCCGATCTCGAGCATGACCGGAACCGCGAGCGGCGAGACATGGTCGAGCGCCTTATGGACGATTCGGCCCTCGATGCGCGAGAGCATGTCGCTGAGGCGACGGACGTCGAGCAGGCCGGTCGCCGCGTCGGCACGCGCGGCGCGTAGCAGGATGTGGTCGCCCTGGTGCTTGCGCAGCACGTCGTAGACCAGGTCGGTGGAGATCGTCAGCTCGCGGCGCGACTTTTCCTTGCCTGGGAAGCGACGCTCGATCAACCCGGCGATGATCGCGCAGTTGCGGAAGGTGCGCTTCATCAGCGCGGATTCCGCAAGCCACGCCTCGAGATCGTCGCCCAGCATGTCCTGGTCGAGCAGGGCGGCAAGCGACAGCTCGCCGCGCGCGATCTTTTGCGCCACGTCGCCGAGGCCCCAGATCGCCAGCGCGTATTCGTTCGCCACGAAGCCGAGCGGACGCAGCCGCGCCCGCTCGAGCCTCCGGGTCAGCAACATGCCGAGCGTCTGATGCGCCAGCCGGCCCTCGAAGGGATAGAGCACGAGATAATGCTGGCCGTTTCGCGGGAACGTCTCGACCAGCAATTGCCTGGGCTTCGGGACCAGCGAGCGCGACTCCTGGATCTCAAGCCATTCGCGCACCTGGTCGGGCAGCGGCCGCCATTCGTCGCGGTCCGAGACGATGGTCCGCACGCGGTCGGCGAGATAGGTCGAGAGCGGAAATTTGCCGCCCTCATAAGACGGCACCTTGGGATTCTCGCCGCTGGCGCGCGAGACGTAGACCTCGTCCTCGACCAGCGCCTCGTATCTCAGGATCTCGCCGGCGAACACGAAGGTGTCGCCCGGCACCAGCGTCTCGATGAAATATTCCTCGACCTCGCCGAGCAGCCGCCCGCCGCGCGGGATCATCCGGGAGACGCGCGAGCGGACCAGCCGCACCTTGAGCATATCGGCTTCGACGATCGTGCCAATGTTCATGCGATAGCGCTGCGCGACGACGGGGCTGGCGATGCGCCAGCGGCCGTCCTTGCCTTGGCGAATCTTGGCGAACCGGTCGTAGGCTTTCAGCGCATAGCCGCCAGTCGCCGCGAAATCGAGCACCGCATCGAAATCGGCGCGCGGCAGGCCGGCGTAAGGGGCGGCGCTGCGGACCTCGGCATAGAGCTCGTCGGCCAGGAACGCGTCGCCGCAGGCCGCGCCGAGCACGTGCTGCGCGAGCACGTCGAGTGCGCCGACGCGCGCCGACGGGGTGTCCTGCGCGTGCGCGGCGATGGCGCCGAGCGCGGCGGTGCATTCCAGCACCTCGAAGCGATTGGCCGGGATCAGCACGCCTTTCGACGGCTCGTCCATGCGGTGATTGGCGCGGCCGATCCGCTGCAGCAGGCGGGAGGCGCCCTTGGGTGCGCCGACATTGATCACGAGATCGACGTCGCCCCAGTCGACGCCGAGGTCGAGCGAGGAGGTGCAGACCACGGCCTGCAGACGCCCTTCGGCCATCGCCGCCTCGACCTTGCGGCGCTGCGCCACGTCGAGCGAGCCGTGGTGGAGCGCTATCGCGAGCCCGTCTTCGTTGATGCGCCACAGCTCCTGAAAGATGCTCTCGGCTTGGCTACGGGTATTGACGAAGACGAGCGTGGTGCCGTGGCGCTTGATCAGCTCGTAAATCTCGCTGAGCGCATAGCGCGCGGAGTGCCCCGCCCAGGGCAGGCGCTCGGCGCTGGCCAGCATGGTGACGTCGGGTTGAGCGCCGCCCTCCGCTACGACAAGATCGGCGAGCGCCGCACGGTCTCCGATCTGCGGCACCAGATAACGGCGCAGATCGTCGGGCTCGGCGACCGTCGCCGACAGCCCGACGCTGGTAAGATCGGGAGCGAGCGTGAACAATCGTGCGAGGCCGAGCGCGAGCAGGTCGCCGCGCTTGGAGGTGACCAGCGCGTGCAATTCGTCGAGCACGATGCGCTTGAGCGAGCCGAACAGATAGGGCGCGTCGGGCGACGCAAGAACGAGCGCGAGCTGCTCGGGCGTGGTGAGCAGGATCTGCGGCGGGTCGCGGCGTTGCCGCTGGCGCTTCGAGGCCGGCGTGTCGCCAGTGCGGGTCTCGACCCTGATTGGCAGCCCCATCTCGGCCACCGGACGCTCGAGGTTGCGGGCGATGTCGACCGCGAGCGCCTTGAGCGGCGAGACGTAGAGGGTGTGCAGCCCGCCCTCGCGGCGGATGCCGCGGCCGGTGGAGACGAGCTTGCGCGGCGCCAACGCAGATTCCCGCGCCGGCGTGCTGAGCTCGACCAGCGACGGCAGGAACCCTGCCAAGGTCTTGCCGGCGCCGGTGGGCGCAATGAGCAGCGCAGACCGTCCCGCCCGTGCCTTGGCCAGCAGCTCGAGCTGGTGCTCGCGCGGCGCCCAGCCGCGGCTCGCGAACCACCGCATGAACGGCTCGGGCAGCAGCAACGACCTTTCGCGTGCGGCCTGGATGTTCATGACGCGACCGCCACAAGTCCGGCAACAGGCACACCGTTCTCGTGGCGGGTCGAGACTTGTCGCAAGTCGCGGATAGCCAATCCTGCGCGCGCAATTGCCGCTCGCACGTGCGCTGCGCCATGCGCATAACGCAGCGTCTGCTGCAGCACCACGCCATCGCCGCCATGGGTCTCGGTCGTGAAGGCCAGGAGCCCATTCGGCGCCAGCACGTCGGCAGCCGCGGCAACGACCGGGGCGAGATCGCTGACATAGCCGAACACGTCGGCGGCGATGACGAGATGATACTGCGCCCGGGACTCGGCCTCGGGGGCAAGGAACTGCTGCAACTCGAGCACCTCCAGCCGATCGTAGAGGCCTTTCGCCCGCGCCTGCGCGATCATGGCAGGCGAGACATCCACGCCCACAAGCCAATCCACGTAGGGCCGAAATGCCGCTCCGCCGAGGCCAGTGCCGCAGCCGAGATCGAGCATCGAGCCGATGCGCAACGGCTGGCCTGCCACGCCTTTGACCGCGTCCAGCAGAACTGCAGGGGCACGATAATCGAGCTTCGATACGAGCCGCTCGTCGAAGCTCTCCGCGTGTTGATCGAACAAGCGGCGCACATAGGCCGCCGTCATCGCCGGCGCGGCCTCGCCCGCCCCGATGCGGGCCAGCTGCAGCCGGGCACCGTGATAGTCCGCGGGATCGGCATCACGCGCCTTCTGCCACGCAGCGATCGCCCCGGTGCGGTCGCCCAGATTGTCGCAGATCGCGCCGAGCGCGAACCACGCGGTGGCGAAGCCCGGCACGCGCGCGACAGCACCGCGCAGGATCTCGGCCGCGCGGACGAAGTCGCCGCACGCGGCGCATTCGAGCGCCGACTTGTAGTACCCGTCGACGGTCGCGTCCCCCGATGAGACGAAGAGCGGTCCACCTGTCATTGCTTCAATTACACCATATCTGACGGCAATGCGCCCCGAGGACATCCTCCAGCCGACGCCCGCCGGGGTGTGCTGCAAGCCTGGCGGCTTCCATATCGATCCGACCCGGCCGGTGGACAAGGCCGTGATCACGCATGGCCACTCTGACCATGCCCGTGCCGGCCACGGTGCGGTGCTGGCGACGCAGGAAACGCTCGACCTGATGCGACTGCGTTACGGTGAAGGTTTCGCCGGTTCAACGCAGGCAATCGGCTACGGCGAAAGCGTCGACCTCGGCGGCGTGTGCGTCACGCTCCATCCCGCCGGTCACGTACTGGGCTCGGCGCAGGTCGCGGTCGAGGCCAACGGCCTGCGCATCGTCGCCTCCGGCGACTACAAGACCGTCGCCGACCCGACCTGCGCGCCATTCGAGCTCACGCGCTGCGACGTGTTCATCACCGAGGCGACCTTCGGCCTGCCGGTGTTCCGCCACGGCGACCCGGACGCGGAGATCGCCAAGCTGCTGCGCTCCGTCGCGCTGTTTCCCGAGCGCGCCCACCTCATCGGCGCCTACTCGCTCGGCAAGGCGCAGCGCGTGATCGCGCTGCTGCGCAAGGCCGGCTACGACCAGCCGATCTATCTGCATGGGGCGATGGAGAGGATTACCCGCTACTACCTTGAACGCGGCATCGATCTTGGGCGGGTTGAGCTGGCGCGCGAGGCCAAGAAGGCGGAGCTTGCCGGCACTATCACGCTGTGTCCGCCGTCGGCGCTGAAGGAGTTGTGGTCGCGGCGCTTTCCCGATCCGGTGACTTGCTTCGCCTCCGGCTGGATGCGGGTGCGGGCGCGCGCCCGCCAGCGCCTCGTCGAGCTGCCGCTGGTGATCTCGGATCACGCCGACTGGGACGGCCTGACCGCGACCATCGCAGCGACAGGAGCAGCCGACATCTGGGTGACGCACGGGCAGGAGGACGCCCTGGTGCATTGGAGCGTGACCCACGGCTTGCAGGCGCGGCCGCTCGACATCGTCGGCTATGGCGACGAGGACGAGGCCGCACCTGAAACCGACAGCAGCAATGCCGGCGAGGCGACATGAACCGCTTCGCCGAGTTGCTCGATCGCCTCGCCTACGAGCCCAGCCGCAACAACAAGCTGCGGCTGATGACGGATTATTTCCGCAGTACTCCCGACCCCGAGCGGGGCTGGGCGCTGGCCGCGCTCACCGGCGGGCTCTCGTTCCAGCACGCCAAGCCGGGCCTGATCCGCGCCCTGATCGCCGAGCGCAGCGACCCCGTGCTGTTCGAGCTCTCCTGGGACTATGTCGGCGACCTCTCCGAGACCGTCGCACTGATGTGGCCTGCCCGGATTTCCGATGCGCAACACGAGCCGGAGCTCAAGCTCTCATCGGTGATCACCGCCCTCGCCTCCCTCGGCAAGTCCGAGTTGCCCGCCCAGCTCGCGCGCTGGCTCGATCGGCTCGACGAGACCGGCCGCTGGGCGCTGCTCAAGCTCGTGACCGGCGGCTTGCGCATCGGTGTCTCGGCGCGGCTTGCCAAGACTGCCGCAGCCGCGTTGGGCAACAGGGACCCACAGGAGATCGAGCTGATCTGGCCCGGCTTGCAGCCGCCTTACGTCGAGTTGTTCGCCTGGCTCGAAGGCCGCGCCGAAAAGCCCGCCAGCCGCGATCCCGCGCCATTCCGCCCGCCCATGCTCGCGCACGCGATCGAGGACAGCGATCTGAGCGCGCTCGAGGCCAAGGAATTCCTCGGTGAATGGAAATGGGACGGCATCCGCGTCCAGGCGGTCGCGGGCCTGGACGAGGATCGCAGACTGGTCGCGCGGCTCTACTCCCGCACCGGCGAGGATATATCAGGGAGCTTTCCCGACCTGATCGACGCCTTGCGCCTTCCCGGCGCGATCGACGGCGAGCTCCTCGTCGTGCGCGAGGGACGCGTGCAGAGCTTCAACGTGCTGCAGCAAAGGCTCAACCGCAAAGCCGTGAACGCCAAGCTGCTGGCCGAGTTTCCCGCGCATCTGCGCGCTTACGATCTCCTGGTCGAAGGTGACAATGACCTGCGCGAGCTCCCATTCGTCGAGCGGCGCGCGCGGCTCGAGCAGCTCGTTGCCCGCCTCGATCAGCCGCGTGTCGACCTTTCGCCGCTGGTGCCATTCGACACCTGGGACGATCTCGCCGCCGCGCGCCTCAATCCGGAGGCGGCGGGCGCGGGCGCCGATGCCGAGGCGGTCGAGGGCATCATGCTCAAGCGGCGCGATGCGCCCTATTTGCCGGGCCGGCCCAAGGGTCCGTGGTGGAAATGGAAGCGCGATCCGTTCATCATCGACGCCGTGCTGATGTATGCCCAGCGCGGCAGCGGCAAGCGATCCTCGTACTATTCCGACTATACCTTCGGGGTCTGGACCAAGGGGCAGGATGGCGACGAGCTCGTCCCGGTGGGCAAGGCCTATTTCGGCTTCACCGACGAGGAGCTCATCGAGATCGACCGCTTCGTGCGCCGCAACACGATCGAGCGCTTCGGCCCGGTGCGCGAGGTCGTGCACGA
>Ga0066903_100002927_pt1 | contig 13665 bp, 21 predicted proteins | sample PanSoiMetaGPlot1_FD_67491 | JGI IMG/M metagenome (GOLD analysis project Ga0066903, IMG submission 67491) | Tropical forest soil microbial communities from Panama analyzed to predict greenhouse gas emissions - Panama Soil - Plot 1 (version 2) | ecosystem: Environmental > Terrestrial > Soil >... | reverse complement strand
GAGTCACCAGCTGGTCCGGCGACACCACGGAAGGACTTGTCAATTTCATCGAATAGGACAATGCAGCGTCCCGCGCCGTCGGCTATCTCGATTGCCTTGCGTATCTTCTTTTCAGACTCGCCAACTAACCCACCTTTAAGGCTACCAAGATCAAAGTTGATATACGGTATTCCATATTGTCCCGACAGAGCGGCCGCTAACAGCGTCTTACCGCAACCGGGGATCCCGGCAAGAAAGAGGCCTTTCGGTCGCGGCAATCCGTACGCACGCGCAGCTGGCGAGTACGCTTGCATCAATTCCGCGCAGATTAGTTTGGCGTTCTCAAGTCCACCGACACCATCAAGACCGCCCGGCAATGGTTCGAGCCATTCGAGAACGCCTTGACGCTTAATGACCTCTTGCTTTTGTTTGGCGACCGCGGCGGGATCAATGCGACGCTTCATGACAAAGCATTGCGAAAATGCAGCGTACGCTTGGTTGTCGGTGAGGCCTTGCGCGGCATCGATGGCCGCTTCGCGCGCGCCGTTCTTGAGTGTAGCCGCGTCACGTTCCTCTTGAGACTCGAGGCCTTGCACAAAGCCGGCGACCGCGACGTCAAGGCGTTGCGCAATTTCGTCTCGATCGGGGATCGGCCAATTGATTAGGATTGCGTCGTTTTTGAGTGATCCCGGTATCTCGATCGAGTCGGTCAGAACAATGATGCACTGCGCGGTATCGCGCCGTGTGTTCGGCAGGAACCGAGTCAGGTTCTCAAGTTGCTGCAGTTCCTTGGCGTTAAATTGTCCGGCCAACCATACCGGCAAATTGCGCATAATCCACACGCAACGATCTTGCCGGTTTTCAATCCCGCTACCGTATCCAGACAGTTCGCCCTTAGCGCGGGATAGGATCAGCTGGAAAGCGTTCGCAACGTTGTCGTTGCCGGCGAACACCTGATCCCCGTTCATGGCGCAAAACCCTTGCGCGCAATCCCAAGTCCGCGCCACATACCCGGCGGCTTTGGCCGCTTCGGTCAGATATCGCTCGACTCGCGCATATTCGGTTGTCGAGACCCACAAAAGCGGATTGCGTGCACGAATGAGCGCGCTCACTTCGGCCGCAACCGCTTGACTCTTCGTTGCTTTCATCGGTTTGACTCCTGTGTGCCGGTTGCCTACCGGTCGCGAAAATATTGCGCCACGGTTCAACCGAAAGCAAGTCCTAACTACGCTATGAGCGAAAAATATTTTTCGATTACGCTACGGAATATTTTGCGGCCTTGCCTACGCTATAGACGATGGCATGCCGTGGTCCCGCGCGCGTCGCCGACGGCGATCGCCCCGCGAGCCCCGCGCGCGCGAGCCCGGCCCGGCGGAGCCGGCGAAGCGCGATAATCGCTCAACCAGGCGCGTGGCCGCAGCTAGGTCCGTTGATGCCTCGATCGGTCGCGAGCGCACCACGGACGAATTGTCGGTCAAATTTAGGCCGATCGTACCGGTACGAGCGCGAGCGAGGGGAAGCCAAACTAGAGCGGGTGCGGGAGCGGGCCGGCGGGCCTCTCGGCGGGCCTCGCCGGCGGGTCTCTCGGCGGGCCTCGCCGGCGGGCCTCTCGGCGGGCCTTACTCGCGGGCGAGCTCAGGGGCCCGGGCGAGGGCCTATTGACATATGTGCTTCGTTTTATCACAAATGGATCACAGTATGATCCATGATAGAGGCGCATCATGAAAAAGGATCTTGACCCGACCAAGCGACGCGAAACGATCGATGTGACCAAAGACATTATCGAAAAGAGTAAGACGGCAAATTCGTCACATTGCATGGTCGCCGACGCAATACGTGCGGCAATTCCCTACGCTACGCACGTGTCTGTGGATATCCAGTCTCTTCGATTTAGCGATTTGCGGACAGGATGGCGATACATCGCGTTGACGCCCAGAAGGGTGCAAGCGCACATCCTAGATTTCGATATTGGCAAAACGCCTCCGGCGTTTCAGTTTGAATTCAAACCGGTGCAAGTTGTGCGCATGCGCACGTCAACGACGCCAATTGGCCCAAAAACCATGACAAAAGGACATAACGGCGAAATTGGCGTAGTTGTAGGCGGCCACACGCCGCCGCTTCCTAAAAGAGTCGGCGGCGGCCATGGCACCAGGCGAGAATTCGGCATTAGAGCTTTTCGTTAGCGAGCTCAGGGGCTCGGGCGAGGGCCTGTTGGATGATTTGCGTGACACGCGTACGCGAAATCCCGTAGCGTTCTGCGAGCACAGTTTTGTCGTGCTCGCCGCGGTGCCAGTCTGAGACGATACTGGCGTCGCGAACTACGCGCTGGTCCGGCGGCATAACCTTTCGTACAGGTGTATAGCCTTCCGGTCGAAAGGCCTCGGCCGATTTTTCGCCGGAACATATTTTCCAGATCCCAAAACCCTGCCAATTTGCCCGATTAGTGTAGTCGTCGAGCAAGCGCTTGACCTTGCGTTGGCTGTCAGTCGAGAAGTCGTCGATGATGCCAATAGCGTAACAGACTCTCAGTATCTCGCGAAAGCCGATGATCTTATCCGGCAACATTGCCGTGTTCATCCATTGTTCCGCGGCGATCCGTCTTTGTCCCGGGACTCCTGACATGGTCGTGTCCTCTTGCAGTAACCGCATTTGAAGGTTTGCTCGCCGGCAGCCCGGCGCACGTCGCATTCCTTGGCGCGCGCTTCCTTGCCGGCAATGACGATAATACGCTGTTCGAGCTCGTCGATACGCTTGATCAGCGCCTCGACTCCAGACTCGGGCAAGCAGTCGAGGGTGTCGAGCGCCGCACGCAGCGCTCGCACCTTGTTTTTGATGGCAGTCATTGTGCACAAACAATTTTCGCAGTTTCTTCGACGATTGAAAGAGCCGGTATATGCTCCATTCTGTTTGGAAATGGTCCGGCATGGCCCTTGCAATCAAAATAAAGCGTGATTTCGCCTCCAGCGCTTGCTTTCACAGACCACAGGCCATTTTGCATTTGGATGCTGTCCATATCGATCTCGACTACATGACCGTCGAGCGAAATATCGACTCGCTGCCATTTTTCCGCATATGCGCCGGTGGCGAATAGCGTTGCGGCCAAGGCCGCGATCATTGTCGTTTTCATTTTTCCGACTCCTGAGTAGTTCCCGTCCTACCCGTTTGCCGGCCGATCGCACCGACCGGCAAACAGCTATGACGTTTAGTGTCCCCTTCCGCAGAGCACGCGATTGACGCATGTACCGTTTTCGATCTTGTCGATCGACCAGCGGATTGCCGCGAGCATGTCGCGGTTGTCATCCTCGGCGCGCGCTGTTCGCACCGTACTTGCGGCGGCGTTCAAGAAGAGGCCAACCGCGATAGCCGCAAGTATTGCCTTTGTGCTTCTGTCCATTGTCCGCACTCCATTCGCGCCAATTGGTTAACCCGTTCTTCGTCTCGCTTATCGAACGCGATGTCTCGCGGCGATATCGGTTGATAATCTGAGGGCGCGTGCGCCTCGATCATAGGAGCGGTGGGTTTCCCCATATCTCGATCCTTTTCAAATGGATCCAGATCAGCCAAATCGCGACTTGCGCCGTGTATTTGTTCTTCCAGATCACTGTTGACTCCTGTTAGCCTAGAACTTCGCCCCGCCCTGGATCCCGCCACGCCTGCCAAAACCCCCGGGAGTTGGCGCGACGGGATCCGAGCCGCGGCGTGTCAGGCCGCAACGCGCATGTCGGGGATTGCGAGAACGTTATTGGGCGGTTGATACCAGTACCATTCCGGCAAGCCCGAGTCGGTCTCACAGCGCATTGGCATAAGGACGCCAAAGGCCTCGGGAGTTGATGGAAACTGGATCAATGCCGGGCTAGTTGGATCCGAAGAGAGCAACCGAAATACGCCCACGCCTTTATCGAAGTGCTTTGCGAGCTCGCCGGCGATCTTGCCGAAGTCGGCAACCAGCGCACCGTTGAAACCGCCGCCCCAAATATCGGGACACCGCGGCATCGATGGAACGACTCTAGCGTAATCGGGAAACGTGCCATCGATAAAACAAGTCTCACGCGCAAAATCGCGCACGGTAACGTCGCACTCAATCCCGTACTCCGGATCAAATCGCCTCTCAATGCGCACAACGGGATCACATCCGACTTGTGCAAGCACTTGCAAGCCGCTGATATCGTCAGGCGCCTCACTCCAGTATTTCGGAAGTTCGAGCACTTTCGCGACTTGGCTTCCCGTCTCAATACGCACGATGTTTCGGCCTTTGCAGGCCTTCAGCGCAAAGTTGGGATCATTGCCGTCGTTGCGGCGCAAGCTGATAATAGCTGACTGATCGGTCTTGCCGGACTCGTCATAGATCGAGATAAGACGATGACCATCAGTTGTGGTCATGGTGACACCAGGCCGACCATGCTTTGCCGGCTCAACAAAAACGCCGTTGAGATAATAGCGCGTCGACTCGTTCGAGGCGCACTGATACGCAATGCGGAAGAGATTTGCGGAAAATTGGAACATGACACCTGACTCCTTGTGTGTGTCTGACCGCTTGCCAAGCGACCATCTAAGGAGTCATATGGCGCAAAATTTTCGTTAACGCAAGCGCAATTTTTGCGTCAACGGTTAATTCTTAATTTTCGATAAGCTATTTGGAAGTGCAGTTGTCCCGCATCCTGATAATTTCGGCCGGCTGCTCCATGACGGCCTTGCCTTTGCCATCGATCACAAGGATCGATCCGGATGTGTTGACGACATGGTCATGGTGTGGCGCGGCGTGCTGCATCGTAATAATATGATCGCTTTGGATCCAGAGTTCATTGCCGCTCGGATCGTGTAGAAGCACAAAACACGTAGCTAATGTGATTAGGGTATTTTGCACTCGATAATCATCCAGCGGGGATTGACGCACTTGCCGTTGACCCACATGCCTTCGTGGTCTTTGCAGTGCTCACGGTTCCACGGAGGGTACCAATCAGCCGTGCGGCACTCGGGAACGTCGTTTTTGGACTCGTTTTTGCGCTCGGCCGCGGTCGCGGGAGAGAGGGCGAGCGCGAAGCAAATAGCGTAGACGCTCGCCCGCATGGGTCTAATCCTCGTTATCGCCTTCACCGTGGCCGCATTTCTTCTCGCACTGCTTGCGCCAATTGTGATGGCCCCAATGGTGTCGCCGGCATTCACGCCAGCAATGGCGGCGGTGGTGGTCGTAATAGCCGCCGTCGCCGCCGTTATGATGACGGCCTTCGTCCGCCTGGATGCCATCAGGGGCCACGTGCACGGGCGGGGGCGGGGGCGAGGTCGTGGGCTGTTGCGCGAGGGCGGGCCCGGCGAGCGCGAATATCATAGTCGCGAGTATCGCGGCTTTCATATCGTCAATCCTCCTCGATGATGCGCACGCGGGCCCGATGCCAGCGGCGTTGATGCGGTACCAGCAACCATTCAGACTCAACGGCAGGGGCTCCATACCCGTACCCGTACCCGGGCGGGCCGCCGCAGCCCGAAGTCCACGGGGGCCCGCTCCATTGCCAGCCTGGGTACCAGCCGTAACCTTGCCAGCCACCGTTCCAGCCGCCGCTCCAGCTGTAGGGCGAGGGCCCGTTGCACCATTGGGCGGAGGCGGGCCCACAAAAAATTGCCAGGAGGGCCACACAAGCAAATAGCCTAAGAACAAATCGCAATGTCATGTCTGCAAACTCCCTGGATCCGGATAGGGGTACGTTACTTCCACTTCGTCGTCGGTTACTCCGCCCAAGGATTTGAGCAGTCCCGGCGACAGGTCCGCCGCACGGCCTGTGTCTTGGTGAGGTCCCCAGTCGGCCGGTCGCGCGAGCGACTTCTTGCCGGTTTTCTTGAGGCGTACGAGTGCGAGCAGCGATTGATCGCGCAGCATCGCTTTTGGTGTGACGTCATAGTCCCAGCGACAGGCCACGTACGAAGTCTCGGGATCGAGCCGGCGGGCCAATCCAGTTGTACCTGGGGGCTGTTGCGGGAGGAAAATCGTGGGGGCTTCGTCGTCGTCTTGGAAGAAGGCGAGTCCTTCGTCAGGGGCCACGCCCATATCCTGCGGGCCGCCGAAATGTGAGGCTTTACCTTCGAAATACGCTACGGCTGCGGGCGGGCCGGCGGGCCCGACGGTGCCAACATTGGCGATCGCCATGCAGATATCGGTGAAGTTCGCTTCATAATTGCGAACGTCGTCGGCCGAGTCGACAAAGCAGGTCTCGATAAGAATTGCCGGTGCGTTTGTGCCGTTCAGAAATGCTAGATCGGTGCGCTTTTTCGGGCCGCGGTTTTTCCCGAATTGGCCGCCTTCATAAACCGCCTTTGAAACTCGATCCGCTAAATCTGCCTGAGTAAGATACAAGCATTCGGGGCCCATGGGCCCTTCGGTCGGCGTGTAGGCGTTGAAATGGATCGAGACGTCGAGATCGTGGGGATCCTGGGAATTGTGGAAATCGACGATCCAATCGAGGTTATCGCTTTGGTTCGTAGAGTAATCGTCGTGGCCGACGATGACACGATGTCCGCCTAGCGTAAGGAATTTTTCGAGCTCGGCGCAGACACGGCGGGCTTCGTCGACTTCGTCGAGTCCCCAACCAGGGGGCCCGACGGCGCCACGAATATATTTTCCATGACCGGAGGTTATGACAATGAATGCCATCGGTCTGGGCCGCCCTGCTACCAGCGTCAAAGCAACGCGAGCGGCCCATCGCCCGACGTTGACTCGCGTACCCTAACAGAAAACGTCAGGCACGCAACCGGCGGCGAGGGGCGGGCCGTGGATATTTGAGCGGAAGCGGCTTTAGTGATCGTTCTACGCTACTGGCGAGTATGACCATGGGCTTGTCCGGATGGCGCCACGGGTCCGGGCTCGCGGCCGGGCCTACGGGTTCGTACCGTTCGAGGTTTCCCGTAAGGGCTTGTGCGAGGGCCACAAGCGCGTCGTGCCATACCACGTATTCGGCGCGGGCCTCGGCAATCGACACAATCGAGGGTTCCCAACGCAGGGGGCAATGTGAGCCGGTACTGTAGAGATTGTGGCCGCGGCACTCCCCGATAATCATTACCCCGGGGCCGCGGGCCGCCGGCGTCGAATAGCAGCGCGGGTCCTCCATTTGCCAGCGCGGGCGCGTGCCCATGGATGCGTGTTGGATCACCCACGCGGGGGCGGCGAAAGTCCCGATCGAGAGGGCCGCATGAGCGTCGAGCAGGCCAAACAGATCGCCCATAATGGCGCGACCACGGTTAGGCCAGTCGATTGCGACATTTGGCAATTCGACGATAGCACGCTCGATGCGTTCGGCGTCTGGGTGCGGCTCGCCGAAATGAGGGTAGCGTTGCGCGGCGGTTGCGGTGTGCTGTCCGCTGTCACGGCCTAGCCCTAACGTAATCCGATCCCAGATGCCATCGGCACTGGATATCTGGCGTTTGATCAATTCGTCTCGGTAAGCCCAGCGTACAAGCAATTCGATATCCATCGCGGAACGCGCGAGCATGGCGGGGGCCACTCCCTAATTAGGAAGTGGCAGGGGCCCATCATGACTATGTTATTCCAGATCATCGGAAGGTTCCGGTGGTTCTGGCGGTTCTGAGGGCTCGGGCTGCGTTTGTTGCTCCGCACGTCTTGCGCTCTCAGGTACGCGCCACACCAGGCCTTCGTATGCGGCGATCAGTTCGTTGTCTCGCATCCAACTGAAACATTTTGAGAATACTTCGCTTTGAGTTCGCTCCGCGTCACTATCAGTGATTTCCATCGAGATTGCTTTTTTCTTCCAAACCGATTTTTTGACCGTCCGGACGCCCGACGGGATATTCTGATTTCCGTTGTTTAGCGTACCGTACGCGATCATGCACTCAGTAAGTGCTTTCTCAGCGATCATCAGCCCGGGTGGTTCTTTGCCTTTGGGATTTTTCTTCCTCCCCCTTGCTTTCTCTTTAGGCGGTTTTTCAGGCGCCTTATAGTCTTTCTCTGGCACAATTACGCCAGCAGTTTGCTCGGGCCCGATATTCTCTGACTCGATTTTGAAATAGAATTTTGGTTTAATATCCTCCGGCATGTCGCTCGCTTTATCGACTTCGACAATAATCACCTTGTCGGGCGTTTTCTCGACACGTACTGTAGTATCCATCGCGCCGTTGATGCCGCCCCAACCGCGCAACCGTAGCGACTCAAGTGGGCTATGATGCACCAAACTGATGTGTGCACCGCTTTCGCGGAATAAGTGCGCAATATTGACAACCAGTCGCCCCATATCTTTGGAACTGTTCTCGTCGCCACCAAAAAGCACGCGCGATAGCGTATCGAAAATAACCCAAACGACATGCTTCCCGGTTTCTTGGAAAATCCGTTCCGCTGCCTCGATCAGTGCTTTGGTGTGCACCTTGCGCTCACGCAGATCGATATCCATGTCGACGAGTGCAAATGGGAAATTTTGATTTGAGTCGTTGTATTTCTGCGCCCAGGCGATAACGCGGCGTCGCACCGTATGTGCGCGCTCGGCTGCAACGTAGAGCACTGGGCCCTGCATCACTTCGCGGCCATGATACTTCTTGCCGGTCGCGATACAGCACGCCAGGTCAATAACGACGGTCGATTTTCCACTCTCCGGTGCGCCATAGAATACGGATATTTCATTGCGTCCTATCATGCCACCCACCATGAATGTTTTCAGGTTCTTGTTTATGTCGAACGTTTCGCCCCATTCGTAGATTATAACGATCGGACCAGTTCGCCCGTCATTCGAGCGGCCATTCGATTTTTTTGCTTGCTGGTTACGGTCAGCCCATTGGCCGAAGTCTTTCAGGATAGCATCAATCTGCGGCTGACCGACTTTTTTCACCAAATCATCGGTAAAAATGATTTCTTGCAAGCTATCGACGGCGCGAGTCTTGTCGCCTTCGCCATTGAGAAGCGCGGATTTCCATTCGTCGATCGCGGCATTAAGGGGGCCAAGCGGGTCAGCTGCCATGGCGGCCTCGCTGACGTTGTATTGCAGCCCGGCGGAGGACGCGCTGTTCTAATGTGAGCCTAGCAGGTTTAGGTTGTGACGCGCCGTCTCTGATCCAGCGTATTAGGTTCCAAATTTTTTCCTCGTGATATTCCCATAGATCAGGGTGCGCTTGGGCGAGCGTATAGAGGAAATCCGCTTCTTCGTGAGATGTGTGTGGTTCGGACCACTTGATGCGTTTAGCGGCCCGCAAAGCGATTTCGACGTAGGCGGAGAAACGTCGAGACGCGCGCAAATCTTCCCATTCGAGCGGATCCCAGGCGGTCGGCTCGGGCTCGGGAAGATGGATCTCGTCGTCGTAGTCGCCAGCCACGGCGGACTCCTCAAAGTTTGCTTTCCTTCCACGCTATTGTTTTTCTGACTGCGGGCTCCGATAGGTGTTCGATTGTCGGGGGCAACCGGGTGCCTCTTACGAGCGCTTGTGCCAGTGCAATGGCCTCCTCGCGTGTAAGAAAAATGATTGCCTTGCCATGTTTGGCGCTAACCTCGATCTTCGCCAGGCCGCAGACATCGAATTTGCTGAAATCAGCGAACAGCCAACCGTCGCCGGTTTCCGAGTCGAGGCGAAACGAGTCGAGGCCGTCTTTCATTTGCCTTTACCCTTCAACCATTGGTCTACAAGGGCCTCGATCGCGACCCAGCATTTAAGATCGTGTTCGAGGCTCTTGCATTGTATCGTTGTCAGCGTTTCGTCTTTGAGCCACGCCTCGACGAAGTCTTTGTTGTCGCACACGAACACCCACAGCGGGTTCGCGGGACTTGGATCGACGGCTGGCTTTTGCTGATCTGTCATCTTGCCCATCCTTCGTAGGGTACGCATAAGCGATGTTCGGCGGCCCAACATGGCGAGTGTCCCAAACAAACCACGCGTGATTGTCTGAGGGCCCCGAGTCGCCAGGAAACCATTTGATACGCTTGCGTAGGATAATTTTGCCGGCGAAGCGCCGATCGTCGAAAAGCGGCGCCCGGGTTTTGGCCGAGTCGAAGTCGACGCGCAGCAACATCACCACGAACGGCACTAGCGTAAGCGCGCGCAGAATGAAGGGGACGGCGAGATTGTAGGGCGGATTAGTTATGATTGCGTCGCACTTGAGCGGGATGCAGTCGAGGAAGTCGCGCTCTAGGTCGGTGGTGATCACGCGGTAACCGGCTTCGCGCAGTACCTCGGCGATTTGACCTGTACCGGCTGCCGGCTCCCAGATCACACGCACGCCCTCGGGGATGTATGGCAATAGCGTACGCGTGACCCAGTGCGGTGTATGGTAGGCTTCGTTCGGCTTGCGCTCGTATCCTGACACTCGCTGACTCATGCCGCGTCGCTCCCTTCAAATAATGGTTTTAGGCGCCATAGCGGGGGCGCCAGTTTTCCAGATACCAGTTTCTTTTTAACCAGCAGCATGACGCCGTAAGCCCAGATCCCGCCGGACTCCGCGGCGTTGTGATTGTGGCCGTGATCCCAGCCGAGAATTTCGCAGGCCTGCCGGGCCTTTTGTTTAGACTCCTTTTTTGTGATGTTGCCATTGCCTTCGCCGTAGAAGGCTGCGCGCCAGGCGCGGATATTTGCTTTATAAAGCGGAATTCCGTTCGCTCGCGTTACGCTAACCAAAATCCCGTAGAGGCCGAAAGCCATCAATGTGGGATAGAAGTTTGTGGCCGCGCTGCCGTCGTCGCTCTTGATTTTGGTCGGCGGGATCGGCGCTTCAATGAATACCGCGCCCGGCGGGTTACGCTGACATTCGGTCGCCCACCACGTTAGCGCGCGCTGGAAAAGGAGCTCGTGTGAGTCCTCTTTCAGTACGCGAAAATCCTTATAGGCGAGCTTGGGAATTTTCCCCGGCTCGCCACGCGCAATTCCGGTTTCCGTCGCCGGGTCAATCCCGACCACGTCGCCTCCGCGATACAGCACGGTTTACTGCTCGACGGAGGGGCTATCGGGCTGGGCAAGGCTCGCGGCCGCGTCCTTGTCGCGCTGCCGCAGGAAGTCGGGCCGCACGTCGATATTGTCATCATGCTCGACGACGGCTTGGACTTTGACCGGGTTTTCCGGTTCTGGCTCGGGCGGTTTGATGCCGGCTTGCAGCATAGCGGTCTGCATCGCCTGCCAGCCGCTAATCCAGCCTTGCGCCGGCGAGTCGGGCCCATCGTTGCGCAAATGATCCGGGGGCTTGCAAGTGAGGCCTTCCGCACCGGCGGTTTTGCCTTCTTCGTACGCTATATCGTAATCCTGCTGTGAGAATAGATCGGGGGGTTTGTCGGCGGCCACGTTACACCAGCGAGCGACGCGATTTTTCAACTTGAGTTCTTCGAGGTATTCGCCCATTTTGCCAGTGCGCCACTTCTTGCGCAGATCGAGCATTTCGTTGAGTTCGGCCTTTAGATTAAAGCCTAGCGTACGGAGCTTTGACCGCTCTTTCTTGATTTCGGTTTCTAGGCTCTCAATGACTACTTTGCGGCGCTCGATTTCGACACAGCCGACGACGAGCAAAGCGCGACGTTGATCGTCGCTCATGTCGTCTAACGCTTGGTGAGGTTCGCCGCCATTGGCGCCGACGCCTTCCACGCCCGGCTGCGCCTTATTCCTCGATCCTTTTCGACGTCCCATGACTTCCTCCTGTTTTGGACTCGCGCATGATTGCTGCAGCGATCGGCGGCGCTAGGCAGCCGAAAGATGCAATCCCGGCAATTGATCTGCGTCAGTTGTCTACAGAGGGGGCGGGTCCCATCGCCTCCGCTGGCATTCCAACATACCAGTCTAGCAGGGCGACGAGCGTCCTAGAGCTTTTTCGGTAAGCACGCGAACAGCATGCGAGCGGCCGACACCGTGGGATTTAGCGTAGGCGTCAATCTGGGCGATCAGCCCGGCCGGCATTCGGACGCCGATTATCGGGTGCCGGTAGTGGCCCTTATGGTCGAGAACTTTGTGGTCGGTCTCGCCGTTACGGTGCGACTTTTTTTCGTTGCGCATATTTTTCGTCTTGCTCATGCAGCCAGGATTACGCTATCGTGGTTAGACCGTCAAGCTGGCAAAGCGGAGAATTCAGGATGCGTCGTTAAAAAGCCGGAAAAAATTACCTTTGTGCTCCCGCAGCAAATTCGGAACTGAAGTGAGAGGGCAGAGCGGTCGGTCTGGCTAAGGTCACGCCGGTTACGAAGCCGATCGCCATAGATGGGCAGCCCTCTTGCGGCGCCGCGGTTCCTTGAAAGCGGCGGAGAACCGCGGCGCTTCTATACCGTAAAAACAAGAAAAGGACGGAGCGCAATGAAATACCGGGCAAGGCCTTCAAGGCATGAAAGCGACTTGTGGCGTCGGTTTATCCTAGTGATGACGCGAGAAACCATTGATCGCCTGGTTGCGCAGGAACCGCATAAATGGGCATTTTTTAATGATGTCTGGAAGCGTGAAGTTTACGACGTTGAGAAATTCGAGACTCCGGACGGGAAACCCGCTTTGCCAGCCGGTTGACAAGCCCCGTCCGGATAGCGCCGCCCGGGTATTAGAAGTGGGCCCTCCCGCCAGGCACGGGGCCCCTCCTGTGTGTGACTCGGGCGGCGCGCCTTATGCTGTTAATTAAGCTACCAAGGGACATACCGGCGATGACGCAACATGAAGCGCATCAGATCGTTGAATTGATCATCGCGGATCTCAAAGATCACGTTCTGTTTGGGCCTATCGCCCGGCGCCTCGACGATATCGAGGAAGCCGAGCTCTACACCAAATGGACGCACCACATTCGCGATAGTGTAAATATGACCCACGTATCGCGGAGGCGATAAATGGATTTCGGCCACGTCGACGCAATCCCGATTACGTCGCGCGAGCAATGGCTCGGGCTGCGTAGGCAAGACATTACCGCCTCAGACATTTCCGCATTTTTTGGAAAAAATTTTCGGAGCGTTTTACAGATATGGGCCGAAAAGACTGGCCGCGCGCCACCAAAAATAGACAACCCTTTGCTTCAGAAGGGAAGATGGATGGAGCCGGCAGTCTTCGCTGCGCTTGAGGAAAAATACCCTATGCTGGAGTCGCGGCCGGCGAAAGTCTACTTCCGGTCGCCATCACATCGCGCCGGCGCTACGCCAGACTCGTTTTCGTTGCTACGTAAACCGATCGACGCGGAAGATTTACATATCAGATTTGAGCCCGGCATTCTTACGATACAGGCCAAGGTGATCGGCCGCCGCGCGTTCAAAGAGCACTGGTGCGTCGACAATGAGACGCCGTACCGTGGTCTCGTGGCGCCATTAGGCTATCAGACACAAGCGCAAATGGAGTCGTACCTCGCCGAGCGCGCCTACGACGTGCCGTGCACGCCGCTTATTGCGGTGCTAGAGCACGATGAATGGTTTGCTGACGTTCACTTGGTTCCGGTCGAGAAGCGGCCCGAGTTGGAGTCGACGCTGGTCGAGGTCATCGATGGATTTTGGTGGAACACCGACCGGGGTATCGAGCCCGAGATCGATCCGAAAAAGGATGGCGACACGCTAGGTCTGCTCTACCCCGAGGCGCGAGGCACGATCGACTTGCGCGAGCGGAACGATTTGCCGGCGCTATTCGACGAGCGCCAGCAACTTGGCAAAATCCAACGGGAGGCCGAGGAACGTCGTAAAGAGATCAAGGCGACATTCCAGGGAGTCATGCGCGACGCGGCGTACGCTTACCTGTCGGATGGCCGGCGAGTCTCATTGCTTCCGGTTC
>Ga0066903_100002926_pt1 | contig 13667 bp, 15 predicted proteins | sample PanSoiMetaGPlot1_FD_67491 | JGI IMG/M metagenome (GOLD analysis project Ga0066903, IMG submission 67491) | Tropical forest soil microbial communities from Panama analyzed to predict greenhouse gas emissions - Panama Soil - Plot 1 (version 2) | ecosystem: Environmental > Terrestrial > Soil >... | reverse complement strand
TGCTGACCACTTAACGGCTGACGATTGGGTTACGCCTTCTCCAACTGCGCGTACTTCTCCACCAGCTTCTTCAGCCCGTAGCGAGGGAATTGTACCGTAAGCTTGGCTTCTTCCCCATCACCTTCCCGCTGATAGACCGTCCCCTCACCATATTTTGGGTGACGAACCTTCTGTCCTGGCCGGAAACCCTTCTTCCCCTTCGGCTCCTGCACCGGCACCTTCGGTAATGAAAACTTCCTCCCCCTAGAGGCGAAAAACTCGGCAATGTTGTCGATCGAGTTGTACGTGCGCGTGGGACTCTGCGTCTTTTTCTGGCGGTTCGTCCAACTGGCGCTCTGATCCTCATCCTCGTAAGCGTAATGAGAGTCTTCGTAGTTCTCTCTGCGAGACGTACCTGCGTATCTCGTTGATGGCGACGTCCCCGTCCGTGCCTCGTAGGTTCCGGCGCTGCGGCGCCTCGTGCCCAAGTCTTCAATCAGCTGCGGTGGAACTTCTTCCAGAAATCGTGACGGCACACTCGCTTCCGGCAGGTCCGTGCCATATCGCCTTCGATAGACCGCGCGGCTCAGGATCAGGGTATCCATCGCGCGCGTCATGCCGACATAACATAATCTCCGCTCTTCTTCGATGTCATCGGGCTGTAGAAACGTGCGCGAATGCGGAAAGAGTCCCTCTTCCATACCGCACAGGAACACCAGCGGAAATTCCAGCCCCTTCGCGGCATGCAGCGTCATCAGCGTAATCTGCGCCCGCTCATCGTAGGCATCGGCATCACTGACCAGGGCCGCATGATCGAGAAACTGGTCCAGCGTCTCGCCGCGATCTTTCGAGTCCATCGCTGCATTCACCAATTCCCGCAAGTTCTCGATTCGCGAGAACGACTCAGGAGTGTCTTCCTCCTCGAGCATCTTGATGTATCCAGTACGATCGATCAGGAACTTCAACAACTCCGCCGTATGCGCCGCCTCGCCGGGAGTCCGGAACCCAGGTTCCGCTGGTGTCTCAACCGTGTCCACATTTTCTGTAGTGGAATTCAGTTCTTCCGTGTTGTCTCCAAAGTCGAACGAAAGCGGATCGAATTGAGTTTCATCTTCCAGCTCTTCAATTGCAGCGGGTAGAGTCACCTGCCCATTAACAGAACCTGTGTTTCCCTCCGGCAACTCGCCTGCCGTCTGTTCCAAGTGTTCGACGTAACTTCCGGCTGCCATCGCCCGGGCGTCTTGGATCAGATCGCGAAAGCTTTTCAGCGCTGCCAGCGCCCTTGCCGGTAGCAACTGCCGTTTGATGACTTCGCCGATCGCTCCCCACAGGGACATCCCAGTCTCAAGCGCCACCCGCTCCACCGTCTCCATCGTGGTCTTGCCGACGCCCCGCGTTGGCGTATTGATCACACGCAGCAGCGAAATCGAATCGTCCGGATTTAGAACCACCTTCAGATACGAAATTAGATCCTTGATTTCCGCCCGCTCATAAAACGAGAACCCGCCCACTACGTGATACTTCAGCTGGTACCGGCGCATTGCCTCTTCAAACAACCGTGACTGCGAGTTGATGCGATACAGCACCGCAGCCCGGCCGTTTTCACCGCGTTCTAGCGCCTCGCGCATGTATCGCGCAATGTAATCTGCGGCAAAAAGCGCCTCGTTCTCCCCATCCGGAGCCTCGTAATAGCCGATCTTCGATCCGCCCTGGCGCGAGGTCCACAGGTTCTTGCCTTTTCGCTTGATGTTGTTCGCCACCACCGCCGACGCGCCCTGCAAAATGTTCTGCGTCGAACGATAGTTCTGCTCCAGCCGAACAATCTTCGCCTCGGGAAAGTCCTGCTCAAACTCCAGGATGTTCCGAATGTCCGCGCCGCGCCATGAATAGATCGACTGATCCTCATCTCCTACAGCACACACGTTGTGGTGCAGCGCGGCTAGCGTCCGCATCAGCTCGTACTGAGGCCGGTTTGTGTCCTGGTATTCATCTACAAGGATGTACTCAAAGCGTTTGTTGTAGTAGTCGCGGACTTTCTCCGCTACCTTCAACAGGCGGACGGTTTCGAGCAGCAGATCGTCGAAATCGAGCGCATTCGCCTTGCGCAACTCCTTCCGATACTGCTCATAGATGTGCGCTACGCGCTCCGTCTTCGGATCGCCGGAGTTGAGATACACCTCCTGCGGATCCAGCATGTGATTCTTGGCCCAGGAAATATGTCCCAGCACACCGCGCGGCGTGACTTCCTTGTCGTCCACGCCCAGCCGCTTCATGATCGACTTCACTACCTGCTGCTGGTCGGCTTCGTCATAGATGACGAACTTCTTTGTATGTCCAATCGGCGGTTTGCCTGGCACGTTTGATGGAATCTGCAAAGCCTCGATGTCGCGGCGCAATACGCGCACGCAGAACGAGTGAAAGGTCGATATCACCGGTTTCGCAACCGACAGCCCGCCCACCAACTTCTCTACCCGTTCGCCCATCTCGGCCGCAGCCTTGTTGGTGAACGTCATCGCCAGAATAGACTCCGGCCGCACTCCCTTGTGCTCGATCAGGTGAGCGATCCGGTATGTGATGACGCGGGTCTTCCCGCTCCCGGCGCCAGCCAGGATCAACACCGGGCCTTCGGTGGTTTCTACAGCTTCACGCTGTTCGGGATTCAGTTGGTCGAGAAAAGACAAAAGTGGGGCTGCTCCAAGGATTCTTAGATTGATTTTACAGGACGGATCGATGGGCTGTTTCAAACTCTGAAACGCAGACACCTACTGCACTTGGAATCGTAAACTCACACTGGCAGTCACAGGAATTCTTCCCAATGCGACAGTGCCATCGGTGGGAGCATTCAATCCACCAACGTCCTGAATGACATTTTGAGCTTGGTACGAGGAACGATGATACCCACAACAACCATAGGAAAAACTCCCCCCTCCGTAGCTGTAGGCACTGATACTAATCGGCTTGCCGTCAACGTGAAGTCCCGCCGCCACTGCCATGTCGTTCGCCTTCTCGATCGCCGCCTTAACTGCGAGGGCGCGGGCCTGATCGCGGTACTTACGCAGCTGCGAAGTACTGAATTCCACCTCATACACATGGTTTGCTCCTGCCTGCAACACAGCCTTGAGGAGCGGTTCGAACTTGCTGACATCTCGCAGGTAGATGTCTACACCTTTGGAAACCGAGTAATAGCTGACCAAGGTGTTGTCGTGCTCGTCGTAGGCCAAGTCTGCATGCACGTAGTCGGTCTGCATATCGTCTGCAGCGACCTGAAATTTCCGGCCTACTTCCAACACCCGTCGTACGATTGCGTCGTTCTGCACTGTGGCGTTTTCAAGATCCTTGTTCCGGGTTTCTACGCCCAGGCTTAGGCGAACCCGATCTGGAACCACTTTGACGACTGCGTCACCGCTGACATCGACCGTGTTCTGGGAAGCCACATATTGTGCGAACGAAGGAAGGACGAGGAAAGCAATCAGAACGACGGCATGAAAGCGCATGCTGCACCTCCTGCCGACTTATAGTGCAATGCTTCCAGAGACTCGATAGCAATATTGGTACTTAGTTTAGAGATCTGTAATGTGACGTAAGCCCGGGAGCCCTACGCGTGCTGCGCTCTGGCCGCCTTACACTCTTCGCACGGACAAACATCCCGCAAGAACGCCCACGAGTAGATTCCCAATTCGTGCCCATCATTCCAATTGAACCGGATGGCGTACTTACCGACACCTTCCGCGCTCAGCGGCTTGGCTGCGGCCTTGAACATTGGCAGGCTTCCCGGGGACGGCTTCGGAGGCTCGCCCGGCTCCCGATCGGCCTTACCTCGCTCTTCATCGCACAACGCGCACGGGCAGGCATCGCGCAGGAAGGTAAACGTGTAGTGAGACTTGTGCCCGTCCCCCCACTCAATATCAACTCCCGTGCCGCTGGTCAGGTTCACTTTGACGGACTTGGGATCAGCAGAAACCGCCATAAAATCAGTATCGCACAGGGTTGCCGAGCTACATTCCAGTTCAAGAGCAGGCTCATATAATCCTGAAACTGGAATGCCGTTTCCTCTGTGCCCCTTTGTGCCCTCTGCGGTTCAAGCTTTCTAGCTCGTGCGGCTAAGCTCCCCAACTTGGCGAAACTGCTCAAATCCGGTAAAATCTATGTTTTACCCGAACAGTTAACAACCTACCTGGAGTAGTCATGGCACAAGTTTGCGATATCTGCGGCAAGGGGCCGCAATTTGGAAATACCGTCAGCCACGCCCACAACGTGAGCCGCCGCCGCTGGAATGTGAATCTGCGTCCGGTCCACGCCAAGGTGAAAGGCGCCAATAAGCGCATTCGCGTCTGTACCGCCTGCCTGCGTAGCGGCAAAGTCGTCAAGGCGTAACCGGAAGAGTGTGGCGCGGACAGTCCTGTACGCTCACACTTTGATTCTTCCTTCCGCAAGCTCACTCTGATTTGGGATTTGATTTGAGAAGGTCAGGCGGGCATCTCTGCCCGCCTCACACGTGTGTTTCTACTTCACATCCAGCAGTTCCACATCGAAGATCAGCGTTGCGTTAGGCGGAATCACACCAGGAAATCCTCGGCTGCCGTAGGCCAGGTCCCCAGGGATGCGAAGCTGGCGCTTGCCGCCAACCTTCATTCCCACGATTCCTTCATTCCATCCCTTGATGACGGGCGCGTTGCCCAGGTTCTCCACCTCGAAGGGTCCGCGGCCGATGGAGCTGTCGAACTTTTTGCCGTCCGTGAGCCATCCCGTGTAATTCACGACTGCGGTCTTGCCCTTCTCGGCGACCTTGCCGGATCCTTCCTTAATGTCCCAGTACTGCAGGCCATCGGGAAGCTTGGTGCCGTCGCCAGTAACCTTGCTTGGTCCACCGCTGGAGCTGGCTGTGTCTTTCTTCTGCGCTACCATCGCGATGGTCATTAATGCCAGCATCGCAATCAGAAACATTGTCTTCTGCATGAATCCTCCGGTAATTATTTTCTTCCTTAACTTCAAGCTAAAGCGATCACATCGATTTCGACAAGCACGTCCTTCGGCAGGCGCGCAACTTCAACTGTCGATCGAGCCGGTGGCGCCGAGGTGAAGTGACGCCCGTAAACTTCATTCATCGCAGCAAAATCATTCATGTTCTTCAGAAAGACAGTCGAACGGACAACCTTCTCCAACCCGCTGCCTGCAGCCTTCAGGATCCCTTCCAGGTTCTTCAGGACGCGTTCTGTCTGTGCCGCCACATCCCCGGAGATCACCTGCTGATTCGAGGGATCAATCGCCACCTGCCCAGAAACGAAGACAAATCCGTTTGCCCGGACCGCCTGCGAATACGGACCGATAGCCTGGGGACCATCTTTGGTAGCAATCACATCGCGCATAGGGCCTCCTGGAGACCGTCCCAGATTATATTAGGGAGTAGCATCAGTGGGAATTCTTAAGGATTGCAGAGTGAAGATTTCAGATTGCAGATTGTCAACGCGAAAGCTCTAAACAAGCGAGGTTTTGAAATTCTGCAATCCGAAATCATCAATCTGAAATTTACCAATGTCCCAACACATCGGCATCGTCGCTTGCAGTGCGGAAGGAGCCGCACTCTGCTATCGCACGATCTGTCTGGAAGGTTCCCAACTGCTTGGCACGCACGCTCACCCCGAAGTCTCGATGCACACTCATCCGCTGGCTGACTACATGAAGTGCATTTACGCGAATGACTGGGCCGGTGTCGCCGAGCTGATGCTTTCTTCCGCTGAGAAATTGTCGAAAACCGGCGCCGACTTCATGATCTGTCCTGACAACACGGTCCATCAGGCCTTCGACTTGGTCAGGAATCGCTCTCCGCGCCCGTGGCTGCATATCGCCGAAGAGGTTGGACGCGAAGCCCGGCACGTAAATCACAAACGTCTGGGAGTACTGGGAACGAAGTATCTGATGGAGGGTCCTGTCTATCCCGAAAAATTGCGGGCGGCCGGCCTCGAGCATCGCATCCCCGGGCCCAAAGAACGCGAGAAGCTCAACCAGATCATCTTCGACGAGTTAGTCAATGGCATCTTCAGTGCGCGCTCGCTTGCTTACTACGTGGAGGTGATTCGAAGCTTGAAGGACGAAGGTTGCGACGCTGTGGTCTTGGGATGCACCGAAATTCCCTTGCTGGTCACGCCCGAATCCTCGCCCCTGCCGACACTGGATTCGACCAGATTGCTGGCCAGAGCGGCGTTGAAAAAGGCGGTTTCATGAGAATGAAGATTGAGATTCCAGATTGCAGATTCTAGATTGCAGATTTGTAGGTGACCTCGTTCCATTGTCAAATTCTGCAATCTACAATCATCATTCTGAAATCCTAAACTCTCATGCCATCTCTACGCTTTTCACGAATTCCCGGTGAGTTCGCAGTTTGTCAACTCCCCGCTGATACGAATCTTCCCCACTGGGCACAGTCGTTCTTCAGTATCACTCGCACGGCTGACGAACTATCCATCGTTTGCCTCGCCCAACAAGTTCCCGCAGACGTGAAATCCGAGCGCGGCTGGGCCTGCCTCAAACTCGAAGGCCCTTTCCCATTCACAATGACAGGTGTTCTGGCGTCGTTTCTTCAACCGTTGGCGCAGGCTCAGATTTCGATTTTTGCACTATCGACTTTTGAAACAGACTATGTTCTGGTAAAAGAGCACGCAGTGGCCGGGGCAGTTGAAGCTCTGGGCCACGCGGGGCACGTGTTCGTTAAGGACGCGCGTTGAGTAGACGCATCGGGCGACGCAAATGACTTCAAGAGCCAAGAAAATCACGCTGCGAGTCGTGACTGGGGTGGTTCTCGTCTGGATCCTATTCGCAGGGTTCGTTTGGTGGGCCATGTGCCAGAGCCCGGAGACCTTTGGCCGCGTCATGTCACGCATGCCCGAGGTCGCGTACTTTCTCGTGCCATTCGAAACCATGTGGGTGCGCGCCCGAGCGGGAAAGCTTCAGCCCGGTGACCCCGCTCCCGACTTCGATCTCCAGAAGCTCGATAAGAGTGACGCCGTCCGTCTTGCATCGTTCAGCGGGAAGCAGCCTGTGGTTCTGATCTTTGGCAGCTATACCTGACCTCCTTTTCGGCAGGAGGTGCCTGCTCTGAACAAGCTTTACGACGATTACGGAAAAGACGTCGCGTTCCTGGCGGTTTACATTCTTGAAGCCCATCCCAGCGATGTCTGGCAATCCGAGAGCAACATCGAAGAGCACCTGGTCTTCTCCAGTCCCTCGAATTTCGCCCAGCGCGCTAGTCTGGCGGGAACTTGCGTTCGCAAGCTTGGTATCAAATTTCCAGCGGTGATCGACGGATTCGATAACACGACCGAGAAGGCATATTACGGTTGGCCCGACCGCATCTATGTGATCGATTCCAGCGGAAGAATTGCCTACAAGAGCAAGCCTGGACCGTTCGGATTTAAGGCAGATGAACTTAGAAAAGAGTTGCAGAAGATCGTGCCGAAAACCGTCGCGTCAAACTAGTTGAATCCAACGCGCATTGCCCGGAATTCAAGACTGCACAATTTGGAACATGCGGATTCCTCCCGAATTCTCCCGTTCAGCCTCTCGAATTGCCCGAATACTGTTGGAATGGATGCACTTGCCGTCCTGCTATGTTCTAATTACTAAATTAGATTCATGCCTTCCAGCCGTACACTACTGCGCCGTCGCATCAAGAGCGCTCACCGCAAATTGCGGGGCGCTCGCGAGATGTTCCGCGCTTTAGCCTCGACCGAACATCCCCTGCTGGCACATATCATCCCTGTTCGCCGTTGCAACCTGGCTTGCAAGTATTGCAACGAATTCGACGATTTCTCGAAGCCGGTGCCAACTGAAACCATGTTCAACCGGATCGACAAGCTTGCGGCGCTAGGCACATCGGTCATAACCATCAGCGGCGGCGAGCCTCTGCTTCACCCTGATCTTGACGACATTATTCGGCGTATCCGCAAGCGCGGGATGATCGCGGGCCTTATCACCAACGGATACCTGCTGACCGCCGATCGTATTCAGCGCCTGAACAAAGCTGGCCTCGAGTGGTTGCAGATTTCAATCGACAATGTCACGCCTGACGACGTTTCGAAGAAGAGCCTGAAGGTTCTCGACAAAAAGCTGCAGCTCATGGCCGAGCACGCCGACTTTCACGTGAACATCAACTCAGTCGTGGGCGGCGGCGTCAGCAACCCCCAAGATGCACTCACCATCGGCAAGCGTGCCCTGGACCTCGGTTTCAGCTCGACCGTAGGGATCATTCATGACGGCGAGGGCCAGCTACAGCCTCTCGCCGATGAAGAGCGGAGCGTTTATCACGAGATGAAGTCGCTCGAGAAGCGCAGCTTTACTCGCATCAATTCCTTCCAGGACAACATTGCGCTCGGACGCCCGAATCAATGGCGATGCCGCGCCGGCGCGCGTTATCTGTACATTTGTGAGGACGGTTTGGTCCATTACTGCTCGCAGCAGCGCGGATACCCTGGTATTCCGCTTGAGAAATACTCCGTCGACGATGTCCGCCGCGAATACCTGACAGAGAAAGGCTGTGCCCCACACTGCACGGTTTCGTGTGTTCACCAGGTTTCGATTTTCGATTCTTGGCGGGCCCCGCAGCATCCCGCCCCCGCTTCCACCGCCGCTGGAGACCTGGTCCAGATCCAGTAAAAAGGTTTCAAGGTTTCAGAGCTTCCAGGCTTCAAAGTGTCGGCGCGCTGGGTTTTGAAAGCTTGAAACTCTGAAACCTTGAAACCTGCTCTTCTCATTTCTTTGCCGTAGGCGGCAGCAGTCCATTCAGCCGCAGATACATTGCCGCGGCACTGTAATGGTCAGCCCAGTCATTGGTGAGCGCGAAATACGCGACCACACGCGGACCCTGATGGTCGCCAAACAGATCGATCGTATCCCCCAGCTTGGAGTCGCTGGCTCTTCCGATTGCTGCGTTGCAAAATTCGAATGATTTCTTCAACCCATCGACTAGCTTGTCTTTCCCATCCGTTTCCTGAGGTTGATGCATGGGCGGCGGCGACATGTCCCCGACCTTGGCGCAGAGCTCAAGGTTCGATCCAATCATGTGCGCGACTAGCTTCCCGAATGTCATCTGTGGCGGCGTGGGCCTGTACGAAAATTTGTCCGCGGGCATCTCCTCCACCGCCGCAAGCAAATTCTTCTGTTGGCGCGGCAGGATCTCTTTCAATGTTGACGTAACCGGGTTCTTGTCCTGAGCGCCCGCAACTCCCGTGATGGTAAATAAGGCGACAATCAAAACTCGCTTCATAGTGCCTCCCGAGTAATAGCTATAAATGACACCGTCAGTTTCTCCGAGCGTTTCTTACGAGAACATAGCTCCGAGCGACGCAAAGAATAGTGTGACCGCTACGTACCAGCCAAACAGCACATAAAGGGATGTGGAACGCTTGACGTTGGTGACGCACGAGTAGCCGATGGCTGTGATGATCAGGCTCCAGATCATGAACACATCCACTGCCGACAGGATGCCGAACAGGAACGGCGAATCCCCTGGGTTCAAGAAATAGCCGGGATTCGTTGCCACCGGATTCTGCAGCATAAACGACTCCGGATTGGCCCCCGCAGCCATCGAGACCATTGCGAGCACCGTCTTCAACACCTGAGGCAACGCACCGTAAATGACGACAGCGAGCGAGACTTTGAATTTGAGATCGGCTCCGAGTCCGAACTTGAAGGTCGCCAGGTAAAGCCCTGCAAAAATAACGTAGAGAATCAGCAGAATAATAGGAAACGCATAGGAGGCATACTTGGTGACTACGGCCTGCGCATCGACCGTCTTCGCGCGTTGACCCGGAGGCATTTGTTCCATCCGTTGCGTAGCCTTGGGCGATGCCGCATTCTGGTTCTCTGCCACCTGGCGGAAAGTGATTTTCGTATCGACAACGTAAGCAAACGCCACGGTAATAACTGCAATGATCAGAAACGGCAGCCACCAACTGGCACTGCGGTTCAAATCAGTGAAGGTCTTGCTGGGCGCAATAAAAGTATTGATGATGCGCTCGCCTTGGGAAAGCGGTTTCGCCTCTGGGGCAGGAGTTACGTGAGTCGTACCCATATCCCTCCCTCAAACAATCTCGCGCCCGGATTGTAGTCGTGTAATAGGAGGAGAAACAAGGCCGCCACCCTTGACCTCACACCGCGATTTCGGGTGTGGCTTCGAGAAGCTTTCTGGTGTAAGCGTGCTCTGGCGCTGTCGTGATCTGCTCAGTCGGTCCAACTTCCACGATCTTCCCTCGATACATCACCGCAATACGCGTTGCCAGATAACGCACCACCGGCATTGAGTGCGAGATAAATAGATACGTCAGTCCGAACTCCCGCTGAAGTTGTGCCAGCAGGTTGACAATCTGCGCTCCCACACTGACGTCAAGCGCCGACACCGGCTCGTCGGCCACAATGAACTTGGGTTTCAAAGCCAGAGCACGGGCGATTACGATGCGTTGCCGCTGCCCGCCGCTGAACTCGTGGGGATACCGCCTTGCCGCGTACTGATCCAGCCCAACGACCCGAAGCAATTCAGCCACGCGGGCCCGCCGTGATTCTGAATCGAGTTTTTCGTGAATCACCAGAGGCTCCGCGATGATGTCCTCGACCCTCATCCTTGGATCCAGAGACCCGAAGGGATCTTGAAAGATGATCTGCATGTCACGGCGCAGCGTGCGCATTTCGCGGTCTGGCATCGACACCAGATCCCGTCCGTTGAATCGCACGCTTCCCGAGGTTGGCTCGATGAGCCTGAGCACCAGTCGGCCCAGTGTGCTCTTGCCGGACCCCGATTCGCCGATCAGCCCCAGCGTCTCTCCCGGGTGGATGTCCAGAGAAACATCATCCACCGCTCGAATTTCGCCGCGGGACCGCCCACCGAAAATCGATTCGCCCTGAGGAAAGACTTTGGTCAGGTTTCGGATTTCAACTAGAGCCATGTGTGTTTATTAGTGTTCAGGATAATCGAAGTTCGCGCTTGGCCCATATTGTGGGATATGGAACGCGATCGCTCACTAGTGCTTCGCGATCAGCGGTACCGCCGCCAACGCTGTCAGGATGCCCACCGCTTTCCACCGCGTGAAGTGCTCCTTCAACACGAATCGCGCCAAAAGCACGGTTACCACCGGATAAAGAGACGTCAGCATCACCGCGGAATCAAGCCTTCCAGTCTGGTCGGCTCGGATGAAGAGAAGCGTCCCCGTCGAGTCCAAGGCGCCCGCGAACAATCCGATGGCGGCCGACTTCCAAGCAAGGTTCGCGGCACGGCGCCGCACCACAATGATCGCTCCTACCATGACAATCGATGCAAAACGTGAATAGACAGCGGACCACAGCCCTGACGCATTGCCTGTTCGATCGATGCAAATGAAAAAGCCGGCAAAGCCAATGCCCGCCACTACCGCCAGCAGCAATCCATCATGCCCCGCGCTCGCATCGGGACGCGACAGTAACCAGATTCCAAATCCGGCCAGCACAAACCCAATTACGGGCACGGGGCCGGGAAATCCCTGCACCGCGATGCCGAACAACGTTGGAATCCCCGCTCCCAAGATCGAAGCCAGCGGCGCAGCTACACCCATTCGACCCGACCCGAGCGCGCTGTAGAACAGCGCAAGGCCAGAGCCCCCGAGAGCTCCGGCCGCTAATGCCCACAGTTGCTCTTCACGCGTGGGAATGCTCGCGTGGTTGAGCACCGTCAGCCCCAACATGAGGGAAAAGCCTGACACGTGCGCTGTGAGCGTCACCAGAAAGGCGTCCGACTTACGCGAAGCAAGCCCGCCCAGAAAGTCGCTGACACCCCAGCACGCTACCGCGATCAGGCTGAACGCTGTCGGCATGAATTCCGGAGGCATACGGGAGCGATGAGATTAGCATGGACGCGCTGAAGGCAGAAAAGCAGGTGCGCACTTAACGAACCTTATCGCGCAAACGTCCCGATATTCTGCGGAAAGTGTAAGAAAAGAATTTAGCCCTGCAGTTTCTTCGTCAACAATTCATTGATCAACTGCGGATTCGCCTGACCTTTGGAAGCCTTCATGACCTGTCCCACAAAAAATCCTATGACAGTCGTCTTGCCCGCGCGGTACTGCTCCACCTGCTTCGGATTTGCCGCCATCAAGTCGTCAATCATCTTTTCGAAGGCTGAGGTATCCCGAGATTGCTCCGGCCTGCCCTCTTCTTCATAAACAATCGGAAAATCCTTGCCGCGCTCGAAGCTGAGGTCATAGAGATCCTTGAGCATCTTGCCCGAAATCGCGCCGCTCTCGACCAGGTCTGCCGACATGGCGACACCCTGCATCGAAATCGGCGACTGCTCAATTTCCAATCCCTTCGCTTTCAACCGCCCTTGCAGTTCGCTCTGCACCAGGTTCGCTACACGCTTGGGATTCTTCGCCGCCTTCGCCGCTGCTTCAAACTGGTCGGCGAACGCCTTCGTCGTGGTAAGCACGACAGCATCTTTCTCGGAGATCCCATAGTCGGCCATCATGCGGCGACGGCGAGCCTCGGGAAGCTCAGGTAAAGTACGCCGGATCTCGGCCTGATACACCTCATCGACCACCAGCGGAAGCAGGTCTGGCTCAGGAAAGTACCGGTAGTCATGCGCCTCTTCCTTCGAGCGCATGCTGTACGTCTTTCCCTCGTTCGAGTTATAGAGGCGCGTCTCTTGAACGATCGTTCCACCCGCTTCCAGGATCTCAATATGACGCTGCACCTCGTACTCCAGCGCCTCGCGAATAAAGCGGAACGAATTGACGTTCTTCACTTCCGCCTTAATGCCAAACTCCTTCTGCCCAGCGGGACGCACGCTGACATTGGCATCGCAGCGCAATGAGCCTTCTTCCATGTTGCAGTCGCTGACTCCGGTGTAAAGGATGATCTCCTTTAGCCGCGTCAAATATTCGTAGGCTTCATCGGGCGAAGATATGTCAGGCTCGCTAACAATTTCAATCAGCGGTACGCCAGTCCGGTTCAGATCAATCGCTGTCGACTCATCGGCTCCCCGGAAGCCATCATGCAGGCTCTTGCCCGCATCTTCTTCCAGGTGCACCCGCGTGATGCCGATTTTCTTCACGCTCGATCCGGAAGGAACTTCGATTGCGCCAAACTCCGCCAGTGGCTTGTCGTATTGCGAAATCTGGTATCCCTTGGGAAGGTCGGGATAGAAGTAATTCTTGCGGGCGAAAATCGAAGTCTCGTTGATGCGGCATCCCAGCGCCATGGCCGCGCGCACCGCGTACTCCACAGCTTTGCGATTCAAAACCGGTAGCGCGCCAGGGAGGCCCAGGCACACGGGACACACCTGGCTGTTGGGAGGGGCTCCAAACTGCGTCGAGCAAGAGCAAAAAATCTTGCTCACCGTCAGCAGTTGGACGTGAACTTCGAGTCCGATGACAGTTTCGTAACGCGTTCTGACAGTAGCATCACTGGCTGCCATGGCAAGCATTATATCGGGGCGACCGAACATTCCATCGGGTGGCCAGCGTGTTATAGAGGCGTAACCCAACGCCAAGCTCCGAAGACTACAACGAAACTTCAGAACCTAGTACTCACCGTAACCTTCGCAGGAAGGTCCATCTTCGCGGAGCAGTTCGTAACGGGATCCTTCTTATACCTGCCCTCATTAACGTAGAAATATTTCACAACAAAGCTCGTGGGGGTATGTTCAGCGAATCTCCAAGTGCGCACATTTT
>Ga0066903_100002925_pt1 | contig 13669 bp, 12 predicted proteins | sample PanSoiMetaGPlot1_FD_67491 | JGI IMG/M metagenome (GOLD analysis project Ga0066903, IMG submission 67491) | Tropical forest soil microbial communities from Panama analyzed to predict greenhouse gas emissions - Panama Soil - Plot 1 (version 2) | ecosystem: Environmental > Terrestrial > Soil >... | reverse complement strand
CTCCGGCAGCACGATGTGCAGCAGCGGGTAGAAGCCGTCGTTGAAGAGGATCTGGGGGTCGTTGACCATGATCAGGTAGACCCCGATGAACATCTTGAACATGCCCTCGGAGAGGTAGAAATTGATCGGGCCGAGAGCCTGCGGGTCTGTCCCCGTCCAGTCGAAGAAGGCGTGGTCGCCCTCCCGCCAGATGGTCAGCTTCATCTTGAACGGCCCGTTGCCGAGCCCGTCGTCGTCGACGTAGTCCTCGAACGACTGCGGCTCCTCCGGGATGGCGAGCTGGATCAGCGTCCGCATCGCCTCGTACGTCCGGTCGAGGAGCGCCTGGCACGCGGCGAGGTAGGTCTGCTTGCCGAAGCGCTCGCAGAGCTGCTGGACCCGCTTCTCGCCCGCCCGACAGCCGGCCACGATCGCGAACAGGTCGGCCCGGTTCATCTCCGGGAGCCGCATGTTGTTGAAGATCAGTTTGAGGACGTCCTCGCGCGGCTCGCCCTTCTCGATGATCTTGAGCGGCGGGATGATCAGCCCCTCCTCGAAGATCGTCCGCGCGCCGGTCGGCAGCGAGCCCGGCAGCGGCCCGCCGCAGTCCATCTGGTGGCCGAACTGGCTCGACCAGCCGACGAGCTCGTCCCCGAAGAAGATCGGCACGAGCACGAGCCAGTCGTTGGTGTGCGAGATCGACGCCGAGCACTTGAACGGGTCGGACGTGAGGATCACGTCCCCCGGGTAGATCCCGCCCTCCCAGCTCTCCATCATCTCGTTGATGTAGGCGCCGAACTGGCCCACGACCATGCGGCCGTTGGGGTCGGTGATCATCGGGAACTCATCGTGCTGCTCCCGGATCACGGGGCTCATCGCCGAGCGGAAGAGCACGGCGTCCATCTCGAAGCGAGCGCTCTTGAGCGCGCCCTCGATGATGTCGAGGGTGACCGGATCGACCTCGACGTCGGTCGGGATCTCCGCGATCCGCGGCTTCTCAGACGACACGGCCATTCGTGCTCCCCTCTCCCTCGCGCGTGATCAGGATGTTGAACCAGCGGTCGACCTCGGCCTGGTAGCCGGGCAAGACGACGGTCGTCGAGTCGAACTCGGTGACGATCGCCGGGCCGGTGAAGCGCGCACCGGGCTGCAGCGTCGACCTGTCGTAGATCTGGGTAGGCACCCGCTCGCCGCGGAAGACGATCTCGTGCGTGTCGACGACGGCGCCGGCTGCTCCGTCGCCCAACTCCTCGCCCTGCGGAAGCTCCGGCTTGGGCGCGGCGCCGAAGCCGACAGCGCGGAGATTGACGATCTCGCTCCGCGTGGCGTGCATCCGGAAGCCGTAGAGCTGCTCGTGGAGCGCGTTGAAGCGCTCCTCCAGCTGGCCGAGGCCCTCGCCGCGCACCTCCTCGGGCGTGAGCGAGACCGGGATCTCGTAGCCCTGGCCGTGGTAGCGCATGTCGGCCGTGTAGGTGACGCTGCGGTCGGCCGGGTCGATGCCCTCGTCCTCGAGCCACTGCTGGGCGCGGCCGCCGAGCTCGTCCAGGATCGCGGACACGTCCGCGGTGTCGGCCTCGTCGAGCACCCGGATGTACGTCCGGGCGAACTCGTCTCGGAAGTCCGCGACGATGTCGCCGAGCGCGCAGAGAAGGCCTGGCGCCGGAGGCACGATTACCGGGAACGAGCCCATGATCTCGGCGACCGCGTTCGCGTGCATCGGCCCGGCGCCGCCGTAGGCGACGAGCGCGAAGTCCCGAGGGTCGTGGCCGCGCTGGACCGAGACGACGCGGAGCGCGCCGGCCATGTTCTCGTTCACGATCGCGAGGATGCCCTCGGCGGCGTCCTCGGCCGAGCCGAGGCTCATCGCGTCGACGATCGTTTGCACGGCCGTGCGCGCCGCGTCGACGTCGAGCTCCATCTCGCCGCCCAGGAGCCTCGGCGGCAGGTGCCCGACGACGACGTTCGCGTCCGTGACCGTCGGATCGGCGCCGCCCTTGCCGTACGCGGCCGGGCCGGGCTCGGCACCGGCCGACTGAGGCCCGACGCGGAGCGCCCTGGTCAGCTCGGGAACGTGAGCGATCGAGCCGCCGCCCGCGCCGACCGTGTGCACGTCCACCGACGGCACGCGCAGCCGGAAATGCGAGATCGAGGTCTCGCGGCCGATCGTCGGCTCGCCGCCGAGACAGAGAGACACGTCCGTCGACGTCCCGCCCATGTCGAACGTGAGGATGTTGTCGAAGCCGGCCTGGCGGGCAACGTAGAGCGCACCCGCGACGCCGCCCGACGGGCCCGAAAGCACGCCGTAGATCGGGTTGCGCCCGGCCTCGCGGGTCGTCATCAACCCCGCGTCGGAGCGGAGGATGTTCACGTCGGCGGTCGCGCCGATCCCCTTCAGGTCGCTCTGCAGCTGCTGCACGTAGTCGGCCACGCGCGGGCGGACGTACGAGTTCATGCACGCCGTCAGCGCCCGCTCGTACTCACGAAACTCGGGCAGCACGTGCGACGAGAGCGTGACCGGAAAGCCGGGATAGAGCCGCTCCACGATCGCGCCGACCTGCTCCTCGTGCGCCGGTGAGATGTACGAGTTGATGAAGGCGATCGTCAGCGTCTCGACACCCGACTCGACGAGGTCGCGGATGACCTCCTCCGCCTGCGCCTCGTCGACCGGTACGACGGTCTCGCCGCGCGCGTCCAGGCGCTCGACGATCTCACGGGTGTCGGCAAGCGACGCCGGCGGATCCGGCTTGATCATGATGATCCAGCCCGCGAGCGGCCCCGGAGTCTGCGAGCGCGCCAGGTGGAGGATCTGGGCGAATCCCCTGGTCGTCAGGAGGCCGACGCGGGCGCCCTTCGACTCGAGCACCGCGTTCGTCGCCACGGTCGTGCCGTGGAGGATGTTGCGGATGTTGCCGACCTCGGTGCCTGCTTCGCCGGCGATGCGCTTGACCCCCGTGAGCACGCCCTGCGACGGGTCGGTGGGCGTCGACGGCGTCTTGACGCGGTGAAGCGAGCCGGTCTCGTCGTGGACGAGCAGCAGGTCGGTGAACGTTCCCCCGACGTCGACTCCCAGTCTGTAGGCCATCCGATTCCTTTCGGTTAGATCACGCCTTGCTCGCGCAGGCTCGCGAGGTCGTCGCGGGAGAGGCCGAGCAGGCCGCAGTACACGTCGGCGTTATGGCTCCCCTCCTGCCAGGGAGCGGACCAGCGCAGCTCCGACGGCGTCTCGGAGAACTTGGGGACGAGGCCGGGGCCGAGGTACTTGCCGAACTCCGGGTCGTCGTGCTCGACCAGCATGTCGCGGGCACGGTAATGCTCGTCTTCGAAGATGTCCGCGATCGTGTAGATGGGCCCGCAGATCACACCGGCCTCGTTCAGCACCCTGTCGATCTCGGACGCGTCGCGCGCCCCGGCCCAGTCGGCGACGATGCCCTCGATGGCTTTCTGGTTGTCGCCGCGTGCGAGGTGCGTCGAGAAGCGGGGATCGTCGGCGAGCTCCGGCTGTCCCATCGCCTCGCAGAGGCGCCGGAACACGTTGTCGGCGTTGGCGGCGATGACGATCCACTTGTCGTCCCGGGACTTGAAGATGTTCGACGGCGCCACGCCCTTGAGCCCGGTGCCTCCCGGGCCACGGACGATGCCGAGCCGGTCGTACTCCGGCACCGTGCTCTCGAGCAGCGAGAAGCTCGCCTCGAGCAGCGAGACGTCGATCACCTGCCCCTTCTCGAACCCGAGCGCGTCGCGCTTGTAGAGCGCCGCGAGGATGCCCTGCGCGGCGTACATCCCGGCCAGCGAGTCGCCCAGGGAGATGTGCATCCGCGGCGGCGGCTCGTCCGGGAAGCCGTTGATGTGGCGGATACCGCCCATAGCCTCGGAAACCGACGCGAACCCGGCGCGCGGCGCGTACGGCCCCGTCTGGCCGTAGCCCGAGATCCGCGCGATCACGAGCTTCGGGTTCGCCTCCCAGAGCTGGTCAGGGCCGAGGTTCCAGCGCTCGAGCGTGCCGGGGCGGAAGTTCTCCGTGAGCGCGTCGGCGTGCTTGACCAGGTCGATTAGCAGCCTCTGGCCCTGCTCCGCGCGCAGGTTCAGGGTCACACACTTCTTGTTCCGCGACTGCACCGGCCACCAGAGCGAGCGGCCGTGGTAGCGGGCCTTGCCCCACTCGCGGAGCGGATCAGGCTGGCCCGGGGGCTCGACTTTGATTACCTCGGCTCCCATGTCGCCGAGCAGGCGCCCGGTGAACGGTCCCGCGAGCAGCATGCCGAGCTCGACCACGCGGACGCCGGCCAGCGGGCCGGGGCCGTTCGTCTCTCGCAGGGCGGCCGGAACCTCCGTGACCGCGTCCGTCATGCGTTCTCCTCGTGCTCGTCGCGGACCCGGGCGACGAGTACGTCACGCGCTTCGAAGACGTGTTCCTTCATCACCAGCTCGGCGCGCTCGCCGTCGTGCGCCTCCAGGGCCTTCGTGATCTGGCGGTGGTAGTGGGCCGAGATGCGCCGCTGCTCGACCGAGTACCAGATGTACGAGCGGTACACGAGCGGCAACTCGATCACCTTGCGGATCAGCTCGGCCACGCGCCGGCTCCTGGCCGCGTCGAGGATGGTGTTGTGGAAGAACATGTTCTCCTTGACCAGCTCCTGCACGTCTCCCTCGATCAGGCTGTCGAAGCGGTCGCAGCTGACCCAGAGGTCGGCGATCGACTTCTCGGAGATGTTCGCCGCGGCCCGCCGGGCGCCGTAGCCCTCGAGCAGCGCGCGGAGCTGGTAGAGGTCCTCGAGGTCGTCGCCGTCGTGGGAGCGGACGACGGCGCCGCGGTTGGGCGCCGCATCGACGAGCCCCTCGGTCTGGAGGACGAGCAGCGCCTCCCGCACCGGCGTCCGGCTGATGCCGAGCTCGCGCGCGAGTTCCTCCTCCTTCAGACGCTGGCCCGGAGGCAGCCTGCCATCGAGTATCGCCGCGCGGATCAGTTCAGTCGCGGCCGCGCTCGCGTTGCGAACGAGCGGCGTCCGCTCCTCGACGATCCTCGCCACGCACGCGACCATACAGTATGCAATTCGATCACGCAGCTATCCGGCGGGGCCGGATACCCGTGGCCGCGAGCGCGCCGAGGCCGGACAGGGCTGCCGTCGTAATCCAGAACGCGTCCCACCCCGCGTGGTCGGCGAGAGCGCCGAGCGCGGGAGTGCAGATGGCGGAGACGAGGAAGACCACGGTCGCCGCAGTGGCGACGGAACGACCGGCGAGCTCCGGCGCGGCGCGCTCGCCGGCGACGACGTAGAGGAGCGCGTTCCAGCCCAGCGCCCCGAAGCCGAAGAGCACCGCCGCCGGGATGACGAGGCCCGGCCCCGAGTGCAGGGCGAGCGCGAAGACGAGCCCGCCGATCGCGCCGACGATCCCGGTCTCGACGAGCGTCCGCACCCGCCGCGAGCCGCCCTGGCGGTCCGCGACCTTCCCCCAGACGAGCCGCGCGACCATCGCCGTGACGTTGACCGCGAAGTAGGTGAAGCTGGCCCAGAACGTGGAGAGGCCCGCGTCGCGCGCCGAGGGCACGGTGTAGGAGAGGATCGCCTGCAGGACGACGATGTAGAGCGCGGCGACGACGAAGAGACGCAGCATCCCCGGTGCGCGCAGAATGCTCCTGAAGGCGCGCTCGACTCGCGCGCGAACGACCGGGCCGTCATCCTCCGGAATCAGGGCGAAGACGGTCCCGGTGATTGCCACCGCTCCAGCGGCGACGGCGAACGCGAGCTCGACCCCACTCGCCCGCACGAGCAGCGGCATGGTGAGCGCCGCGATCGTCCCTCCGAGCGGCACCGCCGTCTGCCGCACGCCGAGCGCCCAGCCGCGCTGCGAGGCCGGGTAGGCGCGGAAGAGCGCCCCGGCGCCGGCGATCGGTATCACCGAGGAGCCGATTCCGGACAGTAAGAGCGCAGCGAAGAGGAGCCCCTTCGACTCGGTCGCCGCGGCGGCGGCCAGCCCGGCGGCGGCCAGCATCGAGCCGGCGAAGGTCGTGCGCCGCGCGCCGATGCGGTCGACGGCGACCCCGGCCCCGATCAGTGTGAAGCCCGAGCCGAGCAGCGCCGCCGTGAGCACCGCGCCGAGCTCGGGAAGGCTGAGCCCGTAATGGCTGCGGAGGTCGGGGCCGATCGAGGGGAGGCCGAAGTTGATGAACGAGACGGAGGCCTGCGCAGCCGACGCGGCGGCGAGGACGACTCTCGGTGACCGCTCTCCCGCCACGCGGCGATTATCTTTGGCGCGTGGATCGTGAGGCCGTGGCAAGGGAGGTCCGACGCCGGCAGGCGAAGGAGTCGCTCGAGTTCGAGCGCGAGAGGGAGAAGACGATCGCGGAGCAGATCGAGCTCGTGATCGTCGAGGTCGAAGGCCCGAAGATCGACGCTGTCGCGTTCCAACGCATGTCCGCCGAGGACGCCGCGCTCGTCAAGCAGGAGCTCGCGCTGCCGGAAGACGAGGCGGACAGCTTCTTCGAGCGGGACGACGTGATCCTGCTCGACGAACCCGTCGACGAGAACGCTGCAGAGCTTGCCCGCCTGAACGAGGAGCTCGACGACTGCCGCCGCCGCCAGCGGGCCTTCGAGTCCTACCTCGAGGCGCTCGGCGAGTAGCTCGGGCCCGCCGCCCCTTCGACTCTGAAGAGCACGGGGCTGAGTGCCGCGAACGCAGCCAGGATGGCCGCCGCGAGCGCGAGCGCTCCGTGCTCTCCACTCGTGGGCTTGACAGTCATCACGAACACGACCGCGAAGAGCAGACAGAGATCAAGCCGTGCGCCGAGCGCCAGGCGACGCATGGCGGCCTGAACCGCCGGCGAGTCGGCACCCTCGCTCTCCGCGATCTTGCGCACACGGCCCCAGCCGGGGGCGAAGAACAGCGCCCCGGTCAGAAAGCTGACTGCGAACCCGGCGATCCCGAGCCGGATCCAAAGCTGGTCGAATCCCAGGTCGCCCTCGTGCACGAGCAGAAGAGCGCTCGCGAGCACGAGCAGATTCGACGGCAGGAAGAGGCGGAGGCCGAGCCACTCCGAGTCTCGCGCGAACGCGACCGCCTGCACGCCGTCCCGGGCGAGCGTCGCGCGCAGGCCGAGCAGCACCATCACGAGCCCGGCGCCCATCCACGCGATCGCGCCGCCGATGTGCAGAACGAGATAGAGCTCGTACGTCGTCACAGCCGGGCTGAGCCTAGGGGCGCGCGCTCGCCGGAACCTGATCAATTTCGCTCAGGCAGAGGAGAGCAGTCCCAGCCCCCGGGCGGTCGCCAGCGCCTCGAGCTGCGAGTGCGCACGGAGCTCGAGGAGGATCACCTGGATGTGGTTGCGCACGGTCACCTGAGCGATGCCGAGCTCCGCAGCGACCGTCTTCACTGGCTTGCCGACGTGGAGGAGCTCGAGGATCTCTCTCGCAGCCATGCGCGCGACTCGTGATCCACGGAATCGACCGGAGCGAGTGCGGCGGCTGCGGATCGGTGCGCGACGGACTTCACGAGCCTTGACCCGACGGTAGCGGGGCGAGTATCCGGACCGCCAGGTGCGGAGGGCAGCCGCGCTCGACGAGCTCGATCAGAGCGTGCAGGTCGTAGCGCCCGTCGGCGGCGAGGTCCGCGGCGAGAGCCTGCGGGAAGCCCGAGTGCGCGAGTTGGTCGCCCCGCCAGGCGGTGACCTCCGCGTTCTCCTCCTGCCGATGAACCTGGATTGCCATATTCTCGTTGGTGTCCCGTGGTCGCCAGTCCTTACGTGTAAAGGATCGCCTGACGATGGGTAAGACCCCGTGCCGGTCGGACACAAACGTCGGAGATGGATCCAACAAAGGAGAAATCGATGACGCTCAAGATGACGGCGGGCCGCGGTGCCCGTCTTTCGATCGCAGGCCTCGTGGCGGCCCTCGGCGCCGCCCTCGTCCTGCTCGTCTCCGGCGGTCACGCCTCGGGGGAGGCCACGTCGATGAAACCGCGCGCGGAGGTCTCGACCAAGGCCGCGGCTCTCGAGTCGGCGATGGACAAGCTCTGGGAGGACCACATCACCTGGACGCGGATGGTCATCGTCGACTTCGCCGCCGGACTGCCGGACCTGAGAGTCGCCGAGACGCGCCTGCTCCGCAACCAGGCGGACATCGGCAACGCCGTGAAGCCTTACTACGGCGCCGCGGCGGGGAACAAGCTCACGAGCCTGCTCCGGACGCACATCCTCGAAGCCGTGCCCGTCCTGCAGTACGCGAAGGCGGGAGACAAACCGAAGCTCACGAAGGCGCTGGCGGCGTGGTACGCCAACGCCCACCAGATCGCCACCTTCCTGGCCCGCGCCAACCCGCACAACTGGCCGCAGGCGATGATGGACTCGATGATGAGGGAGCACCTCGCGCTGACGACGAAGGAAGCCGTCGCGCGCCTAGAGGGTCACTGGGCGGCGGACGTCGCCGCCTATGACCAGGTGCATGCGGAGATCCTGGACATGTCGCACATGCTGGCGACGGGGATCGTCGCCCAGTTCTCCGACCGCTTCTAGCCGAACGACCACGGGCGGCGGCTCTCGATCGAACAGGGCCGCCGCCCACGCGCCTCAATGACTCAGAGCAGTGGGTGCGTCAGACGGGTCCATGCTGTCCGTGACGTCCACCTGCTCGACGAACGCGAGCAGCGCCCGCTCCAGCGCCTGCTGGTCGGCTGCCCCGGCATGGAACTCCGCGACGACCTCCTCGGGCTCGTCGTCGACGACCGCCCGCCACGTGTCGGTCGCCTTCCAGACCCGGTGCTGCCCCTCTGCCACGCACTTGAAGCGGGTGAACTCGCAGTCGAGCGCTCCCCCCGAGAGCACGGCCGCGACCGCGATCCTCGCGTCGGGCCCGGCCTCGTGCCAGGCCTTCCCCTCGCGGAGGAGCCGATCCGCAACCGGTGAGATCATCTCGAGCACGGTCTCCCTCCCGCGCCGCAGGCGCCACGCCTCGACCGCGCTGTTCAGGGAGTCGGGGATCTCGACGCTCGTCCCGCGCCTGATTTCGCCGCCCGGGCCCGCCGCGCGGAGCATGACGGTCTCGACCTGCCGTCGTGCGGGCCTGAGCCTGCAATCCCGACGCAGGACATACTCACCTTCACCGTGACAGCGCTCTGGCGGCGGGACGACCACTGCGGCGGCCTGCCAGGCAGCGCGCGCCTGTCGCCGCCGGCGCATGATCAGGTAGTAGACGCCTGCTGCGATCAGCAGCGCCGCGACGATCGCGAGGACGACCCACAGCCACATGTTCGACGAGCTCGACGAGCCGTTGACCGTCCAGTCGTATCGGGCCGGCGTGGTGTCTAGGACGCCGCCCCTGACGGCGCGCACCTTGAACGCGTGGTCGCCGCCGTCGAGACGCTCGTATGTGATTGGCGAGGTGCAGGCCGTGAAGCCGGCGCCGTCCAGCGAGCACTCGAAGGTCGCGTCGGCGCGGTTGGACGTGAACTCGAACGTCGCGTTGTCCGAGTCGGAGGGGTTCTGAGGCTTGCTCGTGATCGTCGTCTGGAGCGCGACCGGAATGGCCACCGTCCACGAGTACTCCGCCGGCGATTCGTCCGTGGTGCCTCCGCTCGATGCTGCGACCTTGAACGAGTGCTCTCCCGACGAGAGCCCCGAGTACGTGACGGGAGACGTGCAGGGCTCCGGGGACGCGCCGTCGAGCGAGCACTGGAACGTCGCATCCGAAGCGCTGGAGGCGAAGCTGAAGGTGGCGCCAGGGCTTGCGGAGTGCTCCGGAGGCCCGCCTACGATCGATGTGTCGACGGCCGCGGACGGCGGCGCCTTCACCTCCCAGCGATACTCGGCCGGCGGCCCGTTCCCGGCGTCCGGGCTTACCGCACGGACGGCGAATGCGTGCTGCTGCTCGGTCAGGTCGTGGTACGTGACGGGCGACGTGCAGGCCTCGGGGGACGCGCCGTCGAGGGAGCACTCGAAGGTCGCGTCGGACTGGTCCGAGGTGAACTCGAAGGTCGCGTCCGTGCTTTCCGACGGGTTCGGCGGCTCGCTCGTGATCGTCGCGTTGGGCACGACCGCGACCGTCCAACTCCGCGTCTCGCTCCCGCTGACTGTGTCCGGACCTGTCGTCGTGGCGATGACGTCGAAGGTGTGCCGGCCGTTGACCAGGTCCGTGTAGGTGATCCGCCCGCTGTCGCAGCTCTCGGCCGCCCCGCCGTCGAGCGTGCACTCGAAGGTCGCCGGCTGGCTGGACTGGAAGGTGAACGTCGCCGAGTTCGACGAGACCGTCTCGCCCTCCGCCGGGCCGGAGGTGATCGTGACGAACGTGTCCGCGCCGGCGACTCCGGGGAGTAGCGCAGCAGCGACGGCAGCGCACGCGAGTATGAGAACGCAACGCAACCGCCAGCCTGCTGCCGCCATCCGCATTCCTCCTCCAGCGCGTCGGCCCTGCCGTCGCGCGAGTCGACCTGGGCTCGTCGACGCCAGTGTGCTCAGACCGCCGGCCGCCGACGTCGCCCTCTTTGGACGATGTGGACGAGAAATTGCACTCTCGGCGCGCTCCGGTCACGGACCGGTGCGCATTTCGGCGGTACGCTCACCGCGGGTGGCGGGTGGACAGGGTTTTCCTCCCCACCCTGAGGGTGGGGAGGAAGATCGGTCGGATGACGCGCCCTGTCAGCGAGTCTGCGGGAAGCCCAGGTTGACCTTGCTCGTGGCCGGGTCGGGCCAGCGGCTCGTGACGACCTTGCCGCGCGTGTAGAAATTCACGCTCTCCGGGCCGTATGCGTGCAGGTCGCCGAAGAGCGAAGCCTTCCAGCCGCCGAACGAGAACCAGGCGACGGGCACGGGAATCGGGACGTTGATCCCGACCATGCCGGCCTGCGCGTCGAACTGGAACTGGCGGGCGACCCCGCCGTCGCGCGTGAAGATCGCCGTCCCGTTCCCCCACGGATTCTCGTTCACGAGCGTCAGGGCCTCGTCGTATGTGTCCACGCGGACGACTGACAGGACAGGCCCGAAGATCTCGTCGCGGTAGGCATCCATGTCAGGCGTGACCTCGTCCAGCAGGGACACGCCGAGGAAGAACCCGTCGCCGTCGGGCGCCGATTCACGGCCGTCGAGGACGACCTTCGCGCCCTGCTCGGCCCCGGAGTCGAGGTACGAGGCGACCTTGTCACGGTGCTGGCCGGTGATCAGCGGCCCCATCTCCGAGCCGGGATCGGAGCCGTCGCCCACGGCGATCTTCTTGGCGCGGTCGCTGATCGCCTGCACGAGCGGGTCGGCGACCTCGCCGACCGCGACCACGACCGAGACGGCCATGCAGCGTTCTCCCGCTGAGCCATAGCCGGCGGAAACGGCCGCGTCGGCGGCCATGTCGACGTCTGCGTCAGGGAGCACGATCATGTGGTTCTTCGCGCCCGCGAGCGCCTGGACGCGTTTGCCCGCCTGCGTGCCGGCCTCGTAGACGTACTTCGCAATCGGGGTCGAGCCGACGAAGCTCACTGCGGCGACGTCCGGGTGCTCGAGCAGGCGGTCGACCGCGATCTTGTCGCCCTGGATCACGTTGAAGACGCCGTCCGGGAGACCGGCCTCCTTCAGCAGCTCGGCGACGTACACCGACGCCGAGGGGTCCTTCTCGGAAGGCTTCAGAACGAACGTGTTGCCGCACGCGAGCGCGGGGCCCCACATCCACATGGGCACCATCGCCGGGAAGTTGAACGGCGTGATCCCGGCGACGACGCCGAGCGGCTGGCGGATCGAGTAGACGTCGATGCCGGTCGAAGCCTGCTCGGAGAACTCGCCCTTGAGCAGCGAGGGGATGCCGCATGCGTACTCGACGACCTCGAGGCCGCGCGCGACCTCGCCGAGCGCGTCGGAGTGCACCTTGCCGTGCTCGCGCGTGAGGATGCGGGCGATGTCGTCGCGGTGCTCGTCGAGGAGCTGGCGGATGCGGAAGAAGAGCTCTGCGCGGCGCGAGATCGAGACGGCGCGCCAGGCCGGGAAAGCCTTCCGCGCGGCGGCGACGACCGCGTCGATCTCCTCGACGGAGGCAAAGTCGACCTGCGCTGCAACGTCCCCCGTGGCGGGGTTGTAGACGGGGCCGCTGCGCCCCGACTCGCCGGGCACGATCCGCCCGTCGATCCAGTGGTTGATCCTCGCCAGCTCCTGCGCGTCGCCCTGCCTGGGCGCGGTCGCCACTTCCGTCATTTTTCGCCTCCTCGGGTTTCACACGGAGCGTAGCGCGAGTACGATGCTTCGATGGCTCTCGTCGAGAACCGGAGCGCCGAAGGCGAGAAGATCGTCGCCGACGACCGGCAGTACCTGATCCACTCCTGGTCTGTCCAGTCGGCCCTGAACCCGCTGCCCGTCGCGGGCGCGGAGGGGCGCTACTTCTGGGATTACGAGGGCAACCGCTACCTCGATTTCGCCTCCCAGCTCGTCAACGTCTCGATCGGCCACCAGCACCCGAAGGTGGTCGCGGCGATCAAGGAGCAGGCGGACACGCTCTGCACGATCGGCCCGCCGATGGCCAACGACAAGCGCTCCGAGGCGGCGCGGCTGATCGCGGAGGTCATGCCCGGCGACCTCGAGCGCACGTTCTTCACGAACGGTGGCGCGGAGGCGAACGAGAACGCGGTCAAGCTCGCGCGCTGGGTCACGGGGCGGCAGAAGGTCATCGCGCGCTACCGCTCCTACCACGGCGCAACAGCCGGCGCGATCTCCCTGACGGGAGACCCGCGTCGCTGGTTTGCCGAGCCGGGAACGCCCGGGATCGTGCGCATGTTCGACCCGTACACGTACCGCTGCCCGGCCGGTCATCCGGATCCCTGTCCGGTCTGCTCGGGCGGCCCGCACCTCGAGGAGATTCTTCAGTACGAGGGCGCACACACGGTCGCGGCCGTGATCCTGGAGACGGTGACGGGGACGAACGGCATCATCGTCCCGCCCGACGGCTACCTGCAGTCGATCCGCGAGACCTGTGACAAGCACGGGATCCTGCTCATCTGCGACGAGGTCATGGCCGGCTGGGGCCGCACCGGCCGCTGGTTCGCCTGCGAGAACTGGGACGTCGTTCCGGACATGATCACGACCGCCAAGGGCATCAACTCGGGCTACGTCCCCCTGGGCGCGCTCACCGTCCGCCGCCACGTCTACGAGGCGATCAAGGACACGTTCTTCGCCGGAGGGCTCACCTACTCCGGCCATCCGCTCGCGTGCGCCGCTGCGGTTGCCTCGATCGAGGCGTTCAAGGAGGAGGGCATCGTCGAGAACTCGTCCACGATGGGCGGTGTCCTGGCCGACGAACTGCCGAAGCTGGCCGAGAAGCATCCGTCGATCGGCGAGGTCCGCGGTCTCGGCCTGTTCTGGGGCCTCGAGCTGGTCACGAACCGCGAGACGCGGGAGCCGCTCGTGCCGTTCAACGGCGGCGGCGAGTCGGCGGCGCCGGTCGCGCGGATCTCGAAGGCGGCGATGGAACGCGGCCTCTACCTGTTCGTCCACTGGAACGTAGTCATGGTCGCGCCGCCGCTGAACATCACCCGTGAGGAGCTCGACGAGGGGCTCGGCATCCTCGACGACGTCCTGTCGATCGCGGACGAGTACTACGCGGCTTGAGCTTCCTCTCGGAGCTCGCCGAAGACATCGAGATCCTCCTTCCGATCTCGCCGGGCACGGTCCGGGTCGAACTGCCCGGCTGCGTGCTCGTGCACCAGCGCGGGTTCTCGTTCCCCCGGCCGG
>Ga0066903_100002924_pt1 | contig 13669 bp, 12 predicted proteins | sample PanSoiMetaGPlot1_FD_67491 | JGI IMG/M metagenome (GOLD analysis project Ga0066903, IMG submission 67491) | Tropical forest soil microbial communities from Panama analyzed to predict greenhouse gas emissions - Panama Soil - Plot 1 (version 2) | ecosystem: Environmental > Terrestrial > Soil >... | reverse complement strand
AGCCGGCAATGGCGCGAGGTCGGCCTTGGCGCACAGATCTTGCGCGATCTCAGGATCAGCTCGATCCAGCTGCACGCGACGCGCTCGCGTACCTATGTCGGGCTCGCCGGCTTTGGCATCGAGATCGAGTCGACCGAGCCGTTGGATGAAGCTGCAACGCATAAGCTGATCATCAAAGAGACGCGCCAGCCGCGCCGCCTGATCGACTGCTGAGCGCGGAGGCGATGTGACAATCATCCCGAGCCGCCTTGCCTCTCGCCGTTTGCACTACGCTTGGGTAATCGCCGCGCTTGTATTCGTCGTCGCGTTGTTGACCGCCGGCGTTCGCGCCGCGCCCGGCGTGTTGATCGTGCCGTTCGAAGCGGAATTCGGCTGGTCGCGCGCCACGATCTCTTTCGCGATCGGTGTCAACCTGCTGCTTTACGGGGCGGTTGGCCCATTCGCGGCGGCGATCATGGACCGCTTTGGCGTCCGGCGCACGATGAGCCTGGCCTTGGCGGTGACGGCCGGCGGCGTCGCGCTGACGCCGGCGATGCACACAACCTGGCAGCTTCTGCTGCTCTGGGGGATCGTGGTCGGTCTCGCGACGGGTTTTCTCGGCTGGTATCTCTCGGCCTATATCGCAACGCGCTGGTTTCGCGCGCGCCAGGGCATGGTCATGGGAGTGCTGACCGCGTCCAATGCGGCCGGTCAGCTGGTGTTTTTGCCGACGATGGCGTGGCTGACGGCGAATGCCGGGTGGCGAGTCATGTCCTTGGCGCTGACCGCCGTCGTGATCGGTTTCGTGCCGGTGCTGCTGTGGCTGATGCGCGACCGTCCCGAGGAACTCGGCCTCGTCCCTTATGGCGCCACCCAGGCCGATCCGCCCGCGCCGCCAGCCGGCAATCCGATAGCGGCAGCGTTCCGGGCCTTGCGCGACGGTTCTCGCTCACGGGATTTTTGGTTGCTCGCCGGCACCTACTTCATTTGTGGTGCTTCGACGAATGGGCTGATCAGCACCCACCTGATCCCGGCCTGTGTCGATCATGGCTTGACGGAAATCGCCGGCGCCAGCCTTCTGGCGACGACCGGGTTGTTCGCGTTTGTCGGGGGAACCGCTTCGGGCTGGCTCAGCGACCGCTGGGACAACCGGTATCTCCTGTTCTGGTATTATGGGCTGCGCGGCCTGTCGCTCATGTATCTGCCCTTCGCCTTCGACATGTCGTTCTACGGGTTGTCGCTGTTCAGCGTGTTTTACGGCCTCGACTGGATCGCCACCGGGCCGCCGACGGCGCGGCTGATGACCGGCGTGGTCGGCATCGAGCGAACCGGGATCATGATCGCCTGGATCACTGTCATCCATCAGATCGGCGGTGCCGGAGCGGCGTATCTTGGCGGCGCGATGCGAATCTCTTTCGGCACCTATCTCGAAGCCCTCATGGTGTCAGGCTTGTTGTGCATTGCCGCGGCCTTGGCGGTGCTGTTCATCGGTGCAGGCCGCCGGCGTCGTGAGCCGGCCGCGATCGCGCCGTTGCCCGCGTAATTATTCGAAGCGGCGGTAGAGCCAGCCGCTGACGCTTCCGAGCAACAGCCAGAATGCGGCGGCCGTCGCCAGCGAGGCGGTCGCGAATTCGGCCGCGAGCTCGGCCGGCACCCCTCCGCCGCTATGCGGTGCCGCCGGCGCTCCGATCAGGTGCGGCACGAGGATCAATACGGCACCGATTGCGCGCAATACGATCGGCTTCGCAAACACGATGAGGCCCAATCCGGCCGCTGTTGCCGCCGCCGTGAACAACCACCATTGCTGACGGCCCGCTAGATCGGCTGCCGACATGCCCGGTAATTCCGGCGGCAGACCGATCGCCGGCGCCAGCGCAAACACGGCAAATCCGGCGGCACCCCAAACGAGGCCCTGGCGTGCATCGATCGCATAGCCCCGCGATGCTGCCAGCGCCACGGCGCCGGTCAGCAACAGCGCAAATCCGACCCCGGCCAGGAGATCGGCGAGCAGCGTATAGCCGGCGCGCTCGATGCCCGGCGATGGCTCCCACTCCGCGGTCGCTTCGTGCTGGTGATCGGCATGCGCCCCGGCCTGGTGGTCGGTCTGAGGCGCGGCCGCCTCATACGACTCGGCCGCCGCGATCAGCGGCATGAGCTTCAGATGCTGCAAGCCTGCTGCAAAAAGTCCGGCGGCCGTGCCGGCGATCAGCGCGGTCAGAAAGATGCGCCGGAGCATTGGCCCTGGGGGCCGACGATCAGTGGCAGGGAAACGCGAAGGCGTGCCGGACGTCGTGCGCCGCGTTGTGGATCGTCGTCGGGCCGGCAAAACCGACGCCGAAGACCATAAACGCGCCGAACAGGATCGCCATCAGCGCCGGAAGCGCCGTGCGCAGCGTTGCTGCCGGGCTATGCAAGGTTGTCGAGTGGAGCATCGGGGCGCTCAGGTTCCGAGGAAGCTCCGGCAACGCTAGCGGAAATCGCCGCCCGCCCGCAACCGGCTCGATGGTGCAAGTTATTCGGCCGGCATCCGCTCCAGCCGCTCGCGAAGCTCCGCGCGGGGAGCCACGGTGCGCTCGCGATCCCGCATCGTGCGCCACGTGCTGTCCCCTTCGCCTCGCAGGCGCATCGGCAGAACGGCAACTGCGAGCCCCGCGACGGCGAATTGCAGCCAGGAAGGTCGAGCTTCGGCGATCGAGCCGTCGGCCCGTTTCGCAGGTAACATCGGCGGTTCCGGGGCGCGCTCGCGAATGGCACGCCAGGTGTGGTCGATATCGGCACGAGTCGCGGCGGTCCGCCGCGCCAGAACATCGGGAGAGGCGGCGAGGGCCGGCCGCGATTCCGGCGCAGGATGCGGCCGCGCCGGCATGACACGCTCCGTCCCAGCCGCCGGACGCGCGGCATGGCTGCCGAACCGCTCGGCATAAGCTCGGGTGAATTCGGCGCCGACCAGGAAGGTCACGGTCGAATAGTAGATCCACACCAGGATCACGATCAGCGAGCCGGCCGTGCCATAGCTCTCGGCGACCTTTGTGCTGCCGATATAAATCCCGATCAGCGATTTACCGATCGTGAACAAGACCGCCGTGGCGATCGCGCCGACCACGACATCGCGCCACGCGATCGGCTTGTCCGGCAAGAATTTGTAGATCGCCGCGAACACGATCGACAGCAGCGCCAATGTGACGACGAAGTTGACGGCGGCCATCAGTACTTTGGCGCCGGGGAAAACGCCTTCGACCCAATGTCCGACGGCCGCGATCCCGGCGCTGACCGCGAGCGAGACGACCAGCAGAAAGCCGAGCGTCATGACAAGGCCCATGCTGGCGATACGGGCGCGCACCAGTCGCGTCAACCCGGCTTTCGGTTCGGCCTTCCAGATCTTGTTGAGCGCCGACTGGATCTCGCCGAAGGCGCCGCTCGCGGTGATCAGTAATGTCACAACGCCGATAATTGTCGCGATCGTTCCGGATTTTTGGCTCTGGCTGCCGGCGCTCTGCAGCATCGATTGCAGTGCGTCGCCGCTGCCCTTGCCCATGAGCCCGGTGAACTGACCCATGATCGCCGCCTGCGCCGCGTCGCGCCCGAACACGAGGCCGGCAATCGCGATGACGATCAGCAGCAGCGGGGCGATCGAAAAAATCGTGAAATAGGCGATTGCGGCGGCGCGGCTCATGATCTCGTCATTCGAGAACCCGGACGCCGTGTCTTTAAGTAGACCCCAAACCTTGCTGAACATGTCGATGCGTCCGCTTGCGGCTCGGATTTTCTTAGGCAGAAACGAGGCAAATGCGACATCTCTCTGCATTGGCAACCGCGGGTTGCCGAGTATTGCCGCCGCGCGCGGGGAGCTTGGGTTTGGTTTGGCTGAAATTGTGGCCGACACAAGCTCGGACGCGCCGTGGCGAGACGCGAGACTGCTCAGCCCTTATGACCGCTGAGCAGGGAGCCGAGGTTCTGAAACATGCGGATGAGCTTGTTGCGCCGCATGTCCTTATTGGTCTTGCCGTTGAGGTAAGCGGCCGCTCCTCGCACCATTTCATCGGTCCAGCCCGGTGCTCCGCGACGGCTGAAACAGCGGCAGAGCGTCTAGCTGATCATCCTCGTCATCGATAACGATGAATCGTTCGACGTCGGGATGATGCCGGAGCCAATCGCAAATCGGGTTGCATCTGGGTTCGTTCGGCAAATCCGGTATCGTATCGATGAACGGTATACCGGTTAGTGCCTGGCGCTGAACATACCGGCCGGGTCGTAACGCCAGTTCGACGACAACACGACCTTTGCGTCGGTGAGCCCGAGCAAGCGGTTGAGGCGGCCCAACAACACCGGGTACGATAAACGGGAATTTGCGGGGGTTGGGCGTCTGCTTGCAGTTGAGGACACCATCGATGTCCAAGAAGATGACCTTCATTCGCCCCGCACGGAGGTCCGTGCCGCACTGGTTGTTTGTTCCTGGATAGGACAACCGGAACCGGCCTCTTCCGGTTCCGGTTTAGAGGCGACCCCGGCAGGCGCTTTACCGCTTGTCGCCTGTCTGTCCCTTCAATGATGCGAGTTCGCGCCGCAGGCTACGCACCTCTTCGAACCGCGCCGTCACATCGCGCAGGAATGCGGCGATGCCGAGCATCCTGTCGGCGTCGTCATGCAATGGCAGGATCGTGAACTCGACCGAGATTTGCCGCCCGTCCTTGTGGCGCGCCGGCACCGACAGGAGATCGCCCGTGCCGTAGCGGCTCTCGCCGCCTTTCATGACATGGTCGTACCCCTGCCAATGCCGGGCGCGCAGCCGTTCCGGAACGATCAGATCGAGGCTCTCGCCCAATGCCTCGGCCTCGCTAAAGCCGAAGACGCGCGTCGCCGCTTCGTTCCAGAGGCGGATCTTGCCTTGCGCATCGGCAAAGACGATCGCGTCGGGACAATCGGCGACCATTCGCGCCGCAAAATCGTCCGGCAAGCCTACAGGAAGCGCCTTCATCCTCCTCTCCTCGTCTCGTGCTTACACCGATACCACTAGAACGCGCGGAGAATACCGAACAGCACCGCGGCGCCGAGCAGCAGCGGCACCGGATGCATTTTCGGCCAGCGCAGAAGCGCAACCGTTGTCACGATCGCGGCGATCCACACCGCGGGCCCGCCGGGGGAGGCGCGCAACACCGCGATGCCGCTCGACAGGAACAGCCCGGCCGCGACGGGCGCCATCCCCCGCTCGACCGCCGTATGCCACGGGGAACCTCGCCAGCGCCCCCACAGCCGGCTCACGGCCAGAACCAATGCTGCCGAGGGCACATAGAAGGCGAGCGTCGCGACAACGGCACCGGCGATCCCGGCGGCCTTCAACCCGATCAAGGCGGCGAGCATCGAGCCTGGGCCGGGCGCCGCACGTGACAGCGCGAAGAGGTCGGCGAATTCGCGCTCGCTGGTCCAGCCATGAACGTTGATCGCCTGCTGCGCGATGTCGGCAATGACCGCATTGCCGCCGCCGAACGACAGGAGCGATAGCGGGACGAAAACGAGTCCGAGCGCGACCAGCGTATCGCCGGAGCCGCGCATCTCAGCGCCGTCTCGCTTGTAGCCAGGCCAGGCCGATGCTGAGCGGCCCGAGGCACAACACGACCGGGATCAACGGCCAGCTGAAGATGCCGACGCAGAGCACCGTCGCCGCGGCAATTGCTGGCCCCAGCAAGCCCGGAGCGCCTTGTGCAATGCTGCGCAGCCCCGTCGCGAAGGTGAGGCCGACGACCGCTGCCGCGACGCCGTCGAGCATGTCGTGCACGGTCCTGTTGCCCGCGAGCCCGGCATAGATCCCGGCGACCGCCAACACGATCGCGAACGGTCCTACCAGCAGTGCGAATAGTGCGACAGTGGCTCCTGCTGTGCCGTGCAGATGCTGTCCGATCAGCACGGTGAGTTTGATGCCGTTGGAGCCCGGCAACGCCTGACCGACGGTGAGCATTTGCAAAAACGCCGAGTCGTCGATCCAGCGCCGCCGCAGCACGATGTCGCGGTGTAGCCAACCCGCGGTCCCGCCGCCAAAGCTCGTGCAGCCAAGCCGCAAAAACGCCACGAAAATCGCGACGAGACCAGGCCGCGCCATCGATGGCGTGCGTTGTGAGCTGCTCAGCGCCGTCATGCCAGCCTGCTTCTAGCGTGCCGGTGCGCTCACCCCAACCCCTTGCCTCGGGCGAAAGCGGGAAGGTGCGGGGCGGATTGTGCATAGCCCCGTATGCACGGTTGCGCTATCAAGCCGCATAGCAATGCACGCTGCAGGCGAGGGGCGCGGCGGCAATGGCGGATGTTGCGGCCGATCTTGCCGAGAGGGGTGAGCGCGCGGGGGGAGAGCCGTGGCGCTGGCGGCCGGTCGCCAGGATCGCCGAGGCGCTTGCCGCCGAGGGCGACCGCCGCATCCTGTGGCTGCCGGTTTTCTTCGGGACCGGCATCGCGCTCTATTTCACGCCGACGGTCGAGCCGCCGTGGTGGCTCGGCTTGGCCGCGACGACCTTCCTCGTTTTGGCTGGCATCCTGCTTCGCCGCCGCCCGGCCTCGCGCAATGCAGCGATCGCTCTCGCTTTCTGCGGTGCGGGGCTTGCCGTCATGCAGCAGGCGCGCTGGGACCGCGGCGCGCCGATGCTCGACCACCGTATCGGCCCGATCGCGTTGACCGGCCGTGTCATCGATGTCGACCTGCTCGACCGCGGCTGGCGCGTCATCGTTGCGCCGGACCCGCTGCCGGGTCTCGCGGCGAGCGAGCAGCCGCGTCGGGTGCGCCTCCATATCGGGCCGACGAGCGACGAATTGCGCCCCGGTGACCGGTTGCGGGTCAAGGCGATGCTGTTTCCGGTTCCCGGACAGGTGTTCCCCGGCGGGCGCGATATGCAGCGCGAGCGCTATTTCGCCGGCATCGGCGGCGTCGGCTACAGCTATGGCGGCGCGCGCCGCATTACGTCGCCGGGTGAAGCCCGCGGCGACGGCGGCTGGCGAGAATGGCTGCTGCAATTGCGCAACGAGATGACGCGCCGCATCGCCGCGGCGTTGCCCGGCTCGACGGGCGGCGTCGCCTCGGCGGTCATCACCGGCAAGCGCGGCACGATGGCCGAGGAGGTGAAGCAGGCGTTTCGTGATTCCGGCCTGTCGCATCTGTTGGCGATTGCCGGGCTGCATCTCGGGTTGGTCGGCGGGTTTGTGTTCTTCGCCGTGCGCGGCGGGCTCGCGCTGATCCCCTGGATCGCGCTGCGCTTCCCGATCAAGAAAATCACCGCGGTTATCACGCTGATCGTCTTGTTCTGCTATCTGATGATCTCCGGGGCGGCGATCCCGACGCAGCGTGCCTTTGTGATGACCGGCATCGTGTTTGTCGCGGTGCTGATCGATCGGCTGCGCATCTCGATGCGCATCTGCGCGCTCGCCGCGCTCGTTGTGCTCGTGCTCGATCCGGCGAGCCTCGTCGGCGTCAGCTTCCAGATGTCGTTCGGCGCCGTCGTCGCTTTGATCGCCGTCTACGAGAAATGGGGAACGCAGATGGCGCGGGCGTTCCATCGCGGCTCGTTCGGCCAAAAGGCGCTTGGCTATTGCGGCGCGGTCGCGGTGACGACGGTCGTCGCGACAATCGGCACCGAGCCGTTCGCGATCTACCACTTCCACCACCTCGTGCTGTATTCCCCGCTCGCCAATGTCATCGCGGTGCCGATCTCGGCGATGTGGACCTTGCCGTGGGGCGTCGTCGCGTGCCTGTTGATGCCGTTTCACCTCGAGGCTTTGGCCCTGACCCCGATGGGCTGGGGCATCGACGTGACGATCTGGGTCGCGCAGTGGGTGCAAGGATTGCCCGGGAATGTCTGGTCGATGCCGCGCCTGCCGACGACCGGTGTTGTGCTCGTCGCGCTCGGCGGCTGCTGGCTGTGTCTGTGGCAGCAGCGATGGCGCTATTGGGGATTGGCCGGCATCGTCGTAGGGATGGCGACGATGTTCTTCACCTGCCCGCCCGATCTGATCCTCGCCGATTTTGGGCATTTCCTCGCGGCGCGCACGCCGGATGGCGATTACCGCGTCGCTCGCGGCGGCGAGAAGATTCACCGCTCGTTTCTCGTGTCGGAGACGGGTGCGCAATTGTTGCCGTGGCCGGAACGCGGCGACGCGGCCGTGAACGGGCTCGACTGTACGGCCGAAGGGCGCTGCACCTACGAGGCATACGGCCGCCGGGTCGCGATTGTCACAGCGGAAGCGGGTTTGCCGGTGCTGTGCACCACGGTCGATGCGATCATCGCGCAGGTACCGGCCGGTTTCGCTTGCCGCGGCAAGATCCCGGTCGCCGACCGCATCGATACTTGGCGCCAGGGCGCGATCGGGTTCTGGCTCGATACGGATCGCGTTACGGTCGTCGGCGCCAACGAGAGCCGCGGCGATCGGCCCTGGGTGCCGCATCCGATCTCCCGGCGCGAACGCGAGAAAGCCGCCGCCGCGAACCGCCCGGTGACCTCAACAAGTCCGGCGACAGAAGAACCGCCAGAAGCGCCTCCAGATACGCGCTTCAACCAGCCTGATTGAGCCTCAATCCGGGCGAGGGCCAATCGACCGCGACGAGGCGCCCGGTCCAGGACAATGTGATGAATGCCGTCTTCATGTCCGCGCCGCCGAAGCAGATATTCGTCGTCATCGGGTCCGGCATCGCATGGTGCACAATGTGCCGGCCGTCGGGCGAGATGACCGTGACGCCCCCATTGACCAACGTCGCGACGCAGATGCGCCCATCCGCCTGCACGGCGAGTGAATCGAAGCGCTGATAGCCACCCATGCCGGCGACGATCCTGCCGCCATGTGGTGACGGCCACGGCTCTTTCTTGACCACTCCCGGCGCCTCGATCGGAAACGCCCAGAGCCGCGCCGCCTCGGTCTCGGCGACGTAACGCGTCTTCTCATCCGGCGACAACCCGATGCCATTCGGCGTCACCATTGGATAGGCAACCTCAACGATCGACGATCCATCGGGCTTTGCATAATAGACCGCGCCAATATCCATATCGCGCGGCCGCCGTTTCCCGAGATCGGTGAAATAGATGCCGCCCTCGCGATCGATGACGAGATCGTTCGGGCCCTTGAGCGGAATGTCGCCGCAGGCGCGGTAGAGGCACTCGATGGCGCCGGTCTTCGGATCGACACGCTCGACACGCCCGCCGCTGTAATCCCTCGCCTGCGTCAATGGGCGGATGCGCCGGCCCTCGCGATGCCATTCGAAGCCGCCATTATTCGCGACATAGCACTTGCCGTCTGGCCCGATCGCGGCGCCATTCGGGCCGCCGCCGGTTTTCGCGACGACGCTCTTCGTCCCGTCCGGCGCGATGCGTGTCAACGCCCCGGCGGCGATCTCGACAAGCAAGACGGAGCCATCGGCGAGCGCCACTGGGCCCTCGGGAAATTGCAGCCCCTCGGCGAGCGTGCGGAATTCCATGCCGGCTTCTCTCGCCCTACTGCGCCTGCGCTGGCGCCAGCAGCGGCCAGTACCATTCGTAGAAGCGGCGGTCGAGAAGTTCGAGCGGCGATGCCGTGACCCTGTCGTTGTGTTGCCGCAGCGCGTCCTCGATCGGATCGGCGCCGTTCGATGCTGCCGCCGAACTGTTCGTCAACGACAGCCGCACGAGCTCGACATCGGTGTGACCCGGAAACCGCGGCGTCAGGCGGACCAATGCTGCGTCATCGCCGCGCAACGCGACAAAGCTCAGTGGACCGATTTCGACGACGTCACCGCATTCCGTGCCGCCGAACACCAATTCCGGCGACTCCCAGAGCAAGTGGCGCAAGTATTTCCAGTTCCACGTCACCGAGTAGCGCTTGCGGCCGGTGACGGTTGCCTCCGCAACGGTCTCCGGAACGGCGCCCAGCTCCGCAGGCCGCGGTTCCGGCGGCTCGGGGGCCACCGCCGACAGATCAACGAGGATCAGCCCGCGCTCGATGCGCATGGCGTAATGCGGCAGGCGAAAGCGCGAGCGGTCGGTCAGCTCGGGCCGCAACAGTGGGTCGGTCAGCTTGCCGTCGAGCGCGTACGACCAGCCGTGATACTGACAGAACAGGTGGTCGCCGCGGCCGCTCTCTTCTTCGCACACGCGGTACCCTGCGTGCAGGCAGGCGTTGCGCAACGCATGGATACGGTCGGCCGCTTCGCGCACCAGCACAACCGAGCGGCTGCCGACCTCGGCGCGGAAGTAGTCGCCATCCTCCGCGAGCCGGCTGACATGGTCGACTGCGAGCCAGGGGCGCGTAAAGAGCTGTGCGACTTCGGCGGCGAATACCGGGTAAGCCTCGAATAGCTCTGCGGGAGGCGTGACGCCGCCGCCGCCCTCGACCTGCTCGCCCACTGCCTTGATGCTGTCGGGAAGCTCCATTGTCCGATCCGCTCGCCGTTTTTGTGCCATTGCCGCTATAGCCGGGTTTGTGCCCCGCTGGCTATCGAAAGCATGGCGCGAGAAGGCGCAGGCCGCATGCGCGAACGGAATGCCGCAAAGAATGCGAGCCCGGACTGCCTTGCAGCCGGGCTCGCGACGATGCGTTCGGCAGGGGTTCGATCGAGCCCGTGCTCGCTTTTGGTCAGCGCTCTTTTTTTTCCTTGTCGCCCGGTTCGGACGATTGCCCGGGTTGCCGCGCGCCGGGCGTAGTTGGCCGCTGAGCATTCGGCGCCGGCTGATGCGGTGCGGCCGCCGGCGCAGCGGAGCTGCCCTGCCCACCCTGCGGCGGAGCGGCGCGCTGCGGTTCGTGGCCACCGATGGGGCCGCCACCGGATGGCGTTGGACCCGTCGATGGCTTGGCGCCGGCATGCTCCGGCGTGTGAGTCGGCTGCTCGGAGCTCCCGCTCGTCGACTTCGCAGCATCGTGCTCGGCACGCGGTGTGGCTGGCTCGGCTGGCTTTGTCGCCGTCGTGCCGGGCGCGTGTTCCTTCGGCAGATTGGCCGTCGGCAACGTTGCGCTTCCGCCTTTGTTCGCCTCGCTTGGCCGAGCCGTCGTCTGGCCGGCTTTCTGCTCGCTCGCGGGCGCATTCGCCTCGACTTTCCCGGCTTCGCTCCTGCCCGGCTGCGCTGACGGTTTTGCCATTTCCGAAACCGCGGGCTTGTTCTTCTCAGGCTCACCCGCTTTCTTCTCCGCTTGGCTCGTGCCTGATTGACTCGTGGTCGCATGCTCTTTGCCCGGCTGCGCCGATTTTTCGGTAGCGTGGCTCGGTTGCGTCGACGAGCCCGCAGGCGCTTTGCCCGCTTCTGCCTTGCCCGGCTCTGCGGCAGCGGTCGGTGCCTTGCTCGTCTCGGTCTTGCCCGGTTGAGCCGCGGTGGTCGCGGGCCTGCCCGTATCGGTCTTGCTCGGTTGAGTCGCGGTCGTCGAGCTCTGGCTAGGCTGTGTCATCGACGGTGTTGTACCCGGTTGAGCCGTCGTCGCCGGGGCCTTGCCGGGCTGCGCCGGGGTCGGCTGGGCGGTCGTCGTGCTCGGCCGCGTCGTCGTTGACGAGGTCGCTGTTCCCGCCGTGCCGGGCGGTGCCGTTGCCGCCGTGCCGGGCTGTGAGGTCGTTGTGGTTGTCGCTTGCCCCGGCTGAGTCGTCGTGCTCTGCGTCTGGATCACATTGGGCTGAGCGGCGGCACGCTGCGGCAGCGACACGACCGCGGCGGCGCGCCCCGGCAGGACAGTGCCGGCGGGTACATTCGTTGTCGTCACGGTCGTCATCCGCGACACCGCGGTCGGCGGCACCAGCACGACCGGGCCGCTATGCCGCCAGGCATCGCCCGGCCCGATCTCGACATTGCGGGTGATCCGCGTGTACCCCGCGCGGTCGACGATGATCCGGTCTGAGCGCCAATCCGGCCGGCTCCAGCCCCACAGCGGCGCCACGACCGCAAAGCCGCGACTGACCTCGAACCCCGGCTCGATCGTCTCGGCGACAAACTCGCGCGGCGGCGGCAGGTAGACCGGCGGGAATTCGCGGTTCGGCCACTGGCCGTAAACGACGGTCGGGTTGTAGACCGGCACATAGACGCGGTCTTGCTCCGCCGACGCGATAATGATCGTCGGTCCTTCCTGGCGCACCTGCAGGTGCTTCACCTGTTTCAGCTTGCCGGATTTCATCGCGAGCGTACGCAATGCCTGAACGCGGCCCATGACCTCGGCCTGCTGCGTCGCAAAGGCAACGCCGAGCGCCTCGGTCCACTCGATGTGCTCGACCATCATCTCGACAATCTGCGGGAAGGCGACGAGCGCCTTGACGCTGGGGTCCCAGGGGAGCGGCTCCAACGCCTGTGCTAGCGCGTCGCCCTTGAGATCGGCGTGGCCGGAATCCTTCAACCACTGCGCGGCCTCGACGATCTGCTGCGGGTAGCTCGACGCCATCAGCACTTGCGACAGCAGCTGGTCGGGGTAGAGCGCGATCGGCGCCACGAGCTGGTCGATCTGCTGCCGCGTGTAATGCGCGGCGCCAGGTTTGGCCGGCTGGTTGAGGGCCGCCGTTGCCTGCGTGCGGGAAGGCGCCTTGCCGGCGGGAATCTGCGCGAGAGCAACCGGCGCGATCAGCAGGAAGGGCAGGGTCTGGGCCAAGACCCGCAGCCGAAACGATGTCATCTGCGTTACCTCCGTGTTCCCTTGGCGGCTTGGAACCAAACGGACGCGAAGACGCAGCTGGCGTCTCGCGTTCCCGGTGATTTCCGTTCTGCGCAACAAACACGGCTGCCGCCCGCCCAATTCCGCGGCCGGGCTACTCCTTTGGCTAGAAAGCCACTTTTCGCCAATGGAGCCCCACTCGAACCTGAGCGGCTTGCTCCACGCGCGCCGGCGAGGCAGCATGTGCGGCGAGCGGCCGCAGCGCGGCCAGCACCTTTTCCGGAGGTTCCGCAATGCCCGTCATCAAAGCCGCCGATCTCGCTTATGGACGGCTGCGCTCCCCCGATCTCGACAAGCAGGAAGAGTTCCTGACCGCGTTCGGCATGGTGCGTGCCGACCGCACGAAGAACGCGCTTTACATGCGCGGCACCGATGAGCCGCACCACCTCCATGTGACCGAGCTCGGCGAGCCCAAATATGTCGGCATCGCCTTCCATGCCGCGTCAATGGACGATCTCGAAAAGCTCGCCCGAGTCGAAGGCGCATCGAAGATTGAGAACCTCGACGAGCCCGGCGGCGGCAAGCGCGTGCGCCTGACCGATCCAGACGGCTTTCAGGTCGAAGTTGTGTACGGCATGCAGCGGCTGCCGAAAATTCCGGTGAAGCGGCCGAAGGTCAATTTCGGCGAGGACAAGACGCAGCGCACCAACTCGCTTTACTACAAGGGCGTCGAGCGCGGCCCGTCGCATGTCAAGCGCATCGGCCATTTCGTTGTGCACACGCCGCAGTTCGAGAAGACGCTCGGCTGGTACCGCGAGACGCTCGGCTTCCGCTGCTCGGACGACGTCTATGTCGGCAGCAAGGACAACATCACCGGCTCGTTCAACCGGCTGGACCGCGGCGACCAGTTTGTCGACCACCACGTCTTCTTCTGCATCCGCAGCGACAAGGCGGGGCTCAACCACCTCAGCTACGAGGCGGCCGATATCGACGACATCATGATCGGCCACGAACACCTGGTGTCGAAGGGCTACGAGCATTTCTGGGGGCTCGGCCGGCATTCGCTCGGCAGTCAGGTGTACGACTACTGGGGCGACCCGTGGGGCCGGGTGCACGAGCACTGGGCCGA
>Ga0066903_100002923_pt1 | contig 13670 bp, 8 predicted proteins | sample PanSoiMetaGPlot1_FD_67491 | JGI IMG/M metagenome (GOLD analysis project Ga0066903, IMG submission 67491) | Tropical forest soil microbial communities from Panama analyzed to predict greenhouse gas emissions - Panama Soil - Plot 1 (version 2) | ecosystem: Environmental > Terrestrial > Soil >... | reverse complement strand
TTCCGCATCAGCTGCATATGCGCGTCGTGCGTTCGCCCGTTGCGCACGGTCGGATCGTGGCGACCGATGCCGTAGCGGCGCGCGCGACCCCGGGGGTTGTTGCGGTGTGGACCGCGACCGACATCGCGGACGTGCCGCCCATCGATTTCCGCGAAGGCCGCATCGAGCGGCTTGAGCCCTATCGTCAGCCGGTGTTCGCAGTCGACCGCGTGCGCTATGTCGGCGAGCCGGTCGCCGCCGTGTTTGCGACCGATCCTTACATCGCGGAAGACGCCGCCGATCTCGTGGCGATGAAGATCGAGGAACTGCCGGTGCTGCTCGACGCCGATGCTGAGCCAGCCGAGTTTTCGCCCGGCCACAGTACCGAAGCCGCCATCGTGCGCCAGGGCTATGGCGATGTCGACGCCGCGATGGCGCGCGCACACCGGGTGATCGAGGTCGACCTCGCGGTCGGCCGCCACAGCGGCGTGCCGATCGAAACACGCGGGGCCATCGGCCGCCATGACGCCGCGCGCGACATTTTGGAGCTGCACGGCGCCGCCAAGGTGCCGCATCGGATTCGCGAATTGCTTGCCCTGATGTTGCGGCGCGCGCCGTCCTCAATTCATGTTCATGAGTCGCATGTGGGCGGCGGTTTCGGAGTGCGCGGCGAACTTTATCCGGAAGATGTACTGGTGTGCGTCGCCGCCATGCGGCTCGGGCGGCCGGTCAAGTGGATTGAGGACCGGCGCGAGCATTTCATCTGCGCCAATCATTCGCGCCAGCAGCGCCACCGGGTCCGCGCCGGCGTCGATGCTCATGGCGTTATCCTCGCTCTCGATGACGAGTTCTGGCACGACCAGGGCGCCTATGTACGTACCCATGCGGCCCGCGTCGTCACGATGATCAGCGGCATTCTGCCGGGGCCTTATCGGATTCCGGCCTATAGATCGGTCGGCCATCTCCGCCTCACCAACAAGACGCCGGCCGCGACCTACCGGGCGCCGGGCCGTTACGAGACGACGTTCGTGCGCGAGCGTCTCGTCGAAATGATCGCCCACACTCTCACGCTTGATCCCATCGAGGTGCGCCGCCGCAACGCCATCACGGCCGCCGAAATGCCGTTCCACCGGCCGCTGGAAGTGCTGGGCGAAGAGGTCGAGCACGACACCGGCGACTACATGAGCCTGCTCGACAAGGTGCTGGAGCGGGCTTCATGGGCGACGCTGCGCGCCGACCTCGCGCAGCGCCGCCGGAACGGCGAACTGGTCGGCGCCGGCATTGCGATGTTCGTCGAAAAGAGCGGGCTCGGGCCGTCGGACGGTGTGAGGATAGCAGTCGATACGTCCGGAAAAGTGGAGGTCGTCACCGGCGGCGCCTCGGTCGGCCAGGGTTTCGAGACAGTTGTGGCCCAGGTGGCGGCGGAAATGATCGGGGTCGGTTACCGTCACGTTCGGGTGATCCACGGCCAGACCGACCGCATCGCGTTCGGCCTTGGCGCCCACGCGTCGAGGGCGACCGTGATGACCGCCTCGGCGACGCGCGTCGCCGCCCTCAAGTTGCGCGACAAGGCGCTCGATATGGCAGCGCAGCTCATGCAGGCGGCGCCCGCAGACCTCGACATCATCGACGGCATGGTGGTGCGCAAGGCCGGAGGGCCGTCGATGCCGCTCGGTGCGGTTGCCACCGCACTGCAGCCGGCTTCGCTCGTGCGCCATGGTCGCGAACCCGGCCTCTGCGCCGATGGCTGGTTCCATACCACGCATCAAGTCTACCCCTACGGAAGTCATCTGGCGGTGGTGAAGGTCGACCCCGATACCGGCACCGTCGCAATCGAGCGCTACGTCATCGGCTATGACGTCGGCCGCGCTATCAATCCCATGCTGGTTAAGGGGCAGATCGTCGGCGGCTTCGCTCAGGGGCTCGGCGGCGCGCTCATGGAGGAATTCCGTTATAGCGAGCGCGGCGACCCGCTGTCCGTGACGTTCGCGGATTATGTGATGCCGACCGCGCGGGAAACGCCTGCGGTCGAAATCATCCTCACCGAGGATTTCCCGGCCGACCTCAATCCGCTCGGCATCAAGGGCGCCGGCGAGAGCGGCATCACCGCCGTCGGCGCTGCTGTCGCCAACGCGGTCGAAGATGCCATTGGCATGCCTGGCGCCATCACGGAACTGCCCATCACGCCGCAGCGGGTGAGGGAAATACTGAGACGGCGCGGCAGACCCGGATCGGCACTGCCGGGGCTGCGCTAAGACCAGTTCCCGGTGAGAGCCGAACGGCGCTGCGTTCTCATCTCGATTACGCCGCCTGCCTTGCGAGCCGCCGCATCTCGCGTTGAATGAGGGTGCGGTAGATTCCTTCGCGGCACATCAGGTGGTCGGGCGGGCCATCCTGAACGACCTGCCCGGCTTCCAACACCACGATGCGATCGAAGTGTCGCACCGTCGACAGGCGATGTGCGATCGCAATCACCGTGCGCCCGCACATGAGCCGCGCCAATGCCTCTTGGATCGCCTCTTCGGATTCGCTGTCCAGCGCAGATGTCGCCTCGTCCAGCAGGAGCAGCGGCGCATCTTTCAGGAACGCGCGCGCAATCGCGATGCGTTGACGTTGCCCGCCGGACAGCTTCACGCCCCGGTCCCCCACAATGGTGGCAAAGCCGTGCGGAAGGGCGTCGATAAAATCGCAGCGCGCCAACACCGCAGCTTCGAACACCTCTACATCCGTTGCGTCGGTTCTGCCGTAGCGAATGTTCTCAAGGGCCGAGCGGTGAAACAGAGACAGGTCCTGGGGTACGACGGCGATCGCGGCCCGCAGGCTCTCCTGTGTCACGCGGGCGATGTCCTGCCCATCGATCAGGATTCGTCCTTCCCGCGGGTCGTAGAACCGCTGCATCAGCGCGAACAAGGTTGATTTGCCGCCGCCCGACGGGCCGACGAGGCCGACGCGCTGCCCGCACTCCAGGCTCAGGTTCAGACCTCTGAAAACGACATGTCCATCCGGATAACAAAACGAAACGCCTTCCAGTTCGACTGAAGAACCCCGGCGAACGAGTGGTGTCGCCTCGGCGTGGTCACGCAGCTCATGCGGAACAAGGAGCGTCGCAAGGGCTTCGGCGAGTCTTGCAACGTGCTGAGTCACGTCCACCACCGCGACCGCGAGGTCGCGGGTCGCATGTAGAACCGCCAATGCCAACGTGCATGTCAGCACGACGTCTCCCGTCGTGGCGGCGCCGCGTTGCCAAAGCATAATCGCCCACGCCAACAGTCCGACGGCCAGGACAATGGTGACCGTAGCGTGCAGGATTCGCAGTCTCTCGAGATAGAGCAGGCTCTTCCGCCGTGCTGCCATCTCGCACGCCAGCGTCGCATCGAACCGATAACGCTCGCGTCCCAGACCGCAGAATGACCAGACCAACGGCATGTTGCTGATGACGTCGACCATCTCGCCGTCGACCGCCGCCGCCTTGCTTGCGAAGTCGTGGTGCAACGGCTGACCTGCCGCGGCAAGACGAAACAGCGCGACAACCATGAACCCGGCGACCAGCGTCAGCACAAGCGCCATGGGCACGCTGACGGTTGCAACGAACAGAACAGCGGCCACCGTCGCGGCGCATGGCGGTAATACATTCCATACAAACATATTCTCGACGGTAAATACCGCGTTCGACGTCGCGGTGACGCGGCTCGCCAGCGTGCCGGGCAAACGGTCTGCGAAATAGCCCGGCGCATGACCGGTGAGGTGTCTGAACAGATCGCGGCGCAGATCACCGGTAATGCCGGTAAACGCATGGTTCGCGATCCAGCTCGCCAGCCGCCACAGCAGATTATCGGCGGCAATCAGCAGCACAAGCAATGCGAAGGCCGACCAGACGAGGTCTGACCGGGTCGTATGGCCCGCCAAGGTGTCCACCAGGAACTTGATACCGTACTGCGTGCTTACTGAGCAGCCGACTGCACCCAGAACAGCCGCCACGATGGCGATATGCGCGAGCATGCGCCGGTGGATCAACTGAAGCACGAAAGCAACGGGACGGTCGGCGTAGCGGCTTACATCATTCATGGCCCTGGCACTGCCCTTCCGTTCGCGGCGGCCCATCTCGCCACAAATGACGCTCTTGCAACATTCCGTCGCAATCCGTGACTGCCTCTTGATAGGGTGCTTGATCGGATGGCCTGCAATGAGCTGCAAATTCCGCGTATGGGCGTTTACGCGCCATCTGCGGAAAAGTTCCCGGTTCGCGGAAAAATATGTTTCTTGCTTCGATCGGATCGATGCTTCTTAATCGTTGCTTATTTGTCTTGATCACATTGCGGGGGCCCAGCCGACAGGAGATGACGTAAATGCACATCGCACAGATCGCGCCGTTGACCGAGGCGATCCCCCCGAAGCTCTATGGCGGAACAGAGCGCGTCGTTCATTGGTTGACCGAGGAACTCGTTGCCCTCGGACACGAAGTCACGCTGTTCGCGAGCGGCGATTCTCGAACGTCGGCGAAGCTCGAGGCATCATGGCCGCGGGCGCTCCGCCTCGATGGTTCCGTGCGAGATCCGAATGCGTTGCACATTACGATGCTGGAGCGGGTGAGGAGGCAAGCGGACGAGTTCGACGTCCTTCATTTTCATTTAGATTACTATCCGTTCTCGTTGTTTTCTCGCCAGCCCGTTCCTTTCGTCACTACATTGCATGGCCGTCTGGACTTGGCGGAACATCAGCCCGTGTTCGCAACCTTCGCATCGGCTCCCGTCGTTTCGGTGTCCGATGCCCAACGCCGGCCGGTCCCACAGGCGGGCTGGATACGAACCGTCTACCATGGCCTGCCGGAACGGATGCTTTCGCCGTTGCCCGTCAAGCCGCAATATTTCGCGTTCCTCGGCCGTATCGCGCCGGAAAAAGGGGTCGACCGTGCGATTATGATCGCGCGGCAGTGCGGGGTGCCCCTGCGGATTGCGGCCAAAGTTGACAAGGTTGATCGCGAATATTTCGACGAAAAGATTCGCCCGCTGCTCGACGGCTCGCAGGTCGAATATATCGGCGAAATCACCGATTCGGAGAAATCCGCATTCCTGAGTGCGGCGATTGCGCTGCTCGATCCCATCGACTGGCCCGAGCCCTTCGGCCTTGTCATGATCGAGGCGATGGCATGCGGCACACCCGTCATCGCGTTCAATCGCGGCTCGGTGCCGGAGGTTGTTGATGACGGATTGACGGGCTTCATCGTGGAAGATGAAAAAGGTGCTATCGGAGCTTTTGATCGGTTACCCCGGTTGTCTCGTGAGAAGATTCGCAGGCAGTTCGAGAAGCGCTTTACCGCGCGCCGCATGGCGCTGGATTATCTGGCGGCGTATCGCAGTTTGGGCGACCGCACCGCACATCCGCTTCGGCTGGTGGTTGACGGAGCACCCACGATGTCGCAGCACATGAGCTGACGCTTCAGCGCGAAACCCTGGCAACGCGGTCGGTCGGTCGAGTTTCCGGCATCAGGGTCAGCGCCGTGACGAGGCCGAGGGCGGCTGCCGCAGTCAGTCCCAGGAAAGCAATCGGACTGCCGAAGTGATCGCTCAGGTAGCCGGCATATATGGTGCTTACTGAGGCACCGATCCCGACGGTGGTGCCGACGATTCCCTGGCTGAGGTTGAAATGTCCGGTGCCGCGTGTGATGTCTGCGATCACGAGCGGTACCATCACGGCGAACACCGCAGCGGCGACCCCATCAAGAATTTGTGCCGCGGCCAGCAGATAGGGGTTCGTCACTGCGGCAAAGATCAGCCCACGCGCCGACAATGCAACAAAGGCGACCAGGAGCAGCGGTCGTCGTCCCCATTGCTGCGCCAACCGTCCGACCCGGGGTGAAAAAACCGCGACCAGGAGTTGCGGACCGACAATGCATACCGCGATGAGGACCGGTGCCCATTGACTCGAACGCGTCGTCACCACGCTTCCCATCAAGGGGAGCATTGCGGCGTTCCCGAGATGGAACAGCATGAGGCAGCCGGCGAAAATGATCAGGGGGCGCTTGCGTGCGAGTTCCAGGAGTTCCGCCGGTAGCCCACCCGGCTGACGCTCAAGCGGTCCACCGTGCGCGCGCTCGGTGTCTATCTCTTGCGGCGAGATCAGACGCAACGCCAGCAGGGCCGGGAGCAACAGTGCAGCGGTGACGAAGAACACCGCACGCGCCGACAGAAAGTATCCGCATGTACCCATTGCAGCCGCAGCTATTCCATTACCGATGGCGGCAAATCGAGCATTGCGGCCGAATCGCTCACCGATGGACCCATGGCCGACCAAGCCGAGGCTTATCGCCGCGATGGCAGGACCAAGCACACAGCTTGCGGCAGAATGCAGCACTGCTGCCGCCAAAATCACGGCGAATACGGGTGATGCCGCATAGGCGAGCGCGCTGGTTGCGATGGCGGTCACAGCGACGCCGGCGACCAGACGCTCCGATCTTGCCGCATCGACAAGGGCGCCGCCTGGCATTTGCCCCGCCAGTGCCACCAATCCGCCGACCGAGAGCACGAGCCCGATGTCGATCTGGGTCCATTTCTGTGCTGTCAAATAGACTGCGACGAACGGACCAAAGCCGGTCTGAACATCGGCGACGAAGAACACAAACCAGTCCAAGCCACGCAGGCTGCGCCGCGTTGGCCGCATGGGCTCACCCGGAGCGGGCTTCTCGATGTGCCGCAACGGCGCCGACGTGGTCATCGTTTCGTCCGTTCGCTTTATCATGTAGCGGGCGGCTGTCCGGGCGGCAAAAAGGACGCCGCGACGGATCGACAAACAGGGGACGGGCTCCCAACGGGGCGGTTGTTATTGAAACGGAAGCGATTCAAGATTGCCTGATGCGCGCAGGACGACGACCGGCTTGTCTTCTTTGAATTCGGGTGCAGCTCTTACCTGATCGCGTGTCAATTCCAGGAGGATGCGATCGTTCTGGCTGCCGCCAGTCGGGAAACGCAGGGCGTTCCAGCTGACCGCGACTTTGCGGCTACCGAGACCAAGGAAGCCACCGAAGTCGATGATGGCTGCCGCGACCTGTCCGCCGCGGTCGACGAGAACATCGACGATGCGCCCCATGTTCTCATCCGCCGGGCTGCGAACCTCCTTACCTAAAATACCTCTGATCTCGTGCGTGTCGAAAACCATCATGGTCGGCTCGCGCGTGGAATCGCTTGGAACCTTGGCTGGGGCATCGGGTGCCTGTTCGAACTGCGGCTGGCCCGATGGATGGTCTTGTACCGCCAAAAAAGCAGAGATGGAGAGGACGATGAGTGTCTGTGCTTTGACGGTGCGACCCCGGCCGGGCATGTGACCCTCCCAAGTAACAACAACGCTGGACTGTCAAGTTCGCAGAGCCTGCTTTGTTCCCGGCGATAAGCGCACCGGTACCGCCGAATTCGGCCATCGTTACCCTGAGAAGATCGCCGACACCTGGATCTCGCCGTGCCGGCGCGGAATATCGACCGACACATCGTCTCCGTGGCGGCTCACTCTAAGATCAATGCTGGACGCGCCCAGCTTCAGATTGCGAAGGACCACCTCATCGAGAAAGGAAGGCAGCATCGGGTTCCGCAAGCGGATTTCGCTTTTGCGATAGTCAAACTCCAGGCCAAGCGCGGCCTCCAGCAACGTGAACGGCGTCGCACTGGCCCACGCCTGCGGCGCGCATGCCACCGGATAGAGAGTGGGTCCGCGACCGCGCTGCCGCTGAAAGCCACAGAAGAGTTCCGGCAGCCGGCGCAATTCCATGTAGGTGGCGGCGCCGAACAAGCCGTTGAAGACGCGCTGGATCGATTGCTTCAGGCCGTAGCGTGCAAATCCAAGGGCAATCAGGGCGTTGTCGTGCGGCCAGACGGAACCGTTGTGATACGACATTGGATTGTAGCGGACCTCGCCTTTGGCGACCGTCCGAATGCCCCACCCGGTGAAAAATTGCGGACGCATCAGCCCCTCGGCAACTTTCATCGCCCGTTCGGGAGGCAAAATGCCCGTGAAGAGCAGTTGACCGGCGTTGGACGCGCGTACGCGGCAGGGTTCTTTTGCTCCATCAAGTGCAAGCGCGTAGGTTTCGAGTTCCGGACACCAGAACGCTGCTTCGAAGCACGCCGCCAGCCGACCGGCCTCAATCTCGAGTCTTTCGGCTCTTTGCGCATGTCTCATCTGGCGGGCCAATCGAGCGGCCGCCCGCTTTGCGGCATATACGTACCCTTGAACTTCGGCGAGCGCGATGTAGCCCGTGGCCATGCGTCCGTCGGCGTGAAAGATCGCGTCATGGGAGTCCTTCCAGCCCTGGTTTGCCAAGCCGTGCTCGGTCGCGCGGCGGTACTCGACAAAGCCGTCGTGATCCGGGTCTCCCGGGCCATCGATCCAAGCCAGCGCGGCCTCTATGGCTGGCCAAAGCTCCGCAACGGTGTCTGCGTCACCGGTGCGCTCCGCATAGAGGCCAGCCAAGAGCACAAACAGCGCAGTTGCGTCGACGCTCCCGTAGTAGAGGCCAAAAGGGACCTCGTTGAGTGCCGCCATCTCTCCCTTGCGCATCTCGTGCAAGATCTTTCCGGGCTGCGCGTCTGCAGCCGAGTCCTCGGCCGTTGCCTGATAGAACGCGAGTCGCCGCAGCACGCCGCGCGCAACCGACGGATCAATCCAAAGGGTTTGCAGCGCCGTGATCAACCCGTCGCGGCCGAACGTAGTCGAATACCAGGGAATCCCGGCATACGGATACAGTCCTTGCGGCGTTTCGGTGATGAGCATGTGAAGATCGGCCATTGAGCGGCACAGGACTTCGTTGAAGATCTGGTTTGATGTCTCGATGGTGGTGCCGTTGGACCAGTCCCGCCTGCGTTCGCGGTGCACCGCTCGCAGTCCGCACTGGAACGATACGGGTATCTCGTCATCAGGCTGATCGCAGCCCACGGTCACGAAGACGAGGGCACCTGCGCCGGCGGCGAGCTCAAAGCGGTAGGATGCCGACCTCGTGGTCAATTCGCTCGGCTGCGGATCGAACGTCAGTAAAGCGCACCGGCGCTTGCCATCAATGCCCAGATAGCTCAGTGCCGCCTGCGCACAGCCGATGAGGCTTGCGGCGGCCACGCCACGGCGGCGACGCCGCAATCCCCGCACCTCGAACAAATCAGCGAAATCGCTATCGAAATCGATCGCGAGCTGTAACACAACCAGTCGGTCGCCGTGATTGTGAACCGCCAACCTCTGATAGGCCTTGTTCCGCCACAGAAAGATGGAGCGCACCATATGCAGCGTGTGCTGCTCAACGACGTTTTGGCCGTCGACGCAGATGTCCGGATTGGTGAGATCGACAGCGAACATCGTGTTGTCGTCGCTCAAGCTGAAGCCCAACAACAGCGGCTGGCATCCATTCAGCGAAAGTTTTAGGAACGAAAGGAAACGAGTGTCGTCATGAAAAAGGCCGTCCGGACCGCCGGACGATGCGCCGATGTCGCCGTGACTGTCCAACACCGCAAAAGTATCGCCGTATTTGAGCGTGCAGCGGGCCCTGCTCGCAAGGTCAGCCGCCTGGATGTGGAATGGTGCCTCAGCAATTCCCTTCACGTCTAATGCCGTCGCGCGGGCGGTACTATCGGTAGGCATGGGATCACGTCCTCCGCATTGTCTGGCGCGCCGCGCTTCGCTAGCGTTTCCATGTGATCGCCGTGCGAATCGCCCCGTAACCGCGTGCACCGATCTTTCCAGTCGATGAAGGCAAGGGGGCGGCACACCTGTTCGAGCGAGCCAGGACGCCGGAAACCCCATACGTCGCGGCGATCATGGTCTTCCGACGAGGGTGTCAAACAGGCGCCCGAGCAGGGGCGGCCCAGAAAGTTCCCAGCCGCGGAATTTAGCTCTCCTCGATGTGCCTGGCCTTGCGCCGCAGCTTGTCGGTGTATTTGGACTTGTCCCCACGAGGCATCCCAACCTCCCCTTTGATGCTTTCGCGGTGTGGAAACGTGCAAATTGTTCAAACGTTCCAGTCGGGTCGACGACACAGTCAGGCGCTGTCGTTCCCTATGCAATCTATGCAATAACCTGGCTGCTTGGCAGCGGCACTCGAAGCGGGCATCCTCTCCCAAAAATCCTTCACGGGGACCGACAATTGACGTCATTGGAGAAACGTCATGCAATACCGAGGCTCGACCGGAACGATTGTGTTTGTGGCAGCGATGTTGTGCATACCGACTGCAACGCAAGCTTTTGATGACGCGATATATCCGGCCCTGACGGGTCAGTGGACCAGGGTCATAGTCCCGGGAGCCGCCAGCCAGCCCCCATTTGATCCAACGAAACCGCCGGGCGGCGGACAGCAGGCCCCCCTGACGCCCGAATACCAAGCCAAATTCGAGAGCATCATTGCCGATCGTGCCGCCAACGGATTGAGCGATGTGGTGTCGACGACCTGCCTCGCGCCCGGTATGCCGATGATGATGCAGGCTTATGAGCCGATGCAAATTACCGTTTTGCCGGAGACTACCTACATTCTGGTTGATCACATTCACGAAAGTCATCGAAGAATTTTCACCGATGGACGACAGTGGCCCAACACAGTTCAGCCAACCTTTACCGGCTACAGCATCGGCAAATGGATCGATGAAGACGGAGATGGCCGCTACGACGTGCTCGAAGTTGAAACGCGCCATTTCAAAGGACCGCGGTTTTTTGACAACAGCGGCATCCCGTTGCACGAAGATGGCGAGAGCGTCATCAAGGAACGCATCTATCTCGACAAAGTCGACCACAACCTTCTTCATGACGAAATCACGGTGACCGACCACGCATTGATGCGACCATGGACAGTGATGAAGAACTATAGTCGCACCCTCGACCCGCTGGCGGACTGGCCGGAGTATATCTGCAGCGAGCAAATCCCATTCGTTCGCATCGGGAACGAGACCTACAAGGTAAGTCGGGACGGCTATCTGATGCCGACCAGAACCCGGCAACAGCCGCCAGACCTGCGATATTTCAATCAACAGAAGAAGTGACGACGGGCGCGCATTACCGGCCTTTGATCGGAACCCGGGAGGACACCCATGCTATACCGAAGCTCGATCGGCGCCGCGGCGCTGGCATCGTCATTGGGCCTGACGTTTGCAGGCGCGCTTGCATTCGACGAATCGAAATATCCGGATTGGAAGGGCGCATGGCGTCGCGTTGCCGTGCCCGGCGTCGTTGGCCAGCCTTCCTACGACCCGACAAAGCGCGGCGGGCAGGCCCAGGAAGCGCCGTTGACGCCGGAATATCAGGCGATCTTCGAGGCCAATCTCAAGGACCAGGCCGCCGGCGGACAGGGCACCGACCCGACCTATACGTGCCTCTCGCCCGGCATGCCACGGGTCATGACAACATTCGCCCCGTTCGAGATCCTGGTGACGCCGCAGATGACCAATTTTCTGATCCAGCACATCCACGACTCCCGCCGGATTTTTACCGACGGACGCGACTGGCCGAAGAAGATCACGCCCACGTTCGTCGGATATTCAATCGGCCGATGGATCGACACGGACGGGGACGGCCGGTACGACGTACTCGAGATCGAAACTCGCGGGTTGAAGGGTCCCCGATCTTACGATCCGGCCGGCCTTCCGTTCCATTCAGACAATCAAAGTATCTTCAAGGAGCGGGTTTACTCCGATAAGGTCGATCCGAACATCCTCTACGACGAGATCACGACGTTCGACCACGCGCTGACGCGGCCATGGACGGTGACCAAGAAATATTCGCGGGTGCCAATCAGGCAGCCGGAGTGGGTCGAGGAAGTCTGCGCCGAGGGCAATGGCGATATCGAAATCGGAAAGGAAGGCTACTTCCTTAGTGGGGACGGTCACCTGATGCCCACCAAAAAGGACCAAGCGCCGCCGGACTTACGACATTTCAAACAGGATCGGAAGTAATCCGGCGCGGCGAGATCGTCCACAGCACACTACATAGCGGCCGAATGTGGGGATGCAGAGATCAAAACTCTTGCGCCTGCCTCGTTCCGGGGGTTCCATGTTTGGAAAAACTTGCCGATTTGAGACAAGCAGCACAGATGGATACGATGGCGTGACCTCATGGCCTCTCATCGCAGGAGCCCTACATGCTGAACACCATGGAGCCGCGCTCGAACCAACGCGCCGTGCGTAACGCCCCCAAGCAGGATCTGCGCGCCTGGCTGGCCCAGATGCAGGAAGCAGGTGAGCTGGTCACCATCGCGGGCGCTGACCGCGACGAGGAAATCGGCGGCATTGTCGACATCTATCAGCGCACCATGGGGGCGCCGGCCGTGATGTTTCAGGAAATTCCGGGTTTCCCGCCCCGGCATCGCGTAGTCGCAAACATTCTCACCTCGGTTCGGCGCATCAATCTCACGCTCGGCATGCCGGCGGATACGAGCGAAATGGATCTGGTGCGCTATTGGCGCAACTACATGAAAAACCCCGGGACCGTCCCGCCCGTCACGGTCGAGGACGGCCCGCTGATGGAGAACGTCGCGACCGGCGCCGACATCGACATCCTGAAAATCCCGGCGCCGAAATGGCACGAGCACGACGGCGGCCGCTACATCGGCACCGGCTGCATGGTGATCATGCGCCATCCCGACACCGCTTGGATCAACTACGGCGCCTATCGCATCCAGGTCCAGGACAAGAACATCGCTTCGATCATGACGTCGAAGGGCAAGCACGGCAACCTGATCATGCGGCGCTGGCACGAACTCGGAAAACCGTGCCCGATCGCGGTCGTGAGCGGCATGCATCCGGCGCTGTTCATGGTGGCCGGCATCGAAATTCCTTACGGTAAGAACGAGTATGATGCCGCCGGCCGGCTGCTCGGCGAACCCGTCGAGGTGTTCCTCGGTCCCAAGACCGGCCTGCCGATCCCGGCCCATGCGGAGATCGCGTTCGAGGGCTTCGTGCATCCCGATGATCTCGTCGACGAAGGCCCGCTTGGCGAGTGGACTGGCTATTACGCGGGCGGCAAGAAGCGCGAGCCGGCGATCCGCATCGAGACCTTCTGGCATCGCGACGACCCGGTGCTGCTTGGCGCGGTGCCCGGCATGCCGCCCAACGATGACACCTTCTATCGCGGGACCTACCGGTGCGGCGCGGTGTGGAACCAGCTCGAAGCCGCCGGCATCCCGGAGGTCAAAGGCGTGTGGTCCCACGAGGCCGGCGGCAGCCGGTTGTGGCTCACCGTCGCCATCAGGCAGATGTATGGCGGCCATTCCAAGCAGGCCGGCCTGATCGCGTCGCAGTGCCATGCCGGCGCTTACGCAAACCGCTGGGTGATCGTGGTCGATGACGATATCGACCCGGCCGACATGAACGAGGTGATCTGGGCGATGTGCACGCGGTTCGATCCCCGCGAGGACATCGAGGTGCTGCGGGGCTGCTGGAGCACCACGCTCGATCCCATGGCTTACAGCCACGACGACCCGCGCAACGCCCGCGTCGTCATCGACGCCTGCAAGCCGTGGGCGCGGCGCGATACGTTCCCGGTCGAGGCGCGTTCCAGCAAGGAGCTGGATGCGCGCATTCGCGCCAAGTTTGCGAAGTTCCTGCCGAAGGGAGCATGAAAGCGGCGGTTATGGCACCAAAAAGCGCCTCCACCATTGCGCCCGACGCGCTCGACCAGAAGCAGGCCAAAGCCGAGCTGAAGCGGCTGGCGGCCGAGATTGCCGCGCACGACAAGCG
>Ga0066903_100002922_pt1 | contig 13671 bp, 13 predicted proteins | sample PanSoiMetaGPlot1_FD_67491 | JGI IMG/M metagenome (GOLD analysis project Ga0066903, IMG submission 67491) | Tropical forest soil microbial communities from Panama analyzed to predict greenhouse gas emissions - Panama Soil - Plot 1 (version 2) | ecosystem: Environmental > Terrestrial > Soil >... | reverse complement strand
CGCGGAAGCGCTCCGGCGAGACGAACGGGTCGTAGCCGATCACGCGCATGCCCAGGCCGCGGGCGCGGGCGGCCACGAGCTGGCCGATGCGGCCGAAGCCGAGCACGCCCAGGGTCTTGTCGCAGACCTCGATGCCGCCGAAGCGGGTGCGGTCCCAGCGGCCCTGCTTGAGCGCGGCGTCGGCCTGCGGGATGTTGCGCGCCAACGACAGCATCAGCCCGACCGCGTGCTCGGCGGCCGAGACCATGTTCGAGCCCGGCGCGTTGGCGACGACGATCCCGCGCCTGGTCGCCTCGGCCACGTCCACGTTGTCCACGCCGGTCCCGGCCCGGCCGACCACCTTCAGCCGCGTGGCCCGGCCCAGCAGGGCGGCGTCGACCTTGGTGGCACTGCGTACGATCAGCGCGTCGTACTCACCGATCCGCTCCGACAGCTCATCGGCCGGCATCTCGATCTCGACGTCGACCGCGAAGCGCTCGCGCAGCAGGGCGACGCCGCTCTCGGCGATCCGCTCCTTGACGAGCACACGTGCCGGGTCAGACACCGACCGCCCGGCCCTCGCTGAACAGCTCCGTGGCCCGCGCCACGCCGGCGCCGGGAGTGGGCGGCCGGTACCCGAACTCGGCCAGCGCCATCTCGAGCGCGGCCAGCGCCGTGATCATGTCGAACCGGTTCATGTAGCCCATGTGGCCGATCCGGATCACCTTGCCGCGCAGCGGCCCCTGGCCGCCGGCCAGCACGACGCCGTGGCGGTCGCGCAGCACGCCGTAGACGGCCTGCCCATCGATGCCCTCGGGCATGCGCACGGCGGTCACCATCGAGGAGCTGTCGTCGTCGGGCGAGAACAGTTCCAGGCCGAGCGCCTTGACGCCCTCGCGGGCGGCCCGGGCCAGCTCGCGGTTGCGCGCGAACGCCGTCTCGTAGCCCTCCCGGTCGAGCAGGCGCAGCGCCTCGTCCAGGCCGGCGATCACGGTCACCGGCGGCGTGAACGCGGTCGCCCCCTTGGCCTGCGCCGCCGAGACCGTCTGCCAGTCCAGCGAGAAGCGGGGCGACGAGGCCGACCGGGCGAGCTCCATCGCCCTCGGCGAGACGGCCGCCAGGCCGACGCCGGGCGGCGTCATCAGCGCCTTCTGCGAGCCCGCGACGACGACGTCGATGCCCCACGCATCGGTCTGCAGCTCGACTCCGCCGAGGCTGGAAACGGCGTCGACGACAAGGGCCACGCCGGTCGGGCGCAGCGCCTCGGCGATGGCCTGCACGTCGTGGACGACGCCCGTCGAGGTCTCCGAGTGGGTCACGTACACGGCCTTGGCGGCGGGCGCGGCGGCCGCGATCGGGCCCGCCTCCAGGCGCTCGCCCCAGGGCTGTTCGACGAGTCGCACGTCCGCGCCGAAGGCGCGTGCGATCTTGGCCCAGCGCTCGCCGAAGTTGCCGGCCGAGGCGACAACCACCGGGTCACCCGGCGAGACGATGTTCGAGACCGCCGACTCCATCGCGCTGGTGCCCGAGCCGGGCAGCACCAGCACCTCGCTGGAGGTGGCGAAGGCCCTGCCCAGCCCTTCCAGCAGGCTGGCGAACAGCACCTTGAAGTCAGGGCTGCGGTGGTGGATCAGGGGCCGCTCCATGGCGGCCTGCACCTCGGGCGGGACAGGGGTCGGCCCGGGCGTGATCAGGTAGGTCTTGTCCGGCACGGCACTCCCCTGCGTTTCGCGATCCTCGAGTCGGTCGGCAGTGTACCGACGGTCGCACGTGCCCCGTGCAGGGTGGGCTACGCCGCGCGCCGCTCGTCGGCGGGCGCGGCGGCGCCGCGGCCCAGCTCGACGACGTTCGCAGGGCGCATCGCCTCGGCCACGGCCGCGCCGTAGCGACGCACCAGCCAGGAGGCGGCCAGCGCGAACAGCACGCCGCCGAGGATGTCGGTCACGTAGTGCTCGCCCGCATAGACGATCACGAACCAGACCGCGGCGAGCTGGGTGACGACGACGCCCTTCACCCACAGCGGCATGCGGTGGCGCACAACCACCAGCAGGCTGATCGTGGGCCAGGCGGCGTGGATCGAGGGGAAGGCGGCCCGGGTCAGATAGAAGCTGGCGTCGCCCTTGTGGTCGGCCAGCGTGTCGAGGCGCAGGTCGAGCAGGCCCATCTTGATCACGTCGTGCAGAGGCGGGATCATGCCCCGCTCGTGGGCCAGCCAGGGCGGCGCGGTCGGCGCCAGCACGAACACCACCGCCGCCAGGAAGAGCACCGTCACGTACGTGTACATCAGCTCGAAGAAGCCGTTGTCGCGGTGCCACCACCAGAGGTAGAGGCCGAGCAGCACCGGCACGTAGTAGTGGGACGCGTAGCCCAGCGCTGCGACGACCGCCAGCGGATCGTTGGTGGCCGCATGCAGATGCTGCTGGAGCCACACGCCGGGCAGCGTGCCGAAGCCGATCGCGCGGTCGGCGTCGAGCGCCGGTGAGTACCAGGTGGGCATGCCCAGCTCGGCGGCGGCGGCGAAGGCCGAGCCGTAGATCGCCATCATCAGCCCCACGGGGGCCCAGTCGCGGGCGAACAGGCCGATCTTGCCGGCGAGCACGATCAGCGCGACGAGCGCGACCAGCACGCCGACCATCACCTGGGCGCCGCCGGCCATCACCTGGCTGACGGCGAAGCCGATCATGCCGGCACCGGCCAACCGCCGCACCCACACCGCCCGTCGCGAGACCGCGATGCGCGAGTGGTCGAGCACGAACTCCATGCGGTCGAGCAGGCGCTGGCCGAAGCGGGCAGGGGCGAGAAGGCGACGCAGCATCACGCCCCTTGATCGGCAGGCGCAGCGGGATGCCTGAGCGGCGGTGTGTGGGCGGCTACCCGATCCGATCGCGGAACAGCTGCTGCACCTGGCGGGCGTCCGCGCGGCCCTTGGTCTCGCGCATGATCTGGCCGACCAGGGCGTTGAGCACGCCCTCCTTGCCGCCCTGGAACTGCTCGACCAGGCCGGGGTTCTCGGCGATCACCTTGTCGACCATCGCCTCCAGCTCACCGCCGCCGCCGATGCTGGCCAGGCCCTCGCGCTCGACCAGCACGGCCGGGTCGGCGCCCGGATCCTGCTCGAGCAGGCCGTACACCTGCTTGGCGATCGTCGAGGTGATCGTGCCCTCGGCGATAAGGCCGGTCAGTGCAGCAAGCGAGGCGGCCGGCACTGTGTCGACCGAGCCCGGCTGGTTCAGCACCCAGTCGGCGGCCGCCTTGGGATCGGCGCCGGCCGCGGTCACCTGTTCGAAGTAGTCCGCGACCCGCGCCTCCTGGTTGAGGTCGGTGGCGTACTGCTGGGGCAGGCCCAGCTCGTCGCGGAAGCGGGCCATGCGGGCCGCCGGCAGCTCGGGCAGCTCGGCCCGGATCCGCTCGATCCGGTGCGACGGCGCCAGCGGCACGAGGTCGGGCTCGGGGAAGTAGCGGTAGTCGTGCGCCTCCTCCTTCGAGCGCAGCGAGCTGAGCGAGCGCGTGGCCGGGTCGTAGTGCAGCGTCTCCTGCTCGACCGCGCCGCCGCCGTCGAGCACGCCGATCTGGCGCTCGATCTCGGCCGCCATCCCCTCGCCCAGGAACTTGAACGAGTTCATGTTCTTGAGCTCGGTCTTGGTGCCCAGCCGGTCGCTGCCGGTCTCGCGCACCGAGACGTTGGCGTCGCAGCGCAGCGAGCCCTTCTCCATATCGCAGTCGGACACCCCGATCGTGCGCAGGGTCGTGCGCAGCAGCATCAGGAACGCGATCGCCTGCTCGGGCGAGCGCAGGTCGGGCTCGGTCACGATCTCGACCAGCGGCGTGCCGCAGCGGTTGAAGTCGACCACCGAGTACTCGGCACCGGCGATGCGGCCGGCCGAGCCGCCCGCGTGCACCAGCTTGGCCGCGTCCTCCTCGAGGTGCGCGCGCACGATCCCGACCCGGCTGCCGTCCACATCGACATGGCCCTCGCCGCAGATCGGCTCGTCGTACTGGGTGATCTGGTAGGCCTTGGGGCTGTCCGGATAGAAGTAGTTCTTGCGGTGGAACTGGCAGCGCTCCGCGATCTCGCAGTTCAGCGCCAGGCCGATCGCGATCGCGCGGTCGACGGCCCCGTCGTTGATCAGGGGCAGCACGCCGGGATGGCCCAGGCAGAGCGGGCAGGTGAGCGTGTTGGGCTCGGCCCCGTAGCGGTTCTCGCAGGCGCAGAACATCTTGGTGGCGGTGTTCAGCTGGACGTGGATCTCCAGCCCGATCACCGGCTCGTAGCGGTCGCTCACCGGGCCGCCTCGCGCATGCCCGGCGGCGTCGGGTCGAATGCGATCGCGCCCTCCAGGGCGTGGGCAACCTGGAGGATGCGGTTCTCGGCAAAGGCCGGGCCGACCAGCTGGAAGCCGACCGGCAGCCCTTCCGCCAGGCCGCTGGGGATCGAGATGCCCGGCAGCCCCGCCAGGTTGACCGGCACGGTGAGCACGTCGCTGGCGTACATCGCCCAGGGATCGTCGGCCCGCTCGCCGATGCGGAACGCCACCGTCGGCGACGTCGGGCTGGCGATCACGTCGCAGCCGGCGAACGCCGAGTCGAAGTCACGCCGGATCAGGGTGCGCACGCGCTGGGCGCTGCCGTAGTACGCGTCGTAATACCCGGACGACAGGGCGTACGTGCCGAGCATGATGCGGCGCTTGACCTCGTCGCCGAAGCCTCGCGCGCGCGTGCGCCCGTACATCTCGATGATGCTGTCGCCGGCCTCCTCCAGCCGCAGCCCGTAGCGCACGCCGTCGAAGCGGGCCAGGTTGGCCGAGGCCTCGGCCGGGGCGATCAGGTAGTAGGCCGGCAGGGCGTACGGCGCGTGCGGCAGCTCGACCTCGTGCACGCTCGCGCCCAGGCCCTCGGCCAGCCGCATCGCCTGGTCGAACGACTCGCGCACGCCCGGCTCGACCCCTTGGGCGAGCAGCGACTCGGGCACGCCGATGGTGACGCCGCTCAGATCCTCGCGGTCGGGCACCGCGATCGGGTCGGGCAGCGGCACCGACGTCGAGTCGCAGCGGTCGTGTCCGGCGATCGCGGCCAGTGCCAGCGCGCAGTCGCGCACGGTCAGCGCGAATGGCCCGACCTGGTCGAGCGACGAGGCGAACGCGATCAGGCCGTGGCGGGAGACCGCGCCGTAGGTCGGCTTCATGCCCACGACGCCGCACAGCGCGGCCGGCTGGCGGATCGACCCGCCGGTGTCGGTGCCGAGCGAGAGCGGCGCGAACCCGGCGGCCACCGCCGCGGCCGAGCCGCCCGAGGAACCGCCCGGTACGCGTTCCCGGTCCCACGGGTTGTGGGTGGGGCCGAAGCCCGAGTTCTCGGTCGATGAGCCCATCGCGAACTCATCCATGTTGGTCTTGCCCAGCGGGACAAGGCCGGCCGCTCGCAGCCGCGTCACGACGCCCGCGTCGTACAGCGGCAGGTGCCCCTCCAGGATCCGCGAGCCTGCGGTCGTCTCCTCGCCGCGCGTGCAGAGGATGTCCTTGAGCGCGATCGGCACCCCCTGCAGGCCGCTGCGGCCCTCGCTGTCGAAGCGCTCGGCCTCGGCCAGCGCCCGCTCGCCGCGGGTGCGCAGAAACGCGTGCAGGTCGCCGTCCTCGCGCTCGATCCGCTCCAGGTAGGCAGCCATCAGCTCGCGGCAGGAGATCTCGCCCGCATCGAGCAGCTCGATACAGCGCTCGGCGGTCAGGCCCAGCGTCTCGATCACTCGACGGCCCCGCCGGTGGGCGGCACCCGGAAGCCGCCGTCCTGCGGCGCCGGAGCCTCCGACAGCACCTCGTCGCGGGGCCACGACGGACGCGCGGTGTCGGCTCTGACGACATTCTCGATCGAGAGCGCGTGCGCCGTCGGCGGCACCTCGGCCAGCTCGAGCTTGGAGAGCGCCTCCACGTGGCCGAGGATGGTCGAGAGCTGCTCCGACATCCGATCGACCTCCTGGTCGCTCACCGTCAGCCGCGCGAGACGGGCAACGTGCAGGACGTCGTCACGGGAGATGCTCATGGCGGGCAGGAGGATAGCCGACCCGGCCGCGGCGGCAGACCCGGGAGCGGGCCCGCCGCCGCGGCCCAGGCGATGTCAGTTCTCGATGCGGCGGACGCCGACGGCGTGAGGCCCCTTGGGGCCGTCCTCAACCTCGAACTCCACCCGCGCGCCCTCATCCAGCGTGCGGTAGCCGTCGGCCACGATCTCGCTGTGATGCACAAACACGTCCTTGCTGCCCGATTCCATCTCGATGAAGCCGTAGCCCTTGACGTTGTTGAACCACTTCACCGTACCTACTGCCAACTGTCTCCCCTTCTCGAAATGAGCGATCGCGCAACAATAAAGCACGCGTTGTAAGTCTGCAACGGGCTAGGTAGAAATGGTAAACCGTTCCGCATGCCGGGCTTGCGCAGCCTCGAGCGTGTTGGCCAGCAGCATCGCGATCGTCATCGGCCCCACCCCGCCCGGCACCGGCGTGATCGCGCCCGCCACCTCGGCTGCGCTCGCGTAGTCGACGTCGCCAACGAGGCCCTTCTCGGTGCGGTTGATGCCCACGTCGATCACCGTCGCGCCGGGCTTGATCATGTCTCCCGTGATCATCTCGGCGCGGCCGACCGCCGCCACCACGATGTCGGCGCCGCGCACGACCTGCGGCAGGTCGCGGGTGCGCGAGTGGGCGATCGTGACCGTGGCGCTCTCGTGCAGGAGCAGCAGCGCAATCGGCTTGCCGACGATGTCCGAGCGTCCCACCACCACAGCGTTGGCCCCCGCCACCGGGATCTCGTAGCGGTGCAGCAGCTCCATGATGCCGGCCGGCGTACAGGGACGCAGCCCCGGCTGGTTGGCGACGAGCCGGCCAACGCTGAGCGGGTGGAACCCGTCAACATCCTTGGACGGATCGATCCGGTCGAGCACCTGCTTGAAGTCGAGCCCTGCGGGCAGCGGCGCCTGCACCAGGATGCCGTCGACTCGGTCATCGGCGTTCCAGCGGTCGACCGCGTCCAGCACCTCGGCCTGCGTTGCCGTGATGGGCAGCGTCTCGTGGAACGAGGCCATGCCGGCCTCGACAGTCTTCTCACCCTTGTTCCGCACGTACACCTGCGAGGCCGGGTCCTCCCCGACCAGGACGGTGACCAGGCCGGGCACATGGCCGGTCGCTGCGACGAACTCGGCGGCGCCCTCCCGCACCCGCTCGCGGACCGCCGCAGCGGTGGCCGTGCCGTCGATGATCGTCGCCATTGGCGGCGCACCATACCAGGGCGCCTGAACGGCAGTCCAGCGGCCGTTTTCGGACCCTTGGCGGCCCCGCCCTCCCCACCTCGCCGCGGCCGGACCACCCAACCGAGTGATGGCGGTCCGGGCTGGTCACGCCGAATGTGAGAACGAGGCGACTGACAGGCTCACCCAGTCGGGGGAAATAGGTCAGCCAACCTCAAGCTTTTCCGTCATATGCCGACACAGCTTCCACGGACTTCACCGCCCCCAGGCAGAGAAGCTCCGCGAGTGTTCGAGAGGAGGTGAATTCCCCTTGATCGAGTTCCTGAACCGCCTGTTCCACGAGGACGAGAAGGGCCAGACCATGGCCGAGTACGCCGTCGTGCTGGGCGTCATCACGATTGCGGTCGTCGTCGCGCTCGGAGCGCTGAGCACGAAGATCACCAGCGTCCTTGGCAACGTCATCTCCCAGATGTAATTGCCGGTTTTTTGGGCGGGTCTTCGGCGTAGGCCGTTGACCCGCCCTTTCCTTCTGTCCCACACCGAAATCCGAGGCATATCCGTGCCGAAGCACCGCAATAAGGAGAAGGGTCAGGCTCTGGTCGAGTTTGCGATCATCCTGCCCGTGCTGTTGCTGATCCTGTTCGGGATCCTGCAGTTCGGTGTGACGTTCAATAACTACATCTCGGTGACCGCCGCCGCCCGCGAGGGAGCCCGCAAGGCCTCCGTCAGCCGCACACTCGGCGCGTCCGCCGCGACCACCGCAGCCGTCAACGCTGCCAAGGCTGCGGCCCCGAGCCTGAAGCAGAGCTCGATCCAGGTCACCGTTACGCCGTCCAATGCATGGGCGGCCGGCTCGGACGTCACCGTCCAGGTCAAGTACCCCTACTCGATCAACATCCTTGGCAAGGTCGTCTCGTCGGGCTACCTGACGTCGTCGACGACTATGCGACTCGAGTAACGCGAATCGTGCGCCGAGGCCCTGCTGTCCCCGCCCGAAGTTTCGCTGGCGCTACCTACGGGCCCGCCCTCCGAAGGGCTAGCGGACGATCCGCAACTGCTCGAGAGGAGGTGAGTTCCTTGATGGAATTTCTGCACCGCCTGATGCACGAGGACGAGAAGGGCCAGACCATGGCCGAGTACGCCGTCGTTCTCGGCGTGATCACGATCGCCGTCGTCGTCGCCCTGGGTGCGCTCGGTACCAAGATCGTGAGCGTCCTGGGCAACGTCGTCGCCCAGATGTAGGTCAGCTCGTCACGGGCGGGCCCGCAGCTGCCGAGAGGCACGCCGGGCCCGCCTGCTTCTTCCCCGTTGTACCCAGTCCCAACGTCCTTTTCCGCGCTCACCGAAGCGCCCGTTACCGGCTCGTGGGCAAGCCCCTCAAGGTCATGGCTCCCCCTGCCGATAGCACTCAAGCCTGAGTTCCGACCGTCCCCAAGTGAGGCAGCCGCATGACGTACAACGTCCGTAACATCGTGATCGCGCTCGTGCTCGCGGTGATCGCTGCCGGTGTGGTCATTATGTACACCGGCAAGGTCCAGCAGCAGGCGCACAAGTCCCAGGAGACCGTGAACGTCCTCGTCGCCACGGCGGACATCCCCGCCGGCACCACCGCGCAGGACGCGATTTCGCACGGTCAGCTCGCAACGAAGTCCATCGTCACGCAGGACGAGATCCCCGGCGCGCTGCAGGCCACCGGCGACCTCGACACCACCTATGTCGCCAGCGGGCCGCTCTTCCAGGGGCAGCAGATCGTCGGCGGCATGTTCGTACCCTCCGCGACGACCGGAGTGGCGACCCGTCTTCATGACAACTACCGCGCCATCGAGATCCCGCTCGACCCGAACTCGATGCTGTACGGCACCCTCAAGGCCGGCGACCACGTGGACGTGATCGGTGTGTACACCCTTCACTCCACGAACGGTGGCGGCGACACCGACGTGAGCCGCATCATCGCTCGCGACGTGCCTGTGATGCAGGCCCCGGTTGTCGACACCTCGTCTTCCGGCAGCAAGCTTGCGGGCGGCAGCTCCGAGAAGCAGTCCGTGATCCTGCAGGTGACCGACACGGTCGCGCCCAAGATCACCCTCACCCTGCTCAAGGGCGACGTCTACCTCGCACTGCAGCCCAGCTCGTGCTGGAGCGGCGCGAACGCCAACAGCGCCACGCCGGCCCCGAACTGCGACACGCCGGTGCCGTTCCTGGCCACCCCGTACACGGTGCTGCTCGACGGGCTGAGCAATCAGCAGGTCGGGATCGCAACCGGGAACCAGATCGGGGGCCACAAGTGACCGTCTCACCGATCAAGGTGTTCATCACCGGCGCGGCGAACGGGCTCGCCGAGGTCCGTGAGGGCCTCGCCGACCACCCCGACGTCGAGCTGGTGGGCACCGCGGCAGACCCGTCGAAGGCCGGCACCAAGCTGGCCGAGTCGGGCGCCCAGGTCATCCTGCACGGGACGACCGCCACCGATCACGTCCCCACGGAGGAGATCGAGGCGATCCGGGGCGTCACCGCCGCCCCGATCGTCCTGGTCACCTCGGCCAGCGCCAACACGATCCTGTCCGAGGCGCTTGCCGCGGGCATCTTCGATGTGGTGCTGCTCCCGCAGCTGACCGACGGCATCGTGTTCACCATCAAGAAGGCGAACTCGCTGGCGGCCGGTCGCACGGGTGGCGCTCCCACCAAGGCGAGCACCAGCCTTGACGGCAAGGTGGTCACACTGTTCTCGCCCAAGGGCGGGGCCGGCAAGACCGTGCTGGCAGCCAACCTGGCGTGCGTCTTCGCCCGCCATCAGAGCCGGCGCACCCTGCTGCTCGACCTCGATCTCCAGTTCGGCGACACCGCCATCATGATGGGGATCGAGCCCGAGAAGACCATCTACGACCTGGTCATGGCCCGTCGTGAGCTCGACAGCGAGGCTCTCAGCGGCTATGTGACCGCGCACCAGTCGGGCGTGCACGTGATGCCCGCTCCGATGCGTCCCGAGGACGCGGAGCTGGTCACGGAGGAGCGCCTGGGCCACCTGTTCTCGGTGGCCAAGGAGAGCTATGACGTGATCGTCGTCGACACGCCCCCGTTCTTCCACGGGCCGGTGCTGGCCACGCTCGACCGCACCGATCAGCTGCTGATGGTGGCCTCGCTCGACGTGCCTGCCATCAAGAACACGAAGCTGACCACCCAGACCCTCGACCTGCTGCACTACCCGATGGAGCGGCGGCATCTGCTGCTCAACCGCTCGGGCGCCAAGGTCGGCCTGAAGCCGGCCGAGGTGGAGCGGGCGCTGGGCATGAAGGTCGAGTTCGAGGTGCCCGTCGACCACGACGTCGCGCTCTCGGTCAACCGCGGCGTGCCGATCGCGCTTTCGGCGCCGCGCTCAGCGGTTGCCAAGGCGCTCGCCCAGGTCGCTGACGCCCTCGTCCCCGTGGTGTCCACCAAGGGGTCGGATCCCGTCAAGTCGTCCGGCCGCTTCCGCAAGAAGGGCTAGGTAGCGGATGTCCCTGCAATCCCGCCTCCAGGTCGCATCCACAGACGAGTCGAACGACGCCGAACCGGAACGCGGCGGCAAGCCTGCCGCCTCGGCCGACCGGGCATCCGTCGTCACCGACCCCTTTGCGGATCTCAAGACACGCGTACATAAGGACATCATCGCCCGCCTCGGGCCCCGTCTCTTCAACGCCGACTCGACGAGCGACAGCGACCTCGAGACGAGCGTCAACGAGGCCGTGACCGAGGTGCTGGCGCTCGAGAAGACGCCGCTGACGCGGCAGGAGCGCCAGGACATCATCAGCCAGATCACGGACGACATCCTCGGCTACGGGCCGCTGGAGCCGTTCCTGCGCGATGACTCGATCACTGAGGTGATGGTGAACGACTCCGCCACGATCTACATCGAGCGTCACGGCAAGATCACCCGCACCAACGCCCAGTTCGTGGACGAGCAGCACCTGCTGCGCATCATCGACAAGATCATCAGCCGCATCGGCCGCCGCATCGACGAGTCGTCCCCGTACGTGGACGCCCGTCTCCCCGACGGCTCTCGCGTCAACGCCATCATCCCGCCGCTGGCGGTGCGCGGCGCGGCGCTCACCATCCGGAAGTTCCGCCGTGACCCGTTCACGATGGCGGACCTGATCAAGTTCGGCACGCTCACCCACAAGTCGGGGCAGTTCCTCGAGGCGTGCGTGCGCGGCAAGCTGAACATCCTGATCTCGGGTGGTACCGGTTCCGGTAAGACGACCACCCTGAACGTGCTCTCCGCGGCCATCCCGACCGACGAGCGCATCATCACGGTGGAGGACGCGGCCGAACTCCAGCTCAAGCAGGATCACGTGATCACGCTGGAGTCGCGCCCCGCCAACATCGAAGGCAAGGGCGCGGTGACCATCCGCGACCTCGTCCGCAACACGCTACGTATGCGACCCGACCGCATCATCGTCGGTGAGTGTCGTGGTCCCGAGACCGTCGACATGTTGCAGGCCATGAACACCGGCCACGACGGCTCGCTCACCACCGTTCACGCCAACAACCCGCGTGACGCCCTGGCCCGTACCGAGACGCTCGTGCTCACGGCCGGCGTCGACCTGCCCCTGCGCGCCATCCGCGAGCAGATCTCGAGCGCGTTCGACCTGATCGTTCAGGTCTCGCGTCTGGTCGACGGCACCCGCCGCATCACCCATGTCACCGAGGTGCTGCGCATGGAGTCGGACATCGTCACGCTGCAGGACATCTTCATCGCCAAGCCCGTCGAGGACGTGGCGGCCTCCCAGGAGACCGGTCACCGCCTGCTGGGCCCGCTCACCTGTAGCGGGATCAAGCCCCACTTCCTGGACAAGATGGCCGGAAACGGCGTCAACCTCCCGCCGAACTTCTTCGTGCCCGATACGCCCGAGAGCGCGGCGCCGGCCACGGGGGTGTTCGGAAGGAGCGTCGGCCAGTGATCCGGCGCTGGATCGCACTCGCGGCTGCGGGTGCGGCGCTTATTGCCGCCGCGCCCGCGTCCGCGACACCGCAGGCGGTGACAATCGAGAAGGTCGACCTGACGAACTTCCCGACCGTTGCTGTCACCGTCAACACGCCCGTGGGCGCCTCCCAGCAGCCCCTGCAGCTGTCCGAGAACGGCACCGCCGTGACGGGCTTCTCGCAGAACCGCCAGGGCGGCACCTCGATCGCGCTGCTGATCGACAACTCCAAGAGCATGGAGGGCCAGCAGTTCACCGACGCGATCGACGCGGCCGGCACCTTCGTGGCGTCACAGCCGGCCGAGACCTCGATCGGCCTGTACGGCTTCGGCTCGACCGCCTTCGTGGCCGCGCCGGTGTCGAACGACCGCACCCAGGTCGACTCGGGCCTGAGCCAGCTGGCGCCGGACAGCAATCCCGGCACGGCCCTCTACGGTGCGATCCGGCTCGCGTCGAACGACCTTGCCGCCACCTCCTCCGGCCGGCGCGTGATCGTGCTGCTGACCGACGGCTCGTCCCAGGGCGAGACCGACACCATCGACCAGGCCATCGCAGACGCCCAGAAGGACAACGTCGCGGTCTACGCGATCGGCGTCGGCACCACCGGTCAGGCGGCTGCCGCGCTCGATCAGATCGCGAAGGCCACCCAGGGCACCTACAGCCCCGTGACGAGCAGCTCCGACCTGGCGAGCATGTACGCACAGGTCAACGAGGCGCTCGGCGAGACCAGCACACTAACCTACCAGAGCAAGGCACTGGCGGGCCACCCGATCCAGATCGCGGTGACCAGCGCGGGCCTGCAGGCGGCCACCAAGACCGTGACCGCTCCCGGGACGATCACCGCCGCCTCCAAGGGCGGCGCCATCCCCGGCGGCCTGCTCGGCCGCGCCGTGCCCGGCGTCATCGCCGCGGTGCTTGTGCTGCTGGCGGCCATGGTCATGCTGTCCTCGAAGGGCGGCTTCGGTCTGCAGAAGCGGATCGCGCCCTACACGGGCCAGCGCAAGGCGGCCGAGGCCGTCGCCGCGGCCCAGCACGACCCGACCCGCATCAGCCTGGTGCACCAGCTGTTCATCGCGACCGAGAAGGTGATCGGCTCGATGAACTGGTGGCAGCGCTCAGCCGCCACGCTGGAGCAGGCCGACCTGCCGCTGCGCACCGCCGAGCTGTTCTACATCCAGGTCGGCGCGGGCCTGTTCCTGGCCCTGATCGCGTCCGTGGTGCTCAGCCACGGCGGCATCGCCGCCCTGATCGCTCTGGCGATCGGCGCTGCGATTCCCTGGCTGTTCGTCAGGTTCAAGGCCAACCAGCGGCTCTCCCGGTTCGAGAACCAGCTGCCGGAGACGCTGATCACCATGGCGGCGTCGCTCAAGGCCGGCCATGCCTTCAACCAGGCCGTCCAGAGCGCCGTGAACGAGGGCGCCGAGCCCTCGGCCAAGGAGTTCTCGCGCGTGCTGGCCGAGATCCAGCTGGGTGCACCCTCCGAGCAGGCCCTGGAGGCGAT
>Ga0066903_100002920_pt1 | contig 13679 bp, 9 predicted proteins | sample PanSoiMetaGPlot1_FD_67491 | JGI IMG/M metagenome (GOLD analysis project Ga0066903, IMG submission 67491) | Tropical forest soil microbial communities from Panama analyzed to predict greenhouse gas emissions - Panama Soil - Plot 1 (version 2) | ecosystem: Environmental > Terrestrial > Soil >... | reverse complement strand
GACGTGTTCGACATCGTCAGGATCGTGCGGCGGCAGGCGTGGGGAGAGCCGTTGCCGTACGAACGGCAATTATCCGCGGCAGGCGTCGCCGACCTCGCCGCCGCAGTAGACGCGCTGACGGTGTCGCCCGCGAGCGCGGCCAGGCCGCCGAACCGTGTCCGGGTGGACGCCGGGCCGACGAGCGCGGTGCTCGTGCTCGGCGACGGGTCGAGGATCGCGGTTCCGCGCGTCTGGCGTGGAAGGATCACCGACTTGACCGTCGAAGGAGGCCTCGCCCTTGCGATGATGCACATGCAGGCGTCGCTCGACGAGCTCACGCTGTGGCGCGCGAGCGGCAGCGCGCGCCGCCTCGAGCCGCGCGGCGAACGGGATGACATCGCGATCAATCGTGTGTTCTACCGGCGGGAGCCGCAGATGATGGCGCGGTACTTCGCGCTGTCGGTCGACAACATCGGTCGCGATCCGGTCGGATTCGCCGCCGCATCGCTGTACCGCGCGGTCCGGCTGTTCATCGTCGCCGACTCGGGCGATGTCCATACGACGCAGCAGTTCGACCGGAGCCGGCCGGTCTATGCGCTTGCGATGATCGCCTCGATCAGCTACCTGCTCCTGCTCGTCGCCGGCGTTGTCGTTGCATTCCGCCGGGGCGATCGGATGGCGCTGCCCCTGCTGTTGATCCTGTATGTGCCCGCGACCCTTGCGCCCGTGCTGACGAACATGCGCTACACGGTCACCGTTCAGCCGCTCGTGCTGATGTTCGTCGCTGTCGCCGTCACCGCGATGCGTCGCGAGCCGCCGACAGCTGCTCGGGAAGAATCCGCTGCTGCAGGAACTCGAACAGCACGTCGGCTTTGACGGCGTTAGAGTTGCCGATCGAGTGCTCATCGGCGTCCGGCATCTGGTCGGGACGCGTGTGCATGAATCGCTCGAACGAGCTGACAGCCGGAGTCCCCTCACCGAGGATCTTGAGATAGTACTGGTCGACACTGCGCGTGCCACCGTCGTAGAAGAACTCTCCGTCGAGTCCGGTCCGGCATTTCGCCGGCGCGCTGTTGACGAAAAAGACGATCCGAAACCGACCATCGCGGTTGAGCTGCTGTAGATCTCGAACCGCCCGGCGCCATGCGGCATAGCCCGGGTCGCGTTCGATGTTCCTGATCGACTCCGGACTGAACGTCATTCCGTCAACGCATCGCAGAGCGGCAACCCGTTCGTCGGTGAGGTGTTCGTACGAGGTGAGGCGCTGCTCGGGCGCGCCGCTCAGGTCCGTCGCCGCAAGCAATTGCTGCTCGCCGTCTGCGTGCTCGGCGCGCAGCCGATCGTCTTTCTGCCCCGACAGACGCCACCGGGCAGTCAGATACGCGCGCTTGTAGAACTCGAACGAGTAGAAGTGCCGGCGCGCGAACGACAGCGTCTGCGCGCCGGCGGTGCGTACCCATCCGGGACGCGTGGCCGGCTGGTTGTCGTACAGATCGTTCCAGAAAAAACCGACGACGACGAGATCGGGCTGGAAGCGTGCGCCGACCTCGAGCAGCTGCGCGAGCTCCTGGCTGGTGTTGTAGCCCGGCACTGCGGCATTCCAGACCTGCCAGTCGACGTCCGGGCGCCATTGGCGCAGACGCTCTTCGAGCAGGCGCGGGTACGTGTGCTCGTAGACGGATCCGTGGCCGAAGGTAACCGAGTCTCCGAGGACCAGGATCCGGAAGGTGTTTGCGCGCTTGTCGAAGGAATACTCACGCGGATCCCGCAGCTCGAGGCTGTTGATGTGCACCGGCACGCCGGCGAACCAACCGTCGTAGCCGGCGGCCAGCCGCTGACCACGCACCGGATCGGTGAGAAAAAAGCCGGGGCGTCCGCGCCGCGTATCCCACGTCGCCCGGACCCAGACTTCGACCGCCGCGGCTGCGAGGACGCCGGCAATCAGCGCAAACGGCAGCGTGATCATGAGGATCTTGCGGATGCCGCTCAGAGCCACCCCCGCCTCCAGTAGGCGAAGATCGCGATGTACTCCTGCGCGAGCCCGCGCAGCTGCTCGAGCGTGACGCCGCGTCCGTGGTCGTAGAACTGGCTCTGCGTCGATGGCGTCGGGACCACGTCGACTTCGGGCGCCTGCTTGTGCCACACGAGCAACGCGCGCCGCATGTGATACGGCGAGCTGACGAGCAGGATCCGGCGCCAGCGGTGATCGCGCAGGATCTCGTCAACGTTGCGTACGTTCTGATACGTGTTCGTCGCCCGCTCCTCCAGGGCAATGACGCCGGCCGGCACACCTTGATCGATCGCGAGCGCACGCATCGTGTCCGCTTCGTGGAAGCTGTAGACGAAGCCCGACGAGAAGACGAGGTACGGCGCGTAGCCACCGCGATAGAGATCGATCGCTTGTTTGAGTCGCTCCTGCGCGCCGCCGCCGGCGCGCCCCGACTCGCCGACGCCGCCGGCGAACACGACGATCGCATCCGCTTTCGAGGGCGGCGCCGAGAGTTTGAGCGGCTCGGCGGCCCACCACACCAGGTTCGTTTCGAAGACGAGCCCGTACGCTGCGGCGAGCGCCACCACGATCGCGACAGCACGCGTGCGCGTGCGGCGGTAGACGCGCAGCAGCCGCTGATCCCAGCCGGCACGGCGCGCGCGGCGCTCCAGCGCCACATCAATCAGCGCATTCATCGCGGCGATGCGGCTGGCCCAGCTGTTCTGCTCCGCCACTTCGACGCGGCGCGCCACCTCGGGCGGCGCCGAGTCGGCGAGGGCGGCGCGGATGGCGCGGCTGAAGCCGGTGACGTCGCCCGCAACGTCGACGATGTCGCCGTGGTCTGCGTTGAAGCGCCGGATCTCCGGCAGATCCGTGGCGACGACCGGGATGCCCATCGACAAATACTCGTTCAACTTGGTCGGGTAGACGTTCGCGGTGTACTCGGTCAGCCGGTACGGCACCACCCCCACGTCGAACGCCTTCACGTAGCGCGGCAGCTCCTCATGGGGCCGAAGGCCGAGAATCTGGATGTTCGGGCAGTCGCGCAGCCGCGACACGTCGGTCTGTTCCGGGCCAACCAGCGCGAAGGTCAGCTCGGGCATCGAGCGCGCGACCTGCGCCAGCAGATCCTGGTCGACCCACTGATGGAGGCCGCCGACATAGCCGACAATCGGCCGCTTCATGGTAGTGATGTCGGCTGGCGGATGGTCGGTCGCTCGCCGCACCGCCTCGAACCGTTCGAGGCTGACGCCGAACGGAAACAGGTGCACGCGATTGCTGAACCGCGCAGCGCGTTCACGCAGCCGTTCCGACGTGACGAACACGAGATCCGCGTCCCGGAACAGCCGCTCCTCGCTCCCCGTAATCCGCCGCGCGCCGGCCGAGCTCGACGCGAGATCGTCGATGCAGTAGTAAATCGTCACCTGCGGATCGACGGCGGCGAGCAGATCGCGTGCGAGCGGTGTCGGCAGAAACGTCCAGGCGATCGGCTGCGAGAACCTGGTCGCTCGCATCCAGCTGCGGATGGCGCGGCCGAGCACGACGCCATTCACCCACCGGGACGGCCGGAGGTATGGCCATGGCAGGACGAGCGGCGAGTAGACGAAGAGATTGGGCCGCTCCTCGCGGAACCCTTTCGTGCCCCGCCACCAGTTCTGGATTCGGCGGCGCACGCGCGGCAGATCGCGCATCTGCGGAACCCGAACGCCCGTATTCTCGATGAAGAGGACGCGGTGACCGGCCGCGGCAAACCGCGACATGATCTCCTGGTGACCCTGCCAGATGAAGTCCCAGTCGATCGAGGAGATGCAGACGACGTCGGGTTTGCGATCCATGAGGAGACTACGGCCGGGGCCCGGTCAACGCGTCCGGCGGCAGCGCATCGGCGATCGCACGGGCCAGAATCTCATAGCCTTCCGCACCGCGGAAATGAACGTCGTCGGTGAACAACGGCGCGGCGATGCCCTTGTAGAGCGGTCGCGCGTCGAGAAAGGCCACGCCGTCGGCTCGAGCGACGTCGGCAAGGGCCGCCGCGGCGCGATCGTACAGCGCGCGCATCACCGGCTCGCGATAGGCGTAGGCGGTAAACGCGCGTTCCTCCGGCGCCAGCGGCGTTTTGAAGCCGACGAACGGCTGCAGCACCATCAGCCGGGCCGCTCCGAGCCCGCGCGCGACGGCGTTGATGCTGCGCATGGCGCCGGCGTAGATCGGAATGGCATCGGCGTAGGCGGTCCAGTCCCCGACGCGCCGCCGTGCCTGCAGGCGCATGAGCGCGTTGTACGCCTGCGACTGCGAGAGCAGCCAGGCGAACGGCGCCGCGAACGGGTGCGTGAGATACGTGCGATAGCTGCCGTCCAGGAAGAACGCGCCCGGCGCTGGAACGCGGAGCCGATGCTCGAGGTCGTTCTGTCCGTCGATCGACACGATGGCCGCCGGCTTCAGCGACGGAGCCCAGACCGACGCGACGACGACTTCCTGCCGCGCCTCGTAGCCGCCGTAGGCGGCGTTGATGACGCGCACGGCCCGGCCGAAGCGGCGCGTCAGCGCCGCTTCGAGTATCGGAGGCGTGAACCCTTCCGCCGTCGAGCCGCCGATCAGCATCACGATCGGCAGGCCGTCGTGCGGCACCGCAGCGAGCCGCGCGTCCCAGCCAGGCCCGTACATCACGAACGGCTCGTACTCGAGGTTGAGCGTGCGCTCCTGCAGGCCGGCGGTCGCCGTTCCGCGCGTGAACCGGATCAGCAGGCGGGCGGCCGCCTCGACTGTCAGCAACAGTGCGATGAGGACAGCGAGGTTGATGGCGACGATACGCGCAAGCGAAGGCTGCCGGCGCGGCCCTCGCTCGCGGGCTTCTTCCGGCATCACCCGCGCGACAGCTCCTGGTATGCGGCCAGCCACGGTTGAGCAGCTGTTTTGATGGCGTACTCTTTCAACGCCGTGGCCCGCGCAGCGGCTCCGAGCCGCGCGGCGCGGTCGCGATCGCTCAACATGTGGCGAATCGCATCGGTCAGCCGCTGGAGGTCGTCGGGCGGCACCAGCACGCCGTTCACGCCGTCCTCGATCAGCACATCGGTCGCACCCTCGAGCCGCGATGCCACGCAAGGCAGACCGGTCGCCATCGCTTCGATCAGCGCGAGCGGCAGGCCTTCGCGGATGGACGGCAGCACGAAGAAGTCGGCGGCACGGAAGTAGCGGTCGATCGTCGGCGTTGCCTCGACGAGGAACAGCCGGCTGGAGAGTCCGGCGCGATCGGCTGCGCCACGAATCTCAGGACCCAGCGAGGCATCGACCTCTGCGTGGACGGCGCGCGTCGCGCCGATCATCAAGAGTCCCGTCGACCAGTCGCGCGCCGCGATCGCCGACCACGCACGGTAGATCGAGTCGGGACGTTTGTCGCGTGAAAAGAAACCAACGAACAGGACGAGCGTCAGATCGATCGGCAGTCCGAGCTCGCGTCTGAGCGCGTCGCGTTCGCCGTCGGCCGGCGGCCGGAAGCGATCTGTGTCGACGGCGTTGCGCACCCGGCGGAGACGTGACTCCGGCAGCCCGGCGCGCAGGTAGCCGCGCGACAAACCTGGGCTGACGCTCAGATAGAGATCGGCGCCGCGATACGCCCAGTAGGTGGCACGGCCAGCCCTCCGCGCCGCTGGCGGCTCGTCGTGCACGCTCGTCTGCAGCGTCAGGACGAACCGCTTGCCGAACAGGCGGCTCAGCGCGACGAGCATGATCGCCTTGCGCGAGAAGCCGTGCAGATTGACGATGTCGACGCGAGGCGCCAGACGCGCAAATGCCGCGGCGAGGCGGACACCGGCAGTCAGCTGCGATCGCGCGCTCTGCACGTCGACGTGGACGCGGCGTACCGGAATGCCGTCCTCTTCCGACTGCGCCGGCAGAGCGGGATCCGCTGAGGTGGTCAGGACGACGAACTCCGCTTCGCCGTGCAGCGCCCGCGCGACCGCGCGCGCCTGCAATCCCCCGCCGCTCGTCTCGGGGTAGTAGGCGCCCGTCACCATCATCACGCGCGGCTTCACGCGCACTGCCGCAGGATCGCATCGAAGGCGCGCGTCGTGTTGCGGATGTCGTACGCGGCGGCGCCTGTGTGATGCGCCGCCGGAGTGGTCAGCGCGCCGGCGCGCTTCGCGTCGATGAGCCGCTCGACCGCCGCGGCAATTGCCCCTTCGTCGTCCGGCGGCACGATGGCGTGGCCGAGCGCGCGGAGCACATCGGCAGTCGCGCCTGCCGCAGGCGTCAACCCGAGAATGGGACGCGCGAGCGGCAGATAGTCGATCAGCTTGCTCGGCAGGAACAGGTTGTCGTCAGACGGCGCGTCGATGACGAGCAGCACGTCGGCCGACGCAGCGATCGCGGCGCTCTGCGCGAAGGGTAAACGCCCGGTGAACTCCACGACCGCGCCGAGACCGAGCGCGCAGGCGAGCCGCTCGTATGCCGATACTCGCGTCCCGACGAACACGACGCGCACGTCGCCGGCGAGCGGCCGCCGCGCGGCGATCCGGGCGAGCGCGCGCAGCAGCGGCTCGGGGGTGCGGATACCTTCGTAGAACCGCCCGGTGTAGACGAGACGGAGAGGCCCGTCATCGGTGAGCCCGGCCGGCCGCGGCGGCAGATCCGCGCAGTCGAAGCCGTGCGGGACGACATGCGCCTTCGCCTCCCACTCGCCAGGATACTTGCCCATCGTCCGCGTCTTCGTCTGGTGGTTGACGAAGATCAGCGCGTCGGCGTGGCGTACGACATCGCCTTCCATGCGCCGCCAGATCCGGTGCTGCCACGCGCGGCCGCGCAAGTACGGGCTGTCGGTCCAGGGGTCGCTGAAGTGGGCGATCCACGGCAGACCTGTCGCACGATGCACGCGCAGGCCAATCAGATGGTCGGACCACGGCTGCGCGAAAGACACGAGCACGTCGAATCTGCGCTCGGCGTTGAGGCGGTGCGCGACGCGTGCGGCATCTGCGACCCAGACCCATTTCTCGTCGGGCAGAAGCTTGATCGGCGGCGCGATCCGCCACAGCGCGCGGAAGAACGCGCGCTCTTCGAGCGAGGGTACCGGCGCGAGGCTCACGCCGCCGTCGGCGCTGAGACGAGCGGCAAGTTCGGGATCCTGGTTGTAGCGCGACGATCGCGGCAGGAAGCAGACAACCGTGGACTCCCAGCCGAGGGCCACGAGATGTTTGAGTGTGCGGCTCACCTGGACGGCGCGCGGCCCCGACAGCGGCGGCATGTCCCAGTTGATCGCGAGCAGGCGCTTGCTCATGCCACGCTGGCGTGCACACGCGCCTCGAGCGCATCGAGCGTTCGGCGCAGATGCGCACGCCAGGTATGGTGGGCGAGGACCTCGTGGCGTGCGGCGGCACCCAGACGCTGGCGCAGCGGAACATCGCGAACCAGGCGGTGCAGCCCATCGGCCAGCGCAGCGACGTCGGCAGGCGGCACGAGCCACGCGGTGTCGCCGTGCCGAAGCACCTCGCCGATCTGATCGAGATCAGACGCGACGATGCCCTTCCCCATGGCCATGTATTCGAACAGCTTGGTCGGCGATCCGAAGAACGGCGTGCCATCGGGATTGGGCACGTGCGGCGATACGAGAATGTCACACGCCGCGAGGTAGGCCGGACCTGCTTCCTGCGGAACAAGACCTGTGAAGCGGACGGCGTCGCCGAACCCGGCCGCCTCGATCGCGAGCTTCGCTTCACCAGCCTCGACGCCATCGCCGATCATCAGCAGCCGCACCGAATCGCGATACTCGGGATGAGCGCGCATCAACTCGACGAACGCGCGCACCAGGACGCCGGCCCCATGCCAGGGTCCGAACGTCGAAATGAAGCCGAGCACCGTCCGGTTTCCGAGGTCGAGTTGCCGACGCACCGAAGCGCCGTCGATCCGAGGCGAATATCGATCCGGATCGACGGCATTCGGGTTCACGAGCACGCGATCTGGTTCGGCACCGCGCGCAACCAGTTCGTCACGCATGGCGCGGCTGACGACGACCACGAGATCCGCTCTGCGGACGTTGAGGAGCTCGATGCGGGTGGCAAGCGCTTCGTAGACGAGCGGCCTGCCCCAGTGCCGGCTCATCCAGATTTCCGACCCGTTGTATTCGAGCACGAACGGCACGGCGAGCTGCTGCGCTATCCGCAGACCCGCAGAGTTATTCAGGCTGTACCGCTGGTAAACGAACCCGATCGGCCTGCCGGCACGCGCTCTTATCGCCTCATGGAAGCAGGCATCGCTCAGGACGAAGGTCGGCAGCTCCTTGAAATTCCAGAACCGCTCGGGCACAGCGACGTAGTGCGTTTCGACGCACGGGCTCACAGTCGGAACCGACGTGGTCGAGACGAAGATGGGACAACAGCCCTGTTCGACGAGTGCGTTCAAGACGCCCGCGATGTGCCCGACGGAACCGCCGGCGCGAATACCGAAGCTCAAGTCGGTGCGCAAATACAACGCGCGGGCGTCGACCGGCAGCGTCGTCGGTCGCACCGGCGCCTGCTCGAATCGTGTGACTTCCTGCTCGACGCGCCGCAGCAGAGCGCCTCTGGCCATCAGCTCGCGCACGACCTGCCAGGACCACGCAATCAGCAGCCCGAGCGTGATCGTGCGCGTCTTCCCCTCGGCGTCGACGATCGAACAGTGGCCGCGCGCGACGACCCGCAGCACCCATGCAAGCATCGGCCGGCCAGAGGTTGCGAGCCGCTCGGTGCAGAGCCGCGCTTCCCGGTACCGCGCGATCGATTTGACGATGCGCCCGTCGAATGCCCACGCACGAAGTTCGCTGTCCGAGACCACGACCTCGCCGGGGGCGGCCGGAGGAAACGGGAGCCCGCCGCGAACAACCGTGAGGCGGTCGCGAGTCACGGAAGGTGACGGACGATCTGCACGGCGACGCGTCCGACCTGCCAGCACGCGATCAGTGCGGCAGCCAACGCGGCCACCCCGGCCACCCTCCACGGCCGCCGTTGGCTCTCGAGCGGGACAGCAATCCACATGAGGGTCCAGACCGCGAGGCAAACCACCAAGATCGCCGCGGCGTTGATCGTGCGGCGAACGTGCACGCTCGCGGCCGCCAGCACGAAAACCGTCAGCAGTGTGATCATCCTGTTCCGAGCCGCACGGGCTGCACGGAGTGTGGCCGCCATTGGCGCCGCGTAGCCGCCAGCCGAACGGTGTCCAGGCCGCCAATGAAGAGCACGAGCAGCGTCACCTCAGCGACACCCGAGTACGCCAGACCGACGAAGAAGAACACCGAGGTCAGCGTCACATACATCAGGTGCATGCCGCCAGCGGCGACGGCGACCATCCGCGCATCGCCGCCACGGAACATCATCGCGACGAATCCGGCAACACAGGCCAGGCGGTAGATGATGTTCGAGAACCAGGGCAGCGATTCCACGCTGGTCTGCGTGCTGCCGAGGAGTGAGTCCCGAAAGCGGCCGAGAAACGAGCGAACAATGAAGGACCTGTCGGTTCGCCACAGCGACATGAATTCTTCTTTCGCCGCCATGTCGTGCGTGTGGTAGTCCTCGGTGCGGACCTGTACGCCGCGTTTCGCCTTGGTCAGCGCGAAAACGGCGCCGTCGTTCATCTCGAAACCGTATGGATTCGGATAGTAGCCGAGCCCGACCAGCGCGACGTGCCAGACCGCTCGCGTCGTGAACGTGAGCTGACCGCGGGCGAGCGACGAGCGCACGACTTGAGGCGTGGCGATGAGCGCGAACAGGACGACCGGCACGAGCAGCCTCGTGCGGAACGCTCGCGATGTCATGGCGACGGCGAGGACGAAGAGTGACAGGGGCCACCACGAGCCGCGCAGCCAGACGCCAATGCCGAGCGCCATCGCGCCCACCGTCAGCCACATCGTCGTTTCGCCGTCTCGGCGGTGGGCGAGGATCAGCGAAGCCAGCACGACGAACGTAATCGGAATGTCCCAGAAGTAATAGAAGGCGAACGCCGCGAGATCGTAAAAAGGGCCGACCGATACGTAAAGGTATGACGCCGCGAGACCAAGCCAGAAATTCCAGTGCGAGAACACGAAGAAGACGAAGAACACAAGGGCGACGTCGGCGGCCAGCTGCAGCGCGAGCGCTCTCAGATCGTTGTCGGGCAGGCTCGTAAACAGCAGCCGTGCTGCTTCCACGATGAACGAGTAGCCGATGTCGAGTGTGTAGTAGTTGACCCAGGCGTGTTGCGCGTCGCCGGGCTGCCGCTCGTAGACTGCCGACGGGTTTTTGAGCGCCCAGTACCGTTCGGCCGCCGCGAGATCCACCTGGCCGATGTGGCCGTCCCGGAGCCCCATCGCCATGATGTGATAGATCGTGTAGGTGTTCAGCACCTCGCGGTGCGACGGATTCTGAGACGCGATCAGCCGGCTGCCCCGGGTATTCGTCCACTGGACCGCAATCGCCGCGACCGCGATCAGCGCCACCAGCCGTTGCAGCCAATCGTGCTGCCAACGATCGCGCCACAATGATGACGTCTTCACGCCGTGATCCGAAACACGTACTCATGGCGCCCCTCGAGCCGTTGCACGAGCTCGAGCAACAGGACCTCTGTTGGAACTCGGACGCCGTACGACGGTGAGTACCCGCCCTCGCTGGGCGTCGACTCGAGCGGCGATGGAACGTGCATCTGCAAACTTCTCGCTCCGGCGGCAATGTTGATGGTCGAATCACTCGCCCTCGAGACGCACACTCCTGGCGCGAAGTGGAAGTACCACCGGATGCGATGAACGCCTCGGCCGTCGAGCACATCGGCCAGCGTCAATGTGCGATCGGCAACCGACAGCGTGAACGTGCGTTCGTGCACCACTGGATCGGCAAACCGCGTGTAGCCCAGGTGCCGCCCGCGATACGTCCACACCGCGCCTTGCTCACGCGCTTCCAGATGTTCGGGCGAGGCCCGTTCGAACAGCCGGAACAACCAATCCTGACGTAGCTCGTTCTGCTCCTCACTGTCGATCTCGATCGTGTTGTGCCAGGCAGTCGAGCGAAACGCGTTTCTTGCATCGGGATCGGACGTATACACGTAGCTGCCGCAGTCGACGAGAACCGGCACGCCGTGAACGTGGTACTCGAACCCGAGGTTGTCATTGTGTTTGTGGTTGCCGAATCCGGCGGTTCCGACGATCCCGTTCGTGATCAGCAGGTAGTCCTGGCCGCTGCGCATCACGGTAAGTCCGGCCTGCGGAAAATGGCGCATGCCATCGCGACGTACGGGTTCGGACGGCGTGTCCCGCAGTCCGAAACCCCACCACGCGGCCTCCCACCGAGCCCAGGCGCCGCCGCGGGCCACCCACTCCGGCTCGGAGAAGAACGCGCCTGCTGGCGCCAGCAGATGGCGCCCGTCCTGCGGATTCCACGTCCCGTACTCACTCAAGATATGAAGACGCCCATCGTCGGCATCGCCCACCTGGGGCATCAGGCCGTCTGGCCGCTCGACCGCGGCGAGGAAGTCGACCATTGCTCGCAGTCGCTGTCGATAACGGTCGGGAAGCGGTGCGCCGTTATAGTCCGCCAGTCGCGCCGCCCCGAGGAACAGTTCCGTGACGAGCCGGTGGTACGGAATGGACGATTCGTAGTCGGCGCCGTCGGGGAGCACCTGCACTGCGATTTCCTGCGACAGCCACTCGCGGCATCTCCGATCCCAGTACCTTCCGCTCGGCAGATCGTCGAAGACCGCGGCGACGAAGAACAGGCCGACGATGTTGCTCAGAAAGTGATTGCTCGTCACCTCGTAGGTGTTCTCGAGATGATGCTCGATGAAGATGCCGTGGTCGAAGAGCGCGCGATACGCAAGATGCCAGAAGTCGTCGGTCAGCGCCGCCGAAGTGCGAACCAGCTCCATGCCCAGCGCCCAGTTCGCGGCGCGCAAGCCGACGTCCATCGTGCACGCCCAGTTGACGGCGGTGCCAATCGGATTGGCTTCGATGAAATCGGCGAGCTGCCCCGCGATTTCGAGGGCGTATCGCTCGTCGCCGGTCAGCACGAACGCCTGACCCAGCAGCGGGAAGTGCTGGCACCGGCTGAGCTCCCATGGGTACTTGACATCGGCGCGGCCCGGGCGCTTCGCGTCCAGGTTCCAGTCCACCAGCGCGATGCCGCGGGGAAAACGCAGCCCGGCAACCGGATCGAGGTACCAATCAATCGGCACGTAGCCGGCACCGTCCGGCGGACGGTCGGGATCGCGCGGCGTATAAGAACCGCTGCCCAGCAGATTGAACTCGTGCCGTAGAATCCGGTCCGCCGCGGCCACCGTCGCGCGCACGAAGTCGGGATGCGAGCGGCAGAGCCCGTCGATCGTGTCGCGATCGAGGTTCACGTACACCGCGTCTCGCGCGATTCGCCCCGCGATCCATTCGGAAGCCGTTCGCCCTGATTCGACGAGCTCCTCCGCCCAAGTGCTGATCGGTCGTTCGGGCGGTCGCGGTGCGGCGGATGGCGATGCGCCGCGCGGCAGCACGCGAGAGAGAAGCCGCCAGGCCCGCGATCGAATCACGACACGGGCTTTCTGGCCTTGACGATCAGGTTCCAGCCGGCCATCCGTTCGACGATGGGCATCAGCCAGCGAAGACGCGGCGGAACGAGATCGGGCGAAAGTTGCCGCTGCGTGATCGTGACGTCGGCGAAATCGCGGAACATCGCGCGGAGGCGCCGCCTCGTGTAGACCTTGACGAGTGGGCGGGCATCGTTGCCGGTCCGCTCCACCACCTGCGACATGATGTCGGCCATCGAGTGAGTCGCGAGATCGCCGCCCTTCAAGCCATGCTGCCAGACCAGATTGCGCCAGTACTGCAGCGAATTCTCGGCGTACACCATCACAACCGCGCGGCCACCTGGTTTCAGCACACGAAGGATTTCAGCCACGGTTCTCGCGGTGTTGGGCGTGTGGTGGATCACCCCGTTGGAGTACACGAGATCGAACATGCCGGTCTCGAACGGCAGCGACTCGGCGTCATGATGAACGAAACGACCCACCAGGTCCCGTTGGCGGAAGTTTTCCTGCGCGATCTGCAGGTGCCCGGCGGACAGATCGACGTCGGTGACGATGGCGCCGTGCCGCGCGAACTGCGCGAGGTCGGTCCCCATACCGCCGCCGATCTCGAGCACCTGCTCTCCGGCGTGCCGCGAGAACTCCATGACGTCAGGCATCCACGGCGCGTATTCTCCGTATCGGTACTGCTCGACCTCCTGGAACCACGCCAGCGTGTACGGCTGCGTCGCGCGCGTCGTGTCCGAGCCGACGGGGTTGTTGTTCCACTGGTTCTGGACCTGATCCTTGTACGCGTCTCCGGTGTCGATCGCCTGAAGCCCTTCGCGCGCCTGGCGCTCGGCGGCGAATCGCCACAGGCGATTGACGTGCTGCTTCCACGAGTAATGCGCCGCTACGGCCGTGCGGGCGTTGCGTCCCAGCGCCGAGGCCACTTCGGGGCGTCGGATCAGGCCGATCACGGCGTCGACGAATTCTTCCACGCTGCCGGGTGTGCACAGCACCGCCCGCTGATCGCCGACCGACACGTCGGGAGACACGAGATCGACAGGGCGCAGCGCCGGCGACAGCACTTCGCCGATCTGCTCCAGATCGCTCGCGACGATTCCGGCACCGAGCGCCATGTACTCGAAAATCTTCGTCGGCGAACCGAAGAACTTGCTGTCGACCATGTGGCTGCTGTGCGGCGATACGCAGATGTCGCAGGCTTTCA
>Ga0066903_100002919_pt1 | contig 13680 bp, 17 predicted proteins | sample PanSoiMetaGPlot1_FD_67491 | JGI IMG/M metagenome (GOLD analysis project Ga0066903, IMG submission 67491) | Tropical forest soil microbial communities from Panama analyzed to predict greenhouse gas emissions - Panama Soil - Plot 1 (version 2) | ecosystem: Environmental > Terrestrial > Soil >... | reverse complement strand
AATCTGCCACCTTGTGACTCATCATCAGGCGCCGTTTTACCTTGTAGATCGCGACGACGCGGTGCGGCGGGTCCACACCATTAGCTGGCAGACGCGGTGCGATCTCCTGGCAACGCTTGCCCGCGCGGATGCCAACGGCCGCATTTGCCCCGATCGCAGCCGGCTTCTCGACAACGTCGCGCTGTTTGCGCAGCTCGGCCGCGAGCAGTCGTGCTACGACGCGCCAAGGCCGTTTGCTTCCGCACACAGCCGGTTTCTCTATTTTCGCACGCCTGATCGGGCGGCCGAGTACGAGGCCTTCGACGATTGGGAGACGACGGTGACCCTGATGAGTGGTCTGCCCGCGGCCGGCAAGAATACCTGGCTCGCCGCGAATGCAGACGTGGGCGAGATCATCTCCCTCGACGAGCTACGTACCGAACTCGACGTCGATCCAAGCGACGCGCAGGGGCCGGTGGTTGCTGCCGCACGAGCGCGCGCACGCGACGCGTTGCGGGCCAAGCGTCCGTTCATTTGGAACGCGACGAATATCAGTCGAAGAATTCGCGGTTCTTTGATTGATCTTTTTGCTGCCTATCGGGCCAAAGTCACGATCGTTTATCTCGAAACGGGCGAGCGCGAACTCAAGCGGCGTAATGCCGCTCGCGCGCGCCCGGTGCCGGACAAGGCACTCACGCGCATGCTTGATCATTGGGAGGTGCCGGACCTCACCGAATGTCATGACTTGGTGCTTGGTGCTTGGTGATTGCTGAGACGCGCGAGGTTCGTTCAGCAGGCCTCAACTCACGAGATCGCGGCGCAGGTGGAACAGGCCGCATCCAGGCCCACGAACGTGGCCGCGATACTCGCCCGACATCGGATCGTAGTCGCCCTCCAAATCGACCGTCAGGTAGTTGGGAGGCTGCGTCCTCCATGCGGTGGCGCGCAAGTCCAGATGCCCCCTGTGCTCCAGGCGTCCGACCATCGCGAATTCACCCGACGGCACGGAGGGATTGCGAGGAACCGCATAGAACGAAAAGGTGGCGCTGACATTTCTCAGGCCCGACGGCTTGATGGACAAGGTGAGGCCCGTCACGCCCTGGGCGCAGAAATAGATCCCGTGCCAGCTTCCGCTCCAGTCGTCAGGGGTCATGAGTGTGGCCGCGCGGCCTTGACCGAGCAGCGAAACAACGACGATGAGTGCGACCAGTGCACAAGCGATGTGACAAGTCATGGATTTGATCACGGATTTCATCACGATCGGCTCCACACATTTGACGGCGGGTGTAGCGAATAACACCAAGGCCGAGTTCGTATTGCGCAACTTGGCAGGCGGGGAAATCAAAATTGGTCCCAACCGAACGCCAGACAACGCTCCCACTGGGAAACACACGCGCAGTCGCATTTTGGACCCAATACCGAGAACTTGTGGTACTGAGCGATTAATTGGTCGGCGAAGCCGCCCGAGCGGTTCAACGGTTTCGTTGGCGCTTCGAATCGGGATCTCATTGGAACATCTCGGTGACTGACGTATCTCCGACATCGTCACGGCATCGGATCGGCTCGGCCACTACGTTCGCGGCGGCGGTCATTGTGCTCGCAATGGCCGGCGTGGCGGCGATGGTGATCGTGATTGGCCTGGCCTTGTCGGCGCCGGCCACGGCGACGATCGGGCCGCCGCCGGCGGATCTTCACGCCGAGATCGTGTCGATGGCTTCGACATCCGGGGCGACGTTGCGGGGCTGGTTTCTCGCGGGGCGAGCCGGAGGCGGCGCCGTCGTGTTGATGCACGGCGTGCATTCCAACCGGTTGAGCATGGTGCGCCGGGCGCGTGTGTTGCGCGAGGCTGGATTTTCCGTGCTCCTCTTTGATTTTCAAGCACACGGGGAGAGCACTGGCACGCACATCACGTTTGGTCGTTTGGAAGCGGAGGATGCCAGCAGCGCGATCAGCTATGTTCGACAACGATTGCCGCACGAGCGGATTGGCGCGATCGGGACGTCACTCGGCGGCGCCGCCGCGCTTCTGGGCCAGCGCCCTTTGGCGGTGAATGCGCTCGTGCTTGAATCCGTCTACTCCGACATCAAACCCGCGATCACGAACCGCATCCGCGCGGTCGTTGGTGTGTTTCTCGGTGACATCGTTGCGCCGCCGCTCGAACTCGCTTTCGAACTGTTGCTGCCTCCGGTTCTCGGCGTGACCGCGGACGATCTGCGTCCGATTGATCATATCGCCAATGTCTCGGCACCCCTCTTGATCGCCTCGGGCACGCGCGACGACCGCACCACTATTGCCGAGACGACGGCGATGTTCGCCAGAGCCAAAGAACCGAAATCATTCTGGGCGGTTGCCGGCGCAAGACACGTCGATCTCGAGGCCTACGCGCCCGACGACTATCGCGGGCGCATCTTGCCGTTTCTTGTCGGGAATTTGCAGCAATGAGTGCGCCGATCACGCTCAGGTTTCGCTATTTGCCCGGTGAAGTGCGCCGCGCCCACAACGTCTTCGCGGCAAGCTGTTTGCGATCAGACTACATGATAACTCCAGGGGCTTTGCTCTTCGGCACGCTTTGCGTGACCTATTTCGGAGGGGATATCAGGCTCGCTATTTGGTTCGGCGTACTCGCAGCGGGCTTTCTGCTCTGGCTTGCGATTGCATTTTTCGTCTTGCCGCTCATCAAAGCCCCGCGCGATGGGGGCCTCGACTACGAATATACGTTTTCCGACGAGGGGGTCTCTTTTCGAATGGCGTCGCTCGATGCCCGCATGACCTGGTCGTACTATCGGAATTTTGTCGTATTGCGGAACTTCTACGTCCTGGTCCATGCGCGCGGCTATCTGCCCATTCCGAAGCGCGCATTGGCGACCGAGGCGGACAAGCAAGTTTTTGAGGCGCTACTTGCGGCACATCTGACGAAACTGGATCGATATGGCCCACAACTTGGCTCACGACTTGGGCGAGCGGTTGCCGCCGACGGACGAGGACGCTAGCACGCAGTTTACTGGGTCACGACAGGCAGCGGCATCGGCAAGATGCTGATTGCGGCTTGGGCACTCCGGACCTACTCTTCCGTCGCAATCCTTGCCAAGAGTCGCTATGGTCCGCCGCCGAGTTTCGTGTCCCGATTCCCTGCCGTTTCAGAATTGCGAGGTCGCCGATGGCCCAGGTCAGCGTTACCATCAACGGCCGGCAGTACCGCATGTCGTGCGAGGATGGCCAGGAGGGTTATCTCATGCGGCTCGCCAAGGATCTCGACCTGCGCATCGACGAATTGCGGGCTAAGTTCGGTGAAATTGGCGATATGCGGCTCACCGTGATGGCCGCGCTCACGATCGCTGATGAGTTGACCGAAGCGGGCCGGCGCATACGCGCGCTGGAAGCGGAACTCACCATGCTGCAGGATGGACGCATCGCGGCGGCGGATCGCGCACACGCGACGCAGGTTGCCATCGCGTCCGCGTTTAATTCCGCTGCCGAGCGGATCGAGAACGTTGCCAAAAGCCTGAATGAAGGCACGAGCAACGGAGGCATGGCGCTCGGTTAGTTGCGCGAGCGCAATCTATGCGTCTCATGCGTTTCCTCAGCCGTTGGACGTCTCGCCGCCGCGCAAAGCTATCGCACGCGAATGCGCTCGCGCGCTTGGTCGCGGCCGGCTTTGCGCCCCGCGTCGTCTACGACGTCGGTGCCTATCGTGGAGGCTGGTCCAAGGCGGCGGCGGAAGTCCTGCCCCCGGCGACGTTTATCTTGTTCGAAGCCAATGCCGACAACGCGCCCTATTTGGCCGAAACCGGTCACCGCTACTTTATTACGGCCTTGTCGGACAAGGACACCGCCGAGCGGCAGCTATTTCTACCGCGGACCGGCGACAGCACCGGGAGTTCGCTCTACATCGAGAACACGTCGCATTATGCAAGCGACAATCTGCAAGTGCGCAACGTGCCTACCCGCCGCCTCGACAGCGTGATCGCGGCGCACGGGTTGGCACCGCCCGACCTCATGAAAATCGATGTGCAGGGCGCGGAACTCGACGTGATGCAAGGCGCGACCGAGGCGCTCGCGGCCGCGAGCGCGGTTATCCTCGAAACCTCCTTCGTGACTTACAACAAGGATGCGCCATTGATCGCGGACATTTTCGGCGCCGTTGATCGCCTTGGATTGCGGTGCATCGATGTGTGCGAGCTTCACCGCACCAGCGCGGGGTTCGCGACGCAGATGGATTTATTGTTCGTCAAAGGGAATCTATTCGAAAAATTCTGCGCTCAAGCCGGCGTGTTCGGCAAATCTCCGCAGTAGCGTCCGCCATCAGGTCGCACTACATTGGAGCGGCGGGGCTGCGAGGTGCGTCAGGAGACACATCCCCGGGGCCTTATCGATCCTTAAGGGAGCTGTCCCTGACCGGGCCCGTGGGTTCGGACATATGGCGCCCACCTACTTTCGTAGGGAACCCGGGATCGAGCTCTCCGACGGCCATTGCGGCTCCGCACATGCTTCATTCCAATGATGGACTTTTCGACTGGATCCCATCGACGCCGCGAAGACTGAGTTGAGGCGCATAGCGCTGGCGCGGCGGGAGCAGATACCTCCCGAGCAGCGCGCAGCGGCGGCGCAAGCGATCGCGGAACGGCCCATGCCCGTCGCGATCGCCCTTGGATGTGTGGTATCCGGATATTCGCCGCTCAAGAGCGAAATCAGCCCACTACCGCTCATGCGTCGCTTTGCCGACGCCGGGGCGCAGCTTGCTTTGCCGGTGGTGTCGGGGCGTGGAACGCCCTTGATCATGCGCGCTTGGAGTTTCGGCGAGGCGCTTGGCTCCGGCGTTTGGGGTATCCGAGAACCCAAGCCGGAGGCGCCGGAGGTCTTCCCCGATATCCTGATTGTCCCGTTACTCGCGTTCGATCGGCGCGGCCAACGTATTGGCTACGGTGCCGGCTACTACGATATGACCATCGCGCGATTGCGAGCGCTGAAGACGATCATCGCCCTTGGAATTGCATTCGCGGTCCAGGAAACCGGGGAAGTCCCCTCGACCCCCCGCGACGCGCCCCTTGATCTCGTGCTAACGGAGCAAGGGGTAGTTGACTGTCGCAAGGGCTGAGAGGTGCGCATACTTTTCATTGGGGACGTGGTGGGCCGTAGCGGCCGGACGGTTGTCTACGAACGCCTGCCCAAGCTCGTACAGAAATGGCGACTTGATCTCGTGGTGGTCAACGGCGAGAACGCCGCCGGTGGATTTGGCATCACCGAAACCATTTATCAGGAACTGGTCGAGGCCGGCGCCGATGCGATCACGCTTGGCAATCATGCGTGGGATCAAAGGGAAGCGATGGTTTTCATCGAGCGTGCTTCGCGGCTCGTTCGGCCCGTCAACTATCCCAAGGGAACGCCCGGACGCGGTGCCGCGTTGATCGAAGCGAAAAACGGCGGCCGCGTCTTGATCATCAACGCGATGGGCCGGATCTTTATGGATCCGCTGGACGATCCGTTCGCCGCCGTTGAACGGGAGCTGGCGGCGTGTCCGCTGAAGACCGGCGCCGACGCGATCATCGTCGACTTCCATGCCGAGGCCACAAGCGAAAAGCAATCCATGGGGCATTTTCTCGATGGCAAGGCCAGTCTTGTCGTGGGAACCCACACCCACGTTCCCACCGCTGACCACCAGATTCTCTCGAACGGTACGGCGTTCATTTCGGATGTCGGGATGACCGGCGACTACGATTCCGTGATTGGCATGGACAAGGAAGAGCCGATGGGTCGTTTTGTGCGTCGCATATCGACCTCAAAGTTCGAGGCGGCCCTGGGACCAGCGACCCTTTGTGCGCTGGCTGTTGAAACCAACGACGCGACCGGCCGTGCCACGCGGGTCAGCGCCGTGCGCCTGGGTGGACGATTGGAAGAGGCGCAGCCGGCTTTTTGGTAATAAATTTAGATTTCTAGTGGTCCGATTCTAACATTCGCATCCCTTTGCGGCAGGCTCTTTTGCGAATGTTAGAATCAAAGGACCACTAGCAAAATTATAGTGCTAGTGGAGCTTTTTGGATTTGACATTCGCTTTATGGACTCGCGGCTTGGTGCGTAGCGAATGTCAAATCCGCTCCACTAGATTTTGACCCGTTGGCGTCCTATAGGCCTGCGCCATCGCCAACGGATACGAGGCGCCTGGCAAGGCATTGAGCAGGTTACGCAGGAAGTCAGACCATGGCTGGACATTCCCAGTTCAAGAACATCATGCACCGCAAGGGCCGGCAGGACGCGGTCAAATCTAAGCTGTTCGGCAAGCTCGCGCGCGAAATCACCGTCTCCGCCAAACTGGGTCTGCCTGATCCCACCATGAACCCACGGCTGCGAGCCGCGATCATCGCTGCGCGGGCCGAGAACATGACCAAGGACACGATCGAGCGCGCGATCAAGAAGGCGATGGGCGGAGACGCCGAGAGCTACGACGAGATCCGCTACGAGGGTTACGGTCCGGGCGGAATTGCCATAATTGTCGAGGTGCTCACCGACAACCGCAACCGTACCGCGTCCGACGTGCGCTCGACCTTCGCCAAGAACGGCGGCAACCTCGCCGAGACCGGCGCCGTGTCGTTCATGTTCGAGCACGTCGGGTTGGTTGAGTTCGACGCCAAGGTGGCGTCCGCCGATGACATGTTGGATGCCGCGATCGAGGCGGGCGCCGACGATGTCCAATCCAGCGAGGGCGGCCACGAGATTTACGCCTCACACGACCATTTCCGCGATGTCGCCAAGGCGCTAGAGGCAAAATACGGCGAGCCGCGGAAGGTGGCGCTGGTTTGGAGGCCGCAGAACACCGTCTCGGTCGATGATGACAGCGGTGAGAAGGTGTTGAAATTGATCGAAACGCTTAATGAGCATGACGACGTTCAAAATGTTTATGCGAATTTCGAGATCTCCGACGCGCTCGTGGCCAAGATGAGCGCGTGATCGAGCATCGGGGTCGCTAGGCTAAGGCGAGCGTCGGCGCTATCACCAATGTCGAGATGACTGGCCTGATTCGTATCCTTGGCATTGATCCCGGGCTCCGCCGGACCGGTTGGGGCGTGGTCGACATCGAAGGCAACCGGCTCATGTTCGTGGCCTGTGGTTCTGTCGACACCGACGAGCGGTTGGGGCTGGCCCAGCGCCTGGTGACCATTCACGAGGGACTGATCAAGATCGTCGAGGAGTTTCGACCGGACGAGGCGGCAGTGGAGGCGACGTTCGTCAACAAGGATGCGGCGGCGACATTGAAGCTTGGACAGGCGCGCGGTGTCGCCCTGCTGGTGCCGGCGAAGGCCGGCGTTGCCGTCACCGAATACGCGCCGAACCTCGTCAAGAAAACGATCGTCGGCAGCGGACACGGCGAGAAGGTGCAGATCCGCATGATGATCGGTGTGCTGTTGCCCAAGGCGGACCCGAGCAGCGAAGATGCGGCGGACGCGCTGGCGATTGCGGTCACCCATGCGCACCATCGTCAAAGCGCTGTGCTGAAGGCTGCGTTGCGATGATCGGCAAGCTCAAAGGCGTGCTCGACAGTTACGGCGAGGATTTCGTCATCGTCGACGTGCACGGCGTCGGCTACGTCGTGCATTGCTCCTCGCGGACGCTGCAGGCACTTCCGCCGCAGGGCGAAGCGGTGACGCTCGCGATCGAAACCCACGTGCGCGAGGACCAGATTCGCCTGTTCGGATTTCTGTCCGATCTCGAGCGCGAATGGTTCCGCATTCTGCAGACCGTGCAGGGTGTGGGGACAAGGGTGGCGCTATCGATCCTCGGAACGCTGCAGCCGACCGAACTCGCGTCCGCAATCGCGATGCGGGACAAGGCGATGATCACGCGCTCACCCGGCGTCGGGCCCAAGGTGGCCGAGCGCATCGTCACGGAACTCAAAGACAAGGCGCCGGCGTATGCGAGTGTGGACCCCGCGGTAATCAGGCTTTCAGGCGCGGTGGATGAGAAGCGTGCACCGCAACCGGTGTCCGACGCAGTCTCGGCGCTGGTCAATCTCGGCTATGGTCAGCCGCAGGCTGCCGCCGCGATCGCTGCTGCGGCGAGAACCGCAGGCGAGGGGGCCGACGCGCGGGCGCTCATTCGGCTTGGTCTCAAGGAGCTGGGAAAGTAAGAAGGGCTCGCACTTTCTAATGACGTGGACACACTGCCGATGCTGAGTAAGAAGGACGAGGAACTGATCGAAGCCGCGCGGGCGGCGATCAAAGGCCGCTACCGCAACGAGTGGCAAGAAGTGGGCGCGGCCTTGCGAACCCGCGACGGCCGGGTCGTCACCGGGGTCAATATCGACGCCTATCTCGGCCGCATGGCGATTTGTGCAGAGGCGATCGCGATCGGCCGCTTGATTACGGAAACGGGCGATACCGGGATCGAGACGATCGTGGCGGTTCGCCACCCGAGACCGAATGAGAAGGATCAGACGATCGCGGTGGTCTCGCCCTGCGGGTCCTGTCGTGAGCTGATCCACGATTATGCGCCGAAGGCGCGTGTGATCGTGCCCAACGGTAAGACTCCGACCGCGATGTCGATCGGCGAACTGCTTCCCAACAAATACAGCCGCGAGCCGGCCCAATGATGAGGCGAGATCCTTGAGCACGAACCCGCGGCGCATGGTGACTCCGGAACGTCGTGAAGACGACGTCGTGGAAACCTCGTTGCGGCCGCAACGGCTGGCCGAATTCATCGGCCAGCAGCACGCGCGCGCGAACCTCGCGGTCTTCATCGAGGCGGCACGCAACCGGGGCGAAGCGCTCGATCACGTCTTGTTCGTCGGACCGCCTGGTCTCGGCAAGACAACGCTGGCGCAAATTCTGTCGCGCGAACTCGGCGTCAATTTTCGCGGGACCTCCGGTCCGGTCATTGCCAAGGCCGGTGATCTCGCGGCGCTGCTCACCAATCTGGAAGAGCGCGATGTCCTGTTCATCGACGAGATTCATCGCCTCAATCCGGCAGTGGAGGAAGTTCTCTACCCCGCGATGGAGGATTTCCAGCTCGATCTGATCATCGGCGAGGGACCGGCGGCGCGGTCAGTGAAGATCGACCTTGCGCGCTTCACTCTTGTCGGCGCCACGACCCGCGCCGGTCTGCTGACCAATCCGCTGCGCGACCGCTTCGGGATTCCCGTACGCCTCAACTTCTACACCGAGGGCGAGCTCGAGGAGATCGTCAATCGCGGTGCCCGCGTTCTCGGCATTGGCATGACGGCAGACGGAGCCAACGAAATCGCGCGGCGCGCGCGCGGAACGCCGCGCATCGCGGGACGCCTGCTGCGGCGCGTTCGCGATTTTGCCCACGTCGACGGCGCCACGGCGATCGACCGCAAAGTTGCCGACCGCGCCCTGCTTGCGCTTGAAGTCGATGCCATGGGCCTCGACGCCATGGACCGCCGATATCTGTCGATGATTGCGGAGAACTACGGCGGCGGACCGGTCGGGATCGAGACCATCGCTGCCGCGCTCTCCGAGCCGCGCGATGCGATCGAAGAGATCATCGAGCCGTTTCTTATTCAGCGCGGTTTCATTCAACGTACACCGCGCGGGCGGCTGCTCACCGCACACGCGTTCCGCCATCTCGGCCTTGTCGAGCCGGCCCGTGATCCCTCGCAATTCAATTTGTTCGCGGCTGGCGAGGATGAGGAGTGAGTTTCTCCGGCCTCGACGGCGAAATTCGCGACGGCCGTCATGTGATGCGGGTGCGTGTCTACTACGAGGACACCGACTTCAGCGGTGTCGTCTATCACGCCAACTATCTGCGTTTCATGGAGCGCGGGCGTACCAACTACCTCCGCCTCATCGGCGCGGATCAGCGCGCGTTGTTCTCCGAGGTCGAGCGCGAAGCGCCGGGCTTTGCGTTTGTGGTCCGGTCGATGACCCTCGATTTTCTCAAGCCAGCGCGCATGGACGACGTGCTCGAGGTTGCAACCGTCTCGGTGGAGGTGAAGGGGGCGTCGATCACGCTGTTGCAAAAGGTGACGCGCGGGGAAGAGCTTCTGGTTGAAGCCCGCGTCCGGGTCGCCTTTGTATCGGGAGGGCGGGCGCGCCCAATTCCAAGGCCGCTGCGGATTGCCATGCGCGCGGACCATGAAACCGCCAGCCGTGATGGTGCCTGAGGTAGGTCGACGACCTCTGGCGACTAATGTAAAAACTCATCACATGAACTGGTCCAAGCACGGCGACAGAGGCTCGCGCGGCTACCACCATGGCAATCTGAAAGAGGCCCTGGTGCGCGCGGCGCTTGAATTGATCGCGAAGAAGGGTCCGTCCGGGTTCACCTTCGCTGAAGCGGCGCGCTGGGCCGGCGTCAGTCCGGCGGCGCCCTACCGGCACTTCCGCGATCGCGACGAGCTGATGTCCGACGTCGCCCGACGCGGCTTTGAGGAGTTCGAGATCGCCCTCACACGCGCGTGGGACTTGGGCCGGCCCAACCCCTCGACAGCGTTCGAGCGCCTCGGCAAGTCCTATCTCGCCTTCGCCCGCACCGAGCCCGCATACTATTCGGCGATGTTCGAAGCAGGTATTCCGCTCGATCTCAATCCGGATTTGCGCGCGGCCGGCGAGCGCGCCTTCGCGGTGCTGCGGACCGCCGCGGAAGCGCTCATCGCCAGTATGCCGTCGGAGCGTCGGCCCCCAGCGTTGATGATGGCATTGCACGTTTGGGCGCTGTCCCATGGCATTGCCTCGCTGTTCGGACGCGGCGATTCCGCTCGGCGTTCGCTGCCGATGTCGCCGGAGGAATTGCTGGAGGCCGGCGTGCTGGTCTATCTGCAGGGCCTTGGCCTGGCCGCTGCTGCGACCAGTGATCGCACTCCTGAGCGATGAAACGACAACCGACATAAGCGCGTGGTTGCAAGCTGGCCGTCTGGGTCTTGACAACAGGCTGGCGCGTTTGTAGCTATGTAAATGTGATTAACATTCACACGTGAGGCTGTCATGCCGATTGTTGCGAAACTGGACGAGTTGGGACGGGGTGCTTGGATCGCGCTGATGGTTCTCGGCTTTATCGTTTGGTGGCCGGTTGGCCTTGCGATCCTGGCCTTTAGCCTATGGAGCGGACGGATGGGTTGCTGGAATCATCATCAGGGAATGGCCCGATGGCAGGGAAGGACGGGTAGTCGCGATTGGTGGGGACCGCAGCGATCGAGCGGCAATCGCGCCTTTGACGAATACCGCAACGAGACACTGCGGCGCCTGGAGGAAGAACAGCGCGAATTCCGCGAGTTTCTTGATCGTCTGCGCATGGCCAAGGACAAAGCCGAATTCGATCAATTCATGTCCGAGCGGCGCAATCGTCCGCAGCCGTCGCCCCCACCACAAGGTTGATCCGGCTGGGAAGACCACGTTAGATTCAGAGCTGAACACCGGGCCGGCCGCGGCCCGGTGTTTTTTCATACCACCCACGATCAGGCAGCGCGCCCCCGAACTATTGCGAATTTGTTTTACTGTCGGTAACCCACTGTTAACGACGGGTGCCCCGATATGGGCCGAATACGACGGGGTTTCGCGCCCTAGTTTGGACACGTTCGGGCGGACATCGTGCCGGTGGTGGGCGGCTGAATTCCTGCGCAACTCCGGGTGTCGGCGGTCGGCGGAACGGCGGAACGGCGGAACATTGACGGACGCCGACGATGCCTTGGACAATCCCGCGACGAGTCGTCCGGTCTCCTGCATTCTGGGCGAGGCGAAAGGATAACCGATGAATTCAGCCGACCTGGCGCAGTCGGCATTGCCGCTGGCCTCCTCGGATCTTTCGATCTTCACTTTGTTCTGGAACGCGCATTGGATCGTGAAGACGGTCATGCTTGGGCTGCTCGTCGCCTCGATCTGGGTATGGGCGATCGTGATCGACAAGATGGTGCTGTACGGGCGCACCCGCAGGGGCATGGATCGCTTCGAGCAGGCGTTCTGGTCGGGCCAGTCGCTGGAGGAACTCTATCGCTCGCTTGCTTCGCGCACGAACCATTCGATGGCGGCGCTGTTCGTCGCGGCAATGCGCGAGTGGAAGCGCAGCCTCGAGGGGCAGGCGCGTTCGTTCGCCGGATTGCAGATGCGCATCGAGAAGGTGATGGACGTCACCATCGCGCGCGAGATTGAGCGGCTGGAGCGGAACCTTCTGGTGCTGGCGACGGTCGGCTCGTCCGGTCCCTTCGTCGGACTGTTCGGCACCGTGTGGGGCATCATGACCAGTTTTCAGTCGATCGCGGCATCGAAAAATACCTCGCTTGCGGTCGTTGCTCCCGGCATCGCAGAGGCCCTGTTTGCGACCGCCATAGGCTTGGTGGCGGCCATACCCGCGACGATTTTCTATAATAAATTTGTGTCAGAGGTGAACAAGCAGGCGCAGCGGATGGAAGGATTCGCTGACGAATTCGCCGCTATTCTGTCGCGGCAGATCGACGAACGCTCCTAAGAACGGGGCACTGAGGGGACAGCGATGGCGGGGACCGGGTTCGGCGCAAGTGGAGTTGTCGGCCGGCGCCGGCACCGGCGCAAGCCGGTGATGAGCGAGATCAACGTCACGCCGATGGTCGACGTGATGTTGGTGCTGCTGATCATCTTCATGGTTTCCGCACCGTTATTGACCGTCGGCGTCCCGATCGATCTGCCGCAAACGAAGGCCAACAGCCTCGATCAGTCCGACAAAGAGCCGCTCACCATCTCCATCAATGACAAGGACCAGATTTTTCTGCAGAACTCGCAGATCGACGTCGACAACCTCGTGCCGAAACTCAAAGCCGTCACCGACGCGCGCGGCGGGCTCGACGAGCGCATTTTCGTCCGCGGCGATCGCAAGGTCGTTTACGGCACCATGATGCGCATCATGGGCAGGCTGTCAGGGGCTGGCTTTCGGCGCGTCGCGCTTGTGACCGACGTCGAGCAGAGCCCTTGACGGATGTGTGATGAGACTGGGCCTGCCCATATCGACGGTTGGACACGGAGCCCTGTTGCTCTGGACATTGATCTCGTTCTCGGCGCGGCCGTTCAATGCGGCGCCGGCGGAACCGCTCCCGATCGATCTCGTGACGACGAATGAGTTCTCCCAACTCATGAAGGGAACGCTCAAGGCGCGAAAGGCCGAAAGGCCCCAGCCGGTCGTCGACAAGGTTGCCGAGGCGAAACCGGTCGATGACCCGACTGTCAAGGCCTCGCCGAAGCCGCCGATCGAGGCGAGTGCGGCGGCGCCCCCACCTGCTCCGCCCGATCCGACGCCTGAGCGGAAAGAGAGCAAGCCGGCTGAGCCAAAGGTCGATCCGATCGCCGAGACCTTGCGGCAGCAGCAAGAGGCCAAACGGCTCGAGGAGCAGAAGAAGGTCGAGGAGCAGAAGCAGCTCGAGAAGCAGGCAAAACTCGAGGAACAGAAGCAACTCGAGAAGCAGGCAAAACTCGAGGAGCAGAAGCAGCTCGAGGAGCAGGCAAAACTCGAGGAACAGAAGAGGCTCGAAGAGCAGAAGAGAGTCGAAGAACAGAAGAGAGCCGAAGAGCAGAGGAAACTCGAAGAGCAGAAAAGGCTCGAGGAGGCGAGGAAGCGCGAAGAAGCGAGAAAGCGAGCCGAAGCCAAGAGGATTGAGGAAGCCAAGAAGATCGAGGAAGCCAAGAAGCGCGAGGAGATCAAAAGGGCGCACGAGAAGATCGCCGCTCTTCTCGATCAACGCGATCCACGTCGCGAAGTCGCGACCGGAGCGGTGGTCAATCCGACGCC
>Ga0066903_100002918_pt1 | contig 13681 bp, 6 predicted proteins | sample PanSoiMetaGPlot1_FD_67491 | JGI IMG/M metagenome (GOLD analysis project Ga0066903, IMG submission 67491) | Tropical forest soil microbial communities from Panama analyzed to predict greenhouse gas emissions - Panama Soil - Plot 1 (version 2) | ecosystem: Environmental > Terrestrial > Soil >... | reverse complement strand
ATATTGGCATCGTCAGCCTTTGCGAGGATGCCGTTGTCGATCACCGTTGCACCATCGGTAACAAGGGGAATCTGGCGTGGATCGCGGTTGTGTACGTCCGCCGGCCCGATCCCTCGAAGAAGGAAGTTCATCGCGAGCGGTTCGAAGAAAGAAGAGATGTACTCCTGTTTTTTCGTGGTGATCTTTCCTGGCAAGAATGTCGTTGCCTCCGCGCCGTCAAGCCCAAGAGCCAGCAGATGCCCGCCGCCCTTTAGCCAGTTTCTTATCGTGGCTGCTTCGCCGGCCAGTTTCTGCCCACTTCCCGGACCAACGATGAGCACTGGATGATCGGCAGCCAATTCCTCTTTGCTGAAGGAACCCAGCTTCAACCCAGCGGATTCCAGGTGCTTTTTGCCAGCGGCTTCGCCGACATAGATTGCCTTCCTGCTCGGAGGTGCTTTCCAGAAAGACACATAGCGGATGATGTTCCAGGTCAATTGATCGGCTGCGGGATCCATTTCGGTACGGCCGGTGACATCCATCTGACAAAACAGCACCATTCCCTGGCCTTCGCGATATTCCAGGAGCGGACTGTACTGCAGACCAAAGCCGCCCTCGACGATGGACAGGAAATCTCCGCGTGCCGGTTTTTCGATGAGCACCGAGGCGACGTTGCCCCGGCAACCGCAGCGCCAGGCCCGCGGTACCTCGATGCCGCACCAACGAACCGATGGACCGTAGCGGGGCCGAAGCGTGTACTGCAGTCGCGGAGGCAGGATGGTGGCCTCACCACGCCAGTCCCGCAAGTGTTCCACCTCAAGACCCGCAAGCAACGGGTGATCCGGTACGCGCCGGAAAACCTGTCTCAGGCCGTATTCGGCAATTCGAAATCCAAAACGCTGCTCCAGGACCTTGGCGGTTTGCTCAAAGACAATGACTTTGAGCCCCTTGCGAACTCGTTCCACATCGGGTCCGGGTCCGTCATGTGTCAGAGCGCCCTTGCCAATAACCAGCACGTCGTAGTCAGACAATTCGGCGTCGGCGGTAACGGGTTGAAAGCGCACCTTTAGACTGGTCAGCAGTCTGCCTGTTTCTCCCTTTGGATCCAGGAGAGCGATTCGTGCCGTTTGCGGCGGCTTGACCGGGCGCGGCAACACATGGATGGAAAAGGAATCTTTCTGGGTTTCCCCTTTGTCGAACTTGTATGTCGCATCGAGCTGGTAAGAGCCGGGAGCCAGAACGGCCGGCAAATCGAAACGCAGCGGAATGCGTTCTTGTTCGCCGGTGCGAACGATGGTTTTCTTTTTGCCGGCGATGGGCTTTGGAAGGTTCAGTGACCAGGCACATTCACATGAAACGGTCTCGCGGGAATTGTTGATGACGATGAGCTGTTTTTCGACAGTTTCTCCTGGATGGAAATTGTGATCCTTGCTGGTGAAGCTCCCGGGCTTGCCGGCAACATAACCCAGAAGGGGCTGGTTGTTGCGGATCAGCGCTTCCGCGGCCGCCGTGGGAATCCAGTCGGATCGCTCATAATCCACGCTCATCTGTCCCTGGTAGCGTTGATAATAATCCGCACTGAACCCGGGCTTTTGCAACTCATCCCAGTTGACTTTGAGTTCGCGGCGTTTCTTGTCCATCCCCGCGCGTGGTTTCCAGAAGGTCGCATATTCCCAGGGCGAGTTCGCGGAGATTCCCCAGGTGCGGTGGGCACGCCAATTATCCGTGATGTACTGGGCGAAAATCGCCTGCCGCTCGTCGAAGTCGCTTGCACCCACATGATGTGGGTAATCCCAGCGATGCCAGAGCTTGCCGGCCTGGAATTGTTTGGCCTCAAAGCGAAGGTTCTTCTTTTCCTGCTCGCTGATCCGGAAGGCACGGTCTCCATAAAACTGCGCATTCCACTCGGCCAGGCAAAACTCCCACGGCACCTTGGCGCTGCCGAAGGACCGTTCGCCCTTGTACCAGCCGCGGTACATCGTCCAGTCCCAGGAAAAAGGCACGCCATATTCGACGGGAAAGAACGGCTTGACTCCCTTGGTGGCCCAGTGCTCAAACCAATCGGAAACCTCCTGAATGGGAACGAAGTTCAAATAGAAGTTGCTGGTATGCATCGAACCCAGGTTTCCCGATGAGTGATGATAGACGATCCGGGACGGATCCAGTTTTTTGACAATGGCCTGGGCCCGCAAGGCTAGGTCGGCATTGTTTCGGGACCAGCGGTCGCCGCGCGGATCGCGGATGCCATCGATCATGTCCGGATTCATGTCCTCGTCGTATCCGGTAGCATTGTGGCTCATGGAATAGGCAACCACCGACGGGTGATTCTGTGCCACGCGCACATAGTAATCGGCATGGAGAGCGTAGCCATTCGTGTGCTCGGCGTTCGGGGCTTTCCAATCGTAATGGCCAAAGTGGGGTTGGGATAATGCCACGAGCATTCCCAGTTCGTCCGCGGCGCGGAGGATTTCCGCAAAACTCACATGGGAACCTGGCTGGCAGCCGTAATTATGGGTGTAGATAAAATTGATTCCGAAGCTTTGCAAGCGTTTCATGGTTTCGCGCGCCCCTTCGTAGCTTGCAGGCCGGGCTCCAAGCTGGGCGTTGTCAATCGGCACCGCAGAGAGGTAGATGCGCGTGCCGTTCAGGTAGAAATCCCGGCCGTCGATCCAGAACTCGCGAAAACCAAAATCCACCGGATAGGAAGCATCCAGTAGTTCCCCACTCGCCCGGATTAGCTTGACCAGCATCTGGAACCTGTTCCCGGGGGTATGAAGATCCCAGAGCTTCTTGGGTTTCCATTTTTCGGTGAGGGTGATGCGGTCGGCCTTTAGGTCAGCCGCCTTGAACGGCTTGCTCGAAAACTGGTGGACAACCTGGTCCTTGTCCCGGATCTCCACATGAAGGGCGCAGGAAATCTCGGTCGGGAGCCCTTGAAGTGCGGCGCCAAGCGTGACCTCCCCTCGACGAACGGAGGTATCAATCTTCAGGTCAGCGATCCGCGCTTTCGAGGGAGTGCCGGCCAGATAAATGTCGCCACACAGACCGCGACGCTCCACCGAACCCCTTTGTAGTTTCGCCGAGTTTGTATCCGTGTAGGACAGCATGACGCTTTTCAGCGGCAAGGCCAGCACCAGGAGGCTGAGGACATGCTTGCCGCCGGGCCGGCACAGAGAAGTGAGATCCGCCTCCCCCGCGGGAAATCGAATCACGCCTGCCTTCTTGTTGTCCACGTAAACGACGGCGAACGAGTTTACGACTTCCGCAGCCAGGGCGATTCGCCGTCCGGACCATTGTGCAGGGACGGTGATCTCCCGCTGATACCAGGCCGCGGTGATTTCGCGCAGATTCTGATTGCGCCAGTCCGGATGGGAATAAACGGTCTGGCAATCCTCCTGGATGTAGTTGGAGTCTCCAGGCCAGAAACCGGGCACCTTGAAAAAGCCCCATCGCTCCGCCGGCACGGACTGTGAATCTTCCCGGGCCGGCTGCCAGCGCCACAGTCCGTTCAAACAGATTCGCTCGCGCGTGGCGGTCTTTACCCGATATGCCTTTCCCAGATCCCAGACAGCTTTGACACCGGCAGGCAGAACGGTTTCTTTGGAACCAGCATTTACCCGTTTCGCCGGGAGATCAACATTTGCCAATACAAACATTACCGGCCCGAACATCAGGATCACGGCCCACTTCGTGTCTTGCTTCATGCGAACGAACCCTGTGATTTCCAGGTCACGAGTCACCGCGGCGCAATCTCGAGCGTGAACTTCTGCGAGGCCTTGCCGACTCGCTGCGTGGCGGTCGACAGGGTTTTCTCCTGTCCCCAGCTCAGCGCGCGTTCATCCATCAATCGTGGCAGACACGGTGATAACAACCTTGCCGGGACTGGCTGGCACACCCGAAAGCACTCCGCTGCGCTCGTCGATCTTGAGCCAGGCCGGGCCTTTTTCAAGAGCGAAGCGAGGGGTTTCGATGTCCCAGTAGTTCATCACTTCTTTGCCATCGACAACTCGAGTGCGCAGATCGCCCAGCGAGCGGACGGCAGCGACGGCATAACGGTATTCCGATCCCACCTTGGCGGAGGTAACGGGACGCGACCAGATGATGGGCCGCGGCGCCTCGGCAAAATCGGAAGGCCCGCTCCGGTTCCCCTTCTCGTCCACCGCAACAACTCGGTAGTAGGCCCGGTTCGCGTTGGGCAAGTTGATCTCGGCACCGATGGCGGCCGCCTCACTTGCGGAGACTTCGGTCACATAATTGGCCGGGCGATTGGGGGAGACCACCTTCGACACACCGACGATGGCCTTGTAGGGTTCGTCGCTGATGGTGAAGCCTTTTTCGTCGCTGCCGTAGATGCGGTACTTCGCCGGCTTCCGCCCCGTCGGATTGGGCTTCCAGCGCAGGACGCCGGCGCCCCGGTCGCGATCGACGGCGAGCGCAACGTCGATGGGGGACCCGGGCCCGCGCGGCGTGAAGCTCCAGGTTGCGCTCCACGCGCCCCATACTCCCTTCGCATTTTTCGCCCGGACCCGCCAGTAGTATGTCCGGTCAACCTGTAGGAGCCCCGCGTGCGGCAAGGTGTACTGCGACTTGGTGCGGTCGGCAGTCTTCGAGATCAGCTTGTAGAAGTTCGGCGACAGCGGCCAGCTCATGTCCTGCCTATCCGATAATTCAAAGTGGTAGTCGGCGATGGGATTGTTGTCGGTGTTCTTGGGTGCCGGCCAGCGGAACACCACAGGGGTGCCCTCGGCTTCCCCCTTGTGTGGCGGATACGTGGGTGTCGGGGGAGCATCGGGCGGCCGGGAAGCGGAACGCTCGACCCAGTGGTGGATGATACTCACCCGTCGTTTGCCTGGAGATTGGTCCGTGTAGAGGAATTTGTTGTCACCGATCGACATCGCCGGCAGAGCCAGCGGCGCCATCTGGATGTCGTTGACGATGCCCAAACGCTTGAGACGGGCACCCGCCGCCAGCTCGCAGCGGAGCCGATATGCATAGCGCGCCGGGCCGGCGGGCGGGAAAAACTTGTCCAGGTCCGGCCCCGCCTGCAGCCACGTTTTGCCATCCCACGACAGCGAGAATTTCGCTCCGTTTCCCTCGATTTCGAGCCTGCCGCCCACAAGGACGTAGGGGCAGCGAATGATCCAGACAATTGTGCCGGTTTTACTTTCCTCGGCTCTCAGTCCTACGCCGTCCGTCTTGACGTCCGAGACCGACGCGGCGCCCGCCTTCCAGAGGTCGCGCGCGAAGTCGGGCCGATATTCCCACAGGCCGTTGCAGATGGTGCCCGGATACCTCGGTTTCTCGCCGTGATACTTGACCGGTTGCGAATGCCCCCAGCGCCAGGTGATCGCCTCGCCGGGCCGCAGCAACATGTTCATGGTGGTGTCCTGGACGCAGTTGCGATCGCCGGCGGGCGGTCCCTCGAACATGTAGATGGACGCCTCCCACTCGTCATTGGCACGCTTGTCCGGATTCAAGATTCCCTGGGTGTGCGTGCGTTTGATCAGATCGTGGTCGCGCACGAGATCCTGTTCACAGGCAACGGTGCGGTTATCGCGTAACAGGTACATCGAATGCATGTCGCCGTCAAAGAGGTTCCAGCGGCCGTCGAAGAAGCACTGCGTCACGCAATGGCCGACGACGCGTGCGGGCGTCACGCGCAGCCCCGCCCGCTTCCAGAGGCCCGCCAGGCAGATGGAATCGTTGCCGCAGGTGTTGTGTCCGTAAATGTTGAAGACCTTGACCGGATCGCCCAACTCGTTGTTGTCGCCGGCCCAATGATAGCGATGGCGAATCTGTTGAAACCAGAGCGCGTGGGCCTTCTCACGATCCGTCATGCCCGGTTTGACGGCCGACCCAACAATCTCATCGAGCGTGCGGAAGCCGTTGCGCCCGTTCGAAAGCCATGGGTTGATCACGTCCGTTTCGCCGACATTCTCTAGATGGACAGCGCGATTCGATTCCCAGGTCTGCTCGATGGCCGGGCCGTCCATCATCCCCACACCGATGGGTGAGCGGCAATTGGCACCGTCCATTGTCCCGCCTTGACGGACCACGTAGACATGTCGGCCGACCGCGATCTTCTCAACATGGCGTTTCGGCATGTCCGTCGGATCGGGTTTTGTGCCCCAGGGCGCGACTGTCGCGTTGGAACCAGCGGCCACGCCGAGCACGGCCAGAAAAACGAAGGACCGACACATGCGAAACTCCCCGCCGATTGGCGCAATGGATATACACCTGCGTATTGTAGCCCTCGCAACCCAATCAGTGTGAATATCAAGGGTAACATCCCGATGCCACAATTGGAATCAGGTTGGCGGTTTCACGATCGCATGTTGTATGCATGATCCTGAAATTGCAGGTTGCCAAAACTGTTGTCTTCCTACAACCTTGATTTCGCAAAAGGCAGGAAAGGCGAAGTCGGCCGTGCGAAACCCGCATCGGTACGAGATGGGCAGAGTCCGAGAAACGACCATGATGGCGGCACAACGTGATGCCTTTCTCACTTTCCGCTTTGTTTGACGGCAGTCATGAAGTGCGCCAGCTGGGTCCAGAAGTGATCGTAGTACGTCTCGCTGAAGGCGCGCAGTCGCCACATTTCGCTGGCGCCGATATACAGGGTGGCCCCCCTACCATACCGTTGATAGACGATGAAGGGTTGGGGAATCTTGCCGTCGCCGATCCGCGACGCGGCAGGCCCGACAAAACTGGCGAGCACTGTGGCTGTCGGCCGCAGCTTTTCGACAGGGTAATAGGTGTGGAACCCGCGTACGGGAATGGCATCGCCGTTAGGTTTCTTCTCGTCCTTCCAGAAGAACTTGTTCCAACCAGCGAGCGGGTCCTCACCCTGGTCCAGCTTCAGAAACCCGAACTTTCTGGCAGCCTTGCTGAACTCGAGGGCATAAGGCCGACTGGCGTCGTGCTCCATCTTGTCAAAGTGCAGCCGGCCATCCTTGAGTGTCACGGGGCACATGGCTTTTGTCTTTGACAGGTCGGCATCGAAGGCGGGAATAGCAAGCTGCGGCGTGTGCACGGCTCCGGCGACGAAGACCAATCCGCCACCGTGCTCCTTCACCCATTTCGGCAAGCTGTCAAGTTTCTCCTTTTGGATGGCCGCCCAATTTGGGTCAAGTGCAATGATCACGTCAAAGCTGTCGAACTGGTCAGCGCCTTTTTTTTTGTCGGCTGTTTGCAAGTAAACCGCGAACTCGCAGAGGTTCTCCTGGGCCTCACGGCGAAACAGGGCGTGGAGAAACTGGTACTCGCGCCCGGGTGCGCCCGCAAGGAGCAGGATACGTGGCTTTCTCTTCTCCGCCTTGGTGGGCCGCTGATCCACGACGCGGCGTCGGACTCCGTTGTTGGTGATGGGGGCCGTCGATTCAGCACCTGGAACGTGCGCCGCCGTCCGCCAGTAAGAAGCGCCTGCTCCGACGGCGAATCCGCAGAAGATCAGCACCAAAACTGCGACCCGCGATAGCTTCTTGATGAACATAGCGCGTAACACTCCACTCGCCAGCATGGCAACCTTGGCCGAGACGGCACATGCGGGCGTCCTGCCGGCTGCCAACGAAGCCACAACCGTTATGGTCCCTGAAATAACATGGGCGGGTACTGCGGCTGCCGCCTGCTGTGCCAGCGCCGCCGCGAGCGCCGCCCCGGACAGGGTGATCCCCCGGCGGCGCAATCGCTTTGCCAACAGGCGGTGTGCTGTCGTCAACCGGCCGGACAGCGTGCCCTCGGGGACCTGGAGCTGGCGCGCCACCTCACGGCGGGTTTTGCCTTCCAGGTCACAAAGAATCACCGGTACGCGGTACTTCTCCGGCAAACGGCCCAACTCATGGTCGAGCACACGACCCAAATCGCTGCAGTCTTCAGCCGGACGTGTCGGAGGCTCGGGCATCACCTTCACCTGCCTTTCGCGTTGCCGCCGACGCGCCTGGGCTCGGGCCTCGAGGGCGGCCCGCTGAGCGGTTCCCCAAAGCCAGTTACTCACCAGGTTTCCATCCCTGAGCGTCGCCGCCTTGCGAATCAGGACGAGAAAGGTGGCCTGAAAGGCGTCCTCGGCGTCGTGCAAGTTCGACAGCAGCCGGCGACATACGCTCCATACCATCGGCGCATGGCGGCGAACGAGGGCGCCGAAGGCCGCTTCGTTGCCGGCCACCATGGCCGCGAGCAGTTCCCTATCGCTCGCATTCGCTCTACCTTGCAGAAGGGCCGTCTTGCGAAGGTGCTGGAGAATACCACTGAATTGCTCGGTCGCCATTGCGCTCACTCCCTTGGGGAGCACCAGTGAGTCCATCTATCTTTATACCGAGAGCAACGGGGCCAATGCGCCGAGGTTTTTTGGAGAAATCGCGTGGGGACTATCGCACGGGTTGACGGAGATCTCATCGGACGTGTGGACGGCTTGAGAGACTTACTGTGAAACCCGCCCGCCACCTTCCGTAATTAGGGACGCAGTGCTGGCCTGGCGGGGACGTCCGTTGTTGCCTTTGAGATTCAGCTCGACAGTAGGTAATTGACCGTGGGGCCGTCCGGTGCAACTGGTTACCAGGTTGGACTAAGTAGCTTGAACAGCGTTTGCCGTTCTTGCATGGGGCGGCAGGCGGGCGAGACCACGGCCGCACGGAGAGTTTCTCGCGATCCGTTCAAATCTTCAAATCCCGCGCGCACGTGTCTTCAGGGCCGGCAAGGAGGCCCTGAAAGACTATGCCGTCGCCGAACGGTCTTTGAAATCAGCCTGCTGGTCCAGCTTCTGTTTGCGGGCGAAAGCTTTCAAATCGTCCTGGCGCTGTTCCTCCTTTGCGGCGCGGAGCAAGCGGTCCTTCACCTCAGCCAACAGGGTGATAAGCGGCCGGGGTTCTTTGGGGCGCAGAGCCAGGGCATTGAGCAAATGCTCCTCCGCCGCTTGCACTTTGCCATCGGCCAGGGCCTGTTTGGCCTTCATGACCAGCTGTTGCACTTCGGCCGCCTCGGGGCCTTCTTTGGGTTTTCGGTCCTCCTTTTCCTCGGCCAGTGGCTGCTTGCCCGCAGGCAATGGTGCCAGGTCCAGGTACGCGAAGACTTCGTCCAAGCGACCGGCGCGGAGGAGTTCCTTGACGCGCTGATTGAGTCGTTCCGCTTCGATGCGCGCCGCGGACTCTCTCTCCGCGGCCGCCGCCACGTTGATCCAGCTCAGCCAAGCGATCAGGGCGACGGCAGCGAAGCACAAGAGCACGATGGAACCGGCCGTGACCAGCGCCGGTTCGCGGCGGCACCAGCGGCTGACCCGTTCCACAAGTCCCAGCCGCCGCGCCTGGATCGGCTCGCCTTCCGACCAACGCCGCAAATCGTCGGCCAGGGCTTGGCAGTTCGGGTAGCGGTCCTCGGGGCTTTTCGCCATCGCTTTCAGGCAGATGGTTTCCAGATCGCGCGGCACCGCCGGCTTGATTGCCCGCGGCGGAGTTGGCTCTGTATGAACCGTATGGAACATCACGCTCTCCGGACTTCCGGCAAACGGCCTCTGGCCGCGCAGCAGCTCATACAGGATCACTCCAAGACTGTACTGATCGCTGGCCGACTTGGCTTGGGCGCTCTTGCCTGCCGCCTGTTCCGGAGACATATACGCGGGCGTGCCCAGGATCGCGCCGTCGTGGGTCAACCGGTCGGCATCATCGATGCGCAAGGCGAGACCAAAGTCCATCAGGTAAGGGTGCGCCTTGTCATCCAGCATCACGTTGGCCGGTTTCACGTCCCGATGGACGATTCCCTCTCCGTGGGCATATGCCAGCGCCTCGGCAAGATCGTGGACCACTTTGGCGGCCTCGTCGAAGTCGAGCGGTTTTTCCGCACAGGCCGCCTGGAGGGTCTTGCCGGCAATAAAGGCTGAAGCGATGAAATAGTCATTGCCATCCTGGCCCGCTTCGTAGACCGCCACGATGTGGGGGTGGCGGAGGCGTGCGGCCGCCCTGGCTTCCCGCATAAACCGCTTGACCCGATCGGGTGTATCGAGCCGGCCGGCTTGCGGCACTTTCAATGCAATCTCGCGTTCCAGCCGGTAATCAAAGGCCCGATACACCGTGCCAAACGCGCCGCTGCCGAGCCGTGCGCGGATTTGAAAACTGCCAATTTGCCTGGGAAGGTTACTTTCCCCTCCACAACCCGCCGCATCGCCGGTGTGCCGTTTCATGGCGACCTCATAAAAAAAAATTGCCTGATCGACAAATCCGAATTTCGAATACCCGAGACTACTTGGCGAATCATCAATTCAAGCCGGGTACGGCAGTTTGCCATGTTGCGAAAAACGAGGACGGCCGAAACGAACGCTACTGCTTTGCGACGCGATACCGCACCCAGATGGCCGCGCAACGGGTATCGGCTTCTCCCCGGTAGGAGACCAGTGAGAGCGGGAACAGTCCCTGCCGCTTTTGCTCGGCCGACTCGGCCCGGTAATCTTGCAAGCTCATGTTCGTCCGGAAGCGCCAATCGACTCCGTCATGATTGTCCACCACGACAAGCATGAACAGATTTGCGATCTTCTTATTCCCTTTGCATTAGTCTCGAAAACCAGCACAAGCAACTAGCGTGACCAAATTCAAGAGAGACCGACTTCGTAAGTCAGCGATTTCTGCGTAGTGGAAAGTTGGGAGCTAGTCGATGGTTTATTTCTTTTCTTCGCCTTTTTTGTTGGGCTGTTTCTTCTGGAACTGCCTGCGCATTTCGTCAAAGAGTTTGGTGAATTCGGCGCGGGACATTTTCTCGGGGAGCTGGAGGCGGAGGCCCTGGATGATTGGTCGCAGCCGCTGAGGGATTTCGTCCGGGGTAATGAAATCGTCGCCGTTCACATCGAGGCGGTCGAAGAACAGGTCGGCCTGGCTTGGCGGGTTCTTGGCAAGCTCGGCGGCGGTCTCGGGACGCTCCCAGACATACACCATGTATCCAACCATCATTTCTTCCCAGGATTGCAGGCCGAAACGCACGACCTTGGATGGATCCGGATTCAGGACATTGTTGACGGAATTGTCCCAGTGAGCGACTGCATGCAGTTTGGCTCCCTTGGGGAGTTTCAAGGGTTCCTGAAAGCGGTAGACGTTTTGCCAGTTGAAGTTCCAGCGAGGCACAGACAAAAGAGTCTTGCGCTTGCCATCGGAGTAAATCACTTCGTAGCGATAGTCCTTGCCGCGCCAGTGCATGTGGGGTGCGAAACTGAGGATGCGTGCATCGGCGCGGAGTCGAAAAGTGGCCTCGGCCTTGTAATGAGGATCGTGCGCCGGAACCTCGATGGTCATATTGGCAAATTCAGCAATAAGCATCTCGTACCTTGGCGGTTTGGGAGCAAAAGTAAGACCGACGGAGGAGCGATCCTTAACGGCCGTGCCATTGGGAGTGTAGTGCATCTCGAAGCGCAGGCGCGCTCCCTTCGGAACGCGGAGGGCGGTGTCCGGCGGGCATACAAGGCCCAGATCGCCCGGCGCCCAGCCAACCAGAATTGATAGACCGCCATCGCGGTTGACTGGCCCGCGCTGGCCTTCTTTCAAAATGTAAACGACCACATGGTGCACCACGCTCCGGATGCCGGGGCGTGCCTCGGCAATGCGAACCCACTTGTCCTCCGTGAAATTCGTGTCGATGATCCAGCTCTTGTAAGGCAACACCCCTTCGGCGGGCACGGAAAACTCCTCGGGCATCGACAGGATCAGGTCGGGCTTGCCGTGCACCCAGCCGTCGGACCAGCGAGCAGACTTGGGTAAATCCTCATCGTTGCCCCGTTGCATGCCGCCGGCCATCCAGGAGGCAATCGTTTCGATTTCCTTGGAAGTCAAACGGCGATCGTTGGCGAAATGGCCAAAACGCGGGTCGGCGTGCCAGGGAGGCATGCGCCGTTCCCGGGTCACTTCTCCAATCATGGCGGCACGTTTTACCGCGTCGTCATAGCTCAACAGCGAAAACGGCGCGGCCTGGCCCGGTCGATGACATGCCTGACACCGCTTTTGCAAAATGGGGGCCACGTCTTTCGTGTAGGTTACCTTGGTGTTATGTGGCTGCATTTTGGCTCGGTCCAGAAGACAGCCATCGGCCGCCGTTTCTGCCACGGTAGCTTTTTGGCCGGCGAGAACATCGTTGAGAGCCTCTGCCAGGTCCGCGCGGGTTGCTTTGGGGCGGCGCGACGACACGCCGTAGCGGTCGTCGATACGGCCTCGATAACGGAGCACGAAATCGCCATCGAGCACCGCGACGGTGGGCACCCGAGTCACTCCGAGCAGGTCGGCCAGGCGCTGGCCGGAGTCTTTCAACACCGGGAACGGGAGGTCCCGATCCGAGGCGTGCATCGCTACTTGGTCGAGGTCCTCGTTTTCATTGGAGTAGATCGCCAAAAACTGCACATTCTTGGGGCGATAACGCTTCTCCAGTTCTATGACAATGGGACCGTAGAGATTCGATACCGGACATTCCGTGCCGAGAAAAGCCAAGACGATGGCCTTGTGGCCCTTGAAGCCGGCCAGCGACCGGCGATTGCCATGCAGATCGCGCAAGGAATCAGTACCAGTAACCTGGGCGCCGATGGCTGTCTTTCGTCCAGGCTCCACGGTTTGGCCAGAGAAGTAGGAGTCCCAGCCACCCAGGGCCCATAGGGTTGCCGCTGCCAGAACAAAATATCCACGCCGGGTCATCACTTGTTACTCCAGGTATCTTCAGAACAGCCAATTGCCATGACCTTCTCTTCCGAGTTTGATGCCAGGCACCAATCATGCTTGAGGATCGTTGTGTTGGGACTATTGTATGGCCCCCTTTCAAAACCCAAACAATAGTCCGAGATAATTCACTTGCGGTCACTCCCCATCTTCAGGTGATTGGCACAGAACAGCCACGAGCTCTGCCGATTACCGTAAGTGATTTGACTTCGTTGACTTTTCTGAAATAATGGCGTCTTACCAGAGAGGATCCAGGGATATTTCCACCCTGAGGGGTCATGATCTCCTTTCGCTGCGGCCAATGTGGTAAGGAACTCAAAGTCAAGGGCGAGCTGGCCGGCAAGAAAGTTAAGTGCCCGGGTTGCCACAAGGCGGTCGCCGTTCCGCAATTGGCTGCCAGCCCTTCCCCCCTCGCGGCAAATGTTGAGCCGGGTCCTCCCAAGGCGGCGGTCGGGACAGAAGATCCCACCGTGCCGCCCAACGACCGCAACCGGATCGACAATGAAAACCTTTCGGATGCCGATGCCCACACCGATTGTAGTGGCGCCTGGCCTCCCCTGGCCCGCGCGGCGATGCCTGGCAATGCGCCGAGTCTGGAGCTGGTCAAATTCCTGAAGGCGGCAGAAAAGCCGGACGAGATCGGCCGCCTGGGGTCCTACCGGGTCCTGCAAGTGCTCGGCGCCGGCGGCATGGGCATGGTCTTCAAAGCGGAGGACACCGGACTGCAGCGCCTGGTGGCCCTGAAGGCGATGCTGCCGTCCATGGCCGGCACTCCGACCGCCAAAGAGCGGTTCTTTCGGGAGGCCCGGGCGGTGGCCGCGCTCAAACATCCACACATCGTTACCATCCACCAGGTCGGCGAAGAGGGCGGCGCTCCTTTTCTGGCCATGGAGCTCCTCGAGGGGCAGACTCTAGAGGCTGTTATGCACTATTGAACGCCACCCGGCCCAGCAGGAGTAGAATCGAGGCGACCCAATGCCAGCCGGCGAGTGTTTCACTCAATCGTTCGTAATCCCGGGCGAGCCGGCGGA
>Ga0066903_100002917_pt1 | contig 13683 bp, 10 predicted proteins | sample PanSoiMetaGPlot1_FD_67491 | JGI IMG/M metagenome (GOLD analysis project Ga0066903, IMG submission 67491) | Tropical forest soil microbial communities from Panama analyzed to predict greenhouse gas emissions - Panama Soil - Plot 1 (version 2) | ecosystem: Environmental > Terrestrial > Soil >... | reverse complement strand
AAGTCGGATTGGCGAGCGTGCCGGTCACGTCGGGACGCGGCAGCGCCGGCACCGTGCTGCCGAAGCTGGTCGGAACCGACAGCCCGAGCGTCACGCCTTCCGGCTGTTGCGACGGCAGCGCTGGTCCGGCGCCCGGCAGGCCGGCCGGGAGGCTCGAGCTGCCGACGCCCGGCACGCTTCCGCCGATGCCGGTGCCGGCGATGCCGCCGCCTCCGCCACCCAGGCCACGCAGCTGCGCGTGCGCGTCGAGCGGGGCGAGCGCGAGCAGCGCGAAGCAAGCTGCCGCGATCAGGCCGGTACGTCGCATCGAGCGCCGCGACGCCGCGGTTGGCCTGGTCCTCGAATGACGGGAATCGGACGAACGCATCGCAGCTCCCCCCGAGCCGGCTGGACGTCTGGCCTGTCGCGAGCACCCCGGGCCCGCGCAGATTCGACGGTAAGATTGCCTCGTCTCGGCTGCGACGGCAAGCGCTAAGCATCTGTTCCGCAGAAGGTTTTGCCGCGGAAATGCCGCAATCGGCTCGGTCGCCGCCTGATCGCCCGGCGTGGCGTGCGGCGATCGCACAGCTCCAGCGAACGGGATCGGCGCATCGCTTCGCTGTCCGCAAACCTGACGCATCCAGACACGGCTGAGCGGAGATCGTCTCGCCAGCAGGAGCGTCAGCCGATGATTGCAACCGACCTTTCATGATCCCGGAGGAAACAAACAATGTCCTTTTGGAAATGGTCCCGTACCGCCGCGGCGAATGCGGCCGCGGACGGCTCCATCAACTGGGCGGAAGGCATGGCGCCGTCCGCGGTGAACGATTCCGCGCGCGCCATGATGGCGGCCGCGGCCAAGTTCCGCGACGACGTGTCGGGCTCGCTCACGACCGGCGGGACGGCGACTGCCTTCACGGTCGCCAGCAACCAGAGCTTCGACACGCTCGCCCATCTCGATAAGGCGATTCTCTGCATCGTGCCCCACGCCACCAGCGGGACGAGCCCGACGCTCAACGTCGACGGGCTCGGCGCCAAGCCGATCGACAAGTCGACCGGCGTCGCGGTCGCCTCCGGCGCGCTGGTGCAGGGCACGCCTTACCTGGTGATCTATTTCAACGCTACCGCCGAGTTCATCCTGCTCGGCGCCCTGGGCGTGGTGGTCGGCGCACTCGGATCGAATGCCGTTACGACGGCCAACATCACCGACGCCAACGTCACCTATGCGAAGATCCAGAACGTCACGCACGGCAAGGTTCTCGGCCGCATCTCGGCCGGCGACGGCGTCGTCGAGGAGGCCGTGCTGCCGCTCGGTCAGTGCCAGCTGGCCAAGAGCGGATCGAACCTGCTGTTGTCGCCCTTCCGCGGCAACCGGCTGACCATCAATTCCGCGCTGGAGACCGTTCCCGACGCCGGCGTGACGCTGTCGACCGGCGGCCTGTCAGCGACCACGCTCTATTACATCTATGCCTTCATGAATTCGGGCACGATGACGCTCGAGGCGTCGACCACTGCCTATGCCACGCAGAGCGGGACGGGGATCAGGGTCAAATCGGGCGACGCCACCCGCACCTTGGTGGGCATGGCACGCACCGACGGCTCGACCGCCTGGGCCGACAGCGCGACGCAGCGTTTCGTGCGGTCCTGGTTCAACGATCCGGGGATTGCCCTGCTTAACAACTTCACGGCCAACCGAACGATCTCGGGCTCGTCCTATTCCGAGATCAACAGCGAGATCCGAATCGAGTTCCTGGTCTGGAACGGAGAGATATTCCAGATCAACGCCGGCGGACAGTGTGCTGCTAGTTCCTCACCGCTCGATCCATTCACGGCCTTCGCCTTTGACGGTACGTCTGCCGAGGACAGTGAGGGCGTAACTGAGACGGTGACTGGCACGTCGGCTGGCGTTGGCTTCTCGTTCACGCACTACAAAAGCGGGCTGTCCGAAGGTTATCACTACGCTACCTTGCTGGGCCAGATCTCCAGCGGCACTGGTACTTGGACCGGCGGCGCGACCGCTAGCAAGCGCACGACCCTGCGGGGCTTCGCAAAACTCTAGCTTAGCCGAGCTAGTGTACAGCTTCGTTGCCGGATCGGCGTAGCAAATCGATCTCCCGAAAGGATTGCCTATCGCATTCAGAATCCGTTATCTCAGCCAACATTTTTGCGACTTGCCAAGCTTCCTTTGGAACGAATGGCATCTGGGCTTGCGCAAATTCGGTGGCCGAGCGCAGCGAAGCTTCGTCCAATTGCCGCCGGGCGAGTTCGAGCGCACCGAGCCAGGCCTCGGCGCCGCGCGCCGACGGTCGCGGCATCCAAGAGCGACCGTTGTCCTGTTTTTGGTAGAGCATCTTGGCCCAAGGCCGCGTGCCGAAGCCGAACTTTGCATCGATCAACAGCCACTCCGGAGATGGTCGGGGAGACCATGAATTGTGGCCCTCGATCATGTTGACGATTGGGCCAGCGAAATAGTTTTCGGAATAGAAGAATCGACATGGCTGTTGATCGAGCCATTGCATATAGCAATCGATCCAATTGTCTGTCATCTCCTGCATCGAGAACAGGTTGGTAATCAGATCGAAGGAAATGTCTTTCAGGGCGCTCACATTGGCAATCGGACATAGGATGGCGCCAGATCGTGAAAGCCGTGACGTCGGCGACGTTACGTACTGGACGCGACTATCGCCGAGTTCGGTGCGTAGCAAGGTCTCGGAGTAGACGAGCGTTTCGGGCAGGTCAATGATGACCACCAAGTCGGGCCTATGTGCGGAGTTGGTGAGCCACGAGAGCGCGAACTTTCCGGTCCCCCCGCCGATGTCGCACACGGTCTTTGGCAGGTCGCGGTCGAGCAGATGCAAAATGCCCAAGATGATGCGCGCCGCGCACAGCGTAACGAAGTCAAGAGCCCGGCCTTGGTACTGCACGGTGAACACATCATGGACGATCTGCGGTGCGCGAAACGAGCTGAATGCCTTGTATAGATCGGGCGGGAGATCAGCCAACAACTCCAAATCGGTGCCATAGCAATGGCCAATCAGCTCAGGCGATCTGAAATGTGTTTCGACTCCGGCTTCAGGCATTTGGCCCAGCAGAACAACCTCCTCGGGCGTCGAAAGCTCTCGAAGGCGGGAACTTAGACGCATAGCATAGGCGCCCCAGCGTGCTCCGAGCGGAGGCAAGGTAGCCGGCGTAACCGCATTTTCAAGGTGCTCCTTTACGGATCGGACTGTAGGATGTTCCTCTGACGGTCCGCGAAGTAGGCGCCGAAAAATTCCAGACGGCTTCACTGTCGGGACGGGAACAAGTCCATAGCCTAGCGTTCCCGCGGCGCGTCGCGCCAATGCTTTGGCCGCTCTCTTGAGCATTCACAGACCCCTGCCACGAACACAATGGCAGTAAACTGACAGATTCATGGCGCTAGGCAAATGGGTGCAGAACGAGGAGATCACCGCATAGTCTTCTCGCCCTGGGTGGACGCCGACCCGAGAAGCGAGAGACATGCCCGCTCGGCATCGATCACCCGCGCACTGGGCCTCACGGGCCAACAACGGATCGCGCATTGTTGGCTCAGGCGCCCGCGTGCCATAATTCGTGATCTTCGTCTGTCAGGTGATCAGCGCATATGAAGCTTGTGGTCGATACCGACGCTGCAGCTCTCACGGTCGGAGAGGGGCCGGATCGACGCGAGCTGCCGCTGGCAAGCGCGGAGGCTTTCGCTCTTGTGTCCGAGGCGTGGTTGCGGGCTGGTTGGGACGTGAAATACGTCTACAGCTTCACCTGGCTGGGCCGTCCGATCATCCAGCTGCCGGAGGACATGTTTCGGTTGCAGGAGATCATCTATCGGGTGAAGCCGGATGTGATCATCGAAACTGGCGTCGCTCATGGCGGCTCGCTGGTGTTCTACGCCGGCCTGTGCAAATTGATGGGTAAGGGCCGCGTCGTCGGCGTCGATATCGAGATCCGCCCGCACAATCGTGCGGCTATCGAGGCGCACGATCTGTTCGATCGCATCACGTTGATCGAAGGCAGCTCGACCGATCCCGCCATCGTTGGCCGGGTCAAGGCTGCGGTCGTGGCCGGCGAGAGCGTGCTCGTCCTGCTCGATTCCAACCATCACAAGGCGCACGTATTGGCCGAGCTCGATGCCTATGCCGAGCTGGTAACGCCCGGCTCCTACATTGTCGTCATGGACGGGATCATGGGCAAGCTCGTCAACGCGCCGCGATCAAAGCCGGACTGGGGGGAGAACAACCCGGAACGGGCAGTGCTCGATTGGATCGGGCGACATCCTGAATTTGTCCTCGAGGAGCCCGCCTTTGCGTTCAACGAGGGTCTGGTGACGGAGCGTGTCACGTATTGGCCGAACTCCTTCCTGCGGCGCCTGCGTTGATGTGCCCGCTAGCGCGGGAGCGCCGAGGCGAGCTTTCACGCGAGGTCGCCTGGCTGCTTGCGTAGCCTGATGAATGCTTCCCGGAACGGCGTCGGCTGGAATCCGAAGTCCGCCGTCACGCGGCCAATGTCAATTGGCGGAAACGAGATGGTGGCGGCGTCCGCGGCAAACGACACGGCTGCCCCGGTCGTCTCGGCGATCAACGCAGCAATCGTGGCGTTCTCGGTTCTCGTGCCGGAAGCCACATTGTAGACTTGATGCTTGGCCGAAAGAGCGATCTGCATGAGCAGGCCGGATACGTCGTCGACATAGATGTAGTCCTTGGCGGATTGCGCAGACGTGTTGAGCAGGACGCGCCGTCTCTCGCGCGCCTCCCTCAGCAACGAGGCGATGAAGTTATCGGAATCATCTTCCGGGCCGATGACATTCGACAGTCGTGCAACGTGATGACCCTTGGCGAGACAGATCGACTCGCCGGCCAGCTTGGATAGGGCATATACGTGGTCGGGATCCGTCGGGCTGACGAGCAATGGCGCATCCTCCTCTCCGCGCGCCAGTCCGGCGTAGACGCGCGTCGATGAGAGGTAGAGCAACGAATCGAATTGGTAGTCCTCGATCACGTCTGCCAGCAGGGCCACGTGTACGCGCGCGGTCTCGACCAGCTTCGTCCTGAAGTCTGCCGTCAAGCCGATGCAGTAGATGGCGTGCCCCAGATGGGATCGCGGAGGCGGGAAGCTGCCGCGCGATATCGCCCGGACCCGGTGTCCATGCTTCGCGAGGTGATCGCAAAGATGCTTGCCGATGAAACCGGAAGCGCCGAATACGGAGAAGTTGGCCATGGCGCAATTATACCGGGCGCGCGGAATCTTGCATCATTGCGGGACCCGAAGCCTTGCCGGCTTGACCGTACCTTTCGTTGGCTGATACATCGCGCTGGAAATGAGCGCAATAGTCGAGCGCGGCAACTGGCGAGTGTGGGGGCAATTGTCCAAGTCGTGATTGACCCTAGCCAAGCGCGTTCGGGGGCATTTCTCGCCATCGCTTGATGTGCAGCTTCCAAGTGCCAGCATGAGCCTCTTGATGGAGCCGGAGCGCCCTCTGTGTCTATGATCGCCAGTCATTGTCGGGCTTCCCGCACATGATCATTCTCGGTCTGCACCGCGATCCCTGGCACGACACGGGCGCTGCCATCATCCGTGACGACGGCGGCGGCGCGCCGCACGTCGTCATGGTGTCAGAGGAGCGTATGGACCGTGTGAAGGATTCGCGCGCCTTTCCCCAACGCGCGATCGAAGCCTGCATTGCGGATGCGGGAGTGCGTTCGATCGACGAGATCGACTTGGTCGTGCTCGATTACATTCGCGTGCCCGATTGGCGTTGCGACGAGTTCCAAAGGCCCGCCGTGCGGGATACACTGCTCGATCGGATCGGGCCGGAACGAATCCACATCGTCAATCATCATCTGGCGCATGCCTGCTCGACGTTCTTCGCCTCGGATTTCGATGATGCGGCGATCCTGGTCGTGGATGGCCGCGGCTCCGACAACGAGACTCAGAGCTTGTTCGTCGGCGAAGGAGCCGCCATTCGCCGTATTGAGCACACCGATCGCATCGGCATCGGACTGCTCTACGCGGCGGTCACCCATCTGATCGGGTTTGGCTTGTTGCAGGAAGGCAAGACCATGGGTCTTGCGCCCTATGGAGTAACCCGGGAAAGCACCGAGCTTCTCGGCATCGGGAAGCATTACGACGGAATATGCACCGACTATTCCGATATCTGCATCGAGGGCAGCTACGAGCTGCGCCGACCGCCGCGGCTCGAGGACGCCGCCGCCAAGGCCCGGGCAGCCTATGAGGTGCAGAAGGAATGCGAGGAGGCGCTGCTTTACCTGGCCAAGCGAGCCCGCGAGCTCACGGGCAAGACCCGTCTTTGTCTTTCAGGCGGCGTGGCGCTCAATTCGGTTGCCAATTTCATCGTTCTGCAAAGCGGGCTGTTCGAGCAGATATTCATCAATCCTGCCGCCTCGGATACCGGCATTCCGCTTGGCGCCGCGCTCTACGGCTATCACGCCGTCTATGGACGCAAGCGGCTTTCGACGACGATCTCCCCCTACATTGGTCCGCTGCACGGCCCGGAGCGCGTCGCTGCGGCAATCAGCCTGGGGCGGGCGCGATGCCACGTCGAGCGCGAGCATGTATTGGAGCGCGCCGCCGACCTCCTGGCGGCCAACCGGATAGTCGGCCATTTCCATGGCCGCTCGGAGATGGGGCCGCGTGCACTCGGCAATCGCAGCATACTGATGAGCCCCACCAAGGCCGAGAACAAGGATATCCTGAACGCCCGGGTCAAGCACCGCGAGCCGTTCAGGCCGTTTGCGCCGGCCTGCCTGCTCGAGCAGGCGCCCGCTTTTTTCGCGATCGACGTTCCAAGTCCTTACATGCTTCTGGTGCCGGCCGTGCGTCCGGACAAACGCGACGTCATTCCGGCGGTCACTCACGTCGACGGCACCGGCCGGCTGCAGACAGTGAGCAAGTCCGATAATCCGCGGTTTCGCCGGTTGATCGAACTCTTCGCCGAGCGAACCGGAGTTCCAGTGCTGTTGAACACGTCGTTCAACGACAACGGCGAGCCGATCGTCGAGACGCCGGAAGATGCCGTGCGGTGCTTTCTCGCGACCGAGATCGACGCGCTGCTCCTTGAAGATGTGTTACTGACCAAGAAGTGACGACCCCCCGTGATGGGTGATCGGGCCGGACCAAAGGGAGATCGACATGGAAGAGAGCAAGGAGGTTGCATCGAAGGAGCCCGGACTCTTCGACGGCATTGCTCAGTTTGCCATCAAGACCGTGATCGTTTGCGCGGCCATCGTCGTGTCCGGCATCATCATGCTCGACTATCTGGACGACTATGCCTCCCGGCGGATGGAGCAGGTCGAGGCCACGATCAAGCCCTTGACGTCGCTCGGCGGCCGGCAGTTCTGGACCAAGCTCGAGCGGGCGCTCGAGCAGCAGGCCGACCCGGCCTCGGACGTCTCGCCTGAGAAGAAGCGCAAGATCCTGGCGCAGATCAAGGTCATCTCGGATCGCTGGCGACCGTTCCTGAATGAGGCCGCGACCTCCATCACCGGCGAGCCCAACCCGCCGCCAAAGCAGTAGCGGGCGAGGTTATGTCTGGGCCAGCGGTTTGCCGTTGCGCAGCCCGCGGGCGGCCAGCAGCGTCCAGCCGAGGGTCAATCCGATCGCGATCTGTGCGAACAGCAGAATGTCCAGACCTTGGACATACCGCGCGTACACCAGGCCGAGCGCCGCGTGCGCAAGCAGGTTGGCGGTCTGAACGAGCATCGGCAGGGCGAGCGGCCAGCCGCCGAGATAGAGTGCGAGCAACGTCGCCAGCAGCGCGAGCGCATAGACCTCCGGCCGGACCGCGTTGTAGATGCGGGCGGCCTCATGCAGATAGCCGAGCAGCGCTCCCGGCTCGGCGTTGTCGAGGACTAGGCTCGGAAACACCCGGTTGAACTCGCTTGGATCGACCTTCCATTCCAGGACTTGGAAGTTGATGGGATACCCATTGTAGTTCTCGATCGACGGAAGGAAGGCGGCCCACCAGATGCCGCGCAGCCGCCAGACCGCCGCAAGCTGCCATGGGTTCAGCCGGTCCGACCGTGCGATCACCTCCGATATCCCTGCGTTCAACTGCTTGACGACGCGGGTCCGGTCCTTGACGAAGTGGACATCGATGGGGCCCGAGATGTGAACGTGATACTGCCAATAGCCCGTGGATTCGCGGCCGATGAGGTACGCCCGGCGCAGTGAATCGTCGCTGTAGGCCAGGGCCCGGACGTCGAACGTTCCGGTATCCATCCTGCCCGCGAACCTGACGATGTCCGCGTTGTTTGCGGCCCCGAAATAGCGGTAGTGCATCCAGTTGTAGGCCGACCACCCGGCAACGACGACGATGGTGGGCGCCGCGCCGAGCCAGAGGATCGCGGCCGCGTTCTGCGCCGATCGCCATTGGGTTTTCCTCCACTCGTCGACGAGCGTTTGCAGCGCCATCAGGCCCGGTATCACGAGCACGACGGCCATGGCGGGCCGCATCATGACCGCGACGGCGGTGGCCAGCGCCCCCGTCCACATCATGGTGCGCCGCAGCTTCTCCTGCTGGCATGTTGCTTCGATGAAAGCGGCAACGGACAGCAGCGCGAACGTCGCGGCCGGTCCATCGCTCAGGATCGCCCGCGACATCTCGATGTAGGGCGGCAAGATGGCCGCGATGAGCAGCATGGCTCCGAGTGTTACCGACGAAGCCCAGCGCCGCAGCGATACAGCGAGGCTCGCGACCGCTGCCATGAACAGGATGGATTGCGCCAGGGCGGCTGACCACAGATGCCGTCCCAGGGTCCAGAACGAGCCGGCCAGCAGCACAGCGTAGCCGGGCGTTCGGATCGTTTCACCCCAGGCGCCACGACTGGGAATTCCGTAGCGGAAATGATCGGCGATATTCGTGCCATGCAACAGATAGTCGTCACTATCGATGCCCTGGAGATACAAGACCGGAAGGTTGTGCACCAAAACGACGTGCAGAATTGTCGCCGCGATAGAGATGGCCATAATCATCGGGATCGATGCCGACCCCCGGGCAGGAGTGGGTATCTTGATCAACAGGCTTCGAATCAGCAGCAGAGCGCCGATCGCCATGACCAGCAGGGTGGCAAATAGGCCGATCGTATTCTTGAGCTCTGCAGAGGGTGCCGATATCGGCCCGATCGATACCTCCCCTGCCGGGGCGAGTGTCGGGATCTCGAATGGCAGATCCATCAGCGGCGTGGCGGCCTGATTCAAGAATGTATTGGCCAGCTCGTTGGTATTGATGATGGTGATGCGCGCTTGTTGTGGCGCTCGAACGCCGTTGGGAAAGCGCAGGCGGATGTCGTACTGGCGCGCGGGCGGCAGCTCGGCCAACCACAGATTTGCGTCGTCGGGCTTGCGGACGAAATTTTGGCACGCGTCGGCCTGCCAGCAGATCTCGACGGCATCGACCGGCTCCTGGAGAGTCAGCCGGACCGGATGATTGGCGACGTCGTGCCAGGGCGAGATCGCCACGGCGAGTAACGCCATAACTGCGACGGCCGCTGCAGCGGCCGCTATCGTGACCGTTCGCCACATGATCGCCGAATTCCCCTCGACCGGATTTTTGGTGTAGCGGTTTTCGGGGAAGCTGCCCACGGGAAAGTACCGCGGCACGCTTGGCGGGAGCGCGACGCGCGGGCTAAAGAAGGAGCGCGGTCGAATGCGTACCGAAGATTGTCCTCGCAGGGCCTTGCGCCTTGCTTGGGATGTGCGGCCGAGCGAAAGAGGCTGATCAGGTGGTGCGGTTCTCCATCATCATCCCGACGACGGACCGGCACGAGCTGTTGCAGCATTCGCTGCGCTCCTTCCTGACCATGGACCGGGACGATCTCGAGATCATCGTCTCGGACAATTTCTCGACCCCGGAGACGCACGCCGTGGTCGACGCGCATCGGCAGGATGGGCGCCTCAAGTACTACCGAACGGATCGTCGCCTGGCGATGCCGGATCATTGGGACTTCGCATGGCGGAAGGCGAGCGGCCGATACGTCATCTTCAATTGCGACGACGACGGGCTCTCCGCCTCCGGGCTCGCGAAGATTGACCGCGCGATCGAGGCGCTCGATCCTCAGCTGCTCTGCTGGCCGATCGCGCTCTACTACCACCCTGATTATGATTCCGAAGGCGGCGCCAACGCGCTGGCTTTCCCGGCCGGCCATTCGAACCTCGATCTCCTGCTCGATCCGCTGCGCATCGTCGAGCGCTACGCCAGGTTCGAATGTCATTTCTTTCCGGAGGGGACGCACTGCTGCATCGCGCGCGAGCTCGGCGAGAGGATCATGCGGGATACCGGACGATTGTTCTGGCCGCCGGCACCCGATTTCACGGCGTCGTTGCTCACCCTCGGAGCCGGCGCGCGGTACTGCTATATCGACTCGATGCTGGGATTTGGCGGACGTTCCAGGAGCTCCAATGCCGCATCTGTCAGCGGTCGTCCGGGAGAGGGACGCATTCAGCAGTTCTTTTCGGAGTTCGGCGACCAGGACATGTATCCGCATCATCCCTGCAAGGCGAAGCTCTATTGCAACTATCATTTCGCGGCCCATTCGCTCCTGCTCAAATACTACCCAGCTTTCTCGCCTGCGCGACCGGACCTCAACAAGTTCCTGTGCCTCGCCCAGGAGGAGCTTCTCAGCGATCGTCCAAGTCCGCTGATCGACGAGCGGACGCAACGCCTGTTCGACGAATACGTTGCCGGGCTCGATGCCGGGGGACAAAAGCTGGCGGAGGAGGCACGACAACATGTCCTGCAGCGCAAGGCGTCGCCGCGCACGCCGTCGGAGATTGCCCGCTCGCTCACGCCGGCCGGGGTCAAGACGGCGGCCGAGCGCGTCCTGACGAGGTTGGGCCTCTACAAGCGCACGGCGGCGGTCCGCCGGATCGAAGGAGCAACGAACGGCTTCCGTCACGCATTCGACGTTTTCGCGAATTGGGACCGCATCGTTGCGCAGTACGACATCACGTCGCTCGCCAATGTATCTGCTGCGTACGAGGGAAATCTGATCGTGTCGGCGCACAGGCAGGTCGGCGCAGAAAAGAGCTCGGCCGGCGAGCGCGATCTGCCCCTGGCCCGGACATCTCACGCCTAGCCACTTTCCGTGGTGGCGGGCGACGCGTGCAAAGCGGCGGCGAATCGAATTAGACACATCGCGATACTGCTGGACACTGGTGTCCGTGCCTCTGGAGATGGTCGCAAAGATGCTTGCCGATGACCCCGGCTGCGCCCAATATGCACATCTTGGTCATGGGTCGATCATAACGTGACGAGCGAAAGCGTCGATGGCTACGCGGAAAGCATGTTCCGCTTCGAACGGCTGCACCCAAGTTGGATCGATTCCTGCGCGCGCTATCTGCGCCACATTTTCGGCGACACGATCGAAGGTAGCGTATTCCTTGATTATGCATTTGGTCGCGGCAACTGGTCACTAGCGGCGCTCCGGGCAGGAGCGAGACGGGTCGTCGCAGTAGATTCGGCTGCCGGCAACGTGCGTCGGTTCACCGAGTATTGCAGAGCAAACAATGTCTCCGCAGTCGAGATCGTTCACGGCGATGTCCTTGAGGAGTCGCTGCAAGTGCAGGCCGATGTCCTTTGGGTCTATGGGATCCTGCATCATATTGCGGAGGCGCAGGTTTTCGTCTCGCGGCTGAGCGCGCTTCGTCGCGACCGACACTCGCTCGCTCTGTTCTATGCCTACGACCGCCACAGCTTTCGCCAAGTGATCGTTGAGGGCGCGCGTCGCTGCGTAATTTATGAAAGCGAAAGCGATTTCGAGCAGGAGTCCTACCTCTTTTCGCCACGCGCTCGGCTACGAGCGCGCGACGACCTGACCGCGCCTCTTGTCAGCTGGTACACTGCGGCCGACTTGGGAACGCTGGTTGAGAGCAATGGATGGCGAGTACAGCGGCAACCGCCTGACTTCCGTGATTGGTTGAGCCAAATCTCCTCGCAAGAGTTTTCGCCCCATCATTTGTTGTGCGGCTCCGAAGGATCTCGCTTGGAGCACTTGATCGAACCGCAGCGCTCCGATGCCTACGATCTCCTCGTTATTGCCGATATGGCGCGTGCCGTGATCGACCGGGCGAGTCTGCGACAGCGGCGCAAGATTGCGGTCGGGCTCTTCAACAGTCATTTTTGTGCGCTGTCTCCGGATGGGCGGGCCGAGCTGGCAGTCCGCGAGGATTTCTTGTATCTGCTGCATGCCGCGGTCCGCTTGGAGATGTCAAAAGCAGATTTCGACAACCGGACGGGAGACTATTACGTTGCCGCACTGGCGGCGATTGCCGATACTCCGCGGAACGAGTTGCTGCAGCACTCCCGTCAGTCGCCCCTCGCCCGTTTCCTGGTTAACAATACGGTTCGCATCTAGCTGGCAGCTAACGCAGCGCCTGCAATATCATGTAACGCTGCAGCATCACCAGCCCGGCGGTGCGCACGACGATGCGCTCCAGTCCGATCTTGCGCAACGCTGACAGTATCCTCGTCTTGAGCGCGCTGCCCTCGCGGAACATGAACTCGTCCGCCTCGACGAAGCGGATCGCCACGCCGGCCGAGCGCGCGATCCGGCGCAGCCGCCACTTGGTCGGGTAGTTGTTGAACTGCATGACATGGACATAGTGGCGGGCGAGCCGGCGCCAGTCGCTGTCGAGGTCGCGCGCCGCGGTGAGCCAGGCGCCGAGCGTGAGATAGGCGCGGCTGTAGCACATCCAGGGCAACGGCAGCCGCACGTGTCCCTCCAGGAGATTGTTGGGACCGGGAAAGTTGTGCAGCGAGACCGCGCCCGGCTTGAGCACGCGCACGATCTCCGCCATCGTGGTCTTGTAGTCGAACACGTGCTCGAGCACCTGGTCGCTGAAGCAGAAATCGAACGTGCCGTCCGCGAACGGCAGCCGGTAATTCTTGAGATCGACCAGCTTCAAGCGGGCGGCGATGTCGGCCGGCGGCTTGTCGGCGATGTGCCAGAACTTGTCGTAGTCGCGGTCCCAATATTCCATCACGTCGACGCCATAGGCGTCATAGCCGAGCGCCAGCAAGGTGCGGACCGACTCGCCGATGCCGCAACCGAAGTCGAGAATTTTTGCGCCGGGCGGGATGTCGAGCTTGAGCCAGCCGGTCGCGAAGCGCAGATGGCGCTCGGCCTCGCGCGCGTGCACCTCGGCGCAGGCATTGGCGATCTTCGGCCGGCTGCGGACCTCGCCGGCATAGGGGGACTGCGTCATCGGCCGAATCTACCGAGCGCGCCCGCTCGCGACAATCGCCTGCGGCTTGCGCCCGCCGCCATCGTCGCGCCGGCGCATCTGACCTGATCCCCCAAGGAACAGAACAAGCAAGAGAGCAAGAGGACAACATGACTACGATCTCCGCCGCCCGTCTGGGCGGTTTTTTTCTGCGTTGGCTCGGCGCGATCTTCGCACCGCGGACGCCGGCCGAAGCGCCGCGACCTCCGGCATCGCCCCCGGCGCCCGCGCTCGCCACGCCGCGCGACGTGCAGGAGCGGCTGATCGCGCTCGGCCTGCTCGACCCGCCCGCCGACGGCGCGCTCGGTCCGCTCTCCCGCTGGGCGCTCGCCGAGGCCTGCCGCTCGGTCGGCGCGGTGATCTCCGACGAGCAACTGTCGGGATCTGTCCCCACGCCCGCGCTGTGCGACGCGCTGGCGCGCGCCTCCCCGCTGCCGCTCAAGCCCGGCGACG
>Ga0066903_100002916_pt1 | contig 13684 bp, 9 predicted proteins | sample PanSoiMetaGPlot1_FD_67491 | JGI IMG/M metagenome (GOLD analysis project Ga0066903, IMG submission 67491) | Tropical forest soil microbial communities from Panama analyzed to predict greenhouse gas emissions - Panama Soil - Plot 1 (version 2) | ecosystem: Environmental > Terrestrial > Soil >... | reverse complement strand
TGAAGGTCGTGGCGCGCTATCGGCAGCGCTTTCCCGCCGTCACGCTGTCGGTCGATTTCGCCAACTCGCAGATCCTGGCCGAGAAGCTCGTGGACTACGAGCTCGACATCGCCGTGCTCGGCCGCATCGAGCAGCAGCCCGAGTTCCACACAGTGCCGTTCCGCAACCCGCCGCTGGTCGTCATCGCGCCGCGCACCGCACCGTGGACGGCGCGGCGGTCGGTATCGGTGCGCGACCTCAAGGACGAGACCATCATCCGCCGCGAGCCCGGCTCGGCGGCCCGCATGGCGCACGACCGCCTGTTCGCCAAGGCGAGGATCGCGCCAGCCCGCATCCTGCAGTTCGGCAGTCGCGAGGGCGTGGTCAGCGCCGTCGCCGAAGGGATCGGGGTCGCCACCATCTTCGACGAAGGCATCCTACCGCAGGATCGCGTGGTGAAGCTGAAGATCGCCGGCGCGGCGATCAGCTCGCGGGTGGACGTGGTCTGCCTCGCCGGGCGCCGCACCGACCGGCTGATCGCCGGCTTCCTCGACGCCGCCGGCCAGATCGTGCGCGAGACCGCGCGTCCGGGCGGGTAGCGCTTGTTCCGCTCGTAGCGAATCGGCGATTTGTCCGCTCGTCCCCGCGAAAGCGGGACCCAGCAGAACCGTAGGGTGGGCAAAGGTGCGCTTCTTCAGCGCGCCGTGCCCACGCGTGCTGCCTCGCCGTCCGCGTGCGCGAGCCGCCTAAAGCGGCGAGGGACGGTGCATCCGAACGGCGCAAAGCGCCGGTCCGGATGCACCTTTGCCCACCCTTCAGTTTTTCGATTCAATATGACCGGATGCGCCGCTTACCCCTGCCCCTCGTGCGCCAGCACGAACCGCCGGCACGCCTCGGCCAGGGTGGATTCCGGCGATCCGCCGCGCCGGTCATCCTCCGCCACGTTCGCCTCCCACCACTGCATGATCGCGATCAGCGGGTTGGTGGCGCGGAACGCATCGTCGCGGCTCGCCGCGGCGAGATCGATCGCTCGGCTCACGACCTTCCTCTGCTCCGGCGAGAGGTCGAACTCGATCTCGCCCATGAAGTCGTCGTCCATGTCCATGGGTACTCTCCGGTGCGCCGATGCCTCAAGCGTCGATCAGGCCAAATCGGCTGTCGACGATGTCGGCGAGGGCAAGCGGCCGCTCGAGGGCACCGAGCTTCTGCTGCAGGGTGATCGCCGCCTCCAGGCCGGCGCGGTCGATCTCGCCGTCGAAGTGCAGGTCGGCGAATTCGCGCGCGATCGATCTCGCCATGGTCTCACGCGCGATGCCGAAATGGCGCGCGCCGAAATCCGCCCACTCGTCATGATGCTCGGCCGCGTAGCGGTAGCTTCGCCGGCAGGCGCGCAACATGGCGGCGACCAGCTCGGGCTCCCGCGCCAGCACGTCGTCGTTGGCGACCGCGATGGTCCACTGCATGCGCGGCACGAAGGCAAGGGCGTTGAGGCCGAGCCAGACGTCGAACAGCCCGGCCTCCTCTCCCATGGAGACGTGCGGCTCGGAGAGGATCGCGCCGTCGAGCTCGCCGTCGGCGATCAGATCGAGGACCTGCTGATAGCGAGGCCCGAGGCCGACGATGGTCACCTCGCGGTCCGGGTCGATGCCGTGGTGCACCAGCACCTCGCGCAGGTACCAGTCGCTGCACGAGCCGCGGCTCAGCGCCCCCAGGCGCAGGCCGCGCAACGCCGGCCAGCCGGCGATCCGCTTCGCGGCGACGAAATACTGCACGGCGCCGCGGCGAACGCCGCTGCCGATGATCTTGAAGCGCGCGCCGCGCGCGAGCGCGGTGAGCCCCGGCGGCGTTCCGAGCTCGCCGACGCCAAGCCGCCCGCAATCGAGCTCGGCGGCGATTTCCGGACCGCCGAGCACGACCCGCAGCGCGAAATCGATCCCCTCGTGGCGGAAGAAGCCGCGCTCGATTCCGAGCCGGAGCTGGAGACCGCAGCGGTTGGTCGGAACGCCATATTCGACGGCCATGCCCATCGCGCTCTAGTTTATCACCGCATCGCGCGGGCTCAAACGCGCCCGCGGCATCGATGCTTCCCGCCATTCGCTCCCGCTATCGTGGTTTTGCTTGCCGAATTTCCAATTCTGTGCACAACTTAAAATTTGGATCGCCTGAACCACTTGCCTGTGCCGTCCGACGCAACGTGGCGGGGCGGCGTGCAGCGCCCAAGTCCGCTTGAACTGGCGTGTGCGAGAGGGGAGCTCGGCATGCATCGCAACGTGAAGATCATCATCGGCGTCGTTGTGCTCGCGGCGGTCGCCGTCGGCGGGAAGTTCGCGTACGACAGTTTCCGCGTCTCGCTGCCCCATTATCCTGCCACCGGCAAGCACGTCTGGCTCAAGCAGAATTGGCAGCCGAAGGAGCGGGAGTGGTACCACCACGCCAATCAGGGGACGCAGACCTTCAACATCCCTTACGAGTGGCTCATCGCCCTCGAGCAGCCGACGATCTCGTTGTTTTCCAACCCCGGTCTTGTCAGTGACCCGGCCTACCTCGACCGCTACGGGTTCATCCCGTCGATCACGGAAGACGGCGAATACGACTGGAGCCAATGTCCAACCGCCACCGCGTACCAGGCGCCGCCGGACGGTGCGGACAAGAGGCGACATGCGCTGCCGGTCGGCTTCGCCTGCGGCGGCGTGATGCAAAACCCGGACGGCAGCAAGTGGAAGAGGCCGGGTACCGATCAGTTCATGACGGGCGTCGGGCTCACCTGCGCCGCGTGCCACACCGGCCGCTTCACCTACAAGGGCACGACGGTCCTGGTCGACGGCGGGCCGGCGCTCACCGACCTCGGCAAGTTCCGGACGGGGCTCGGGCTGTCGATGCTGTTCACCAAATTGGTGCCCGGCCGGTTCGACCGGTTTGCCCGACGGGTTCTGGGCGACAAGGCGAACGACCCCGCAGCAAAGGCGGAGCTGCGCAATCAGCTCAAGGTCGTGCTCGCGGTCGGCCAGAAGATCATCGGCCTCGACAAGAAGGTCAAGCCGCACACCGTGGAGGAGGGATATGGCCGGCTCGATGCCTTGAATCGCATCGGCAACCAGGTGTTCTCGCTCGATCTCAGCAGCGACGAGAACTATGCCGGCTACTCGGCCCCCGTGCACTATCCGCACATCTGGAACACCTCGTGGTACGACTGGGTCCAGTACAACGGCTCGATCGAGCAGCCGATGGTGCGCAACGCCGGCGAGGCGCTCGGCGTCTCCGCCACAATCTTCCTCAAGAATCCCGCGGCCAAGCCGGCCGACAAATCAGCGGCAAGGCAAGGCGGCGGCGGTGCCAAGCCGGCTCCCGAGCAGGTCCTGTTCGCGTCCGGGGTCAACGTCGACGTGCTGTTCGAGATGGAGCAGCAGCTCGCCGGGAAGCAGCCCGACGCCGAAAACGGGTTCAGCATGGCGCAGCCGCCGGGCAGGACACAGCGCGGTCCGAGCTTCAGCGGCTTGAAATCGCCGGCGTGGCCGGCCGACGTCCTGCCGCCGATCGACGGCGCGCTCGCCGCCAAGGGCGCGGCGCTCTATAAGCTCCACTGCCAGCAGTGCCATCTGCCCGCCGTCACGGAAGACGCGTTCTGGAAATCCAAGCGCTGGCTCGATCCGAACAAATACGGTCAGCGGTACCTGCAGGTCGAGCTGATCCACTTCGACCACATTGGCACGGATCCGGCGCAGGCCGAGGACATGTGGAAACGGCGGGTCGAGACCGAGGCCTATCTCGGCATCACGTCGGACGAATACGGTCCCGCGCTCGGCCAGCTCGTCGAAAAGGCCATAAAGGTCTGGTACGCACAGAATAACATTCCCGAGGCGCGTCAAGTCGAGATGAATGGCTATCGCAATAACGGCATCCAAGCGCCGCCGCGATACAAAGTCCGTCCGCTCAATGGCGTGTGGGCGACGCCGCCCTATCTGCACAACGGCTCGGTTCCCACCATCTATGCGCTGCTGTCGCCGGTGGCGGAACGGCCGACCAAGTTCTATCTCGGCAACCGCGAATATGATCCGGTCCGCCTCGGCTACGTTACCGACTCGCTTTCCGGAGGTTTCGAGCTCGACACGACGAAACGCGGCAACCGCAACACCGGCCACGAGTTCGACGATGCGCCGGACAGGCCCGGCGTCATCGGGCCGAAGCTCAGCCACGACGACCGGATGGCGCTGATCGAGTTCCTCAAGACGCAGTGAAACTCGATCGGTATCAGGTCGGCGCCGGCTGACCCGTTGCGACATCAGTTGCATCGCGGCCGCGCTCCGGTGACGCGCGAAGCTCTGGTCTCCGCGCCGCGCTCCGGACGACAGCCTTTGCGATCAATTGGCCGCCGGTTCTGCGAAGGAGCGCAATGCGGCGACACCTGGCAGAAAGAAGTACTCCCCACCGCGGGTGCTCACGAAAGCCGGCAGCCCGGCCAGTCGACGCCGAGGCGCCCCGGCACGCGGTATCGTGAAGCTTCCGCTACCGTCGTTGCTGCCGATAATCGGATCCTTCTCATTCCCCAGTCCGGTGAAGTCGCCATCATTGACCCAGACTTTCTGAACGAACTCGAATTGCCGCGCGATGTCGGCGTTCACCAGCAGCATGACGGCGCCGCGCTCGGAACCGTCATCGGCATTCGCGTTCGCAGGCAGGCGAGACCCATAGGGCAGACCCTGGCGCAGCAGTCGATGCCGATGCACCGACGCGGCATTCGGGCCGGTCAGCCCGGAACGAGGATTGAGGCGCCGCACATGTGCCCCGAACGGGCAGCTCATTCCTCGCAGGTCGTTGGCATAGGTGAAGTCATTATTACGCATCGGATCCCGAGCAAGCACCGGATCATCCCGTTCCGCGACCAGAGCAAGCGGCGCACCACTTGGCCAGCGTCCCATCAGTTTCGCCGCAAGCAGCGCGGCGTCAGCCTCATTCGTAGCGGAGCGCCGCAGAAATTCCCGGAAAGCCCAGACATGCTGGTGCAGCTTGCGCAAAACCACGAAACTGCCATTCCTGCTCAAGCTCGCTGGAGCGGGAAAGTCAGCGACTGCCCCCGTCTCATCGGGCTGACCCAGCACGAACTCCCCGGCCTTCAAGGGTCGCCAACCACCTGCGTCCGGAACCCCTGCGCCAGGCAAGACTGGCTCGCCACTGCCTTCAATGGCAGGCTGGGTGATTCCGTCCCTGTAGCCGAAGTGCTCGACCGGAACAGGCGTGCCATCTTGTCCTGGCAATAATGCTGCATCGATGGCGCCAACTGCCGTCAGGCCGCTGTCACGCAAGCCGGACAGCAATGCCGTCGAAGCCGCGTCACGCTCAGCCAGCGTCGTCGCACTGAGCAAAACAAGCACGTGCACATTTCCGGTGAACGGTGGGGCCCACCGCGCCGGCGCGTTGTTGCCAACATCGCCGATCCGATCAGCCCGCGCAGCCATTCCTTGCTGGAATTCCTGCGGAAAGCTCGACAAGCTGGATGCTGGCAGACCTATCGCCGAGAGAGCTTGCCACGAGAGGGCGATATTGAAAGCCAGTGAGGGCATCGTATCCAGATTTGCCACTGTGGTGCACTGGCCGGCAACACCACCGAGCCATCGGCGAGCCTGCGCCGCGTCGCTCACGTTCAGCAAATGGTAGTGCGCAAACGGGAAACGATACGGCCGCATCGCCATCCCCTGGATATCGTCACGATCCAGGTCGCGGCCAGCAACCGATTGTGTGGCCATTCCTGTCAGCTGATCTGATCAAGGAATGCGTCGAACTTGGTCTTCCAGTCTAGCGCCTTGTTTATGTCCGCCACGGTCGAGTTGGGATAAGCGCAATAATAACCCGTCGTCTCGATGGCACTGCCGAGAATGTAATCGCGCAGCTTTGGATAATCGCGCGCTCCCGGATATCCCTCGCAATGACCCCAGATCGCATCGATTCCATCCGGTGCCCGCTCGGCAAAATCACGCATATAGTCTTCGACGTCACCATCAAAATTCGTGGCAAAGAGCAAGCGCGTGTCATTATCGAAAATGACCCAACGCACAATGTGAATCGTGCCAAGCGACGATATTTTTCCGCCGCTTGCGGCGGTCAGCCCCTGAAGCGCTTTGCGCAAGGCCGGGGCGTGACCAGGAAGTATCTTGGTGATGGCGGTCAGAGCACTGATTTTACCAATAGTCGTTAGAACTGACATGACACGCTTTCTCCTGCTCGCCGGAGCCAAATTCCACAAGCGATCTACTGGCGGGGAACTCAATTTCTAATTTTATCTGTTCCGAGTTGCTTGTCAAGCCGGATGGCTTGTTCTCGCCTGAGCCGCGTCGACTTTACTCCAGGATGTCGTCGGAATCGTCGCCGTCGGTTCGGTCAAATTGGCGCATGACGTTGGCTGTCAGTCGTCGACCTGGAGTCGCGCGGTTCCAAATGATGGTCAGGGGACCAGCTCGGCTTCCGACAAGGCATCGTCGGCCAGGAATAGCGGCAGCACCAGATGCACCTCGCGTTCGCTATTCTCGTGGACCTTGACGGCAACTCCGTCGGGCACCGCCACGCCGGCCTCCTTCAGGGTTGCGGCCGGATCGGCCAGAAGCCGGGCCTTGAACTTCCGATCCTTCAATGTTCGCGAGATCACCCGCGACCAAGGCGTTCTCGTCTCCGTCATCGCTCCCCTCCGCGTTCGTCTTTGCGGTTCCTGCAATCCGGCCTGACGGCCGGCGTAGTCCCGGTAAGCACGTCACCGGCAGCATCGCTATTGGCGCAGGCTATCGTGCTTCCTCGCGAGTCCCCGGATGGAACGGCGCTCGCGTGGTGTCGTCGAGGCGAGCCGTGCGGTTCAAGGTTGCGGAGACGTTTTCCTTCCAGTCGGTGCTTGGCCTGCGCGACAAGTTGCGTACCATGCCGGCGGATCGCGAAAAACGAGATGGCACTCCGTTGGTCTCTGGGCTTTCTGTGATCCGCTGCACACCGCGCCCCCGGCAAAAGGTGGAAAATACGAGCCGGATCAACCGGGAGGGATGCAGGGGCGAAGCCGGATTCGGTTGACCGGGATCGGAGCTTCGGACGATGATGCACCCGATCCATCGCCCGCAAACCGCACGCAGTCCGGACGATGCGCAGATGAGAGACGACCAGCAGAAGACGTTTCGCGCGGTGGCGCTGGAGCGAGCCGCATCGCCGGAGCAGCTGGATTTTCTCGTCGGCATCACCCGCCCGCTCGACTGGCTGTTCGCCGGCGTGCTGCTCCTGGGTCTCACCACCGTCATCGTCTGGGGCATCGTCGGACGGATTCCCACGCGCCTGCCGGCGGAGGGAATTCTCACCATCGGCGGCGGCCGCGTCGTCGATGCCGTCTCGGCCGCGGCCGGCCGGCTCGACTCCGTCGATGTTGCGGTCGGCGATCACGTCTCGCAGGGCCAGCCGATCGCCCGCCTGGTGCAGACCGACATCGAGCAGCGCTATCGCAACGCCGAGGAGGTCCACCGCGAGCGCGAGCGCGACAACGCCGACCTCAAGCAGAAAGTCGAGAGCGAGCTTGCCGCCAAGTCGAAGAACTTCGCGAAGCTCGAAGCGGCCCTCGACCAGATCATTCGGGCGACCGACCAGCGGCTCGAATACCTCACCGCGGAGGTCAAGAACACCGAAGGGCTCCTGAGCAAGGGATACACGACCCGCCGCACGCTCGAGGACCGGCGGCGCGAGCTTGCCGACGCGCAGCAGCGCAAAGCGGATACGCAGAACGAGATCCTCAAGCTCCGGGCGCAGAAGACCGACCTCGAGACGCAGCGCGAGCGGGAGCTGCAGGATTCAGAGTTCCGGCTCAACGACGCGCGGCGGCAGATGGAGCAACTGGCCGGCGATCTTGCGCGCAACAGCCAAGTGGTGAGCCCGATCGAGGGGCGCGTGATCGAGATCAAGGTGTCGCCGGGCTCGGTCCTTTCGGTCGGCATGTCGGTGATCGGCATCGAGACCGAAGGGGCGACGCTCGACGCCCTGCTCTACATTCCGGCCGAGCGCGGCAAGAGCGTCAAGCCGGGAATGGAGGTTCGCATCGCGCCCACCACGGTCAAGCGCGAAGAATACGGGACGCTGGTCGGGACGGTCGTCACGGTCTCCGAGTTCCCGATCACGCCGCAGGGAATGCTGGCGGTGCTGCACAACGACAGCCTCGTCACGCGGTTCTCGCGCCAAGGCGCTCCCTATGCGGCGCTGGTGCGCCTGCAACCGGACCCGGCGAGCTTCAGCGGCTATCACTGGGCGGTGGGGACGGGACCGCCGATCCGGCTCACCAGCGGAACGTTGACGCAGGCGGAGATCACCACGCGCCAGCAGCGTCCGCTCGACCTCGTGGTGCCGCTCATGAGGCGCCTGACCGGTCTAACCGGATAAGAGTCCTCCGGGGGGCGTCCCGCGAGCATGACCGAACTCTCGCCGAAAACCCCCCTCGGGCGCCTCGGCGGCGCCGTTTCCGCCCTGATGGCGGGCGCGGCGGCTGCCGTGCGCCGCCGCCGCAACGTGCGGCGCACGCCCACGGTCCTTCAGATCGAGGCGGTGGAGTGCGGCGCCGCCTCCTTGGGGATCATCCTCGCCTATTACGGCGCGTGGATTCCGCTGGAGCAGCTGCGGGTCGCCTGCGGCGTGTCCCGGGACGGGGCCAACGCGCTCAACATCCTGAAGGCCGCGCGCCGGTTCGGGCTCGCCGCCAAAGGCTATCGAGCCGAGCTCTCCACCCTCGGCGCGTTGCCGATGCCCTGCATCATCCATTGGAACTTCAACCATTTCCTGGTGCTCGAGGGGATCGACGGCGACCGCGTGTTGCTCAACGATCCGGCGACCGGTCCACGCAAGTGCGACCTCACCGAGCTGGATCAGGCGTTCACCGGCGTCGTGCTGGCAATGGAGCCGGGCCCGGCATTCCAGAAGGTGGGCAACAAGCCGCGGGCGCTGCCGATCCTGCTGCGCGAGCTGCGCGGCTCACGGGCGGCGGTTGCCCTGCTGGTGGCGGTGAGCCTGTCGCTGGTGGTTCCCGGCATCGTGATTCCGTCGTTCTCCAAGATCTTCGTCGACGAGATACTCATTCAGAACGCCAGTGGATGGGTCATCCCGATGCTGATCGGGATGGGAGTGGCGGCGCTCGGCCGCGGCCTGATCACGGCGCTGCAGCAATCGCTGCTGCTGCGCCTGCAGACGAAGCTCGCGGTGGTGATGATCAGCCGCTTCCTGTGGCACATCCTGGCGCTGCCCATGGAGTTCTTCAGCCAGCGTCACGTCGGCGACATCGCCAACCGGGTCGCGGTCAACGAGCAGGTGGCGCGGCTTCTGTCGAACGGTCTTGCGATCAATTCCCTCAATCTCACGTCACTGGCATTCTTTGCCGCCGCCATGGCGCTTTACGACCTGCCGCTCGCCGCCATCGGCATCGGATTGTCGCTCGCCAACGTGGTGGCGCTGAGGGTCATCGCACGGCGCCGGGAGGACCTCGGCCGCAAGCTGATGATCGAGCAGGGCAAGCTCGGCAGCAGCACCATCGGCGCGATCCGCACCATCGAGACCCTGAAGGCGAGCGGTCTCGAGGACGACGCGTTCGCGCACTGGGCCGGGATCCAGGCCAAGGCGCTCAATGCCGAGCAGGAGCTCGGCTTCTCCTCGACGCTCCTCGACATGTTCCCCACCCTGTTCTCGGGGCTGACGACCGCCGCCATCCTGGGCGTCGGCGGCTATCGGGTCATCGACGGCGCTCTTTCGCTCGGGAGCCTGGTCGCGTTCCAGTCGTTGATGGCGAGCTTCTCCGGCCCGATCACCGCGCTGGTGAACCAGGTCGGCAACTTCCAGGCGCTCAAAGGGGGCCTCGAGCATCTCGAGGATGCCTACAACTACCCGATCGACGTTGCGCGGCAGGCTGCGACCGGCTCGGAATCCTCGCCCGCGAAGCTCGCCGGCCGGGTCGAGCTGGACGACGTGCAGTTCGGCTATTCGATCCTGGAGGAGCCGCTGATCAGCGGCATTTCCATCTCGATCGAGCCGGGCATGCGGGTCGCCCTGGTGGGGCCGTCGGGCAGCGGCAAGTCGACCCTCGGCCGGCTGATCTGCGGCCTCTACAAGCCGTGGGCCGGCCAAATCCGCCTTGACGGGCGGCCGCTGCCGGAAATCCCGCCGCAGGTCTTCGCCGGCTCGATGGCCTACGTCGACCAGGACATTTTCCTGTTCGAAGGGACGGTCCGCGACAATCTCACCCTGTGGGATTCGACCGTGACCGACACGGAGATATCGCGGGCGCTGAAGGATTCCGCCATCCACGAGGACATCGCGACGCGGGCCGGGAACTACGATTGCCACATCGGCGAGGGCGGCACCAACTTCAGCGGCGGGCAGCGCCAGCGGATCGAGATCGCGCGCGCGCTGGTGTCGAACCCGTCGGTGCTGGTGCTCGACGAAGCGACCGCCGCCCTCGATCCGATCACCGAAAAAGCCATCGACGACGACCTGCGGCGGCGCGGCTGCACGTGCATCGTCATCGCGCACCGGCTGAGCACGATCCGGGACAGCGACGAGATCATCGTGCTGGAGAAGGGAAAGATCGTCGAACGGGGCACCCACGAGGAGCTGATGGCGACGCGGGGCGCCTACGCCCGGCTGGTGGCGCAGGAATGAGCGAGACGTCGACCAGCTGGGCGCAAACCCATGGCGCCGCGGCCGGGGAGGATCCGGCCGTTCGGCCGCTGCAGCGCATCGTGCTCGACAGCCGGCATCCGAAGCTGCTCGACCATCGCGGCCTCGTGCTGCAGGTCGTCTCCGGTCACGTCGACCTGTTCGCCGTTGGTCTCGAAGGCGCGCGACGGCATCTCTTCCGCGTCGAAACTGGCGGCATCGTCCTAAACCTGCCTGGGACTGACCGCGTCCAGGTCATTGCCGTCGGCGGTCCGGGCGCCGAAGCGCTGCCACTGCCGCGGCAGCGTCTCACCAGCTTCGACCCGGTCGCGGCGTGGATCAGCCGGATTGCGGAGACGATTGCCGGGCCGCGCGCCGACTGGAGCATCCGCGAGACGGAAGACGATGCCGTCTCCGCCATCGCGCCGGCCGAGCGCCGGCGCGGCGCCGCGCGCGGCATCGCCTGGATTTCGGTCAATGCCGGGCTCATCCGGCTGATGGGGGCGGTCCCGCCCTATCGGCCGGGCGATCCGCCGGTGCCGCTCACGGCCGGGATGTGGATCGAGGCGGGCGAGACGGGATCGACCGTCGCCGGCGGCAACCGCGTCCCGGACGGCGAAGCCCTGTGGCGCGCGCTCGATGAGTTTCACCTGCGCGCGATGGCGTGCCTGCAGAGCCGCCTCCTGGCCGAGGCGGAGGCGGAGGCCGAGCGCCTCGGTCGCCGCACGCAGCTGGTCTCGGCGCAAGCTCACGCGTTGTTCGAATCCCTCGCCGCTGTGATCGTCAGACAGCGCGATCACGGCCCGCCGCCGCAAGCCGCCGATCCGCTGCTCGCCGCATGCCAGGCGGTGGCCGACGCGATCCACGCGCCGATCGTTGCGCCTTCGGGCACGATACCCGCCCGGCATGCGTTCGAGGACGTGGTCGAGATCGCGCGCGCTTCGCGGCTTCGCGTTCGACGGGTCTTGCTGCGGGGCGAGTGGTGGCGCCGTGACGTCGGTGCGCTGCTGGCCTGGCATGGCGCGGAGCGTGATCCGGTGGCGCTGGTCCCGACCAGCCGGCACCGCTACGTGATGATCGAACCGCGGTCGGGCACCCGGCGCGTGGTCGATGCCGCGGCCGCGGCGGAGCTCGCCCCGGACGCGGCGACGTTCTATCCGACCTTGCCGGCGCGCCCGCTGGCGTACCGCGATCTGCTCACCCTGTGCATGCGCCAGAGCCGGGGCAATGGGCTCCGCATTATCGTGGGCGCCCTTGCCATGGGCCTGCTGTCGTGGGTGCCTCCGCTCGTCACCCATGCGCTGGTCGATTCCGTCATCCCCCGCACGGAATTCGATCAGCTGGCGTACTGCGCGGCCGCGTTGGCGGTGACGGCGATTGCCATGGCGGCGTTGCAGACGATGCAGGGCGTCGCCGTGCTCCGCCTCGAAGGCGTGCTGGACTGGAAGGTCCAGGCTGCCATGCTCGACCGCCTGCTGCGGCTGCCGGCGTCCCTGTTCCGCCAATACACGGTCGGCGACCTCGCCGACCGCACCATGGGGATCGATGCCGTCCGCCGGATCGTGACCGGGCGGGCGATCCGCGGCTTGCTTGCCGGCTTCTTCTGCTGGTTCAGCTTCATTCTGATGTTCTATTACGACTTCCGGCTCGCCCTGATCGCGGTCGTGCTCACGGCGGTGCGCGCCATCGCCATCGCCGTCGCGAGCGCGACGCGCCTTCGCCACGAGACGCGGCACTTCAACCTGCAGGGCAAGGTGCAAGGGCTGGTGCTTCAGCTGCTCGCCGGCATCGGCAAGCTGAAGGTTGCGGCCGCCAACGTCCGGGCGCTGGCCGTGTGGGCGAAGCAGTTCGCCGAGCAGAAGCGCTACTTCATCGCCTCGCAACGCGCCGCGAACGCGCTCGGCGTGTTCGAGGCGTCCTATCCGACCCTCGCAACCCTCGTCATCTTCGCTGCCGCGTATGGTTTCGCCAGCGAGCTCCTGCTCGACCTCGGCGCCTTCCTGGCTTTCTTCGCCGCCTTCGGCCAGTCCATGACGTCGGTCGGGGAGCTGACGCTGGCGGTCAGCGAGCTGCTGATCGCGATCCCGCCGCTTTCCCGCACCCGGCCGCTGATCGCGAGCGATGTCGAGGTTTCCGAGGAGCGAAGGTCCGCCGGTGAGCTTTCCGGAGCGATCGAGCTCTCGCGCGTAACCTTTCGCTACCTTCCGGGCGGCCCGCCTGTTCTCGACAACGTCACCTTGCGGATCGCGCCGGGAGAATACCTCGCAGTGGTCGGGCCGTCCGGCAGCGGCAAGTCGACCATCTTCCGGCTGCTGCTGGGCTTCGAAAAACCAGAATCGGGCGTCGTCTTCTTCGACGGCAAGGGAATCGAGACGCTCGACGTCGGCACCGTGCGCCGACAGATGGGGGTTGTCCTGCAGAACGGCAGGCTTCGCTGGGGCACGATCTACGATAACATCTGCGGCGGCATCCAGCTTCCGCTGGAGCAGGCCTGGGAGGCGGCGCGCATGGCGGGCCTCGCGGCCGACATCGAGGCGATGCCGATGGGAATGCACACGATCGTCGCCGAAGGCGTGAGCACGCTTTCCGGCGGCCAGCGGCAACGACTGATGATCGCCCGCGCGGTGGCGCGGCGCCCACGCATTCTCCTGCTCGACGAGGCGACGAGCTCGCTCGACAACCAGGCGCAGGCGACCGTGAGCGCGGCGCTGGGCCGGCTCAACGTCACCCGCATCGTGATCGCGCATCGGCTGAGCACGGTGCGCGAGGCCGACCGCATCGTCGTGCTGGTCGACGGCAAGATCGTGCAGAGCGGCAATTTCGCCGAGCTCAGCAGCGCTCCCGGAATGTTCGCCGAGTTCGCGCGCCGCCAGCTGCTGTAGGGCGCATCACGCGCGGGTCGGAAGATGCGAAAGGTGCTCTACATTTTCGGGCTGCTGACCGACGCCGATGCCGAATGGCTGGCGCGGACGGGAGAGAAGCGGCGCCTCGAGGCGGGAGACCTCGTGATCGCCGAAGGCGTGCCGACCGATTCCGTCGTCCTCGTGCTGGAAGG
>Ga0066903_100002915_pt1 | contig 13689 bp, 19 predicted proteins | sample PanSoiMetaGPlot1_FD_67491 | JGI IMG/M metagenome (GOLD analysis project Ga0066903, IMG submission 67491) | Tropical forest soil microbial communities from Panama analyzed to predict greenhouse gas emissions - Panama Soil - Plot 1 (version 2) | ecosystem: Environmental > Terrestrial > Soil >... | reverse complement strand
TATTTGCCGCCCTTCATGAGCATGAACTCAGGGTCGCTGCCAAAAGAGAACTCCATAAAACCACTCCTTAGTAACGGTGCCAGTAGGGTACATAGAGTCTCGTCGTCTCGTTGGAAAAGGAAACAATGCCCATCTCGTTGTGCATCGTGTCCAGGTCCATGTCCTCCGGGTAATTCTCGCGGATGTTGCGGTGGAAGATGCGACGAGGCCCAAACCGCATGATCTTGCGGATGCCTTCACGGGCCTCCACAAGTTGGGTTTTATCGGACGTATAACGCCCCGACTGGTACGGGGTCGCGGCCCCGGACTCCACCTTCTTCATGGTGAAGTTCCAGGGAGTACCCGCGTCGTGGACGAAGCCCACCCGGATGAACAAGGTGTACATCGACAACATGGGTGGGGCGACTTGCCAGAGGCGGCTGCCCTCGAACAGCCAGACCCCGCACTTCTGATATTTTCTTGGGGTCGGTAGGCAACGGGCACAGGTGGTCTTACGAAGTTTGAGTCGCGCCTCGATCTGGTTCAAAAAGTCGAGGCAGCGTGGTATTTTATTGCCGAAGTCGCTGTCGCGCGAGTTCGTCAGGAGTATGCGCGCCCGGCCCAGGTCCAGCGGCGGCTGCTGCGACGGGTCGTACTCGAAACCGTATTTTTCCTTGGCCTCTTGGTATAAATGGCCCTGAATGGCGTCTTGCAGGAAGTCCTTGCACCAGACGAAGTGGCAGCACTGGCGGTTGTCGGGAGACAGCAGTGCGTATTCCAAACCCTGCCGATATACCTGCAATATGCGGGGCTTCTCGGCTTCCCTGGAAATAAGCCACTGGACCTCGATGGTGCGCATGTAGTTGAGCCTAGCAGTAAAATAAAGTCGGGTCAACCCTAAATATTGTAGCCATGAATACCTTCAAGGAGTTTTTCTGGGACGGCGAAGTGATCGGGCTTTATCTGAACAGGCCCGACCTGAGAATCGCTGAAATTGCCCAGCAGTGCGGAAAGTCCCAGGCCGAAATATACCGGGTGCTGCACCACAACGGCATCCGACCCAACCGCCTGAAAAATGGCCACGACGCCGTGCGGCAGCTTGCCGACCGGGGCTGGGCCGCGAGCCAGATCGCCAGCATGACGGGGTACACCGAGCGAAACGTTCGTTATATATTGACCAAAATGAGGTTGTCCGAATGATCCAGACGACTGATATTATTTTCGTGCTGTCCGGTGGCAGCGGCAACACCGACCCGAACAAGGCGTTGGGCGGCGACCCTTCCTCACACCAGATAACTCCTGGTCTGAACAACCTGTTCAACGACCTCACCGACACCCAGACCCAGCAGGGTTATACCGACTACCGCTGTTTTTACATTTTCAACAATAGCGCGACCGACAATTTCTTCAACACGGCCATCTGGATCGAGTCCGTGACCGAGGGCAGCGGCTCCATTTTCCTCGGCATCAACACCCAAAACGATGTCCAGCAAATAGTGGTCACCGGCACCATCACCGGCGGTTATCTGAACATCATCTACGAGGGCAATACGGTGCGGTGGGACTGGAGCGCGGACCTGGCGATGTGGGGTTTCAACCTGCAAGTGTCTCTTAACAGCCTCCCCATCCTTAGCGGAGTCAGCGTGGCTGCCAGCCAGCTTGGACAAACCGCGACCTTTCAGGTTGCCTTCCAGGGAGAGGACGGCAGCCGTTTCCAGCCGGTCCTCGCCCATTCCGACATCAGCACCCTTTCGGGTTGCACCGGCGTCACCGTGGGCAAGATCATCAGCGGCAGCCCCATAAACGTTATTGCCGACACCATTGACGTGCCCACCACGCCGCCGACCGGCATCAATTTCACCCAACCATCCTATCCCTCCCCCATCGTGTTGGGCACCTTGCGCAACACGGAAGGTTTCCCGGTATGGGTCCAGCGCGTGATCGAAGCCGGGGCCGGGGCGGTTCCCAACGCCGGCTTTGTCGTTCGTTATAAGGGAACTCCACTTTCTTGACGCCGGGCGTCCAGTTATAATACCACTGTCTCTAATCCGAAAGGAACTATCATGAAGATGCTACTTGCCTTTTTCGTCTGCCTGCTGGCCCTGGCTCCTGCTGCCGGCGACGAGTCAGAGAAGCCCAAGGCCAAGGTGCCAACCCCTGCCGATTATGAGAAGGTGCTGAAATATTTCAGTGAGTGGAGTGACAACCTCACGAACCCCGACCACTGGAAGGACGTGACGTTCACCAATAAGAAGACCAAGAAGCTCAGGAAGTTCAGCGACCTGTCGGAGTATGAAAAACAAATCTACTATTTCATGTCCGCCGAAAAACTGAGCAATGAACTGAAGCGCATGGACGGTTACTGGCAGGCGGAACTCAAGAAGTTCGAGGAAAAGGACGAGAAGGAGGCCAAGCCCGATAAGGAGGAGAAGAAGGAAGAGGCCAAGCCCGACAAGGAGGAGAAGAAGGAGGCCGATCCGAAGAAACTGCCGGCGACCAAGGCCCAGGTTGAACAGTATTACAAGGATTTGGGGATCATCCGCAAGAAGACCGCCGTGAAGTTCGAGGCCCTTGCCGAGAAATTGTTCAAGGACTACAAGGAGAAATTCACCGAGGAGGAGCGGGACCAGATCATGCGGCAGATACGCGAGTTCCACGATAAGGATAAACTCATCGAACGGGCCAAAAAATAATGGAGAAGTGTCCGCTAACCGGGCAACCCTGTCCACATCACAAGCACATTCACGTCACTGATGTCACCAGAGATGGTGCCACGTCGATCAGTCTGTGTGACCTGTGCGCACCCGCCTATCTGGGAAATATGGAGCCGAAACAGCCCGACGATCTGTTGCAGAAGCATGGGGAAAAGCTGCTTGAATTACTCAAGCAGCTTTTCCTCGCCCCGTTGAAGAAGGCAGCCCTCAACCCGCCCGTCCAGCCCGAACCATTGGCGCAGCCAGGCTGCCCGCACTGCGGTATGACCATCCCGGAGATCGCCAAGCTGGGCCGGCTGGGTTGTCCCCACTGTTATGAGTTTTTCAGGCAGGAACTCGACGCGGTATTGCGGCACGCCCACCTGGGCCGGACGCGGCATGTCGGCAAGGTGCCCAAGCACTGGAAAGACCAAAAGGAAGCCCGCGAGGCCCAGGCCCAAGAGGAGGCCATCCAGAAGCAGTTGCACGTTGACCCCCGCCCACTCATAGAGGAGCAAATCCGCCGGCTCGGAGAGAAGATGGAGGAGTGCATCAAGCGGGAACAGTACGAAATCGCCGGCCAGTTGCGGGACGCGATCAAATCGCTGCGAGCGCAACTGGAACAACCGCCGGAGCCTGGTCCACCCCCCGCATAATACCTCGCCGCTCCCATATATAACTCGATGAACTCTAATGCCGTCTTGGGGTCGATGCGTTATGGACAGGCCGTCCTCGGTTCGCCCCTGAATGTTTCAGTTCTTGCCGCCATCAACGCCACCAGCGATCTTGGCTCGGTTTGCAGTGTCCGTGCCGCCGGCAAGCTTGCGTCCGAGGTCGCGTGGAACATCGGCTCGGTTGTGAGTGTCGTTGCTCAAGGTAGCACCACCCATAATGCGGTCTGGGGTGTCGGCGCGGTGACTGCGACCTTTATCGCCGGCACGGTCAAATCAGGGAGGATAGCGTCCACCGGCTCGGCAGTTGGCGACTCCAGGGCGCGGGCCATTTCCACGCCCGTGCAGTGGTGTCGGTTCCGCTACTACCTTGGGGACTCAGTTTTGGTGAACGGTCAGACAGAAAAGCAGCCCTGGGTGGTGGTTAACTTCTATCACGTCCGCACCAACCGCTATGTCGTTACCAAGAATGGCTGGTTCTGCGATTACGCGGAGAGTGAACTTTGTACCAAGCCGGATTACTTCAGCCACCTGGAGGCGGTGACAGACAAGCTGGGCCGGCTGCCTCCGCGCCCGCCACCCGATTATTGCCCGGCAGGAGGATAAATGCAAACCTACATCGGCGGTGGCACGCTCGGCGTCGGCGGCTGCGGGGCCATAACTCGTTTTGTGTATATTTCCTATCGCTACCCGGAGGGGTCCACGCTCTATGCCGTTCCCAAGGCTCTGAAGGGCGTTCTGGAGAAGGTGGTTATCAAGCGCGTCAATATAATTCAGATGGTGCCTCTTTATGTGGACACCTTGAACGCCTTTTGGAACGAAGATGAGCTTACGGATGAAGCAACGGCGGTGGCGATGGCGACGGATTACCTCCAGTGTCGCCAGAACGCACTGCTGGCGGCGATTTGCTCCCCAAAGAGGTCATGAGGTCTTCAAGCCGGTATAACTCCACGTTGGGCCAGATGTCTTTGTTGAGAAATATGGCGTCCGTCGAGTCGCTGCCGATCATACGGTAGGCACCGTTCCACCGGGTCAGGATTACTTTGCTGACCTTGCCGCAAAGCAGAGTGTAGGTTTTGAGCCAAGTATCCACCGACACGACCTCATCCGCCCCGTTGACGAGCCGGAGCATGTCCGGCAGGGTGTGGCTGGTCTTTTTCCCCTGGTGGTCCAGCACTCCATCGGCCATTAGCCAACGGCACCTGGGGTCGTTGGGCAGGTGGTAGGTGTTGTAATCGGCCAATGAGCCGACAACCAGCACCAAGTAATCCTTCTCCAAGTAGACCCGCAGCAGGTCAAGGTACTCCTGGTTGGTAAGGTAACGTTGACGGCCTATTTCCCTGCTGGACCCGGACGGGCCGATGGCCACGGTGGGTCTGCCGAAGTCCGCCCTGCCGAAATAATCAATCCAGGGCACATTGGTGATGAGGCGTTTCTTGTACTTGTATGGGTCCGCGAGCCAGTCGCCGTAGTCGAGGCCGTCCGCTAAATGTGCTGAGGTCTTGAATCGCGGGTGGGTCCGCATCATGTCGAAGACGTAATTGGCCGTCCTCTGTCCCATTATATTGGTGTGAAGGAAGGTCTTGATGTTGAAAAGGTTAAACCACTGCCGTGGGAAGAAGGGGTCGTTGTGGAAGAACACCACCTTGGCATCGGGATTGTCATAGCAGGCGGCGATCAACAGAAGGGCATCCCCGGTGCCCCCGAAGCCGAGATACCAGTCACCATCGTTGCCCAGCCAGTCGCGGACCATAGCCTGAATGCTGTTTGCGGCCATCTGTTCTAATCGCTGGACGGCTGCGAAAGGGCTGTTGGCCAGCGGCGCATTGCTGAACCGCTTGCGAGGCGCGTTGCGAATCTCGAACGTTGGCTTTCCAACCGGGTTCGCGGGGGTAATGATCTTGTTTAATTCAAAGACGGGCACGCCGTTGCGGGAGGGCTTGCTCGCCAGGGCTGCCTGCAACCTTTGCTGGACCTCATGCCGGGTAGTCCGGCTGGTGATGGATCGTTTTGAGTCCATTTACCTCGCCCTGCCAGTAGCGCCTGGGTCGGCGGGCGGGGTGCCTGGGTGGATGCCGGCGGGCGGCATCCCGCCTGCCTCCTCTGGTCCCTCGTCGGCTGCGGCTTCCTGCGCGGCTTGCTTGTCACGGTCCCTGAACGCCAAGGCCAACAACTTTTTGGCCATCTTATAATCCGTCAATCCCATGACGCCCAGATAGCTGTTTAATTCATTTGCCTTCTGGTGCAGGGTGGCGTGGCTTGACGCTTTTTCGGCCCTGGCCTGGTATTGGTGCAAAGGCGCTGCCAGCCCAGCACGCATCGAGCCAACGCTCGCCGGCCCCGGCGCAGCTACCTCTGCCTCGGTCAATTTGGTGTTCTTGAGCCATTCATAAAACTTACCCATTATACCTCCATCCTGCTTGGCGGTTCCATTGTTTGTTCGGGTTCCGGCGGCTGGGAAATCTTGTCCTGGTAACGACTCAGGGCGGCGGTGCTGACGCCCCTGCCCCCGCCACTCGCTTCGGACGACGGGAAGACCGACTTGAGAACCGCCGCGAGCATGTCGAGGGTGAATTCCTTAACTTCGGGAACGTCCTCCGTCCAATTCTCAATGTGGTATTGGTCCGCATATTTACGCATCAAACCTTTGACCACTCCCCGCAGGTTGCTGAGCATGTGAAAAGGTATCGGAATGCGCCGCTTGCCGACAACCCGCTTCAGCGTACTCCAATCCCCTTCCCCTTCATCGCCCGCGAATTGCGCGACAGCGCCCGTATCCAACGTCCGGCCCGCACCGGACGAGCCGGGGAGGATCAACTTTAGCACCGCGCCCATGACCTGCATGGCAAATTTCATGGCCACCGTCGCCGGTACGTCGGACTTGAAATTGCCCCCGGATTTATCCGGTTTGAATAGGGTGGCATATTGATCTTTGAGGTTTTCGACCTCATTGCCGATCCCTTGCTCATGTTCACCTGATATTTCGTCGCGGAGGCGGTCGATACGCCGGTGGAGGCCCGATGTCATGCCACTTTTGGGGGTCTGGCGCACGCTGCCAAAGAACCACTTGAGCCACGAGAAGTCCGCCTTGGTTTGGCCATCGTCCGGGTCGCCAGGGTGCGGGGCCTTGGGCCGGGGCGATGGTGGCCGTGGGAGAGGAGGAGTAGCCGGCATGGCCTTGGGGGCGTCCATCGGGTCGCCGGGCGGCTTCATCGGGCTGGGGGCTTCCTGCTCCCGGAGTTTCATTCGCCATTGGTATAGGGTATTCATAGTTCGTCCCCATCCTCCGGTGGCTCCGGGGTGGCACCGCCCCCAAAGGGGTCTTTTTCCGACGTGTGAACCATCTTGCCGCGTTTCTTAGGGTCAGGCACGGCATCGGCCTGCTTGACTTTTTCGTAAGCCTCACGCACCTTGCTGTGCCAACTCGATACAACCGTCAGCGGCACGTTTAAGAGCGCCGCCATACCGGAGCCGTTATTGATGACCAGCAGGAAATCGTCCCAGAAGTCCTCCCGCACGTTGATGCCGGTACGGATCGCGTCCATCGCCTTCGATTCGGAGGCTTTTTCCTCGTTTTCGCGGATGGTCCGCATGTTCTCGTAAAGCCTCTGGAACGAAGTCATGACCCCCTTCCTTACTGAACGGACACGAGAATCAACACGTCACTCAGTTTGGGCGGGCTGGAGACATAGAGGTTCTTCAAATAAGTCCCCTGCTTCCCGTAAGCCACCACGGTGTCGCCGTGTCGGTAGTAACCGTCACCCCCGCTCGGCGGCGGCACGTTGACGGCTGTGCCATTCACGTTGGTGGCGCTATAACCGTCTGGGTTGGTCTGCTGCTCAAGGCTCGTGCCCGGCATCGCCCCCGGCAGCCAGATGGTCCGGTGGAACTTCTGATCGTCCACTTCGACGTATACGTTCCCCGAATTGCCAACCGGCGTCTGCAACCTGTTGTTCGGCTGCAACCACGAGTAATACTGGTGGGTTTGCAGATTCACGGTGAAGGTGTAGACGGGACCAGGCTGGCTGTTGTTTACTTGTGCCATAAAATCCTCCTCATAACACGGTATTTAGGGTACAATGGTTCTTTTCTTCTCGGCACGGAAAGGTATTTCTTCTTCCTCTTCTTCGCCTTCATCATTCTCTTCGTCCTCGTCACCGAGGAACAACCTGTCAGGGTCGAAGGAGCTAGGGCCGTTGGGGGCCTCGCGGGCACGATACTTACTGTCTACGCCCTTGACGCCGAAAGCACCATTGGCATTGGTGGGGTCGTCCGCGACCGGGCCGACCATTTCCTGCAACCACTGGCGGAAAGTTTTCATGTCCTATATAAGCACGATGAAAGTGAATATATAATGGCATGTTCCCCATGAACTTCAGGGACTTCCTGAGTGAAGCCGAGATTGTCGGAGGACAACTGATGGGTAGTGAGCAGGCGGCGTTGCGCATCCTGACGCCATTCAGGAATAGTAACTGGCACTTTCTCACCCTGCTGGATGGCCCGGACCACCCCATCCACAGCCCCCAAACAGGTTCCATCATCGACGGCATAACCATTGATGAATTTATGCAGGGCGGCTTTTCCAGTTGGCAGAATGACGACACGCCTGGCCAACGTCACGTCGCCGTCCTCCAGGTCACCGATAAGATGGCGGCGATCCGGTGCCTGGACGGCAGCCATCAGAGCAACCCCTGGCAGTGGCTTAATTTCGACCACGACCTCATGCGCAAGCAGGCCATCCGCAATTTCAAGGACTTGCAACCCGTGATGTACCGGGGCCAGGAAGCATCACCCGGCGGTGCGCCGAATTGGGATGCCATCGCCCGCCAGGCATTTCACGGGCCACCCATGTACCCCAAGGATTACGAGGGTCTGAGCGACGAGGAAAAGGACGCCAAGTGGCGTGCGGACCTCGCCAAGACCATTTATCAAGACGTACCGGACGTGTACGCCAAGGGCCACCGGCGGGATACCATGTACACCCCGAAGTATTATCAGCGATTGGGCCGGATCATGCGCGGCGGGGACATCGACATCGTGGCTGACCGCTGCCCGCTCAGTAAGGGTGGGTTCATTCGCGTTTACAACCCACGGGTCGTTCGGGAAGTCAGACGCTTCCAGTTACCGTCGTCCTTTTCGGGATTCCGGCAGCACACCGGCGGCTTTATGCAGGCCACCACCGGCACCGAGAAGGAGCGGGCGGCGGTCGAAGAGAAGTTAAACGACATCTTCCAAGAAATAGGCGACCTGCCCGACACGCTCAATAATGACATTAGCCGCGTCATGGATAGCGAAGAAATGATGATGTATATGGCCGGCGAGGATGTCCCAGGCATCGGCTCCTTCGTCATGGACATGATGTATGACCTGCGAAACCTGGAGGGTTCCATGACTCGCCTAATTCGCGGCCTGCACAAGAGTGCGCGGGTCATGGGCATGATGCACGCCAGGTCTGGCCAGGACTTCTCTGATGTATGGCAGAACGTCGGACGTTACAATCTGGAATACTACAAGAATATTCTTTCTGGTTTGCGCAACATGAGCAAGCTCATCAAAGATATGTGGGTGTACAAACAGGGCGACAAATATTACCGGGAGGAAGCGGCCAAGCTCGACAAGTGGCACGCTTCGCTGGTCCGGGCCATCATGAACTTTGCCGACGTAACCAGCCATTCCACCGAGTTACTGCGGCACGAGCTTGGAATCGCTGTCTAAAAGTTCTTCCAAACGCATTCGGTCTTGATCTTCTTGGTCTTCGCTTGCGACGAGTGGTTGGGAATTTGCTTTTTAACGCACCGCCATCCAGTAAACAAGCGGCTGTAGAGCGGCGATGGGTAGCCACTGATGATGGCCTTGCCGTGGAAGCGATTCAGAACGCGAGCCAGTTCGATGTGATCCTCCTCCGTCATCTCCAGTTCGTAAGAGTCTTTACTCACCCGCGTGGCGTGGAGGTAGGTGGGATCACAATATACCAGGGTGTTGGGGTTGTTCCACTTCTCGATGACCTCGACGGCGGGGCGGTGTGTGATGAACACCGATTTGATCCGCTCGGACACCACCGGCAACACGTCGTTAATGGCCGTCTGCCAGGCGTTCACGTCGCCTGGTTGACCGCCACGCAGTCGCTCCGACCAGGCGAAATCCTTCTTCAAACCGTCCCGCGACATCCGCCGCAGGATAAAGTCGTTTACAGCTTCATCCAAGCTCGTGCCCTTGGTCTTGGCCGTTTGCGCGGCCCGGAACGTGTCGGCACTGTATTTCAGCCGCTTCAAACGCGCGATGAACTCCTTGGGTTGGTCCCGCAGCGTTTTGAAAATAAGAACCACTTTCTCGTCCATGTCGTTTATTGTTTCGTCGTACACCGGCGAGAACGCGGGTTTCTTATTGAGCAGCACGCTGGAGGCACCGCAGTATGGCTCCAGGTAGTTCATTCGGTCGTAATTGGCGGGAAATTGGCTGATGATCCAGGGTGCCAGGTAGTATTTGCCGCCATGAATCTTAAAGGGGGGCCGAATTCGCATTTTCGTCTTTCTTCTCAGCCTTGTGAATGATCTTTTTGCAGAACGTACAGATTATATCATAGGGGCCGTAGCCTTTCGAGGCTCCTTGCCAAAACCACCCGAACTCGTGATGCTCCTTGTCGTGGCAGGCTTCGCACATCGCCGCCATCCTCCGCTCGTCTTCGGGCAAGCTCTCGTCCACGAAAAAGTAACAGTTCTCACTCATATTTACCTCCACCCCATTAAATACAGTATGGCACTGTATCAAGTCAGGAAAACCGCCTGTTCAATTTATGATACCATCAGTCAGCAAACGGTCCTGGCGCTCCTCAACCCGTCCAGCGGGGCCTATGCGATGCTCACCCCCTTGCCCCTGACCGCCTGGCACATATTGAGTTTTGACTCGGCCAACGCCGTTATTTGCATTCAGATTGACGCCCCAAGCGGCAGTCGGGTCATCAGCATTACCTTGGACATCAATGCCATCGAGAACGCCCAGCCTTATCACGGCCTCCAGAACCTCGGCGTCCGGCCCACGGGAAACTACCCGCCACCTAATTCTTAAAGTAGTCGCGGTTGCCCAGACATTCATTGGCCTCGCTGATTCGTTTCAGGGCCAGTGCGTAGCAGGCGGTGCGGACGGGAATCCGATGTTCCAGGTGGCGTGCCATCGTCCGCTCGGTGGCGTAGCTCATCATTTTTTGCAGCCGCTTGTTTACTTCGTCCAGGGTCTTACCCTCGGCATTCCGGTTCTGTAACCACTCGAAATAAGAAACCACGACGCCGCCCGCGTTTGCCAGGATGTCGGGGATCACCAGAATGTTGCGGTCGTTGAGGATTGCGTCCGCCTCCACTGTCGTCGGCCCGTTGGCAAGCTCAAAGACCATGCGGGCCTTAACCTTGTCCGCGTTATCGGCGGTGATGACGTTCTCAATCGCCGCCGGCACCAGGAGGTCTACTTCCATCTCCAGCAGTTCCTCGTTGCTCACCTTTGCGCCCTGGTGGTTCAGTTCCCCCGTCTCCAGTACATTTTTGTGGAGCGACATCACATTCAGGCCGTGCGGATCGTAGACTCCACCCTGCTCGTTGCTGACGGCGACCACCTTCAACCCATTTTTATAGCATTTCTCGGCAAACCAATAGCCGACCTTGCCGAAACCCTGAATGGCCACCTTCATGTCCTCCTTCACCGGCAGCCTGATTTTGTCCAGGTAATTTTCAATGAGGGTTTCGAGGACGTAGAAACCGCCGTAGCCCGTCGCGGAATTGCGGCCCTCGATGCCGCCCAGGGCCACGGGTTTGCCGGTGATAACGTCCAGCGGGTGCCCGCCCTTTATTTTGCGGTATTCACTGTACATCCAGCCCATTACCCGTTCGTCCGTGCCCATGTCCGGTGCCGGGATGTCAATATCCGGCCCGATGAAGTCCGCAATTGCAGAAATATACGCCTTGCTCAAACGTTCCAACTCGCGGTGGGAGAGCTTTTTGGGGTCCACTGCGATGCCGCCCTTGGCCCCGCCGAAAGGAATGTTCAGCGCCGCACATTTGAAGGTCATCCAGAAGGCCAGTGCCTCGCAGTGATCTCGGTCCACGCCCTGGTGGTAGCGAATGCCGCCCTTCGCCGGACCACGGGTGGTGTCGTACTGACAACGATATGCCTTGTATAGTTTCAGAGTTCCATCGTCGTGGCGCATCGGAATGGAACAGTATAGGTTTTTTTGAGGATATTGCAGTCGCTCCCAACTCTCCCGGTCGATATTCGCGTACTTGAAGGCAGCGTCTAGCTGCTTCTTGGCATCTTCGAGCATAGACATGGACCCCTCCTTTCTCTATGTAGGCCGGCAGAAAGCCAGTTTTATTTATTCCAGATTGTCTTCATGGTTCCTACATAGGGCATGAAATCGCTCATCCTATCTTTATTGTTATTCATCGTTTCCATCAATTCAACCAAAGCCGACGAACCAGACCAGGACTTACACAGGAAATGTCTTTATCCGTGCGTGCGCATCGAAAATGAAGGGAGTGGGGGCAGCGGCGTGATCGTCCGCAGCGAGAAGGCTGGCAACGGCTACCGCAACGTGGTGATAACCTGCGCCCACGTCATCCACCCCGGTTCCCCGTACAAAGCACGAGTGCCCGTGTACGAAGACTGGTCCACCTTCGAGGGCTTCGAGGACCATCCCCTGCGGTTGTACGCGCGCAACGAGGCGGCAGACCTCGCGGTGTTGGTCTTCACCAGCGACCGCGAGATGCCCGTGGCTGAGTTCGGTTTCATTGACCGCCTCTTTATTGGTTCGGAAATATTTCACGTCGGTTGTGGTCTTGGTCCTGAACCCCGTCTTGATTACGGCAAGGTAACCTCCCTCCGGGGGTTTTCGACAGGGAACAAGTATAACGGTTTGCGCACGTCGATGGCTGTTGTGCCGGGCGACTCCGGCGGGCCGGTCTATCACAAGAACCGTCTGGTCGGTTTCGCCCAGGCGATCAAGGTGATGTGCGTTCACGGCAATATGTATCCTGTGCCCACTGTCTCGCTGGTCATACCCGTCGAACGGCTAAAAACCTGGGACGGTGAGCAAAATAATACCCTCGCTTTTATATATAAACCCAGGCGACCGTTGCCGGAGCTTCCGTTCATGATCTTGAGGATGGAAGAATACCAATGGGATAATCTTCCGAAAAGGGAAGGGTAATGATTAAATTCCAAGATTTCGTGGATTACAACAAGACAAACCAATTGGCCAGGCGAGCATTCACCCTGATGGCTCAGCACGGTTATGATCCTGTCGCATTTGTCGAATGGTTTGAGGACGAAGGGGCTTTTTTAACGCCAGCGGACGCGGCGGCCAAAGCGCCGCTTGCTATGCTTGGCCGAAAAGATGAATGGTCATGGAACCCGTTGAAAGGCTTTGGATTGTGGGGCGGTGGCGGCGGCAAGAAGAAGGCACCCACAGGTCCGTCCTGGGAGGACATTGGTGGACCGCAAATGTTCCCCGACGATCAGAGCGCGGGTGCTACGCCTGGGGCACAACCTGGGGCACAACCTGGGGCACAACCTGCCCCTCAACCCCCAGCCCAACCTCAGTCGTTTCAGGCGGTGGGCAGCGCACAGGCGGTTCCGAACGCTCTCCAGAAACTAACCGATTTGATGCAGAGGGGCTGGATCACAGAGAAGAACCCCCAACTTCAGGCGGCGCTAAATCAGCTTATTCAATATATCCAGCAGGGCGGGGGGTCGGTAGATGAACCCGAAGCACCAGCACCCGCCCCGGCAACTGGTCCCGCGCCCTCCCCGGCTCCTCTGGTAGCACCAGGAATGAGTGCCCAATCCGCCGCACCAAGTTCGCACGCAGGAGTGGTCACCGTGGGCTGGCACATCCCAAGCGGCAAAGCCTTGACCGAAACAAACCGAAGGCTTATTGACCGGATGGTTTATAAGTTTGCTCAGCTTGGCATTGACCCGAATCTTTTCGCGGAATGGTATCGTACCGAAGGCATATTATGTGAGAACGCGCGGGTCTTCGAGGGCAGGTTCGGTGACTGGATGGGTGCCATTGGTCAGGGTATATTTGGTGGAAAGGGTTTTTCCGCCGGCTACCAGGACAGGTACAAAACGATTGAGATACAGCAGTTGGGACAGGCCCGACAAGCTATACATGACTTGCTGCGTCATCATCCGAAATTTGGCGGTCAGCAGTTCAAAACTACCGCCGATTTTGTCCTTGGTGAGTTGGACAAGCAATTGCAAACGCACGGCGTAAAGATGGGTGACATCCATAAGGGTGGGGAAACAGGGGGACAGCCAGCAGGGGGACCGGCAACTGGCGAGCAACCACCAGAAGGGGA
>Ga0066903_100002914_pt1 | contig 13689 bp, 16 predicted proteins | sample PanSoiMetaGPlot1_FD_67491 | JGI IMG/M metagenome (GOLD analysis project Ga0066903, IMG submission 67491) | Tropical forest soil microbial communities from Panama analyzed to predict greenhouse gas emissions - Panama Soil - Plot 1 (version 2) | ecosystem: Environmental > Terrestrial > Soil >... | reverse complement strand
GACCGAACGTGCAGGGAGGACATCTCGCTCACGATCGAAGAGGTGGACTTCATCCGCAAGGTTCCCGGGCGGCTCGTCGTCAGCCCAGGCCACGCCGACCCCGAGACCGAGCGGATCGTGATGGCCGAGCCCGGTCGCTTCGAGGTCGTCGAGCCGTTCGGTACGGGCGCTTGATCGCGCTACTCGGCTTCGGCCGGCCGTGCGTCCGCGTGCACTCGACGGTTCGCGACTAGCCGCTAGCGGCGCGGGCGCGGCCGCGGCCGTCGAGCCAGATCGTCCACGGCTGGATCTCGGCGATGCGGAGCAGGCCGGTCGGCGCCCACGGATCCTGCGCGAAGCGGTCTCGGATCTCCTGCTCGTCGGCGGCCTCGATCGCGTGCATCGTCCGCACGTCGTCCAGCGGGCCGCCGAGAATCAGGAAGCCGTCGTCGACGAGCCCGTCCATGAAGGCGGCGTGCTCGTCCCATTCGTCCTGTTCCCGCCGCCCGCGTGAGTGGTCCCAGTTCGGCCCGGTCTCCATGGTGACGGCGAAGAACGCCACGGCCGGAACCTACCGGCTGTAAGGAGGCAGCCCGAGCGCCTGCTCGAAGGCGGCGCGGTCGTGGCCGCCGTGAACCGAAAAAAGTCTCAGTTTCGACACGTTTGCCCCTTGACGAAAACCGGTGTCGGACACCGCAGTTCGGACTGTGCCAACGCTCCGAGGTCCAAACGGCCCAGCGCGACGCAGCGCGCGCATTCGCGCGCGCTGCGTCCGGCGTTCCGGAAGGGGCGCTAGGCCGTTGGCGCGGCGGCACCGGTCTCGCCGCCGCCCATTCCGCGGACGAACACTCCGCCGCTGACGACCAGGATCCAGATCCCGATCGCGGCCTGCGGGAAGAAGATGATCGAGAAGAGCGCGAGGAGTCCCGCGAGGATCCCGAGCCAGCCGGCCCAGCCCGGGATGGGTCGCGCGCGCATTCCTGCGATCGTCGCCGCAAAGATCATCGCCGAGGCTCCGGCTCCGCCCGTCGCGTGAATCATGTAGCTCGCGTCGTCTGCTGCGCGAATCAGGCCGCGATAGACCGTGTGGTGGAACGTGTCGTCGCTCATCGTCCGGATCCCTGCGTTCAGCGCCAGCGCCGCGAAGGCAAGCGTTGCGTAGATGGCGCCACCGATCGTCGTCACCGCGGTCAGGAGCCGTCCCCGCCCTCGAGGCGGCGGATCGTCTGTCGCAGGGCGTCCAGGAACCAGAGGAAGAAGAAGACGCCGAGGCCCGCGATGATCCAGCCGATGTTGATTTTGTCGCGATGGCTCGACTTCGAGTAGTAGGCGATCACCTTGGCCGGCGAGGCTTTCGAGCCCGGCTCGCCACTGTGCATGACGATGACGCCGATGACAAAAAGGACGACGTAGAGGACTCCGCCGAGGGTCGCCCAGCGGACGAGCGCACCTCCGGGGCGCGTTGCCGCAATCGTGTTTATGCCTGCTCTTTGTAGGGGTCGGAACGCCCGGATTATCGAAGGCGGATCGGCTGGCGTTCAGCCCGCGAGCGGCAAGGTGAAGGCGACCCGCGCCCCACCCTCGGCGCGGTTCTCCGCCCAGATCTTGCCGCCATGCGCATGCACAAGGCCCTGTGCGATTGCGAGGCCGAGGCCGGCCCCGCCGCTCGAGCGGGCGCGGGAGTCGTCGGCCCGCCAGAAGCGGTCGAACATGCGCTGCGGGGCGTCGTGAGCCAAACCGTCGCCGCTGTCTTCGACCGCGACGAGAGCGTGATGCGTATCGGGCTCGACCACAACCGCCACTGTCCCGTCCGCCGATGCATGCCGGACGGCGTTCGTGAGCAGGTTCAGCAGCACGCGCTCGATCTTGTCCGGCGCCATCCGCACCGTCGCGTCGGCGGCGACCCGGGTCTCGAGCCGTACCTGCCGAGCGCGGGCTTCCGGCTCGACCGCGCCGACGCAGTCGAAGACCAGCGAGCCGATCGGCACCTCCTGGAGCTCGAGCCTCAGCGCGCCTGCGTCGATCATCGCGAGCTCGAACAGGTCGTCGACGAGCCGAGAGAGGATCTCGATCTCGGCTCGGATCGCCGGGACGTACTCATCCGGCGCGGCGAGCCCGTCCTCGAGCGCCTCGACCATCGCGCGCAGCGATGCGAGTGGCGTCCGGAGGTCATGGCTCGCCCACGCGACGAGCTCGCGGCGAGCGTCGAAGAGCTGCTCGACCCCGACCGCCATCTCGTTGAACGCCGTGCCGAGCTCGCGCAGCTCACGCGGGCCGGACTCCGAGGCTCGAGCGCTCAGGTCGCCGCCGGCGACCCGTGCCGAGGTCGCGCGGAGCAGGCCGAGCGGCTGGAGAACCCGTCTGCCGAGCAGATAGGCGCCCACGAGCGCGGAGAACGCAGACGCGACCGCGACCGCGAGGATCGGGCCGTCGTGGTGGATCCCGAGCATCACCAGCCCCGATGCGAGCACGACCGCGAGCGGCAGGCAGACCGCCAGGAGCGCGAGCGCGGCGAGCTGCAACTGGAGCGTGGGCAGGCGCGGGACCACCACTGCCGAGGCCGCAATCGTGGCCAGCCCGAAGGCGAGTATCAGCGCAAGCGTCGTCATGCACGCAGCCGGTAGCCGGCACCCCAGACCGTCTCGATCACCTCGGGGCTCGACGGATCGGCCTCGAGCTTCTCCCGCAGGCGGCGCACGTGCACAGTGACCGTGCCCGTGTCGAGCGCCGCGGAGTACCCCCAGACGCCGCTCATGAGCTGGTCGCGCGAGAAGACCCGGTTCGGGTGCGAGGCCAGGAACCAGAGCAGGTCGAACTCCTTCGCCGTCAGCGGCAGGGCCGCGCCGTCACGAAACGCCTGGCGGGCGGCGGCGTCGACCACGAGCGAGCCGATCGAGATGCGTCCCAGCGGCGGTGGGCTCGGCCGCGCGCGGCGGAGCACCGTCTTCACCCGTGTCGCAAGCTCGCGCGGCGAGAACGGCTTGGTGACGTAGTCGTCGGCGCCGAGCTCGAGCCCGACGATGCGGTCGGCCTCCTCGGTCCGCGCCGTCAAGAGGATCACCGGCAGCTCGGACGCGGACCTGATCCAGCGGCAGAGCGCCAGGCCGTCCGTCTCGCCGGGGAGCATCACATCCAGCAGGACGATGCTCGGCGGCTCCCGTTCGATCAGCGCGCGCGCCCGGTCGCTGTCGGCCGCGGTGACGACGCGGTGGCCGTCGCGCTCGAGATAGCGCGTCACGACGTCCCTCACCATCGGCTCGTCGTCGACCACGAGTACGGTCGTCGTCGTCACAGCTTCCTTCTACCGTCGATCGCCGCGCCCCGGCGTTACGAGTTCCTTAATTCGCTTTCTGCCCGGATGCAGGGGAAACCGCGCGCTGAGGCTTATGGTCCGAAAATCGTAAGGGTGCGAACGAGAACCCGTCCCTAGCGTGGCCGCGGTCGAAGGGCGGCCCTCCCGGCCGCCTCAGAGAGGAGGATTGATGAAGCATCGAACGACTCTCGCCGTCCTGCTCGCGGTGCTCGCCGGCGCACTTGCCGGTGCCCAGAGTGCGTTCGCAGACACCGGCGACGGCCACGGCAACGTTGTCTTCGTCCAGACCAACCAGCCGAGCGGCAACCGGATCCTGGTCTACGACCGCGGTCAGGACGGGCAGCTCGCGGCCGCAGGCTCGTACGCGACCGGCGGCAACGGCGGCGCGGCGGCGCCGGGCACGGAGTCCGACCGGCTCGCGTCGCAGGGCTCGCTGGCCTACGCGCCGGCGCACCAGACCTTGCTCGCGGTGAACGCGGGCAGCGACACGGTCTCGGCGTTCCGCGTCCAGGGCGATCAGCTGACGCTCTTGAACGTCGTCGCCTCGGGCGGGCAGTTCCCGAACAGCATCGGCGTCCACGACGGGATCGCGTACGTTCTCAACGCCGGCGGGGCCGGGACCGTCCAGGGCTTCCGAATCGGCGTGGACGGCCTGGAACCGATCGCCGGCTCCGCGCGCTCGCTGGGCCTCGCGAACGCCGACCCGCCGAATTTCCTGTCCGCGCCCGGCCAGGTCGGGTTCACGCCCGACGGGCGCTGGCTGCTCGTGACGACGAAGCTGAGCACGAGCTCGATCGAGGTCTTCGGAGTCCAGGGCGGCCTGCTGTCGGCGACGCCCGTCGTGAACCCGTCAGCGACGCCGGTTCCGTTCGCGTTCACCTTCGGCCCCGGCGGCCGCCTGGTGGACGGCGAGGCCGGAACCAGCTCGGTGACGACCTACGGGATCCAGAACGACGGGACGTTGACGAATCCGCAGTCGCAGACCGACGGCCAGGCCGCGCTCTGCTGGATCGACCGCGTCCAGGACACGTACTTCGTCTCGAACACGGCCAGCAATACGGTCAGCTCGTTCCGGGTCGGCCCGGACGGCCGGCCTCAGCTGGTCGCGTCGGTGGCGGCGACGACGAATCCGGGACCGATCGACCTCGTCTCCAGCGATCTTTTCCTGTACGTCGAGACCGGCGTGACGGGCACCGTGGACGAGTTCAGCGTCAACGACGACGGCACGCTCACCTCGATCGGCAGCGTCACGGGGCTGCCGCCGGGCATCGAGGGCATCGCAGCGAAGTAGATCCAGCGAGTCGCCGGGGCCCGCGCCGTCGGGGCCCCGGCGCCGTTGTAGGGTGCGCGGGTGTCTTCGCTCGCGGACCTGAGGGCCCGGCACCGCGGCCCTGTGATCGAGCCGACCGACCGCGGCTACGAGGCGGGGCGGGCGACCTTCAACGGGATGCTCGACCGCCGTCCGGAGCTGATCACGCAGCCGCTCGACACCGCCGACGTCGTCACTGCGGTCAATCACGCGCGCGAGGTGGGATTACCGGTCGCGGTGCGTGGCGGCGGACATGGTGTCGCCGGCCACTGCGTCGGTGACGGCAGCCTCGTTGTCGACCTCCGCTTGATGCGCGAGGTCGCGGTCGATCCAGACGCGCGGGCGGCCACGGTTCAAGGCGGCGCTCTGTGGGACGACGTCGACCCGGTCTGCCAGCGGCACGGCCTCGCCATGCCGGGCGGGACGTTCGGAGACACGGGCGTCGCCGGCCTGACGCTGGGGGGCGGAATCGGGCACCTGTCGGCCAAGCACGGCCTGACGCTCGACAACCTGACCGCGGTGCGATTGGTGACCGCGGCGGGCGAGCACATCTTGGTGACCGAGGACAACCAGCCAGACCTGTTCTGGGCTCTATGCGGCGGCGGCGGCAACTTCGGCGTCGTCACCGAGTTCACCTTCCGGCTGCACCCGGTCGGATCGCTCTACGGAGGGTCGATCGACTTCAGCCTTGACGACGCTCCGGCGGTACTGCGCGGTTGGCGCGACGTCATGGCCGATCCGCCGGAGGGGTTCCAGAGCTTCGCGCTCCTCTACCGGAGCCCGTTCACGGGCCTGGCTGGGGTGAACATCTCGGTCACGGACCTCGACGGGGAGGTAGGGCCGGCATTCGTCGACCGCCTCGTCGGCGCGCGGACGCCCATCGCCGTCGAGGTCAGGACGATGGGCTACCCCGAGCTGCAGAACATCTACGCGCGGATGCCGTTCGGCCTCCGGAACTACTGGTCGGGCCGCTTCCTACGAACGCTGCCGGACGAGGTACTCGACCTGGCGCTCGAGCCGATCGTCGGCGGCGAAGACGGCTCCGTCCTGTTCGAGCCGTTCGTGGGCGCGGTCGCGCGCGTCAGCCCTGAGGCGACCGCTTTCGCCGGCCGTGACGCGCGCTGGAACGCAACGTTCACGAGTGCCTGGGTCGACCCGGGCGAGGACGAGCACAAGATCGACCTGGCCCGCACGTTCTCCCGCGGCCTCGCGCCGTGGGCGCTCGCCGGCGGCTACCTCAACTACGCCAGCGAGGCCTCGGCAGACGGGCTGGAAGCCGAGTTCGGCGCGGAGCGCTTCGAGCGTCTGCGCGCGGTCAAGCGCGCCTTCGACCCCGACAACGTCTTCCGGTTCAACCACAACATCTCGCCCGACTAGACGGCTACGGGCTCGGGTGGTCGAGCTGCCACTCGTCGGCCGGCGACCACGTGCCGCCGCTCCCCGGCGGTGACGGCTCGGCCGGCGACGTCCAGACCGGGCCTGTCATGGCCGGCGCGGAGGGCCTCGAGCGGCCGGCGGTGCCTGCACCCGCCAGCAGCGCGACTGCCAGCAGCGGGAGCATGCGAGCGCGAGTCACGGTCGGATGATGGACTACGCTGTCGCGATGGCCCACCACGTCGTGCGTCCGGACGAGCTGGAGTGGATCGAGCGTGACCCTGAGGACGGCAGCCCACCGCGCTACGTCGCGCGGCTCAGCGACGGCGTCGGCTGGCAGCACACGCGCGGAAACCTCTGGCGCTACCCGCCCAGCGCGCAGGGTCGCCGCCATCGGGACACGATCCAGGAGGAGACGTTTGTCGTCCTCGACGGCACACTGACGATGTACCTCGGCGACCCGCCGGAGCGGGTCGACGTCCCGAAGGGCGGCCTCGTCCACGTCGAGTCCGGCACGGCCCTCCAGTCCGTCAATCACGGCGACGAGGACGTTCTCTTTTTCGCGTACGGCGCACCGCCCGAGACCGGCGGCGCCGAGTTCCTGGACTCGGCCGTCTAAGCTTCGCGCCCTCATGGCGGAAGTTCTGCTCTTCCACCACGCGCTCGGGTTGACGCCCGGTGTCGTGTCGTTCGCGGATGAGCTCCGGGCCCAGGGTCACGTCGTCCACACGCCCGATCTCTACGAGGGCAAGACCTTCGACTCCGTCGACGACGGGGTTGTCAACGCCCGAGAGGTCGGCTTCGGCACGATCCTCGAGCGAGGCCGCGCCGCGGCCGACGATCTCAGGACCGACCTCGTCTACGGCGGCTTCTCACTCGGCGTGATGCCGGCGCAGATGCTGGCGCAGACTCGGTCCGGTGCGCAGGGAGCCCTCCTCTTCTATTCCGCGCTACCGCCATCCGAGTTCGAGAGCCCCTGGCCGCAGGGCGTCCCGCTCCAGATCCACATGATGGAGGACGACGAGTGGGCGCGGGAAGACCTCTCTGCAGCCCGCGAGCTGGCGGAGACGGCCGGTGCGGAGCTCTTCCTCTACCCCGGCGACAAGCATCTCTTCGCCGACGAGGGTAGTTCCGACTACGACGAGCACTGCGCCGCGCTCCTCCGCGAGCGCGTGCAAGCCTTCCTACAGCACTAACCGCTAGTCGTCGTTCCAGTCGTCGTCGAGGACGACGGAGCGCGGGTTGCCGAACGTGATGCCGGCGGGAGGCGCATTCGCCTCGACTTCGACTTCGACCTCGACCTCGGGCGTCTCCTCCGTCGTCTGAGGCTCGGACACGATCGGCTCCTTTCGGCCGCCGCGGTACGGACGTCTTCGCATCGTGCACTTAGCTTCGTCGCCGTTCAGCGGTTTCGGGCGGGTGTATCCGGACCGACACCACGCGGAAACCGCTGCGTTACCCACAAAATCGCCGCTTATGCCTAGCGTCGCGGCGAGGGAGAGGTGCGAGGGCTGCTCCGACCGAAGGAGGCGCCGTTTGGGGGCGGCGCCTCCGTGGTCATTCGTCTACTGCAGCGGCTCGACGATCCAGACCGAGTTCCCGTTCGGGTCGCGGACCTGGAACATCGGCGGGATCGGCGGGGGCGAGCGCATGATCTCCTCGTCCACGTCGACGCCCTCGTCCTTGAGCGCCTTGTGGTCGGCCTCGACGTCGGAGGTCGAGATGATGATCCCGGTCCGGATCGGCTCCGCCTTCGTATCAGGCGGCGGCGGCGCGATCGCGAGGGCGGTGGAGGAGCCCGGCGGAACAAGCTCGACCCATCGCATCTGGCCGTCGGCGAACTTCTCGTCCATCGTGACGTCGAAGCCGAGCGTGTCGCGATAGAAGTCGACCGCCTTGTCGACGTCGGCGGACGGAATCACGACGCGCCCGATCTCGGTGAGGTGCAGCTGGGACATTCTGTCTCCTTTCTCGATGTCGCGAGCTAAGACGGCCTGCCTCGCCTGAACTAATCGGTCGGCCTAGGGTGCCAATTCTTGAGGTGCGACGGCGACACAAGGGGTCGAGCGTGAGCGCTTGAAGGCCTGAGAACTGACCGTTCTGGATCGGAGTAGCCTCTTCGGAGGCTCCTCGCTTGGGAGCGCAACCAGCGGTCCGTTACCGGCGCCGAGGTTACGGTTGAGCGGCGAGATGGAACAAACGGGTGCGCGCGAGGAGCTCGAGGGCGGCAGGCGCTCATACGGAGACTCAGCCTGGGCAGCCGCCCGTGAGTCGCTCTCGCGCGCCGACGAGCACGCCCCGCTCGCTCCCGACGACCTCGAGCTGCTCGCGACGGCGGCTTACATGCTCGGCGATGAGAGCAGCTGGATGCGCGCGCTCGAGCGCGCCTACCACGGCCACGAGGAGGCGCACACACCGCGGCGGGCGGCGCGCTGTGCTTTCTGGATCGGGATGCAGCTGGCTCTGCGCGGCGAGATGGGGCCGGCAACGGGCTGGCTCGGCCGGGCTCAGCGCCTGCTCGATCGCGAGGCCGACGAGTGCGTCGAGCACGGATACATGCTGATGCCGGTCGCGTTCCAGCATGAGTCCGAAGGCGACTGGGAAGGCGGCGCCGAGACCGCGGCCGCGGCCGCCGAGGTCGCCGGACGGTTCGGCGACCGTGACCTGTTCGGCCTCGCGCTCCTCACGCAGGGAGAGATCCTGCTCCGCCACGGAGACGTCAAGCGCGGGCTTGCCCTCCTCGACGAGGCGATGACGGCCGTGACGGCGGGCGAGCTCTCCCCGATCCCGACGGGGATCGTCTACTGCGGCGTGATCGTGGCCTGCGAGGACGTCTACGAGGTGCGGCGCGCACGGGAATGGACGGCGGCGCTGACTCGGTGGTGCCAGCAGCAGCCCGACCTGATCGCGTTCACCGGACGCTGCCACGTGCATCGCGCACAGCTCATGCGGCTCCAGGGCAAGTGGCCTGACGCGCTCGAAGAGCTCCGCCGCGCCGGCCGGCCGGCGACTGCCCGCTCGAATCGGGACGCGGCTGCGCGGGCCTGCTACCTCGAAGGAGAGGTCCACCGGCTCCGAGGAGATTATGCGGAAGCCGAGGACGCGTACCGGCGTGCCGGGGCGCTCGGTCTCGAGCCGCAACCCGGCTTCGCACTGCTCCGGCTCGCGCGCGGAAACACGGACGCCGCTGCTGCGGCGATCGGCCGAGTCGTGAGCGAGACGAGCGCCGAAGCGAGGCGGGCCGGAATCCTGCCCGCCTACGCGGAGATCATGCTCGCTGCCGGCGATCTCGACGCTGCGCACGCGGCCTGTCGGGAGCTCGCGGAGATCTCGGACCGTTGCGACAGCGACCTTCTCCGCGCGTCGCTCGCCGATGTACGTGGGGCGGTGGAGTTCGCGACCGGAGACGCCGCGGGCGCGCTGCCGATTCTCCGCGACGCCTTTCAGTCGTGGCAGAAGCTCGAAGCACCTTACGAGGCCGCGCGCACGCGGGTGCTCCTCGGCCGGACCTGTCGGGCTCTCGGAGACGAGGACGGCTTCGCGTTCGAGCTCGAGGCTGCAAGGGAGTCTTTCGAGCAGCTGGGAGCCGTGCCGGACGTCGCCGCGGTCGACGCGCTGCTCGGACGCACGGTGACCGCGGCGCATGGGCTCACGGCCCGCGAGCTCGACGTCCTGCGACAGGTCGCCGCCGGCAAGAGCAACAAGGAGATCGCGGCGGTGCTCGTGATCAGCGAGCACACCGTAGCCCGACACCTTCAGAACGTATTCAGGAAGCTCGACGTGCAATCGCGGACCGCTGCGAGCGCGTTCGCCTTCGAGCACGGGCTCATGTAGGTCGTCCGCGTGGTCAGAAATGACCATGCCCGGCCGCAGCAAAGTTGGTGAATCCCGTCGATGCGGCGGCAGGGTCGCGTTCGTACGGTCGTAGCCAGAGACCCGACCCAGGAGGACGGACATGGCTACGGCTGCACCGAACATCGAACTGACGGACATCGAGGCACCCGTCGACCGGCTCGACGTGATCGTCATCGGCGGCGGCCAGGCGGGCCTCGCGGCCGGCTACTACCTCAAGCAGAACCGAACGCGGTTCGTGATCCTCGACGCCAACGACCGGATCGGCGGTTCCTGGCGCACCCGCACGTGGGACTCGCTTCGTCTCTTCACGCCCGTCCGCTACAACGGCCTGCCGGGCTGGCCGTTCCCGGGGCCCGGCTGGTCATACCCGACCGCACGGGAGACCGCCGACTACCTCGAGGCGTACGCCAACCGGTTCGAGTTGCCCGTGCTGAGCGGCGTGAGGGTCGATCGGCTGGCAAAGGAAGGCGATTGCTACCTCGTCGAGGCAGGCGGCCGGCGCTTCGAAGCCGAGCACGTCGTCGTCGCAACGGGCTTCTACGGCACGCCGTCGGTGCCGTCTTTCGCGCAGGAGCTCGCGCCGCGGATCGTGCAGATGCATTCCAGCGAGTACCGCAACCCGGCTCAGCTCACCGCGGGCGACGTCCTCGTCGTCGGTGCCGGAAACTCGGGCGCCGACATCGCGCTCGAGCTGTCGGCGACGCACCGAACATGGCTGTCCGGGCCCGACAAGGGCGAGGTCCCAATCCGGATCGAGAGCCCGTTGCGGCGCGTCACCCTGCCGATCCTCTGGTTCGTGGCCTCGCATGTGCTGACGACCAGGACGCCGCTGGGCCGGAAGATGCGGCCGAAGGTCCTCGCCAAGGGGGCTCCTCGAGTCCGCGTGAAGATGGACGACCTCCGCGCCGCGTGCGTCGAGGCGGTGCCCAGGATGGTGGGAACCCAAGACGGCCTGCCGGTGCTCGAGGACGGCCGTGTCCTCGAGGTCGCCAACGTGATCTGGAGCACCGGCTTCCGGCACGACTACGACTGGATCGACGTTCCGGTTTTCGACGGCGACCACACGCCGATCCACGAGCGCGGCGTTGCGTCCGAGCCCGGCCTCTACTTCGTCGGGCTGGACTTCCTGTACTCGTTCACATCCGAAAACGTCGGCGGTGTGCGGCGGGATGCCCGGTACATCGCGGAGCGCATTGCGTCTCGACAAGAGTGAAGCGGGAAGGTCTGGCGCCCGATTCACGTTGCCTACGGCACATGGAGGACGCGGAAGCTCAATCTCGGCTCCGATTACGCGCTGGAATAACCGTCGGCGTCGTTGCCGCTGCGTTGCCGCTGGTCGGCCTCATCTCGCTGCTGCTTCGGCGCCAGTTCGACCCTCACCTCGAGAACTACCGGCTTCATTTCGTCCTCTTCGGGTTGGTGGGCGCCGTGGCGTTCGTCCTCGGGTTTGCGGCCGGGGAGTCGGCGAACCGGCGCGGAGACGCTCGCGTCTTGCTCCTCTCGCTGGCCTTCATGGCGACCGGCGGTTTCATGAGCCTGCACGCGCTCGGTACTCAGGGTGTCCTCTTCGAGCGAGAGCATGCCGGGTTCAAGGTCGCGATTCCGGTCGGGTTGCTCGTGAGCGCCGCCTTCGCAGCCGGCTCAGCGTTCGTCGACGCCCGACCCGGCTGGGCACCGCTCGTGATTCGTCACCGAACGCTGCTGCGGGCCGGGGTGCTGGTCGCGATGGCTGGTTGGCTCGCCTGGACCGTCGCCGATCTGCCTCCCCTAAGCGGGCCGAACAGTGAGGCTGCCAGGGGCACCCTGCTGACGGCGCTTGCGGTCGCGGGAACGATCGTCTTCGCGATCAGCGCCGCCCGTTACTGGGTGATCTTCCGCGACCGTCTGACGTTGCTGCCACTGGCCGTTGTCGCCTGCTTCGTGCTCCTCTCGGAAGCGCTGGTAGGTGTAGCGGTCACCGGCGAGCGGACGTGGCACGCGAGCTGGTGGGAATGGCACGGCCTGATCGTCACCGCCTACCTGCTGATCGGTTTCGCGGCGTATCGGGAATGGCGTGACGAGCGGTTCCGGCACCTCTACCTGCCGACCACGAGGCAGCGGAACCAGGAGGTCAGCGTTCTCTTCAGCGACCTGGCCGGCTTCACGAGCTTCGCCGAGCGCTCCGATACGTCGGAGGTTGCCGCCATGCTCAACTCCTATTTCGGAATCGCCGCGCCGCTGATCACAGCGGAGTTCGGCGGGGAGGTCGAGAAGTTCATCGGCGACGGCGTCGTGGCCGTCTTCAACGGCCGCGGCGACCAGCCCGACCACGCGACCCGTGCCGCGGGGGCGGCACTCGGGCTCCAGCAAGCCTTCGGGAGCTTGTCGGAGCGACACCCTGACTGGCCGCGCCTGCGCGTCGGAGTGAACACCGGCCAGGTCGTCCTCCGCGAGCTGGGGGGCCACGGCCATGTGGCGTACCCGATGGTGGGCGACACGATCAACACGGGTTCCCGCCTCGAGGCGCTGGCGCCGGTCGGCGGCGTGCTCATCGGCGCGGAGACCTACGAGCGGCTTCCCGAGGACACGGTGGTCGAGCCGAGGTCCGGCTTGCAGGTCAAGGGCAAGGACGAGGCGGTTGACGCCTACGTCCTGGTCGCCTGCCCGAGCTGCTGACTAGGCCCGACCAAGAGCCGGATTGCTAAGACTGGGCGATGGCCTGGTGGATGTGGCTCATCGTCAGCTTCGCCGTCCTGGCGGCGGTGTGGCTGGCGCTAGTCGGCGGGTTGTTCCTCGTCGGTCGACGCGAGGATGCTCGCGCCCTCGCGACGTTCATTCCGGACTGCATCGTGCTCGTCTCTCGCCTGCTGCGCGACGAGCGGGTGCCTCGGCGCCGCAAGCTGCTGCTCGTTGGACTCGTCGGCTATCTCGCCCTGCCGTTCGACCTCATCCCGGACTTCATCCCGGTCGCCGGCCAGCTCGACGACGTGCTCGTGGTCGCATTTGTCCTGCGCCGCTTCCTTCGCTCAGGCGGCGAGCCGCTCGTCCGCGAGCACTGGCCCGGGGCTGAGCAGTCGCTCCGGCTGGTGCTGCGCGCCGCAGGCGCCTGATCCCGGAAGAGCGCGCTCGATCAACGCGCACGAGAGCTCGCGCTGTCGGTTGCTGAGCTCGAGCCGGTTCGACTCGAGCTCAGCAAGGCTCGCGCCCCGCGCGCGCATTTCCTGGCGCGTGGCGACGAGCGTGTCGATGCGCTCTCTCAGCCGCGCAATCGATTTCTCCTGATCGTTAGCCACCGTCACTCTTAATCTTCTTGCCGCTCGACTTGTTGTTTACGTACTTGACTACGCAAGAACAGCGCCTTGGGATTGCCGAATCGCCGCGGGTTAACGCGGCGTTAATCGATCGTTCCGCTGCTCTAGGGGAGGCGGACTAGGGTTCATCGCTAGCCTGCCGCGGGGTCCTTTGTGGCGCACCTTCGTTCCCTCACCGGCCGGGAGCTGGCGGTTGATCTCGGAACCGCGAACTCGCTGGTCTTCGTCCGCGGTGAAGGAATCGTCGTCTTCGAGCCGTCGGTCGTCGCCCTCGACGATCGGAGCGGCGATGTCCACGCCGTTGGCGCCGACGCGCGGCGGATGATCGGCCGGACACCGGCGTCGATCCGCGCGATCCGGCCGCTTCGCCACGGCGTGATCGCCGACTTCGATGTCACCGAGGCGATGCTGCGGTACTTCATCCGCAAGGCGAGCGGGAGGCGGATCCCGCTCGCTCACGTCGTGCTCTGTGTGCCGAGCGGGATCACGAAGGTCGAGCGCGACGCGGTCGAGGAGGCGACGCTCGGGGCGGGTGCGCGACGCGTCTACCTGATCGAAGAGCCGATGGC
>Ga0066903_100002913_pt1 | contig 13694 bp, 1 predicted proteins | sample PanSoiMetaGPlot1_FD_67491 | JGI IMG/M metagenome (GOLD analysis project Ga0066903, IMG submission 67491) | Tropical forest soil microbial communities from Panama analyzed to predict greenhouse gas emissions - Panama Soil - Plot 1 (version 2) | ecosystem: Environmental > Terrestrial > Soil >... | reverse complement strand
TGTCGCCCGGGATGACGACGACGCCCGGAATCGGCGGCACGATCAGGTTCTGACCGGCAAGCGTCGGTACTTTCAGCGCGAACCCGACGACCTGCAGGTTCGGAATGCGGGTCTGGAGCTTCAGCGTGTCCGGGATGATCGTCTTCAGAGTCGGAATATCCGGCGCTGCGATGGTCGGGACTGTCGCGGTGCTTATGCCGACATCGGTGGCGCCCTGCACTTGCGGCAGCACGACGCTGAAGTTGATGTTGACCGGAACGTCCTGGATTGCGAACGCGGCGGAGAAGTTGTACGCCTGGAAGTTCGATCGGTCGAAGACGATGCCGCGCTTGCGAATCTCGTCCGCGGTCAGCGGCCGCGCCGTCACCTGCGTGACGAGCAGCTTGTCGATGACATCGATGCGGACGTTGTCCGGCGATCCATACAGGAGCACCTGGCCGCCGCTCACGAGACGGATGCCGTCGAGGATGTACGTGCCTGCCTGGTTGAGCGCTGGAATGGTGAACGGGGTGTTCGGCGGCGTGTGCAGCTCCAGCGGCTGCGCCAGCGACGGGCCTCGAAGCGTCGCCACGACTTCGGCATCGGGCGCGAATGCGGGCACACCGTCCGGGAGCTGTGGCGACTGCAGGAACGTGCTGACGATCGTCGCGATGTCCTTTGGAACGGTCTGCTGCGCGGGCTCGACCGCGAGGCCGAGCCCGTAGAGAATGATGTCCTCCTTCGCAAGGAACCGGGGAGTGTTGCCCTGCGCCGCGGCGATAGGCGCGGCTCCGAACACGGCGGCGGCAGCGAGAACGGTGACGATCAAGAACGACGGCCGCTTCATCGGCCCAGCTCCTCGAGGACGGCGCGGTCGATCGTCACGCCATGCTGCTGCTTCAACGCAGACGTCAGGTCGGCGATGCGGCGCTCGACGACGGCTCTGCGCACGTCGTCCCGAACGGCGTCGAACGGCGGCAGCGTGCCTTCGTCGATCTCGTCGACGCGAACGACATGAAACCCGAATGATGTGTGGACGACGATCGGCGTCCCGGGCACGGCCGAGAAGAGCGCGTCCTCGAACGCCTGCACCATCGTGCCGCGGCGAATCCAGCCGAGGTCTCCGCCGCGGGCGCTGGTGGCCGGATCGGTGCTCCATTCAGCGGCGAGCGACACGAAATCGCCGCCGGATGCGAGGCGGCCGCGAACAGTCTCCGCATCCGAATCGGTCGCGAGCAGGATGTGCCGCGCGCGGACGCGGTGGCCGGTCCGGAAATCCGCCCGGTGGGCGTCGTAGAATGCGCGCAGCTCGTCTGGGCCGATCGCCGAGTTTCCGGTCCGGACCTCGAGGAACTCGCGCGACAGCACGTCGGCGATCGCTTCGTCGATCCGGAACCGGACGTCGTCTCGACGGTCGAGGCCGGCTTCGCGTGCCGCCGCCGCAAAGAGCCGCTTCTGGATCAGGCCGTCGAGAATCTCCTCGCGGCCCTGCGGCGTGAGCGTCTTGAGCGTGACGCCGGCATCGTTCCGCGACTGCAGGGATCGGAGGTACTGCTGGAAATTGCCGGCGGTCACGCGTTCACCGGCAACCTGCGCGAGCAGACGGTCGCCCTGCGAGAGAAATGGCGTCAATCCGAGCGACGCAACGATCGCCAGGGTCTTCATGGCTGTGGCACCACAATCGCGTCCTTCTGACCAAACGCCGTTCCGCGCGTCGCATACACCACGATCCGTCCGGGCACGTAGGCGCCGTTTGGTGACGCGTACACGACGTCGAAAGTGATGCGGCCGCCGACTGAGGCCACCTGCACGCCGTCAGTGACCGGATCGGCATCGGCCGCAAAGATGGTTCCGTAGGGTGTCAGATCGCCTGCCGCAATCGGCAGCGACTTGACGGTGTAGAGCGTGCCGTCGGGGACCGGCTGTCCCGTGTTCATGACGAGCGCGCCGCTCGTGACTCCGATCCGCCGCGTGGCGCCGGAGCCTTGTCCCGTCATGCCGAGGTCTGCGAGCGTGAGATCGATCGTTCGCGCCGGCATCGGCGGCGCGAGCGTGTAGGTTCGGAACGTCTGTACGTTGGCCGTCACCGTGTTCGCGGATGCGTCGAAGACGCCGCCGACGTAATCCCAGTCGTTCGTCGTCTTGTTCCAGCCGTAGATCGCCAGCGTCGACTTGTCGATGCCAGCGACTTCCTCGTCTTTGAAGTCGATCGTCAGCGGCGTCGGCACCGCGAGCTGGTAGCCGTCGGGCGTGAAGTGATGGAAGCTGCCGATTCCGTAATGCGGCGAAGCGGCGGGCCCCGCAGTATCGCCGGGCGCATAGTGCGACTCGCGCACCGGGCCGGCAATCGGGCGGAAGCGGTACGAGAACAGCCCGGCGTCGAACGGCGCCGGCTCGCGCGAGCCATCGACCACCATCGTCGCCGTGAAGTTCGACTTCAGCGTCGTCAGGGCGTTGTTCACGCGCGCCGAGATGTCGGAGAACTCGGCGGCGAAGCGCGTGGCGAGGCCGTCGAGCGCGAGGCCGATGACGTCACCGAGCCCCATGTCGGCGCCTTTCGAGAAGGTGTCGGGCCCGTAGGTCTGCAGCGGCAGCGTGAGGCCCTTGAAGTTGACTCCGCGCTCGACGGGGAACGTCGCCTTCGAGTCGCTCTTCGCGGTGAAGGTCAGGCCGAGGCCGATGCCGAGCCACTTCGCCTTGAGCCCGAATGGCAGCTCGATTCCGCTGCCTTCGGTGCGCGTGGCCTCATACGTCGAGACCGTCTGGAAGAGCAGGCCGCGGAACTTCTGCGTCTCCTGGTTGAGGATCGTCGGCACGAAGCCGATCTCCTGGACGCCGAGCTCTCCCTGCACGTGGCTGCTTTGGATCGCTTCGATGTTCGCCAGCTGTCCAACCGCGGCAGTGATGTCCTCCGGGCGCGCCAGCGTGTACTTGATCGACGTGTTCGAGTTGTTGCCGAGGTTCGCGCCCGGCCCGCCGCCGTCGAACGCGCCCTTCCAGCCGAAGTTCTTCGTCTGCGCCATCGTCACGGCAATCGACGACGGCATGACGCTGGCGCTCACGTGCGACGGCGGATACGAGAACGTGATCGCGTACGACCCGCCCTCGACCGTTCCGCCCGACGTCTGCTTCGCGCCGAAGCCGGTGATCTTGTCGACGGTGACCTTGTCCTGGTCCTGCTGTTTCGCCGACGACCACGGCTTCACCAGGGAAGTACTGAGACCAGCCGTGAAGTCAACCGTTCCGGTCAGCGTGTAGGACTCCTTCAGCCCGGTCAGCTCCGGCGCGGTGTCGTTCCACTTCCACGACTGCTCGTTCTTGGTCGCGATCGCGAAGCCCTGGCCTCCGTCAGCGCCCGCGGTGATGGCGACGTTTTGATCGTCGATGGCGAGCGGGCTCGCGACCGTGAGGCCGAAATTGAACGAGTCCTTGGCGCTCTGCGTGCTCTGGGTCGCCGTGCCGGTCAGGTACTGCGTCGCGTTGCCGCACGGATCCTGGCGCACGAGATCGAGCAGCTTGAAGACCAGCGGGCTGGCGGAGACGAACTGCTGCAGCGCGATCGACGCGAACGCGCATTTCTGGTTGTCCGTAAGGAACGGTTCGGTCGGGCCCGGCGAAGTCGTCGGCTGCGTGTAGTTGAACTTGAACGAGCGCTCCACCGACGTGCCGCGCGTCTCGCTGGTGCCGAGCGTGCTCTTGATCTTCGCGCTCAGCACGCCGACGTCCGCCCAGCCGTCCGGCAGGATGTTGAACTCGACGCTGGTCTTGATCGACGCCTGCGAAGAGAGCTTCAGCGACAGGTCCTTGTCACCGTCGCGGTAGCCGCCGGTCTTTTCGACCTCGATGCCCTGCTGCGCGTTGAAGGCCACGCCGGCGATGAGCGACGCGGATCCGTCGATGCCGACGCCAGCGGTCACCGTCTGCCGGTACCCGCGATCGAGGAGCTTGAGGTCGAATGTCGTCTGCGGTGCGCACGACACGCCGACGCCGTCGACGTCGAGGATGGTCGCGGTGATCTTCCCGCCGATGCCCTTGACATCGGTGAACGGCAGGACGAGGCCTGGCGTTGCCGCGCCCGGGGCCATCAGCAGGCCGTCCGCGTTCGTCGTGAACGTCAGGATGTTCGAACCGGTGGCGCCGACGGTCTGCACCCGCACGGTCGCGCCGCTCTTCGGCAGCTTCGAGCGGCTCGAGATGAGCCGGAAGTGGCGGATGGCCTGGCCGCCGAGCTCGACCGACAGCACGCCGTCGCGGATCGCCGGATCCGCGGGCAGTTGCGCCTCGTCCATGAGCGGGACGATCACGAACGGCTCGCAGTCGACGATCACCTGCTGCGGCGGGGCGGCGACGATGCCGTCGCTCGACGTCGCGACCAGCGTACCTTCGATCGTCTGGCCGGATGTCGGCGCCGTGTACAGGATGTCTTTCGTGAACGTCTGGCCTGGCGCCAGCGTGCCGACGACGACCGGCGAGCCCGAGAACGGATTGTTCAGCACGATGCTGGTGATGTCGTGACCCGCGGCGTTGGTCACCTGCAGCCGGACCGTCACCGTCTCGCCGAATCCGAGATGGTGCTCGTCGTCGACAATGTTCTTGCCGGTGCTGTCGACGAAGGTCCACGTCACGACCAGCGGCTTGTCGTCGTCGCACTCCGCGTCGCCCGAGAGCAGCGTGCCGCTCGGGTCGGGAAGCGGCAGCGGGACCTGCGGCGCCACCGGGGGCACCGCGGCTGTCGTGCGGTCGAGCACGTAATAGAAGAAGCCGCCAAGATTGTTCTGGCGGAACGCTTCCTTGATGGTCTTGCCCGGCAGGTCGATCGTGAATGCGACGCCGTGCGGATTTCCGAAGTCCGCGTCCTGGTTGACCGGGATCGTGAACAGCTTGATCGCACGATTGAACGGGTCTTTCGCGATCGTCCCGTCCGCGTTGCGCCGGTATTTCAAGTAGCCGGTTTCGCCGCCGGCCAGGTCGAGCGCCACCGACGCGAGCGGCGTCGGCGAGGCGCCTGCGATGTCGGCCTTGAACATCGCGACGCCGACTTGTGACGCATTTCTGAAGCCGCGGTTGGCGACGTGGGGAACGGCGTGAATGCTCGCGCCGGTTCGCGCCTCGTTGATCTTGGCGACCGCCCGTGTGACGTTGGACTGGCGCTGCGTGGCTTCCGCGGGCGGCATCGCCGCCTTCGCGACCATGTACGCGTTCAGCGTGTTCGACTGGACGCTCTTGATGAACACCTCGGTGGTTGCGAAGAACGCGTTCGCGGTGCCTTCGCTGCGCACGCGCTCCGCGTCCGACTTGATACGGTAGAAACGCTGAATGACATTGGTGACCGTGGCCGGCGTGAACAACGTGAGGTTCAGATCCTTCACAGTCCGCGCGGCGACCGAGGCCACGTAGTCCTCGAACGAAGTGCACGGCCTGTTGGCCCACGCGAGCGGATCGACAACGCCGGGCTGGATGTCGAGACACGCCGTCTCGTCGTAAGACGCCCGCGTGATGTTCAGCACCGCCTTCTTCGCAGCCGTGTCCGCAACCATCCGCGCGAGCGTCGCGCGGATGCCGGCCTTGCCCGCGTCGTGCAGCGTCTTGCTCCAGCGCGCGTGGAACGCCGAGGCCGGATCCGATTCAGCCGCGACGCGCGCGAACGCGCCCGACTTGGCGAACGCGTATTCCTGCAACGTGCCCCACTCGTACCCTTCGGCCGGCGAGATGCCGTTCTGCGGATCCGTCAAGCGGCCGAGGATCGTCTCGAGGTCCGGCCGCACCGCGTCGAGACCCGGCACTTTCACGTACATCCCCTCGAGCAGCCACTTCAGGAGCAGCTGCTGGCGGCCAAGGCCCAGATCGCCTGTCGAGTCCGCGGAGCTCGGGACATTCGGCGGCAGGATGTTCAGCCGCGCCGACTCGAACTCTTCGCGCGGCACCGGGAAGAAGCTGATGTCGTCGAACGCGATGGCGCCGCTGCCGACGACAATCGGCTTCGGATCGCCCGCGTCGTCCCGGAACTCGCCGTTCAGCGTCGCGACCACGCAGTCGGCGGACGCGGCGAGCGAGGCCGGCACGAACACTTCGAAGTCGTGATCGCTGATGCCCGGCTGGTAGTTGTCGCCGCAGTCGACGGCCGGCGTATCCTTCCACAAGCACGCGCCGCTGCCCTGCTCGAGAATCGTCAGCCTGGACGGCGTGACGCCGGGGCAGGCCAGCGGCAGCTTCGCCAGGCCGGACGCGATCGCCTGCTTCAGTGCCTGCAGTTCCTTCTGCAGCAGCTCGCCCTTGTACCCGGTTTGCGCCGGCTCCGGCTGCGCGAGCGCATCGATCGACAGATCGCAGCACGAGTTGTAGAGCGACCAGATATCCAGGCCGGCCGTCGCCGTCGCCTGGATGCCGGCCTTGCCGACGTAAACCAGCCCGCGGCTGCTCTCGACGCGGATGCCGTTGACGCCGGCCGGGTACGCCACCTGCCACACGATCCGGTCGTCGACGCCGTCATTGTTGTCGTCGACCGCCGCGGCGGCCGGGTTCGTGATGTCGAGCATGTAGAGCGCTTGCGCGCCGACGGTGGCGGCCTTCTCCCCGCCCGCGAAGAGCCGTCCGTGCGGCGCGTCCACGTCGAGCTCGCGCACGATGCCCGGCATCGCGATCGAGCCGATGAGCGTGGGCGAGCTCGGATTCGTGATGTCGACAGTCATCACGCTGTGATCGCCGGCGATGAACAGCAGGTCGCTGATCGTCGTCGCGTCGCTCGCGCCTGCGCGATAGCTGTACGCCGGCGCGAACACGATGCGCCGCGGCGCGTCGGGGAGCGCGAGCGATGTCAGCAGGGACAGGTTCGGATCGAAGATGTCGAGCGAGCGCGCGGTCGTCTCGATGGCCGCAAGCCGATCGTTCACCGCGACGACGTCGATGTAGTTGCCCGGATAGACCGCTTCAGCGACGCGATCGTTCAGCGAATACTCGGGAATGTCCTGACCGATGTCGGCGGCCATCAGGCCGACTTCGCCCACGGCGGCGTACGCCGCCCAGCCGCCCGTGTGCTGGAGCACGGTGATGCCGCGGACAAAGCCGGTCTGGTGCACCGTCCCCTTCGTGTCGAAGGGCGTCAGCAGATCCGGTGTCACCGTCAGGATCTTCGTGCTCATCAGGCAGGGCGCGAGCGGATTGGTGACGTCGTAGAACGTGAGCAGGCTGTAGTAGTTGTTCCAGGACGAGATGATCGCCAGATCGCCGGTGAAGCTCGTGCGCTTGTTGACCGGATCGCAGGCCAGGTCCGCCGAGCGCAGTGGCATGTGATCCACGCCGGGCACGAGCAGGATGCGCTTCTTCGTCGGAATGCCGTGTTGCGCCGCGCTCGCCTCGAAGGCCGTCGGCGGATCGGTCGTATCGAGGGTCAGCAGCTGATAACCGGCGGCAGTGTCCGTGATCGCGAGCCCCAGGGTGCGGACAGCTCCGGCGATCGTTTTCTTCGTGATCGCGACGTCCTTCACCGGCTCGAGATTTCGGCCGCCTTGTCCCTTGTAGAGGTGCCCGACCAGCCGCGGCTCGAACGTCTTGATGGTGAAGATCTGCGTGACGATCGAGTTGCCCGCCGCGTCGGTGATGAACCCCGGCGCGCCAGGCGCCACGCTCAAACCAATCGCATCGTTGCCGCGCGCTATGACCCGGTACTCCGTCGAGGGCCGCAGCGCCGCGGCCGGCACGAAGGTGATGCTGCGGCGATCCAGCGACAGCACCGCCGTGCCGCTGATCGTGATCCAGTTGCCCGACGCGTCCTTCGCCTGCACGATCAGGCCGTTCTCGGTCCCGGGGCTGAGCGCCTCGGAGAAGCCGAAGGTGAGCGGCGCCGACGGATCGAAGCTGCCGAGATGCGATGGACCCGAGGTGAGGAGCGGCGCCGTCGTGTCGTCGGAGATCGTCCCGAAGTTAATGGGTGTGCCGGGCGGCGGCGCCTGAGTCTGAATGGTCCGCACCACGCGCCCGCTGACGCTGTTGACGACCGTGATTCGGAAATTCGGCAGCTTCTGCTGATCCGCTCGCCCGTCTTCGTAGAAAACGCGGATGGTGAACTGGTGCGACTTGTCGCCGTCGAAGGGGTAGGCAAACCCGCCATTCGTGATGCGCGATGCCGGAATCTCGAGGCAGAAGTTGGCGTAGCTCTGAGGAGACGAGGGAGTGGCCTCTATCACGCACGCGTTCGGCGGCGATGCACGCGTCCCCGCGTCGTCGTCCTGGAGGTAGACGGCCGAGCGGCCGAGCGACGGATCGAGATACCCGGGGTTGCCGGGGTTCAGGTGGTTCGCGGTGTCGTAGGCGACGATCTCCGCGCGCGTCGGGTCGATTGCGCCGTTCACCGCCTTCGCAACCAGGTTCCCCGTGCCGAATGGCGACTGGATGCTCGATGTGTTCACGAAGCGCGTGTGGCCGGTCGCCGACACGGCCCGGACGGTGAATGTATCGCCCGCGCCGCCGGCCACGTCCAATCGCACGGTCGACGAGGACACGGGGAACGTCGTGTTCGTCTGCGTCGTCAGGTTGCGGACGATGACAGACGTGATCGCCTCCGTCACCGCGTCGAGATCGACCGCCACGAGCACGGTACCGGTTGCGCCCGGCGTCACGCGCACGTCGGCCAGAGGCGTCTGGACGCCGACCGAGTCGACGACGAACGCCCGGAACGAGTCGGTCGCGGCGCCGGCAACGAGGTAGGAGTACTGCACGATGTTGTGCGGGAAGTGGAACTCAGTGCCGCGCGTGCTGTTCGAGACGATGAACTCGACGTCGCCCGGCCGGATCTCGGAGCCGTCGAGGGCCAGCTGCTGCGAGTTCTCGACGACCGTCACGCGGCCGGAGAGCACGGGCAGGCACACCGGCGCAACCTTCGCCGGCGCGTAGATCGACAGCGGCCAGATCATGAAGTCGAGGAACGGCGTGTCGACCTTCATCACCAGCGTTCCGTAGCCCTGCGACACCATCACGCCGTAGTTGAGGCCGGCACTGCCGAGCAGCTTGTGGATGCCGTACACCGCGGCGCCGGTGACGCCGGGACACGGCGGCGACGACGTCGTGACCCGGCCGTTGATCAGCTTCGCGGTATCGACGACGCTCAGCGCTGGACCGCTGCCGGTGTCGACGACTGCGCTCACGACCCACGCGTCGCCAGGCTTGTCGCCGGGACCCGGCGGAATCGACACGTTGATGTACTTCGCGGGCTGCGCGCCGCCGAAGTCGAGTTCGACGCCGCCGGCGAACGCGACGTGGTTGCGCTGATCGGCCGTCAGCGAAACCGGGAAATGTCCCTCGTCGATCGCGCGGATGCGGACGATGGTGCCGTCCGGGAACGCGCCTTGCGGCACGTCGATCGCCGTCCCCGCGGGGCCGTCGACGTGCCCGCCGTCCGCGCCGACGGACGCGGAGATGCTGCCATCCGGGTTCGCCTGAGAAAACCGGGCCAGTTCCACCGTCGTCGTGTTGCCGGCCGCATCGACGATCCGCAGCCGCAGCTTGTCGGACGTCCGCGCGTCAATCGTGACCGTGAAGCCGCCGTTCGGATCGACGAGCACCGGGTTCACCTGACCCGTGCGGAGGTTCGTGATCGTGACCGTGTCGTGGACGCCGGCAGTCCCCTGCGTGGCGTGCACTGTCGACGATCCGTTCGAGGGAATCGAGGCCGTAATCGCGCCGGCTGGCGGCGGCGCGGGCGGTGCGGTGTCGAGCGTCGTGAACGTCGAGGTCACCGCGGTCTTCAGCGCATAGCCGGACGGATTCTTGATGCCGGTCGCGACGTGCACCGTGTATGTCGCGTTCGAAGCGAGCGCCGCCGTCGGGCGCAGCGTCGCGACGGCATTGCCGGACGTCAGGGCGAGCGCGGCGGGGATGACCGTTCCGCCGTCGGCCGTCACGACGAGGTTCGCCGCCGCGCCGCCGGAAATCGTCGCCGGATCGATCGGCTCCGAGAACGTGACGACGATCGCTGTCGCGAGCGCGACGTTGGTCGATCCGCCTGGCGGCGTGATCGAGGTCACCGTCGGCGGCTGCGCCACGAGGTGCAGGTCGAGCACTCGCACTTCGCCGGCCTGCGCGAAGGTGACCGCGTTCGAACCGGCGTCGGACCGGTTCAGATCTTTTGCCGTGAATGTCGTCGAGCCGCTGGTCAGGACGGCGCCCGCGGCGATGTAGCCGCCCGACGCGGAGGACAGCGCCACGATCGGCAGCGTCGGCGTCGACACGAGCGCGCCGGCGAACGGCGCGCCGCCAGTGCCGACGACGGTGCCGGCCGCGAACGCGGTCAACGCTGTGGCGCGCACGAACGCGTAGCGGCCCGCGGCGCGAATGCCGTCGAACACGTTCGACGTCCCCTGCAGCGTGACGTCCGAGACGATCCGGTTGCCGGCGATGCGGCCGACGCCGACGAGCACGAACCGCGTCTGGCCCTGGATTTCGGCGAGCCGTACGAGGAACAACCCCGACGAATCAGTGAGCGACGCCGGAATCAGCGTCGACAGCGTCGCCGGAAACGACAGGGATCCCGTGAACGACATCAGGACGCCGCCGACGAACGTCAGCCCGTCGGGCAGCGGCGCTCCGAGCGTTGTCTCGGACAGGCCGGCGACTTCCATCGGCCGCGCGTCCGGTGTGGCACCCGCGGGGACACTGACCGACTCACCGGTCGGTGCGGTCAGCACCGCGCCGTCGGGTCCGACCATCGGAATGGCGGCTGCCACGTCTGCGGGCGCGTAGAGCGCCACCGTGATGACGCCGTCCTTGAGCGCGAGAGGCTCGAACGTGTACGACGGCGACACCGTGAACGTGCCGCGCTGCTTCAACGGATCGGACTGCTGGTAGAACAGGACGTCGGCGCTGAACGGCTCCGGATGGACTTCGCCGCCCGCCCAGAAGCGGTACGACTCCGACACGCGCGACGTAATCCTCGTGCCGCTCGGCAGCGGCGCCGCGGCGGCGAGCGTGCCGGTCACATCCGATCGCACGCCGGGCTGATAGATGACGATCTTCGGCTGCGGCGTCACGACCGACACGGCGTCGGCCGGCACGGCCGCCGGCGTTGTCCCGGTCAGCAGCTCGCCCGCGGCTGGCTGCGACGGCTGAGAGGGCACGGTGTCTGCGACGACGATCGCGAACTGTCCGGTCGTGTCGATCGTTGCCTGTACGGTCGCGCCGTCCGGCGATACGGTCGCCGTACCAGCGTCGCGCCAGGCAGCAGCCGTGTCGTCCCAGCGAGCAACGACGTACGACGCGCCCGCGGCGAGCCCGGCACGATTCGGCAGCGTCAGCGTTGATCCGGCGATCGCCGTGCCGTGCGGCGTGACGTCGACGACAGACGCCGGCGACCAGCCCCCGGGCAGCACGCCTTGAATCCCCTGCTGCGGAACCGACGTCAACGCGAGCGTGAGATCGGCGGCCGCGACGCCTGCCTGCAGCGTGAGCGACGCCGCGCCGTTCGACGCCGCGCCGCCGAGCACGCCCGACACCGGCGCCGATGGCGCCGCCAGCGGCGTCAGGCGCGCGTCGAGCACACGGGTGGCGACGCCCGTCTGCAGATCGACCGCGCGATCCACTTCGGTCGTGCCGGCCGCTGTCACCCGCAGCACGCCGCGGCCGGAAAGCCCTTGCAGCGTGAATCGTCCGCGGCCGTCCGTGACGGTCGACTGCGTGAACGGCTGGCCGCTCACGCCGACGCCGGTCAGGTTCACCGTCGCGCCCGGCAGCAGCAGGCCGGTCGACGCATCGAGCACCTGGCCGACGGCGAGCGCCTGCGTCGAGGACGCGACGAGAGCGTCCGCCGTCGCGTGCCCTTCGTTGCCGCTGAAGTCCAGCGCGCGCGCTTCCAACCGGTACAAAGATCCAGCCACCGCGGTCGACGGCACGGGATAGCTGGCCGTGAACGGCGCCTGCGTCACGACGGCGATCCGGAGGTCGTTCACGTAGAACGCGACGCTCGCGACGCCGACGTCGTCGGTCGCGGTCGCCGAGAGCGCCAGCGTCTCGCCCGCGGCGACACCCGTGGGCGCCGCCATCGTGACCACGGGCGGCGTCGTATCGGCCGCGGCCGCGATCGAGACGATGCTGACCGCGTCCGCGTGATTGCCGGTGAAGTCGGTCGCTCTGACGGACAACGTGATCGTGGAGCCGACCGCCGAGCCGGCGGGAATCGTGTACGTCGCTTCGTACGGCGCCGATGGGACGGTGGCGATCGGCGCACCGTCGACGCTGAAGGTCACTGACGCGATACCGACGTTGTCGGAAGCCGACGCCGTGAGATGGACGATCGATCCGGGGGCCGCGTGCAGAGGCGCGCCGGCGGTCACCGTCGGATTCTCGGTATCGGGGACCGCGTCGATCGTCAGCGTCGCGTCGGCGATGCCCACGTTCGAGGCGGCGTCGAGCGCTGTCGCGCGCACATGGATACTCGATCCAGGCGCGGCCACAGCGGGAACGTCGATCGCGCGCTGGTACGGCGGCGCGACGAGTGCCGGGCCGGCGGCGCCGTCGACGGCAAACGTCACGCTCGTCACGCCGACGTTGTCGTCGGCCGCTGCGGTGATGGTGACGGTCGTGCCCGGCAGCACCTTCGATGGCGCGGAAATGGAGACGTGCGGCGGGACGCGATCCGGCGCAGCGGATATCGCCGCCGACGTCGTCGCCGTCACCTGGTGGCCCTGGCCGTCGTCCACCGCGAGAACAACCGTATAAGTGCCCGCCGAGGCGTACACATGCGTGGCCGCCGCGCCGGCTGCGGTCCCGCCGTCGCCAAAGTCCCAGCGGAACGTCAGCGCGTCGCCGTCCGCGTCCGACGACAACGCGCCGTTGAACGTGACGACCGCGTTGGTTTCGCCCGCGTATGGCCCGCCCGGACGAGCGATCGGCGCGCTGTTGACCGGCGGCGGAAGCGGCGTCACCGCAACCGTCGTGGTCGCGACGTCGGTGCCGCCGTGCCCATCGTCTACGGTGACCTTGACGGTGTAGGTGCCCTCGGTGGCGTAGCCGTGATTGGGCGCGACGCCGGCGCCGCTCGTCCCGTCGCCAAAGTTCCACGCGTACGTCAGTGGGTCGCCGTCGGGATCCGAGGATCCGATGGCGGAGAACAGCACGCGCGTGCGCGCGTTCCCCGCGTACGGCCCGCCGGCGCTGGCATGAGGCGCGCGGTTCGCCTGTGCGATTGCCACGGCAGCGGTGGCCGACGCGATGCCGCCGCGATGATCGTCGGCTGTGACCGTGACGGTGTAGTTGCCGGGCGACGCGAACGCGTGCGACGGCGTGCGTCCGGATCCGGAGCCGCCGTCGCCGAAGTCCCACGTGTAGAAGATCGTGTCGTTGTCCGGATCGCTCGCGGTCGCGGCAAACGCAATTGTCGCGCCGGTTAAACCTGAGTAGGGTCCACCGGCCGATACGACCGGCCCGCGATTCGCTGCCGCGATCGCTGCCGTCGTCGTCGCCGTCGCGAAGAGGTTTCCATCGCTCGCAGTGACCACCACCGAGTACGCGTTTGCCGCTGCGTACACGTGGCTGACGGTCGCACCGACGGCCTGCGTGCCGTCGCCAAAGTCCCACGCGAACGAGAGAGGATCGTTGTCGGGATCGGACGCACTGGCGCTGAACGTCACGGGCGTGCCGGCCACGCCGGAGTACGGTCCGCCGGCGTTCGCCGTCGGGGCGCGATTCGCCGTGAACACGTTGACGTTCGCTGTCGCGGACGCGGACGC
>Ga0066903_100002912_pt1 | contig 13696 bp, 17 predicted proteins | sample PanSoiMetaGPlot1_FD_67491 | JGI IMG/M metagenome (GOLD analysis project Ga0066903, IMG submission 67491) | Tropical forest soil microbial communities from Panama analyzed to predict greenhouse gas emissions - Panama Soil - Plot 1 (version 2) | ecosystem: Environmental > Terrestrial > Soil >... | reverse complement strand
CTTCTTCTGCGGCGCGTGGCCATTGGTCTCGGGGTCGGCCGCAGGCTCCGGCGGGGTGTAGACCTTCGGCTCCTGGGGCGGGGAGATCCGTGGCGGCGCCGCCGGCGGGGCAGGCTGGGGCGGCCGGGCCTGCTGGTCGGGCTGAAGCGGCATGAGCAGCCCCTCCAGGAGATCGCCCCCGGCCCGGGCGAGGAAGAGCAGCGGGCCCTCGCCGGGTGCCATGCCCACCGACACCGCCGAGGATTCCTGATCCGCGACGAAGGCGCCTGCCATCGCGGCCAGCACCTTCAGGTAGTGGGGGTTGACCCGGGCAGAGAGCAGGGCCGGGCCGGTCGTGGTCATCAGCCTGTCCGTGTTGGGGAACCGGCCCTCGACCACGGGGCAGGTGTCCAGCCCGCCGTTGGGGGTGCAGATGTACACCAGCTTGCCGTCGGAGCAGAACCCGACCGCCTCGTCCTTGCCCTTCCACGCCGCCTTCCAGGCCGCCAGCGGGACCAGATAGTCGAACACCGCCTCGCCCTCCATCTCGGGGGGCGGGATCTGGGACTCGACGGCGGGGCCCCGGGCGACGGCCAGGATTCTGGCGTCGGTGGCCTCGACCCACCAGGAGCCCGAGAACTCCCGGACCCGCACCGCGTTGGGGGCGTAGGGGTACTCCGTGCCGGCGTCGGCCGCCTGAATGATGGCGGCGGCCCGGCGGGGAATGATGACCATTTCAGACCTCCTTGGGGTTGACGACCTCGTAGTGCTCGTCGTCGAAGATGGTGATGGCCCAGTCGCCAGACACAGCGACCCGGGCGGAGTGGAACTTCCCGTAGGCTTCGAGCCCGGGGTGGGCCGCGAAGCCGGTGATGGTATGGCTACCGTCCCAGGTGGCGAGCACGTCGCCCGCCACCAGGTCGGCGCCCAGCTTCTGGAACTTGAAGTGCGGCATCAGTCCCTCCCATAGATCCGGCGGTGACACGCCGGGCAAAGGTACTCGTTGGCGGTGATCTTCCGGGCCGTGGCGGGGTTGAGGGGGCATTCGCACCCCTCGCAGAACAGTCCGGTATCGTCCACGACCTCCAGCCGGATGGCGAGGAGGGTCATGGGCATGCCGTTGGGCCAGGCGGGGGCGCCGGGCATCTCGACATAGACCAGCAGGGACGTGGCCCCCTCGGGCCAGCGCCCATCTGCCGCCTCCAGGGCGGCCTCACGGGGGCTGCTGGCCCGGATGTTGATCATCCGGGCCGGGTCCACCGGGTCGTCGGGGAACAGGGCGATCTGGCAGCGGTAGGTACGCTTGCTCCGCACGGCTCAGCCTCCTTCCCGGTTGGCCCGGGTCTGGTGCAGGCTGGCCCGGGACACGGCGGCCCGGGCCAGCTCCAGGTAACACAGGGCTGAGAGGACCTCCTCACTGGCGAGGGGGTCGAGGGTGTTGGCCCTCACCCCCTCGTCGTCGTCGTCGGAGCCGAAGAGGGCGTGCGTCCGCAGGGTGTTGATACGCTTCTCCAACTCTGGCAGGGTCACGGGAACACCACTCCTTTCGGTTGGGGGGCGGTTAGTATCGCTCAAAACATCAGGGGCATCAAGAGGGCGCGGACCACGCCCCCCTCGGCCAGGACGACCGGGCCTGCGATGTCGTCGAAGCCGGCCAGGTGCCAGGTTGCCAGGGGCAACCGGGCGAGCAGGAACCCGGCCAGCCGGGCATCCACCCAGAGCGTCGGCCGGGTGTGCACGGTCAGGGCCAGCGACCAGCATGGCCGGAAGCGGTTGTCCTGCTGCCCCATCAGCCAGGTCAAACGCGACCCGACCGTGCAGGTCAGGGAATCGTTGGGCTGCCGCCGGAACGAGGGCGGCCTGGTCCGGCGCCGCATGGCGGCCCGCTCCCGGGGGGTCAGCCAGAGGAGATACCGGCCGTTGCCGAACCGGCCCTGCGGGTCGTCCTGCGCCGTCCCCACGGCGGAGGCGTACCCGTAGAAGCTGTCGGCCAGCGGGCCCGTGATCGGCAGTTGCGCCACCAGCTGCCCTACTGTCCGCCACTTCATCATCTGTTTGCCCAGGCCGGGCAGGTCATGCACGGCCCAGGCCAGATTCCGGTAGTCGCCGGCGGAGTCGGCCCGGCCATCCTCCTCCAGCCGGTCGGCGAAGGCCAGCAGACCCAGCCAGTCGGACAGGTTGCCCCGCAGGGCGAGGTCCGGGTTAGGGATGCTCAGCATGGTGTCCTCGCTGGGGGTTGGGGTCGAACGTGAAGGACCGCCCGTCCAGCAGGACGGCCACCCGCAGGCCGGCCAGGCCGGCCACGATCGCCAGGCGGGCCCAGGCCGACCGCACGGCCGGCAGCGGCTCAGCTGCGGAGTGGCGCTCGAGCACCACCCCGTCCACGACGAAGGCGTACATGGCTATCTCCAGGTCAGGCGACGAGGGGGAGCGAATGGCGGAGGGTGCTGGCCCCCGCCCCGTGGGGGGTGAAGCCGATGACCAGCCCGGCGGCCAGCAGGCGCTGGTCGTCGAAGCACAACCTGCACTCCCGGCAGGTGATCCTGCGGGTCTCCCACGGGCAGGGCAGCAGACGCACCGGGCCGTACTGGTGGACCCGTTCGGACCGGAAGGTCGGCACGATCAGGGCGGCGGCGTAGCCCCGCTCCATCGCCGCCACGGCCTGATGGGGGTCCTCGCAGCTGGCCAGGACGGACACCCCGCCCCAGCAGCGGCGGGGGATCAACCGCCAGGCGTGGTTGTAGGTCCAGATCCCCGGTCCCCGGTGCCGGCGGACCGACCCGAAGGACCAGCCACCCCGCCGGGCGAAGCGGCGGCAGGCTTCGCGGAAGATCCGGGCCGAGGCCGGGGTGCGGCTGTCGCCGACGACCCGGCCCCGCAGGGGGTGGTCCCCCGAGAGCCGGTCGATTGCCGCCGCCTCCTCCAGCGCCAGGGCCAGCGGGCCCCGGGCCGGGGCCTCCGTCAACCGGCGGAAGATGATGCCGGTCGGGCCGTACAGCCCGTAACAGGCATCGTCGTAGTGGGGGCAGTCCGGGGGACAGGACCCCTGCGAAACGTAGGTGGCGGAGCAGGCGCCGATCTTGCGATTCTCGCTCGACTCCACCGCGATGGCGGCCGGCTGGTGCCGGCCGCCCCGCTTGCGGGCTGTCATGCGTTACTCCCTGGGGTACAGGTGGTCGAAGGCGGCCCGCAGGTAGGGCGGGTCCCAGACCCAGGCCGGCGGGTGCGGGTGGTACTCGACACGGCCCGTCTCGTGGTCGTAGCGGGCCCCGACGAAGCCGGGGAACAGTTCCAACACCTCCGGCGGGGGAAACTCCCCGACGGGGTGCTCGCAGCGGACGGTGCCGACGTAGGGCACAATGTCCCCGGCGAAGTCGGTGTAGTGGCCGTCGTCGGAGGCCCAGCGGCGGACGCCGTAGCGGCGTCCGCCCACCTCGTAGTGGGCGGCGCCCTGGTAGGCGGAGATGAAGCGGGCTTTCAGCATGGGGTTACTCCCGTCACGACTCGCAGACCAGCGAGGTCGAGGTGTAGGTGTGCTTCACAATGCGGCACTTGCCGCCCTTCTTCAGGGGCCGGGTGTAGCGGATTCGCACGGCCGGGAAGTCCACGGGCCGCAGCTGGACCGCGACGGTCTTCTTCCGGGCGTCCGCCACGTCGGTGCCCCGCTGCTCCAGCCGGCAGCCCAGCGCCCGCCGGAGCTTTCGCCACGCCAGGGCCAGGCGGCGGTTGCCCCGGTGGCTGTTGGGGAAGTGCCCCAGCTCCACCCGGAGCCAGGCCAGCCGCCCGTAGCCCTCGACCTCCAGGCCCAGCCCGTCCAGCAGCTGGGCCGCCAGGCGGGTGGACTCCAACTCGCTGATCCGCTCCGCCGCCCGGTCCCGCATCATGCGGGCGTAGCTCTTGATGTCCCGGTCCACCTCCCGCCGGAGATCGAGGATCGCCTCCGGCAGGGGGGTCAGGTTGTCGATCGACATGGGATACCTCCAGTGGGGAAAAGGGGCCCGGCCACGCGGCCGGGCCCGGGGTTGGGGGCGAGTCGGGGACTAGCTCAGGACCTTGACGACCAGGCCGTTCCTGACCTGGACCCTGGCGTACCAGCGGTGGGGCTCGGGGTAGTGGGGCCCCTCGATCACCGTGGTGCCCTCGCTGGGGGCGGGGAACGGGCCGGGGCTGAACACCCGGACCCGAGTACCGGCTCCGACCGCCTCCCGCAGCTGCCGCTTACTCTTGAAGTTGGGACTGACGTACATGGTGTGCTCCTGGCAAATGACAGGGCCCGGCGTCGGGACGCCGGGCCCTGGGGTGGAACGGGGTATACGGTGACGGCTGGTGGGCGGGGCCCCCTGACGAGTCAGGAGTCAGGGATCAGGAGTCAGGAGTCAGTGAATACGGGGGGAAGGGTAGATGTCGAAGGTAATCCGTGGGCTGTATTCTGACTCCTGTCTCCTGACTCCTGTCTCCTGATTGCGACTGACTCCTCAGGGGGCGGACTACAGCGGCGGCAGCTCCTTGGAGTTCACGATCATGACGTTGATCTGGACCTGGCACGAGCAGGTCACGCCGTCCACCTCCACGTCCATCTTGGTGTTGGCGTGCCACCCCAGGGTGCCGGTCGAGAACTCCTTGTAGGCCACCTTCACGTCCTGCCCGTCGAGGGTGCAGGGGATGCTGCCAACGGCCCGCGTCTTGAACTGCTGGCGGCTGATGGGGCACACGGTCTTGGCGGCGAACGACATGGCTGACTCCTTCACCGATGCCGACGAATCGCCGGGCGGCCGAAGCGGCCGGTTTCGTTTCAGCGATTTCTCGACTCGGTGTATCTCCATTATCCGGCAAAAGCGGAAAAAGTCAACCCTCACCGATCCGCAACCGCGGTCGGTTTTTCGCTCTTGACGGTCCCGTTGCGCCGGGCTAAGGTACGGCCCGGCAATCGGGGACCTGGTGGTCAAGGAGGGGGACGGTCATGCGACCTGGAGGCGGGCGGCGGTGCGGGGCCGGGAGATGGAGGGCCTGGCGCTCCTGATGGGGGAGCAAGCCGCCGGCGCCGCGGCGTGCAGGCCCCTTGCCTCGGGCCGGTGCCGTGGGCCTGCCGAGGCCGGCCTGATGGCCGGCCTGCCCGGCCGGGCACTCAACCCCCCGGCTGGCGCCGGCGGTCCCCCTACCACTGAACACTGTCCACTGGGTACTCACGGATTTCTCATGAGATTTTGCCTTGCACGGCGGCCCGGCCGGGGCTACTTTATCAGTTCTTCACACTGTCCACTGTTTGCACAGTGCTGTACAGCTCCTGACCAGGTCCGCTCAGGAGGGCGGACCTGTTGCGCGATCTTGCCCCGTCCTGGCTGGCGGGGCCATCCAACGAGAACGCACAACCGGGCCGCGCCGGACCCGGCTGTCCGTCGGGGCCCGCGTCGGCCCCACCTCTGCCCGTGGGACGCCAGGGATGGCACCCGTCTTCGCCCGGAGTACGTCCAATGGACGTCTGCACCATCTGCGGCCGCCCGTCGAGTTGGACCCGGCCGGGTTCCGGCAAGGGGGCCAGCCGCTCCCTTGGCCCGCTCGTCCGCTGCGGGGCCTGCGGCCTCCACGTTTGCGAGGACTGCTGGCGCGAGGCGGCCTGCTGCTTCCGCGACTGCTCGCCCGACCCCCAGGTCGGCTGGGCGCCGCCCGGCTGGGAGGACGTGACGCCCCCCGGCTCCCCGCCGGGCTGGCGCCAGTGGCGGGTCCTGGAGGAACAGGAGCTAGGTTCATGAGATACCCATTCCCCGAGATCGTCGAGGCCGGCCGGGATCGGGTCGGTCGCTACGCCACCCGCAAGTCTCAGCAATGGGGACGATTCCTCATCCGCTGCCCCCAGAGCCGCCGCCAGCTAGTTCTGCTCTTCAGTGGGGAGATGAACTGGATCAACGAGGGACGCCAGGGGCCGGCCTGGGAGCACCTGTCCATCTCCGTCGCTGGTCAGCTTTGCACCCCCACCTGGGAGGAGATGACCTGGGCGGCCAGCCTCTTCTGGGACGACGAGGAAGTTCTCGTACAATACCGCCCTGCGAAGTCTGAATACGTCAACTGCCATCCGGGGACACTGCACTGGTTCCGGCCCTGCAATGGCAAGCTGCCCATGCCCCCAGCCGAGACGGTTGGCCCGCTTCGCCTTCCCGACGGCGCGCATGGCCCCTGATCCCCGATCACCGCCGGGGGAGATCGCCGATGTCTGAACTCGCTGATGACTTCGACGCCTACGCCTGGTGGTATGCCAGGACCCCTCGGGCGGCGGCCCGCTTCGCCGTCCCGACGGCGCGGGCCAGACGTGAGGCCCTGGCCGCGGCGTACCCTGGCCGTCATCTGCTGCCGGGTCGGCGACCCGCTCTGGGAGCGGACCGACGCCGACGTCGGCGGCCGGTGCTACTGCTGAGGCACCCCGGCGTGTTCGATGTCCGCCGGGCGTGCTGGCCGGGCCCGCCATCCGGGCTGCGGGAGACGCAGTGGGGTTGACCAGAAACCTCGTCCGGCCGGAAACGAAAAGGGCCCCGGTGGCCAGCAACGGCAACCGGGACCCTCTCTGGGTTTGCGTCAAGTCGGCCCGGTTTCGCGGGCGCTTCGCCGTCCTGGTGGTACGTCCGTTCCCACGGCCGGCGGCGGGCCGGGGCGGCGGGCCCGGGGGCCGGGCCGCCGGGGCCGGCGGTGGCGGTGGGCGGTGCCGAAAACTCCGGCCGGATTTTCTGGCACCGCCAGTGTGGCGGGCGGGCTGCCGGGCCGGGGGCCGGGCGGACGGCGTGGCGGGCCGGAAACGAGAACGGCCCGGCCGTGGCGGGGTGCCACGGCCGGGCCGTCGGTGGGCAACCGGGTTGTCAGCGGCCGATCAGGCGGCCGGCTTGGCGGCCGGCTTGGTGGCCTTGGCCTTGGCTGCCTCTGCGGCGGCGTCCGTCAGGTCGCCGAACGCCAGCAGGGCGTCCGCCGCGATGGTGCCATCGGGGAACAGCCGCTCCACGTCCTTGCGGGAGCACAACCTCCCCAGGAGGTACTCCACTACCAGGGCCGGCTTGCTGTGGCCGGCCACGATGGCTTCCAGCATGGCGGCCACATCATCCGGGGCCACGTCCTTCAGCCCCTCGGGGTTGATCCGGGGCTCGGACGGGTCAACCGGCGGCCTGGGGGCCGGCTTGTCGCCGCTGCCCTTGGCGGCCGCCTTCTCGGCCTTGCGGTCTTCGCTGGCCTTCTTGGCCTCCGCCTCAGTGGCCAGCCTGCTGGCCTGGTTGGCCTCCGTCCTGGCCCGGCCCTTGTCCCGGGCCGCCTGCTCGGCCTGGAACCGGGCGTGGTCGGCCGCGGCCCGGGCCTTGGCCGCCTCCTGGCGCTTGACCTCCGCCTCCTGGCGGGCCGCCTCCCGGGCCTTCTCGTCGGCGGCCTCCTTCTCGGCCCGCTCGGCCGCCTTGACGGCGGCGTCGGCCTCCTTGGCCTTGGCGTCGGCCTCCTTGCGACCCTCCTCGGCGTCGGCCGCCGCCTGCTGGGCGTCGTCGGCGGCCCGCTGCTTGGCCAGGGCCGCCTGGCGGGTGGCCTCCGCCTGGCGGTTGGCCAGGGTGCGGACCAGGGCCTGGCACTGCTCGGTCGTGCCCTTGGTGCTCTCCCCGGCCTCCACGGTGGCGTCGAACACGGCCCGGCACTCGGCCTCCAGGCCGGGCAGGAGGGTGTAGTGCTCGGTCGCGGTGCCGAAGTCGGCCTGGTGGGTCAGGAGGGTGTAGGCCGCCTTCCAGTGCCCCCAGGGCAGGTCGGCCGCCGCCTTGACGCGGGCCGGGTCGGCCACGTCCTTGGCCCGGGGGTCGGCCACGTCGACCCCGTCGGCGGCCGTCAGCAGGCGGTGGGCCCACCAGGCCCGGATGAGCTGGTTGACGTCCACCTGCTCTGTGGCGTAGGGCAGGATGGCCGCCTCGCAGGCCTTGGTGGCCACGCTGCGGTCCTTCAGGCCCGCCTCCAACCGCAGCCGGACGTTGAGGGTGAAGTGGCCCCCGGCCGTCAGCCTGCCCTGCCGGGCGGCCCGCTCGCCCTTGGCGTAGGCCGCCACGCCGGCCTTCCGCTCGGCCTCGGCCAGCCTGGTCAGGGCGTCCACCCTGGCCTCCTCCACCTCCGCCAGGGCCGCCGCCTTGGCCGCCTCGGCGTCCAGGGTGGCCGCTCCGCCGTCCGCCTTGCTCTCGGGGCCGGCCGCCGGGGTGGCGACCAGCGTGGCGTCCACGGTGGCGGTGGCGTCCGGGATGGACACGGTGGCGGGGGACTTGGTACGCTCGGTCATGGTGAGACTCCCACATCGGGTCTTGCCCCGGGGCCGGGTGGCTGCTACCACGCCGGCCCCATCACTTCCGGCCGCCTCCCTGGCGGGTAGGCTACAAGCCGGGTCGGCCAAGGGGGCAATTCGGCCGACAGGGCAGTCTACGGCCGGTCAAGCCGCCAGTCAACTCCCCCCGGAGGGAATTTTTTTCGTCCGGTCTGCTTCACGCATGCGATGCAATCACGGCCGGCCGCCGGCAGCGGAGGGATCGCACCTGCGAGAGAAAACTAAGGCCCCGCCCGGCCGAGCGTGCGACCCCCGGCCGACCGGTCCGGCACAGTCCGGCCGGATTTTCTGGCACCGCCACCCGCCGAACGCCAGGCATCGCACGCCCGATGCCGCCACGCCCGGGGACCAGGACGACACCCTGACCGACCGGCCTGGACCAGGCCCCAGTTGACGCAACCCCAGGCGGGGGCAGGGGTTATGCACTACAGTACACCGGGCGGGCCGGCCGCTCTTCGCAATGCGGCCATTGTGAGCCGGGGCTAAGGTACCCGCCGCCTGGGGCTTAGGCCCGACCCCCGGCCCCGGGGCCCCCGGCGCGTGCGATCCAATGGTGATGTGTCAGCCTCGCAGTTTTTCACCATCTCGAACTCGCCCGAGCGGGCCCGCGCCAGGAATCGCCCAGGAATCGCCCAGGAATGGGTTCGGAAGCGGGCTGCCGTCAGTCCAGCTGTGTGGGCCTGGCGGGGACGAAGACCAGGCTAACGGGTGGGACCTGGGGGCAGTGGGGGCTGATGGGGACGTGGAGGGTCGGCAGTCCGACGGAGGCAGCGGCGAGGTGTGCATCAGCGAGCAGCACGATGTCATCCTCGGCGCAGCGGGCAAGGAAGGCTTTAAGCTCAGCTACGGTCATGACTTACCTCCGTGGTGGTCGCATCAGGACAGCATCGAACGGGCTACAGGGGTTCGCCCCCCTGCACCCCCCACTCCCCAGGGGTGTGTTGTTAATGAGCTTGCGAAGAGGAAGAAGGGGCGCCGCGTAGGGTATGGGGGGTTATTAGGGGGGAAAGGGGGCATCTCGTCAAGAGAGGTGCGTGGAAAATTCTCCGCGCGAGCGATCGGCGGCGCCTGTGGGGCTGGCGATGTCGGTGAGTCCGGCAACGCAGGTAGGTTATGCAGAAAACGCCATGCAGTTAGTCGGGGGTGGATTGCAACGGCCCGGCGCTGTGGGCAAGCTGGGACACATACGGGGGGCGAGCACAGGATTCTGTGAGGGTCACGCCGATGGCTGAGGGGACCGACAATCTGGCGGGTAGCTCGAGTCCTCAAGTCTCGGCCGCGGCCAGCGCGCCGCCGGGTGCCAGCTCAACGGCCCCGGCGGCGTCGCCTCCTTCCGGGGCACCGGCGGTGCCCGCGGGCGCGGGCTCGCCGGGGGGTATGCTGGGTGGAACTCCCGCGCCGGCCACGCCCGCGGGCACGCCGGCGGCGCCGGAGTACCAGTCGGTCCGCGACGCCCTGGCCAACTACGGGCTGGACCTGCGGGGTCAGTTCTCCGACGACCACGCGGCGCTCCAGCATCTGATCGGTCAGGTCCGCGCCGCCCAGAGCCTTCAGCAGCTGGCCCAGTACGGTCAGGCGTACCTCCAGCAGGCGCCGCAGTTCGCCCAGTGGCAGCAGGCCCAGGAGGCGGCCCGGCGGCAGGCCGCGCAGGCGCAGGCCCAGTGGTTCCGGGCGCCGGAGTACGACCCGCGCTGGCTCAGCCAGATCACCCGCGACAGCACGACCGGGGAGCTGCGGGTGGTGGCGGGCGCGCCGCCGGAGGTCCTGCCCAAGTACAACGCCTGGATCGACCACCAGCGGAGCTTCCTGGACCGCTTCAGCCGCGACCCCATCGGCGCCATCCGCCCGGGGATCGAGCAGGTGGTCCAGCAGGTCGCCGAGCAGATGGTGCAGCAGCACCTGGGTAACTACCGCGAGACCAGCGAGGCCCAGCGCTTCGTGGCCGAGCACTCCGGCTGGCTGCACAGCCACGACGCTCAGGGTCACGCGGTGATGGACCCGAGGACCGGCCGCGAGCAGCTCTCGCCCCTGGGTCAGAGGTTCGAGCAGTACGTCCGCGAGGCCGCCCAGATGGGGCTGCAAGGGACCCAGGCTCAGGCCCGTTACGCCCTGGGCCTCGTCCAGCGCGACTACGTCCTGGCCCAGGCCCAGGCGGCCGCCGGATCCGGGATGAACCCGGCCGACCCGGGCGCTGCCGCCAAGGCGAGCTTCGTCCAGACTGCCCAGGCGGGTGCCCAGGCGGCGCCGGGGGCCAACGTGAACGGACAGGCCCCGCCGGCCACCGGGCCCCGGGGGCTCTACCAGCGGCTCATGGCCAACATGGCCGCCAACGGCTTCGGGCCCGGCCAGCAGCTGGTGGGGTGAGGAGCAGAAGGAATCAGGAGTCAGGGGACAGGAGTCAGTAGCAGAAGGAATCAGGGGGCAGGAGTCAGGAGGCAGGAGGCAGGAGTCAGCAGACAGCCGAGGTGCTCTTTACTGACTCCTGACTCCTGATTCCTGACTCCTGGTTGGGGGGGGTCGGGTCCACCATACCGGAGTGCAGCGGTGGCCGAATGGACCCGGGTGGTCAATACCACCATCCATGACTACCTGCGGGAGGTGGAGGTCAACGTCCTCCGCAACCGCAAGTTGCTGGCAGAGTTGCAGACCCGCGGCAGGATCTCGATGGATCACGCGGGTGACCTGCTCGACTGGAAGGTCCGCTACAAGCGGGTGCCCATCCAGGGGTACGCCGACATGGACAGTCTGACGTTCAGCCGCAAGAACCGCTGGCTGACAGGCCAGCTGGATGTCCGGGGCTACGCGGCCACGGACATGATCGTCAAGCGTGAGCGCCTCATCAACAAGAGCACGGAGGCTATCGTCAAGGTCTGGACCGAGCTGGCCCAGAACCTCATGGAGGACATCGAGGATCAGTTCGGCGACGAGATGTACCAGGACGGTAATGCGTCGGGTAAGACCAAGGGCATCCACGGCATGGAGTCGTGGTTCGCCGACACCAACGTCGAGTCCCCCAACGGTTTCATCTACCCGCCCAACGACACCTACGCTGGGCTGGTGACCGCTCTGGGGAACTACGGCGGCAACTGGTCGCTGAACGCGGGCAATGTCGAGTGGCCCAACGGCACCGGCGATGCCCACTACGACTTCTGGTCGCCGGTCATCGTCAAGGCCACCAGCAACAGCTGGGCGGCCGCGACCAAGACCTGGCCCAACACCTGCTCGGAGGCCCTCCGCTACGGCCTCATCAAGGGGCGGCGGAACAAGTCCAAGCGCGGAGCGCTGGACCTGGTGCTCATGGAGTCAGACTGGTATCGCCAGCTGATCGAGCACATCGCCACCAACGAGCGCCTGGTCATCAACCGCAACGAGCCGCTGGGGAACTACCAGCTGGGCTACAAGGACGAGATCAGCTTCGAGGGGTCGAGGGTGACGTGGGAGTACGGGGCGCCGAGCCAGACGGCCTACGGCATCCCCTGCGAGCAGCTGGAGCTGTGCAGCTGGCAGAAGTCGCTGTTCGTGCCCGAGGGCCCGGACTTCGACATCTCCACCCAGGCCTGGCGCTTCTCCATCGACTTCTTCGGCAACCTCAAGAACTCCAGCCCGCGGGGCTGGGTCAAGTGGCGGAACTGAGAGGGGGACCAGACCAGTGGCCAGGAACGATGCGCCCCCTTTCGACCGGGGGCAGTACGAGACGAACGAGGACATGAGCCTGCTGGCGGGGCGGGAGTACATGTTCGAGGACCTGAACTACGCCCAGACCCAGGGGGCCAAGGCCCAGCGCTCCGGCCGGCTCAACCGCGTGCGCCTGGTGCAGAACGGCTCGGGCGTGGCCATCCTGCCCAAGCAGCTGTGCCAGTTCTCCACCACTCCGGGTGCCATCAACTACGGCTGCGTGGTGTCCGGCTACGTCAACACGACCAACGGCCGCGGCTATCCGGCCGACGAGTTCCTGCCGGCCGCGGGGGTGCCGGCGGGCGCCTACTTCTTCATCGTGACCAAGGGCGCCGCCCTGTGCCGGCTGCCCAACCAGACCGCCGACTACGGCGGCACCAACGTGGCGGTGGGCGGGGTCCTGGTCGGCGTGACGAGCGCCGCCTCGACGGGCGTGACCGCCGGCCGCGTCGCCCCGCAGAGCGTCACGGCCTCCAATGACGCCGCGGAAAACTACGTCGGCCGAGCCCTCTCGGCCGCCACCACGGGCCAGACGGACCAGGACGTCCTCGTTGACGTCGGCAAGTGGTGAGAGGGGCCCGGTCGGCTACCGGGCGGCTCCGCCCCACGGAGCCGGCCCCGCCCCGAAACGACCCCGGGGTGGGGCAATTTCCAGGTGGGCGGGTGCTCTCCCCGGGATCCTGATCCGGGAGACCTGGTTCGAGTCCAGGGCCTGGTCTCCGGCGAAAATACCCACAACCAGGTGGGCCCCGAGTGCCGGACGGGTTTGTGGCCAGGCTACTTCGGCCGTTTGCGGCCTGGCACGGACGGGACGCAAAGCGGCGAGCCGGAACGGGGCCGATCTACAACCAGAAGGGGCGGGCGCGGCAGGCGGCCTCGCTCGCCCCTGTGACCAGAAAAGGGTCGTCATGCCGAAGCACTCCATCCTCATCGCGCAGTTCCCCTACCGGGGCTCCACCCGCCAGAGCGTCTCCGACTGGCTGGTCGAGACGGTCTGCCGGATGAAGTCCAATCCCAGGATCGGCGAGATCCGCCACGCCAGCTTCGACGACACGCCCATCCCCATGACCCGCAACCGGGCCTGCAAGACCGCACTGGAGCTGGGCTGCGACCTGGTGCTCATGGTGGACAACGACATGGCCCCCGACCTGCCGCTGCCGGGCCGGCGGCCATTCTGGGACGAGGCCTTCGACCTGCTCACTGCCCACCCCGGGCCCGCGATCGCCGCGGCGCCCTACTGCGGGCCGCCGCCCCACGAGAACGTCTACATCTTCCGCTGGGCCAACCGTCAGTCCGACGTGCCCGACGCCGACTTCCAGCTCGTCCAGTTCAGCCGCGAGGAGGCGGCCTTCCGCTCCGGGCCCGAGCGCGTGGCCGCCCTGCCCACCGGGCTCATCCTCATCCCCAGCAAGGCCCTGGAGCGGATTCCCCGGCCCTGGTTCCGCTACGAGTACGGCGACTCCGACGAGTCCCGGAAGAGCACCACCGAGGACGTCTACTTCACCCGCAACGCTGGCCTGGTGGGAATCCCGGTCTACTGCCTGTGGGACAGCTGGGCCGGCCACTGGAAGTCCAAGTGCGTCTCCAAACCCCAGCCCATGACCTGCGACCGGGTGGCCGAGGAAATGCGGGCCGCGCTCCTGCGGCCGGCCTCCGACGAGCGCTACGTCGAGGTGCCCGATGAGGGTATCCCCGTGGGAGCGCCCTGTGTCAACGGGGCCC
>Ga0066903_100002911_pt1 | contig 13698 bp, 9 predicted proteins | sample PanSoiMetaGPlot1_FD_67491 | JGI IMG/M metagenome (GOLD analysis project Ga0066903, IMG submission 67491) | Tropical forest soil microbial communities from Panama analyzed to predict greenhouse gas emissions - Panama Soil - Plot 1 (version 2) | ecosystem: Environmental > Terrestrial > Soil >... | reverse complement strand
GCCAAGCCGAACACCGCAAAGCCCGCGACGCCGAAAGCAAGCCCGATGACGAGAGCTCTACGCTCGCCGAACTGCTTGACAGCCGGTCTGATCACGCCACCCTGCACCAAGATCGAGGCGATGCCGACACATGCCATGGTGAGGCCGACCGTGCGCTCGCTCCAGCCATAGCGATACATCATGTAGAGCACAGTGACGCTAGGCAGCGCCGCATGGGCGAGGTTGCCGAGGAAATTGACGCTGGCGAGCCCGATCAGCGCCTGCGAGCGCAGCAGCGCGAGCGCGCCGACCGGATTAGCACGCCGCCACGCGAACGGCGCGCGGCGTTCGGGCGGCAGCGATTCCGGCAGGACGAAGAAGCCGTAGAGCGCGTTCGTAAGACTGAGGCCTGCCGCGATCCAGAACGGCAGGCGCGGGTCGATGGCGCCGGTGAGCCCGCCCACTGCGGGGCCGAGCACGAAGCCGATGCCGAAACCGGCGCCAAGCAGGCCGAAGCGCGCCGCTCGCTCCTCCGGCGGCGTCACGTCGGCCACGTAGGCGTAGGAAGTCGAAATGCTTGCCGCCGTGATGCCGGAGATCACGCGGCCTGCGAACAGCCAATAGACGGATGGCGCAAGCGCCATCACCACATAGTCGAGGCCGAGCCCGACATTGGAGATCACGATGACGGGCCGCCGCCCAAACCGATCCGACAGCGCTCCCTGGATTGGTGAGAACGCGAACTGCATCAGCGCCCATACCGTGCCGAACAGACCGTAGACGCGCGCAGCCTCGCCAGTATCGCCGCCGAGAAAATCGACCACCAGCTTCGGCAAAACCGGGATGATGATGCCGATCGCCAGCATGTCGAGCAGCACGGTGACGAACACAAAGGCGAACGCGGCGCGGCGCGGAGGGCGGGCCGTTCCCTTGTTCATTTCATCGGCCCAGACACGGTGACTCTCGTCCAAATTATCCCAGCTGCCGGCGCCGGGTGCATCGCGGCGGTAAGCCGACTTTGTGATGGACATGACCACACGCTCCCGGCAGCAGGGCGGTCCCTCTTTCTCGGCGCCCGCACTAGGCTACACGATTCAATTGTAATCAAGCGGTTAGAGCATATATTATGTTTACTGTACAATGCATCCGACCACAGGTCCGTTTTGAAGTCAACCGTAAGTGGCTCGCGGAGCCTTCACGGCGGGACGTCGGCGGCCGTTGAGACCATTGACGGTGGATAATTGTTGCGGAAATAGACGTCGCCAAGAAGCTCAATCATGGGCACTAGCTTCGTCGAAGACGAAACTGGGCACTCGCTGACCTTGGCGGTGCGCCAAACTTCGCCGAAAAGAGAAAACCGCGCGCTGCAACGCTGCAAGAAGCCGCGCGTCAAAGACCGATTGGACGGAGAGTATCCCCGCTCCGTCCATCGCGTCATAACAGGTCAGTGGTGCCAAAAGTGCTCGAAGCTGTGATGCTGGACCGCCGGGGTCGGATCGACCGACCCGTCGTCATGTGATGCTGCGGGAGCTCCGCCGCCGGACTGGCCGGCAGCACCACCGGTCAACAGCTGGGTCAATGCCGTCACGGCGTTGCCTTGTACGCCGGCGGCATGGGCCAACGCCGAGAGGTCGGCAACGACCGCCGCAACGCTGTTTGGGCCGCCTCCGTGGAAGAGAGCTGTGAGATCAGCCACCAAGTTGTTCCCGCCACCTTGATCGGCTGCAGCGGGATGACCGGCCGCGTTACCATCTTGCCCCCCTGCGGTTTGGTTGCCGTCCGGATGATCGCCTTGGGCCCCTGTCACTTGGCCGCCACCCGCATTGCCGTGATCCCCTGCGGCTTGGCCGCCGCCCGGGTTGGCGCCGTGATCCCCTGCGGCTTGGTTGCCGCCCGCATTGGCGCCGTGATCGCCCGCGCCCTGGTTGCCGCCTTGATCGGCCGCGGCTTGGTTGCCGCCCGGGTTGGCAGCTGGATCCGCTGCGGCTGGGTTGCCACCCGCGTTGGCAGCTGGATCCGCTGCAGCTTGGTTGCCACCCGCGTTGGCAGCTGGATCCCCCGCGGCTTGATTGCCTCCCGCATTGCCGCCTTGATTCCCCGCCGCTGGGTCGCCGTTCGCGGCTGGCGCCTGCGCCGCCGCCACGATATCCGCATAGCTCCCGCCATCCGCCATGCGGTTATTGCCTGCCACGTCCGCAGCGTTCGTTGAGAGTTGCTCCGCCGCAGCGCTGACCTCTCCGGCATTGTGCGTCTGCAAACCCTCTACCAGAGCGGCAGCTGCGGTGCCCGCGGTGCCATCCGACCGCAATTCGTTCCAGAAACGCGCCGACCACAGGCCGCCCTGAGACTGATCGAAGGCGTTCGCATTATTCGCGTAGGCCTGGATTTGCTGAATCAGTTCATCAGAATCGGCGTTGAAACCATCATTCGCGATCGCGACCGCTGCCTGACCGAGATGGTTACTGTCCTGAATCCATTGAGTGATAAACGCGGTTTGATCGGCGTTGTCATGGAACGGTGCAGGGGCGGTGGCCAAGTCCGGGAGCGGCGTGGGGTTGAACAGCGCTTGCACGCCCTCGTCGCCTTGAGCGATATCGATAATGTCCCGATGGATGTCATTGATCGCACGCCCAACAAATTGTCCTAGATCCGTTCCCAATATCAGCGTACCCGTTGGAGAGTTCGCGTTCTCGACGGATGCGATCTCCTCATTGAGCTGGTTGATGATGACGTGCGTGTGCAGATCGGAGAGGTCATTGATCTGCGGACTCGCCTCGCTCAACATCTGCTGCGCGCCGATAAGGTCCGAAACGATCAAGTTGACCTGATCCGGGCCGACGCCGCCAATCTCGCGCGTCGTTGCGTCGTTGAATAGTTCCGTTGCTGTCAGAGCCATTTACGTTATTCCTTCTCTGCGCCATTGCTGGCAAGATAAATACGCCGCCGTTACTCGCAACGGCATCGACGCGCGCGGCTCACGTCTGCTCAATGCTGCTTTTTCCCCGCAGGGCGACTGCAATCCGGTGCGACTGCAATCCGGTATCGCCTGCGGTCAGTATTTAGCGCATGGATTCTTATGGTGACGACGGCCGTGCTGCTATCGTCCCGTTTGCTGTCGCCCCGTTTATGAACTGCGATTCCGATTGATGTCAGAGCCCGACAGCAGAGAACAACTCCTGCGCAGCACCAAACGGGGCGGCAACAGCGTTAAACGCGATGGCGAGCTCTGAAAAGTTCGGTGTTTGCTGACGTCAGCTCCCCCGTCCTGGTTGGCGCTGTTGTCTTCGTGGCAGCATGCAAGTTGCAACTGCAATGGGACAGGAACGAGAGCCGTTCCGTTCGAAGAGGTGATCATATCAGGGTTAATTGGAGGCAAGCCACTGCGTTGTGATCAATCAAGCGCGTTGTCATCGACGAACATTGCGAACATGAAAATTTTGCAGCATGCCTCGACGAAAGCGCACGTTTGGCATGTGGCCTTCCGCGCGATCTGGATTTTTTCATCTCTGACTCGCGTCGACGGTCGCGCAAATTTATTTAGGCCATCTTGCGGCGTAATCTGTGAGCGAGACGTCGCATTATTGACCAAGTCATAGATACCTTTAGGCATCGCCTGAGTTTCGGCATTCACGCGGGCTGGTCGAATGTGATCATCGCTTTTCTCGCGCGAAGATTAAGTAGCGATATCGACGCAAAAGCACGTGAATGCGTAGTCTGCACGCTGCAGTGTTGCCCGAGGCACGGGATGAATCTGAGATTCGATCTGAGTTCGGATGATCCGGTCACCGCGGGGTTGCGGACGAGCGCACGACAATTGCTGGGCGTGGCGGCTTTTAGTGGAGTTGTCAATCTGCTCACGTTGTCGGGTTCGTTGTACATGTTGCAGGTCTACGATCGTGTGATCCCCAGCCGCAATGTGGCGACGCTGGTCGGCCTTTCGGCTATCGTCCTGTTTGCGTACGTACTGCAGGGCTATTTCGATGCGCTGCGCACCCGCATGCTGGCGCGTATCGGCACGCTGTTTGACGCGGCATTGCAAAAGCCCATCTATCTGGCGCTCGCGATTCTTCCGCTTAAAGGCGCCCGGCCTGTTTTGGCGCAGCAGCCCCTGCGAGATTTGGATCAAGTGCGGACGTTCCTTTCCGGTATCGGCCCGACGGCATTTCTCGACATGCCGTGGATACCGATTTTTCTCGTCGCTCTCTATATCTTTCACCCTGCGATCGGAGTTGCCGCGACACTTGGCGCGGCTGCGATCATTGCGGTGACCCTTGCGACCGAGCGGCGAGCGCGCGGTCCCGCCAGGGCGGCGATGGAGACGAGCGCGCATCGCCAGGTGCTGGCAGACGCGACACGACAGAATGCCGACGTCATTCGTGCGCTTGGCATGACCGATCGTTTCACTGAACGGTGGCTGCGAGGCAATGACCGTTTTCTCGAGATCAACATCCGGACTATGGATACCCACGCCAATCTGGGATCAGGCGCGAAAGTACTTCGATATGTGCTGCAATCGTCAATGCTGGGGATTGGCGCTTACCTTGTCGTCATTGACCAGGCATCGGGCGGAATCATGATCGCGTCATCGATCATGATGGGACGCGCCCTTGCGCCGATCGAAGTGGCGTTGAGCAGTTGGAAGCAGCTCGTCGCGGCACGGCAAGGCATCATCCGGTTGCGCGAAATCATCAAGGCTACGGCGCCGCCGCGGGTCCCACGCGTTGCACTGCCACGCCCGCATCGGCGGTTGACGGTTCGCAATCTTACGGTATTTGCGCCGGGCACCGATCGGCCGATTGTCTCAAACGTATCATTCGCACTTGAAGCCGGCATGGGGTTGGCGCTTCTTGGTCCCAGCGCTTCAGGAAAATCATCGCTTGCACGCACCCTGGTGGGCATCTGGCCGGCGGCGAGGGGTGCGGTGCGACTCGATGGCGCCGCCCTCGAACAGTGGCATTGCGACGATCTCGGCCGTCACCTTGGATATTTGCCGCAGAATGTCGCGCTGTTCGACGGCACTGTCGCGGACAACATTGCACGCTTTGATCCCTTCGCCCCATCGGACTCAATCATTGAGGCGGCACGGCTCGCCGGCGCTCATGAGATAATCCTGCGGCTTCCCGACGGATATGCCACCCAGATCAGTGAAAGCGGAACCTCGCTATCCTCCGGTCAGCGGCAGAGAATTGGTCTCGCGCGGGCCGTATTCGGTAATCCGTTCCTGGTGGTGCTTGACGAGCCGGACGCCAATCTCGACACCGATGGCGAAAAAGCTTTGACACAGACCATCCTGGCGCTTCGAGTGGCCGGACGAATTCCGATTGTCATATCCCATCGTGCAAGCGTTTTGGGGGCATTGAACATGGCAATGCTGCTCTATGACGGGAGGGTATTGGCCTTCGGAACCCGCGATCAGGTTTTCGCGCAAGTCGCCCGGTCGGCTGCGCAAAAGGTACCTGCGGCCCCCGCCCACGACGCGGGCGCAGCTGCGGTCGCGCGGACAGACCTGTCCCGAGACGCTCATGCAACCACGTAGCGCGCGACCTGCCGACCGCCTGCATCAACCGAGCGGCCGTATTCGAGGCTACGCAGGCCGGCGGCCCGTCGGGGGCGGCTCCGCCGTCACTGATGCCGGCACGCCAGCCCATCCAGACGCCCCGCGGAAAATCCTCAGGGATAATTCGAGCAAGAAGTATGACAGCATCGCGGTGGTCGTCGGCAGAAAATCCGGTCCGCGACATCAGCGCCTGCAGCTGCCGACCATTCGTTTAGACGTAGGCCGCGCGGTGCATCGCACGGCAGCCCGCTGCGCCCCTTTGCTGAAGCGCGTCGGCGATTTTTTTTCCGGCCACATCGACACCAAAGGCCTGGATCAAGTCGATGACGGTCTGACGGCGTATATCCTTCGTTCTTTCGAAAGCGAGCGCCGGGCCGGTCTGCGCGTGCTCGCCGCCGCGCTGCTCCTCATCGGAGGCTGGGCAACTTTCGTGCCGCTTTCGGGGGCGGTCGTTATCCCAGGCACCGTCGTCGCCGAGTCGAACATCAAAAAAATTCAACATCCGACCGGCGGCATCATCGCGAGCATTTCGGTGCGCGACGGAACGCGCGTACGGGAGGGCGATATTCTGGCCCGGTTGGACGACACGCAGGTGCGCGCCAATTTCCAGATGGTCAGCCAACAACTGGAAGAGATAAGGGCAAGAATTTCGCGGCTCAAGGCTGAACGCGACGGTCACGACGGGCGAGCCTTGCTTCAAGACGCGTCGCTCACAAATCACGAGGAAGACGGCGAGCGGCCATTGACGACAGAAAACGCTCTGTTAAGGGCGAGAGCCGATGCGCGCAAGAGTCAAAGGGAGCTGGTACGCAACCGAATCGGCCAGCTGAACGAAGAAATTGCGGGCCTCGATGCGCAAATCAAATCGAAACAGACGCAGTCCGAACTGATCGGTCAGGAACTTGAGGGCGTCCAGGCCCTCTACGACAAGCGTCTCACCACGTTGACGCGGCTGACCTCGCTGCAGCGCGAGGCCGCGCGGCTTGACGGCGAACGCGGACAACTGGTTTCTTCCATTGCGGAAACGCGCGCCAAGATCAGCGAGTCCGAGCTGCAACTGGTGAAACTGGATCAGGATTTCCGCGCCGATGTCGTCAAGGATCTGCGCGAGGCCCAGGACAAGGAAGCGGAATTGGCCGAGCGGGTGGTGGCAGCGCGGGATCAATTGAATCACATCGAGCTGCGCGCGCCGACGGCAGGGATCATTCACCAGCTCTCCGTTCATACGATTGGCGGCGTTGTCAGACCTGCCGAGGTCATCATGGTTCTCGTTCCGGAATCGGACGAGTTGCAGATCGATGCGCGACTTCCGGCGAATGAAGTCGACCAGGTTCACAAGGGCCAAAGCACGTTGGTCCGTTTCTCCGCATTCAACCAGCGAACGACCCCTGAACTCAGCGGCATTGTCTCACATGTCTCAGCCGACATAACCCAGGACGCGAAATCAAACTCCAGCTATTACACGGTGCGGGTGAGTTTGCCCGGTGATGAACTGGCGCGTCTGAGCGAACTGCAGCTCATCTCCGGAATGCCGGCCGAAGTCTTTGTTCAGACCGGCAGCCGCACGATGATGAGTTATCTCTTCAAGCCGATCGGCGACCAGCTACACCGCATGTTCCGCGAACGCTGAAATTCGCGAGAAACGAGGCGGCGACGGCCCGCGGCGGACGTCCGTGGCGGCGAGATGACGCTTCACGCCATTGAGCCAATCGAGGGCGCGCGACAGCGCATTGCCTTTATCATCTTGAGGTACGAACGGATCACAGTAGCAGGGCGCACCAACCGCAGCGGCAAGTCGACTCACAGCCCCGACGAGCCGCGGTGGCCCGCAGGCGTGCACCGTGTCGTCCGCCGATAGCTGCGGAACATGATCGATGACAGCTCCGACGCGGATGATGGGGGTGACATTCTGCGGCGCTTCTACGACCGGGATAATCGTGACGTTGGGATAACGCGCCAACGCGCAAAGCGCATCGATCATATACAGGGATTCAATGGTGCGGGCACCGACCACCATAACGACATGACGGCGCCGATGCTCCCGGATTGCCGCAACTGCGATCGACCAGATTGGCGCGAAACCGGTGCCGCTTGAAACAAGCACGAGCCGACTCAACGACGCCGGCCGCAGGAACGCCGAACCGAACGGCCCCTGGATCTTCACGCGGTGCCCCTCGCGAATACCGCGACCAATCGCGCCGGATACCCGACCACCGCGAATGCGCCGCACCTGCAAATGCAGAAATTCCCTTTCCACAAAATTTTCCATCGAAGCCGTCGGGCTGTAACAGCGCATTGGAAATCCGCGAAACTGTACCCGCAGATACTGTCCCGGCAGATAGGTGATCGGTCGCGAAGGCTCGATGTTGATCTCGACGACGTCGGGCGCCCGCTTTTTGACTGCGCTCACGCGGCCCAGCGTCGTCTGGATCTCCGGCAAGGCCTCGATTTCCAGCTGCAGGTCCGAGATGATCCGACTCTGGCACGCCCGTGTTACACCGGGCTCGTCGCATTCCCCACCAATGGCCAGTCCATCCAGGATGCGCACGCGGCAGGTACCGCAATGCCCCGAACGACAATCATGCGGAATATCGACTCCGTTCACCAGCGCCGCGTCGAGCAGAATGTCGCCGCGGGAGGCGAAGAACACTTGGTCGTCGATCGTCACACGGCAACTTCTCCGCATGACTACTCCACCTCCAGCAATATGGGGCGCAGGTGCCGCGTGTGATGGATTTGCGCGTGATCAAACGCCGCGAGCCGCATATAGGTCCCGGTCACGATCGGCACCGCACCGGGATGGTCGCCCTTGAGGGTGCGGCTGGCCTCAAGCATCCAGCGGCCGGCAGCCCAGCGGGCCGCGCCGCGCAAATCGCCGAAGCCCTCGTCCGACGGATTTACGATGATAAGCCCTGGAATGATCGCACCGACAGGAATCTCGCTGTCGTGCTCAGGCGAGTACGGCTCCGACTCGGCCTCTGTCATCCACCATCTGGCGCCGTCGCTCTCGCTGTGATTGGGGTCAAGGTCAACACGCCCGAGCGCCTGCAACGTCGCCCTCCAGCTTTTGGGCAAACGGCGCGGTTGAACAGGATGACGGTATCCGCCAAGAGGCTGCGTTTCGAAGTTCGTTCCGTAAACTTTCGCCGCATGCGGGTCCGAAATGAATCCACCACGATATGCACTGAGACCTTCGGACTGCGTCGGCGTTGGCTCGACGGGCAACCCGAAGCGATCCTGGTCGATCCACCCGTATGGTCCACTGCTCGAAGCCTTCCATTGCCACACCTCGACCGCAGCGTTGGGGTCGCCGGTGTAGTGAAGGCCACGGCCCGACAGAGTCGTAGGTTTATCCGGAAGCGGCGTCGGCCCCACATGAAACGTGCGATCCCCCGGCACGGTAGCGTCGAGTTGCGTCAGCAGGACGGCAAACTTGTCTTCGTGATATTCATGCGCATCGGCAATGTCATAGCGATCTTGAAGAACGTACCAACCGTCTTCGCGCTTGATCATCGGCAAATGCTTGAGCGACCGCGTTGGATCGTCCCAGACGAAGCAGAAATAAACGCGCTCGCCGTCGTGCACGGCACGTACATCAATTTTCGTTTCGCCTTTGCCATCGAAGTTCCCGCCGAACGCCGTCCACACCGTAAGTGGCTTGACGGTCAACCACACGGCGTCCGACGCATCGCCGTCGAGGATGGGCAACTCGGTTGTCGCAACCTTTCGAATGTACAGCCGGTCTTGCACTGCCCAGTCCACCGGTAAAACGAACCCGACGGTGACGATCGCGGCGGCGAGCGCGACAACGAGCGGATTGGCCTGAACGGTACTTCGCGCGTTTCGCAGCCGGTGATGCTCCGTCGGGTTGCCGTGCACGGGGGCTTGTGGAGAATCGGCGTCCGACGGCTTTCGCTCCCGCTGGAACGGCCTCGTTTGGTTCCTTTTTGCAGCGGCGATCTGGTGGTTGAGCTGCACCACCAATTCCATCGGATCGAATGGCGGCGCGGCAGAAGCAAACCCGCTGGGACGAAAAATGCGCACCAGCTGCGTAAAGCCGCCCATTGCCCAGTTTGCCGCAATGTGCGCCGGCACAAAGCCAAGGATGAACCAGGTGCCCAACAGATGGATGCGCACCACAAGGTCACTGGCCTGACCCAAATAGAGTTGGGCTCCGGTGACGAATTCGGCCATCATTGCGACGAAAAAAATCCAATACAGCAGAACGTTGATGGCGCTCCACCGCGCGTGACCCGTTTTGAGCAAACCAGCGATGCGCATGTGATCGATTTGAACGCGGCGAAACAGTCGGGCGCTTATGAGATAAGCGATATAGGCGACAGCAAGCGCACAAAGAACAAGCGCCGCCGGCAGATGGCCGGTCCACACAACGTGTTTGGGCAACACACGATCAAAGACCAGCAACCATGCGTGCTCGGGTTCGTCGGCGGCGATCCTCAATCCAGTGGCAATCAATGTCATCAGCGTGATGACGACCAGCCAATGAAGCAAAATCGTGCCGATATCCGTCCGCCTCCGAATAGCGAGCCGGCGCATCCAGAGTCCCCAACCTGAAGTTCCTGCAGCGACAACTCCCCGGCCCCGCCCGCGCGCCGCTACATCGATTTGTGCTTGATGTTCTCAGATGACCGTCAAGATCGGATTGGCATTTCGCGGCAGGTGACGCGATAAATTTCTTGCATCCCCTCGTCCCCCTTTCTGTCTGGCTAAATCATTTCCCTCACGCTGCCGCGTAATCATCTATCAACATCAATGCGGCGATTTGCTGATGAGAATGCATCCGAACAAGTGCTTGACCTGGGACAAAGATGGGCGCGCCCACGCAATCTGTGCGTTTATCAATTGGCGCTTGAGCGGGGCGCCATAATGTTTTGATCGAATGCTCGGATCTCAATTGCTATTAGATGTTTGCATGTCGATACATTAGAGCAGACTTTCGCTCGCATTGAGTCACTTACTGCGTCGTCACAGGGCTTGCGCCGGCGACCCCGAATTGAAGCCACAGAGCCAGAACAATCGAGGTGGCCGAGACAACCCCGGCCACGGCCCAGGAGACGTCAGGTGCAGCAACCTGATCGGAATCTGCTATGGTTGTCTTTCCCTCCAGTGGTCACCTCCCCTTCTTTCCAGCGTAAGGGTTCGCCTTTTCCCGCAACGTCAGCCGGATCGGCACTCCCGGCAGATCGAAGCTCTCCCGCAGCGCGTTGACGAGGTAGCGTCGGTAACTATCCGGCACGGCGTCAGCGCGGGTACAGAACAATACAAAGCCTGGCGGACGAGTCTTCGGTTGCGTAATGTAGTTGAGCTTGAGGCGGCGACCCGATACGGCGGGCGGCGGGTGAGCGGCCAGTACCTCATCGAGCCACCGGTTGAGCGCATTGGTCGCGACGCGCTTGTTCCACAGCTCGTGGATATTCACCACCGCCTTCATCAGATGGTCCAGCCCGGCGCCAGTGAGGCCCGAGACCGCGACCACCGGAACACCCTTGATCTGCGTGAGCAGCCGGTCAGCTTGCTGACGCAGTTTGGTGATCGCGCCGGGCGCCGCCTCCTGGAGGTCCCATTTATTGATTCCGAGCACCAGCGCCCGGCCCTCGCGCTCGACCAGATCGGCGATGCGCAGATCCTGCTCCTCGAACGCGACAGTGGCGTCGATGAGCAAGATCACCACCTCGGCGAAGCGGATTGCTTCGAGCGCGTCGGCGACGGAGAGCTTTTCGAGCTTACCCTCGACCCGCGAGCGACGTCGCAGCCCGGCGGTGTCGTGAACCAGAAAGTCCCGTCCCTGCCAGACGAGCGGCACCGCGATGGCGTCGCGGGTGATGCCGGCCTCGGGACCCGTGAGCAGGCGCTCTTTGCCGAGAAGGCGGTTGATGAGCGTCGATTTGCCCGCATTGGGCCGCCCCACCACTGCGATGCGGATCGGCTTGCGGCGCGCGGCCACGGGAGCAGCGGCTGGCTCTTCGCCGCCATGCTTCTGTTTATCGTCATCAGGCGAACCCGCCGATGCCGGCATTGTGGCGCGCAGCGCTTCGTAGAGATCGGCGAGGCCCTCACCGTGCTCGGCCGAGATCGCCACCGGCTCACCAAGTCCCAGATCGAAGCCCTCATAGGTGCCGGCGCCCCCCCTGCGGCCTTCCGCCTTGTTGGCGATGAGAATAGTCGGCTTGCCCGTACGGCGCAGCAGGTTCGTGAACATGCGGTCGCCGGGCGTGATCCCGGCGCGGGCATCGATGAGAAAGAATACTACGTCGGCGGCAGCGATTGCGGCCTCGGTCTGGGCCCGCATACGACCCGACAAGCTTTCGGGGCTCGATTCCTCCAAGCCCGCCGTGTCGATGATGGTGAAAGCGAGATCGCCGAGCCGTGCTGCGCCTTCGCGTCGATCACGTGTGACGCCGGGGGTATCGTCGACCAGGGCGACACGCCGCCCGGCGAGGCGGTTGAACAGCGTTGATTTTCCGACATTCGGCCGGCCGACAATCGCAACCGTGAAGCTCATGGCGGCAGACCGGACAATCTTCCCTCCCCCGCTTGCGGGGCAAAGTTAGGGAGGGGGCAATTCCACGGCTCAGTGGCGCCGGGACAGGCCCCCTCCCCTACCCTTCCCCGCAAGTGCAGGGTAGTCGCACGAGGGATGACGGTCGCGTCCCCCCCTGGAGGGGGGAGGTCGACCCGCGTCAGCAGGCCGGGAGGGGGTGACAGCGGTTCAGCATACGCGGACTTGCAGGAGCGTGCTGCACCGCTGTCACCCCACCCCGGACTGCCTTCGGCAGTCCGATCCTCCCCCTTCAGGGGCCCCATCAGGGGAGGGGGGCGACACCCAATGCTCCTGCTCGCAAGCGGGGGACGGAGCTGAGGACAGAACTTCAGCGCGCCACCGTGCCGGCTGTTCCTGGCCATGCGGCCTGGGGCTGCGCCGCCGGCCAGGGTGCTGTGGCGGCTTGCGGGGTCGGCTGCTGAGCCGGCTCGGGAGCGGCTGCGCGCGTGGGCGCCGCCCCATAGGGATCCTGAGCCTGTGGCTTCGGCGCCGGCTTGCTCGCCGTGCGCTGCGGCTTGGGTTTGGGCTTCGCCTTTCCGGCCGGTTCGGCGGCAGCCTCCGCGGCGGCCTTGGCTGGATCGAGCGCCCCCTCGGGCTCGCGATATCCCTTCACCAGCTCGGGCGGGACGCCGTTCGCTACGCCGGGGACACCTTCGGGAAATACCGGCCTGCGCTCGCCAGCAAGCTTCTTCTTGCTGTCGAATATATCGAAGGTATCGAGCGAATCGCAGGCCGCAAGGACCGGACCGGCGGCGGCCACCACGGCGGCAAGGACCAGGCGTGCAAGAGGTCGCATCGGCGTCTCCTTAAGGATTGCCGGCTTCGGGGAGAAGTGACGCGAGCACGTCCATGCGCGAGCGCACACCTGACGGCGCTTCCGGATCGTTCTTGGCTGCTTCCGTCCATCGTCGCATCGCCGGGGTGTCGTGGTTGCGCCAAGCTGATAACGCCAGCAACTCGCGCGCCGTATGGCGGAACACGCCCGACGGTTGGGTCAGCGGCTCGAGGCGCTGGGTCATCTCGTCAAGCCTGGCAGTGTCGACCAGCAGGAATGCGGCCCGAATGGCGGCAAGCTCACTGACCAGGGGCTGCCCCTTGGTTTCGGCCGCGATCTGATCGTAAGCCGCGATGGCAGCCTTGGGATCGCGTTGGGAGATTTCGGCCGCCTCGCGCAGGCGCGCAAGCAGCCGGTAACCGGCGGTACCGTCGGTGACGAGCTTGGCGAACGCCGCCTCGGCTTCTGCGTGCTTGCCTTCGTCGGAGAGCCGGGCAGCGGCATCGTAGGCCGCTCCGGCCTCGGCGGCCCGGCGGGTCTGCCAGTACTCATAGCCGCGCCAGGCCGCGACAGCAGCGATCACTAGGAAGACCACCGCCACAACGTAGTTGCCGTAGCGCTCCCATAGCTTCTTGAGCTGTTCCCGGCGTACTTCCTCGTCGACTTCGGTGAAAATATCAGACACGGAACCTCTCCGCCCGATGGCGCATTACGCTTACCGCACTTGCCGCAGGCGTACCCCCCTTTGCAGACCCAACACCCGAATCGCGTGGCGGCACCATAGTTTAAGGCGCGCAAACAGGCAAAACCGGGTCCTTGCCGGGG
>Ga0066903_100002910_pt1 | contig 13700 bp, 8 predicted proteins | sample PanSoiMetaGPlot1_FD_67491 | JGI IMG/M metagenome (GOLD analysis project Ga0066903, IMG submission 67491) | Tropical forest soil microbial communities from Panama analyzed to predict greenhouse gas emissions - Panama Soil - Plot 1 (version 2) | ecosystem: Environmental > Terrestrial > Soil >... | reverse complement strand
ATCCGCAAATTGGAAGACGAGAGCCGAATTCCTCAACTCCCAGTCTACATCGACAGCCCGATGGCCGTGGAAGTGACGGAACTTTATTGCCGCTACACGGGCGAACACAACCTGACGCTGGCGCAGCTCGAAGGCGAGGGCTGCCGAATCCACACGCACCGCCAGGTCATGATTCAGACAGTGGACGAGTCGAAGGCCCTCAATCGTCTGGATGAGCCGATGATCATCATCGCGGGGAGCGGGATGGTGACCGGCGGCCGCGTGCTGCACCACCTGGCGCGGCGGCTGCCCGATCCGCGAACGATCGTGCTCATCCCCGGCTTCCAGGCCGAAGGTACGCGCGGCCGCCAACTCGAAGACGGCGCGAAATCGGTCCACATCCACGGCCGCGACGTGCCAGTGAATGCAACCGTCTATCGCGTGGATGGGCTATCCGGCCACGGAGACCAAAGAGAGATGCTGCGCTGGTTGTCCGGCTTCCAGCGGCCGCCCTCAGCGTGCTATCTGGTCCACGGCGAGCCGCCCGCGGCGGAGGCGCTCACGCGCCTGGTCGCGGACGAACTCGACTGGCACGTCCGGCCGGCACGCGATGGAGAGGTGGTTGAGATCACGAAGAATGCGGAATGGCCGGACTAAGAGTGCAACGGCGAGCGTCGCCGCGTGAGCGGCACGATGTTGTCAAGATTGTGCCGCTCACGCAGCGACGCTCGCCGTTGTCCGTTTGAGACGGCCCGCTAAAATCCCCCCGCCTCCCTCTGAACTCCATTCCGACCACGCGGACCGCACTCCATGGCTCACTTCAATCCGGCCGCCTTCTGGCATCTATTGCTCAGCGCTGCTTTCACCTTGACCATTATCGCGACAGGTACCGCCGCCGAGCCCTTCGACCTCAAACCCGGCGACCACATCGGCATCATCGGCAATACCCTCGCCGACCGCATGCAGCACGACGGCTGGCTTGATACCTATTTGCACACGCGTTTCCCCAAGCACGACCTGGTCATTCGCAATCTCGGATTCTCGGGCGACGAGCTGACCTTGCGCCTGCGCTCGGCCAGCTTCGGCACACCGGACGAATGGCTGTCGCGGGTGAAAGCGGACGTCGTGTTCGCATTCTTCGGTTACGACGAATCGTTCGCCGGTGAGGCAGGACTGGAGAAGTTTAGGAAGGACCTCGAGGCGTTCATCAAGCACACCGTGGCTCAGAAGTACAACGGCAAATCGCCCACCCGGCTCGTCCTCTTCTCCCCCATCGCCAACGAAAACCTCAAAGACCGAAACCTCCCAGACGGGACGGATAACAACAAGCGACTGGAGCTTTACTCGCGCGCGATGGCCGACGTGGCGAAGGCGAACAACGTCCCCTTTGTCGATCTCTTCCATCCGACGCGGGAACTTTACGCGAAGGGCCCCCAGACGTTGACCATCAACGGCGTCCACCTCACCCCGCGCGGGAATGAACTTGTCGCCAAGGAGATTGACAGGGCGCTGTTCGCGGGCGCGCAGGAACCCCAGCGCGAAACGGCCATCATGGAAAAAGTTCGCCGCGCGGTCATGGACAAGAACGAGCACTGGTTCCAGCGCTACCGCACCACCGACGGCTACTCGATCTTCGGCGGCCGGGCTGACCTCAAATTCGTCAACGGCCAGACCAATCGCGAAGTCGCCCAGCGGGAGATGGAAGTCCTCGACGTCATGACGGCCAACCGCGACAAGCGCGTCTGGGCCGCGGCGCAGGGGGAGGACGTCGCGGTCGACGACGGCAACACCCCGCCGTTCATCCCGGTCATCACCAACAAGCCCGGCACGCTCGCGGGTGGCAAGCACCTCTTTCTCGATCCCGAAGACGCCATTTCCAAGATGAAAGTCGGCAAAGGCCTGAAGGTGAATCTGTTCGCGTCCGAAAAAGAGTTCCCGGAACTCGCCAAGCCGGTGCAGATGGCGTGGGACACGAAAGGGCGACTGTGGGTCGCCGTCTGGCCGACATATCCGCACTGGAAGCCGAAGGAGGAGATGAATGACAAGCTCCTCATCTTCGAAGACACCGACGGCGACGGCAAAGCCGACAAGGTGACCGTGTTCGCCGACGGCCTCCACAACCCGACCGGGTTCGAGTTCTACAACGGCGGCGTCCTGATCGCTCAGGCACCTGACCTCATCTTCCTCAAGGACACGAATGGCGGCGACAAGGCCGACCTGCGTGTGACGGTGATCAGCGGCATCGACTCCGCCGACACCCACCACACCGCGAACAGCTTCACGCTCGATCCAGGAGGCGCACTCTACTTCCAGGAAGGGACATTCCACCACACGCAGGTCGAAACGCCCTACACCGCGCCGGTCCGGTGCGCCAACGCCGGGGTCTATCGTTATGAGCCACGAACACAGAAGTTCGAAAGCTACGTGACCTTCGGCTTCGCCAATCCGCACGGACACGTGTTCAACCGGTGGGGGCAGGACATCGTCGTCGACGGAACCGGCGCCGTGCCGTACGACGCCGCCCTTTTCTCCGGCTACCTGCCCTTCCCCGAAAAGCACCGGCAGCCGCCGTCGGTCTACAAGCCGCCGAGCCGGCCTTGCCCGGGCATGGAGTATCTCTCCAGCCGCCACTTCCCCGACGAGATGAACGGCGACCTGCTCGTCGCCAACGTTATCGGCTTTCAAGGGATCTTCCGGTTCAAGATCGCCGACCAGGGGTCGAGTTTCGTCGGCACCGAGGCCGAGTCGGTCCTCTCCTCGACCGACCCAAATTTCCGGCCGTCGGACTTGAAGATCGGCCCGGACGGTGCGCTGTACTTTCTCGACTGGCACAACCCGATCATCGGCCACATGCAACACAACTTGCGCGACCCAAGCCGCGACCGTGAGCACGGTCGGATCTATCGCGTCACTGCCGAGGGCCGGCCGCTGCTCAAGCCGGAAAAGATCGCCGGCGAGCCGATTGAGAAGCTCCTCGATCTTCTGAAGTCCCCGGAGGACCGGGTCCGCTACCGCGCCCGGATCGAGTTGAGCGCTCGCAAGACCGATGAGGTCATCGCGGCGACGAAGACATGGGTCGCGGGCCTCGACCGCGCCGACCCAAACTATGAGCACTTGGTCCTCGAAGGCCTTTGGGTGCACCAACTGCACAACGCGGTTGACATCGAGCTTCTGAAGCGGGTCCTTGGCTCGAAAGAGCCCCGTGCCCGGGCCGCGGCGACCCGTGTTTTGTGTTACTGGCGTGATCGCGTCCCCGACGCGCTGGAGCTACTCAAGAAACTTGCGGCCGACGAGGCACCGCGAGTGCGCCTGGAAGCCGTGCGGGCGGCCAGCTTCTTTCCGGTCGCCGAGGCGGTCGAAATCCCGCTCATCGCCGAAGGTCTTCCCACGGACGACTACCTCACGTTCGTTCGCGGCGAAACGATGCGGGCGCTCGAGCCGCACGTCAAGAAAGCGATCGCGAGCGGCAAGACAATCCAGTTCACCACCCCCGCGGGGTCGCGGTATTTCCTCAAAAACGTCGGTACGGACGACCTGCTCAAATTGCCGCGAAGCGCCGGCGTCTACATGGAACTGCTCTTCCGCAAGAACATCCGCGACGAACTGCGCCGCGAGGCCCTGACCGGACTCGCCGCCGCCGAGAAGTCCACCGAGCTGAAGGTCCTCCTCGACGCCATCCACCGGCACGACTCGCAGGCGGAGACGGACGAGAGCGTCGCTTTCGACCTCATTCGTCTACTTACCGACCGTCCGACTCAACTGCCCGAAGTCCGCGGCGATCTGGAGAAGCTCGCCACAACGGGAAAGTCCCCCATCACCCGCCAACTCGGATACGTCGCCCTGATCGCGGCGGATGGAAACCCGGACAAGGCCTGGACGCGGGCCGCGACGTCCGCTGCGTCGCTCAAGGACCTGGTGAGCGCGCTGCCGCTGATTCGCGATCTCAACCTCAAGCTCGCACTCTATCCGCGGATCGTGCCGCTACTCGACGGGCTGCCGCCTGAGTTGGCGGGGACCGGCAAGACCGCGGCCGTCGCGGGACGATACGTCCGCATCGAGCTTCCGGGCAAGCAGCGGACGCTGACGCTCGCGGAAGTCGAGATCTATAGCGATGGTGTCAACATCGCCCGGAAAGGCCGGGCGAAGCAGTCGAGCACCGCGTACGGCGGCAACGCCAGCCACGCCATCGACGGCAACAAGAGCGGCAACTTCGGGGACGGCGGACAGACGCACTCCAAAGAGGGCGAAGACGACCCGTGGTGGGAGGTGGACCTGCGAACTGAGTACCCGATCGAGCGTATCGAAGTTTACAACCGTACGGACGGCGCGCTCGGGACGCGGCTGAACAACTTCACCGTCAAGGTTCTCGATGCCAAGCGCACGACCGTCTTCGAAAAACGCGGCAACCCGACGCCGGCTCCGAAGGCGGTCCTCAACCTCGGGCAGGAATCGCCGGAACGGGTCATCCGCCGGGCGGCCATGCTTGGCCTGCCGAGCGTCCGCGGCAAGGAAGCGGCGACGTTCAAGGCCATCGCCCGCTTCGTCAAGGAAGACGCCGAGCGGCACACCGCCGTCCTGGCTTTGCTCCGCATCCCGGCGGCGGAATGGCCGAAGGACGAAGCCCACGAACTCGTCGATTCGATCGTCGGATACTTACGTAAGCTCCCGGTCGCGGAACGAACCTCCGCGGAGGCGCTCGACGCCCTCCAGTTCGCCGAATCGCTGACCGCCCTGTTGCCCGCCGAAGAGGGACGCGCCGTGCGTAAGGAACTGAGCGAAATTGGCGTTCGAGTCCTACGCCTCGGCACCGTGACCGATCAGATGCTCTTCGACAAGGAGCGGCTCGTCGTCCAGGCGGGCAAGCCGGTCGAGTTCGTGTTCGAGAACACGGACATCATGCCGCACAACTTCGTCATCGTGCAGCCGGGGTCGCTCGAGGAGATCGGCAACGCGGCCGAAGCCGGCGCGACGCAGCCGGGGGCCGTCGAACGGCAATACGTCCCGCAGTCCAACAAGGTGCTTTTGTCGAGCCGTCTGCTTCAACCGCGCGAGGCGCAGCGGCTCGAGTATCAAGCGCCCAAGACGGCGGGCGTGTACCCCTACGTCTGCACATATCCCGGCCACTGGCGGCGCATGTATGGCGCCCTTTACGTCGTCGGTGATCTGGAGGCCTACCTGGCGAACCCGGAAGGTTACCTGGCGCAAAACCCGTTACCAGTGAAAGACGAACTGCTCAAGTTCATCCGCCCGCGAAAGGAGTGGAAGTTTGAGGAGCTGGCGGGCGAGGTGGAGAAAATGAAGGACGGCCGATCGTTCGCCACCGCCAAACAGATCTTCACCGTCGCGAACTGCGTTGCGTGCCACAAGATGAACGGGGTCGGCCAGGAAATCGGCCAGGACCTGACAAAGCCAGACCCAAAGGTGGAAAAACCGGCGGACATCCTTCGCCACATCCTGGAGCCTTCGCTCAAGATCGACGAGAAGTACCAGACGTGGGTCTTCGACCTGACCAGCGGCAAAAAGGTGACGGGGATGATCCTCGAACACAAAGGCGACACCTACAAGGTGATCGAGAACCCCTTACTCAAGGCCGAGCCGATTACGATCACGGAGTCGGAGATCGATCAAAAGACGAAGTCCGCAACCTCAATCATGCCGAAGGGACTGCTGGACAAGCTGACCAAGGAAGAGATTCTGGACTTGATTGCCTACATCGCTGCCAAGGGAGATGGGAAGCACCCACTCTTCCAGGGCGAGCACAAACACCATTAGCGGCGAGCGTCGCGGCGTAAGCCGCACGATGCTGACCATCATCGCGCGGCTTACGCCGCGACGCTCGCTCAACCAAACAACATGGAACTCCTCGAACTCTCCTGGCCCGCGGTCAAAGCCCTCAACCGCGACACCCCGGTCGTGATCCCGATCGCCGCCCTCGAACAGCACGGCAAGCACATGCCGGTCTTCACGGACAGCCTGCTCCTCGGAGAGGTCTTGCGCCGCGTCAAGCTCAACGTTGCCGATCGCGTGCTGTTCGCGCCTCTGTACTGGCTTGGCAACTCGGAACATCACCTCGACTTTCCCGGCACCATGTCCGCGTCGCCGCGCGTCTATCTCGACTCGCTCCGTGACATGGCGGAGAACTTCCTCCACCACGGCTTTCGCCGGATCGTCTTCGTCAACGGCCACGGCGGTAACATCGTCCCCGGCCAGCAGGCGACGTTTGAACTGCGGCAAAAGTACCGCTCGCGGAATGACCTCTTGCTCCTATCGCTGACTTACTGGACCTCCGGGGCCGAGCCGACCAGGGAGATCGACGGCCTCAAGCAGGACCGCATGGGCCACGCGTGCGAGTGGGAGACGTCGATGGTCCTGCGCCTCGCCCCACAACTCGTCGTCGGCGACGTTGCATCGGTTCCGGACGTCCCCTTCGGCAAGGCCTTCGAGCCGGCCCACCGGGCCTGGATCATGCCCGACCGCAGCGTGCCCGGACACATCGGATTCCCCCGACACGCCACGGCCGAAAAGGGCGAGCGGCTGTTCCAATCTTTCGCCAGGGCGGTGACGGCCGTGCTGGAGCGCGTCGTTGCGTGGGACGGGCGGGAGTGGGACACATGAGCCCGCGCGGCCCGTCGTGGAAGTGGTGGGTGTGCGGCGCGCTCCTGCTCGCCACCATGCTCAACTACATGGACCGGCTCACGCTCGCCATCACCGCCACACAGCTAAAGACCGAAATCGCGCTAGCGGACGATCGCTACGGGACGCTTGAAGAATGGTTCAGCTACGCCTTCGCGGCGGGGGGGATCTTTTTCGGGTTCGTCGCCGACCGCGTCGGCCCACGACGACTTTACCCGATCGTCCTGATCGGCTGGTCGCTGGCCGCAATTGCTTCGAGCCTGGCCGACCGGCCGATCATCGTCGGCACACTCGGCGACGCGGGTGTACCCGGCCAGGGGGAATTCCGCTGGCTGTTCGTTTGTCGCACGGTGCTCGGATTCTTCGAAGCCGGTCACTGGCCGTGCGCGCTGATAACCGCCCGCAACATCCTGACGGCCGCCCAGCGACCGCTGGGCAACAGCATTCTGCAGAGCGGTGCCGCGTTCGGCTCCGTCCTGACGCCACTCGTGATCGAGGCGATCCGGGCCGTCGGCGCGCCGTGGCAAGGCCCGTTCTTGATCATCGGCCTCCTTGGGTTGGCCTGGGTCCCGCTCTGGTACTATCTCGTCGGCGCAGAAGACTTGAACTACCGCCCCGCCGAACGCACGCCGGCGAGTGCAGGAACGATGCACGTGGGCCGGCTCGCATTCCAATGCGTCGTGCTTGTCGTGATTGTCGTGACTATCAGTCTGGCGTGGCAGTTCCAACGGGCCTGGCTGCCGAAGTACTTGAAGGAGTTTCAGGGATACCCGGAGAGCGAGGCGAACTACTTTACCTCAGCCTTCTACCTGGTCGCCAGCATCGGTTCGCTCCTCCTGGGCGGAGCCGTCACCCTCATGACCGGAGCCGGAGTGAATGTGCGGTGGGCGCAGCTGTTGGTTTTCGCCGGCTGTGCGGGGCTGGTTGCGTTGTCGGCACTGGTACCGCAAATGGAGCGCGGACCGTTGCTGCTACTTTGCCTTATGGTCATGGGGGCCGGTTCCCTCGGCGCGCACCCGCTCTATTACGCACTTGTCCAGGAACTGCCCACCCGGCACATGGGGGTCCTGTCCGGCGTCTTGGCTGCGACTTCGTGGGTGGCCGTCGGCCGAATGCAGGGGACTATGGGGTTCCACATCAAGGCGACCGGTTCTTACGACCTGCCGCTCCTCGTGACCGGGCTGGCGCCGTTGGCTGGGTTGGCGGCATTGGCGTCGTGGGTCGTACTGACACGGTCAAGCGCTCGCACTCCCGTGTAGTGTCCTGGATGGTCGCCGTTCGAGTGAGGCGGAGCCCGACGCGCCAAGCGAGGGCGACGCCGAACCAGCTGAGTAGCTGAATGCGAGCGACGGAACTCCTTAGCCGGTTCGGCGTCGCCCTCGCTTGGCGCGTCGGGCTCCGCCTCATTTGACCCGCAATGAACTAGTCCCGCGCGACCGACTACAAACCGCCGAAACTCTTACAGCCTCGGCACCACCGCCCCCGCCCGATCGTGGCCCAGGCGACCAGGTAAGCGCCCGCAAACCCGCACAGCGCGGCGGGCAGCCACAGCGGCCACCAGACAAAGCCCAGGCCGACGACGGCGAGCATGAGCACGCCGACAACGGCGAGTCGGGGGCGGCTCTTCTGGACGACCTCGCCGCCACGCCTCTTGCAGACTTGAGCTTCGCCCATCGGAGCCACGCCCGCCTGCACTCACTTACCAGGCGGAAATACCACCCGCCCCGGCGTCGTCGTTCGAATGCTGTAAAGCACGCCGCCGCCCGTGATGTACAGCGTCTTGCGATCCTCGCCGCCGAATGCGCAATTCGTCACCTCGTCCGTATGCACCGGCAGGAACGCGAGCAGCTTTCCCGCGACGGGATCGATCACGTAGATGCCCCCCTTCACGTCGGTGGCCGGCTCGAACGGTGGATTGGCTTTGTTGAGACCCCCAGCCACGTACAACCGGCCCTCCTCGTCCTGCTTGAGCCCGTCCGGCCCGCGTCCTTCGCCCCAGTCGTGGAGCAGCTTCTGGCACTTGAGATCGACCGAGCCATCGGACTTCAGATCGAATCGCCACAGCTTGCGAGCGCCCTTCTTCGTGTTGTTGTTGTTGTCCGCGACGTACAGGAACTTGTCGTCCGCCGAAACGAGCACACCATTCGCCCGCTCGACTTCGCGGCCGATGACGCGCGTCACTTTGCCGTCCGGGTCGATTCGGTAAACGCCCTCGATCGTCTGCCCCTTGTCGTCCTTTATCTCGATCTTCGATCGGTCGCCATAGCACGGGTCCGAGAAGTAGACCCGGCCCCGGGAATCCACGGTCACGTCGTTCGGCTCGGTGAAACGCTTGCCGTCGTACTTCTCCGCGAGGACGGTGATCTTGCCGTCGGCTTCCGTCCGCGTCACGCGGCGCAATTCCGGCTCGCAGGCGAGCAGGCGACCTTTTGCATCGAAGAGTAGTCCGTTCGTACCTGCGTCCTTGCGGTAGACGGACGGTTTGCCGTCGAGACTCAGCCGGTTGATGTGCCCGTTGCCGCTCATGAGCACGCCGAGCTCCGGGTGCCAGGCCGGCCCTTCGCCGCCGACCCCGCGTTCGGCCTCGACTTTCAACTTTGATTTCGGATCAAAGATGTCGTCTGCCCAGGCAACAAGTGCGGTAAGAAGGACGAAAGCGATCGCGGCGCGGAACATGCGCTGTCCTCTTGAGTGAATTGGCGTCTGCGGCAGAGCATACAAGCCGGAAGTCGAACGAACATGTCGATTGCGAACGAGACTCTTTTCCGGCTGGAGCACGCGACGGTCGTCCGGCCGAGTGGCGAGCAAGCATTCGAGGATCTGTCCTGGACGATCCGCGAAGGTGAAACCTGGGCGATCGTCGGCCCCGTCGGATCCGGCAAGTCAGCGCTCACGGACGTGCTCGCGGGTCGCCTTCGGGTTGAGTCGGGGATCCTCGAATGGCCGCTCGTGGAACGCCTGCGGACCTCGGGGCGTCCGATCGCGTGGCCGGCCGAGATCGTCGGCCGCGTCGGGTTCAAAGAGGAATCGCGCCTCTTCTCCTACGGCCGGCACTACTATCAGCAGCGGTTCAATTTCATCGAGCCGGCGGACGACCTGACACTCGACGAGTTTCTTCACGGCGGAATTCAAACAGACGACGAGACGATTGCTCGCGTCACCGCCCGGCTCGACATCGCGGACCTCCGCGCGCTTTCTTTCATCAAGCTGTCAAACGGCCAGACGCGGCGAGCCCGGATTGCTCGCGCCCTGCTGTCGCATCCCGAGATCCTGATCGTGGACGAACCTTTCGTCGGTCTCGATGTGGACGGACGGCGCGAGGTACGATCGCTCCTTCAGCAGCTCGCGGCCGAGGGAACCCGCCTCATTGTCATTACCGCGCCAAACGCGATCCCGGGATGGGTGACACACGTCGTTGAACTGACCGAGCGGCGCGTGACGTTCCGCGGCCCGCGGGCCGACTATCGGCCACGCGTCGAATCGGCGGCCGGGCCTGCGACCAGCGCCCCTTCGGGGTCCACCCTCGCGGTACCGATTGTGGAACTTCGCAACATCAACGTCGCGTACGGCGGGATGCCAATCCTCCGCGACGTCTCCTGGACCGTCCGAGCCGGCGAAAGGTGGGCTGTCCTCGGTCCGAATGGGTCTGGAAAGACGACCTTACTTAGCCTGATCTGCGGGGATCATCCCCAGGCGTACGCGAACGACGTCATCGTCTTCGGCAAGCGTCGCGGCAGTGGAGAATCGATCTGGGACCTCAAACGACGAATCGGACTCGTGTCTCCCGAGATGCACCTGTATTTCTCGGAGCCGCTCACTGCCGAGCGCGCCGCGGCCACGGGGTTCTTCGATGTGCTCGTCTCGCGACCGACGACGCCGGAGCAAGATGCGAAAATTCGCGACCTGTTCGCCTATTTCCAAATCACCGACCTGGCGGCACGACCGTTCGGCCGCCTCTCCAGCGGTCAGCAGCGGATCGTCCTCCTCATTCGCGCCCTGGTCAAGGACCCGCCGCTGCTCATTCTGGACGAGCCGTTCCAGGCTCTCGACGCCGTGACGGCCGAAAGGGCAAGAACGTGGATCGACGAACGCTTGTCGCCTGACCGCACGGTCCTTTTCGTCACCCACAACGAGTCCGAGCTGCCGCGAACCATCACACGCCGATTGCGGCTCCGACAAGGAGAAGTGGTCGATGTCGGTTAGAGTCGTGTTGCAACGGAGCCTGAAGCGCCAGCGAAGGTGAGTAACCTTCGCTGGCGCTTCAGGCTCCGCGGCCGCGGCGCGCTGCCAGTTCACTCATTTCCCGTCCGCCGGAATGACCCGAGCAGCTCAGCCATCGGGTCACTCTTCTGCCGGGTCAGCCGCCGCATGGCCGTTCGCAGCGTGAACTGGACCGGTCGGAGGCGGGCGGTCAGCTCATCCCACTCGAGTGGCATCGACACCGGAGCGCCCGCGACTGGCCGGACAACGTACGGCGGCACCGCGTGGTGCCCGCGGGCGTTCTGCAGCGTGTCGATGTAGACCCGCCGGCCGCGTTTCCCCTTGCGAATCTCGATGGTCGCCCGATCCGGGACTTTTTCGGCGACACGCTGCGCGACGAATCGTGCCCATTCGCGGGCCTCATCGAAGCCCCCATTTCGCTCCCATGCGACCAGGACGTGCAGGCCGGACTTGCCCGACGTTTTCGGCACGCCCACAACACCCTCGGCGTCAAGCACTCGGCGCAATTCCTTCGCGAGCGCCACCGCATCAGAGAAACTCGAACTCCCTGGATCGAGATCGAACAGAACGAAGTCCGGCCGGTCCGGGTCATCCACGCGCGACAGCCACGGGTGAAAGGTGATCGTCCCCTGGTTCACCAGATACAGGAGCGTCGCCTTGTCGTTGACAAGGACGTACTGCACTGTCTGTGCGCGTTCGGTCAGCAATTCCACTCGCGGAATCCAGCGCGGGTAGTGTTCCGGCGTGTGCTTCTGCCAGAAATGCGGCTTACCGGGTTCGATCCCGCCCGGCAGTCGTTCCAACGTCATTGGCCGGTCGCGGAGGAAGGGCAGCAAGCGATCCGCCACGGCCGCGTAATAGTCGAACACGTCGCGCTTGGTAATGCCGTCCTGAGGGAACCAAACCTTGTCGCCGTTGGTCAATTCGACCCTGGAGGGGGATGTTTCGGCGGCCTGCGGCGCGGGCGGTGCCGGCGGCCGGGTCGATCGCGTTCGCGTCGCGGGACGCGATTCCGCCGGCTTTCCATTCGCGCCGCGTGCCGCGTACTGATCGCGCATTTTGATGAGCAGCCAGTTGTCCTTGCCGCGGCCTTGCATCCGGACCAGGGCGAAACGCCCCTTCAGCTTCTTGCCGTCGAGATCGAATTCGACCTTGCCGGCGTCCATGCCGCGAGTGAACGTCTCCTCGCCGCCGACCGGATCGTAGGTGCCGTGATCCCAGATGTAGACCTTGCCGGCGCCGTAGGAACCCTTCGGGATCGTCCCCTTGAACGTGGCGTACGAGATCGGATGGTCCTCGACGTGCACGGCGAGGCGCTTGTCGGCCGGGTTCATCGAAGGTTCTTTCGGCACCGCCCAGCTCTTGAGCACGCCTTCGGATTCCAGCCGGAAGTCGTAGTGGAGGCGCGAGGCGTGGTGCTCCTGCACGACGAAGATCGGCTGGCGATGTCGGCGCGCGGGCTTCTCCGGGCCCGGTTCGGGGGTGCGGCCAAAATCGCGTTTGGCGTCGTATTCAGCGAGGGAAGTGGGGAGTTCGGCTGGCATGGTCTACTCCTTCCCGGTCCATTTCATTGCGGAGAATGTTGCAACTGATGTGCCGACTGTCTGGTCCGAAGCGATTGGCTATGTCTCCTACTTGGGTGCCCTCTCCGCGATGGCATCGAGGCTCACTAAGACCGCCTTCCCATCGGACCGCTTCACCAGATCAAGAATCAAGTCCACCGTCTTGAACTCCGGATCGACCACTCCCAGACACGACGGATGCGCCAGGAAGTCGAATACCCCCCGCTTCTCGACGGTCCATTCCACCGCCCGCCGGATTGCGGTCAGGAACCAGTCGAGCTTCCACCGGCCGTTGCGGAAGGCGCCGATGTCGCTGACCGGGCTCATCGGTACCTCGATCAATCCGTCCGGATACCGGAACGGCTGCGCCTTCTCTTGAGCGGCGACAATCGCCTTCAGCATCTCCTCCGGGGGCTCTTTCCCGGGCTCGGTCATCGGATGCGTGGGGTATTTGCTGCTGACCCAGGTGAAGCCGAGATCGAGGAGCCATTTGCGCACGTCCGGGCGGTCGGCGAGGCCGTCGGCGAAGCCGCCGGGCGTCCGAAAGCCCGCAGGATCGACGCCAATGCGCGTCTTGAGCGCTGTGGAGGTTAGCCGGATGTTCTCGACGATCACTTGCTCGGGCGTACGCCCTTCAATCAGCCACGGCGACCGACGAAAGCGGTACTGGACGTCCTCCGGCTTCTTCGCGAGCACGTTGACATGGTCGTACGTGTGATTGCCGATCGGGTGGCCGTCGCGGGCCAGGTCCTTGAGCCAGCCGACGTCCGCCTGCTCGAACACCCGGCCGACCGCGAACAGATGAGCCACTCCGCCGGCGTCCTTCACTCGTCTGCAAACGCCGACCGTGTATTTCTTGGCAGCGTCGTCGAGGTTGCCTTTCTCGTAGTCCCAGTGCGTGTCTTCCCACTTCGGAAAGTTACGGCTCATCTCCAGGTCGAGCGTGATCGCGATCAGCGCTTTGCCGGTATTCGACTGGCCGCCGCGACTCGAGTGATAGGCGGCAAGCCCCATTGCGCCGCCGGCAGCAGTCGCGAGGAATCCGCGACGCGTGATTGATGTGCCCATGGCTACTTCCCGCGGTACTTGATCCATGAAATCTGCGTGATCAAGTGATCGATTGAGGCGAACGAAATGGCCGCGTTGGTCGCATGCTTCGGCGAGTCATTGGCCGGGAATGTCGCCAGCGTCGCGTCGCCGACCAGGAACACGTTGAAGTCCTTCGACAGGTTCTGATACCCGGCCGTCGTGCGGCAGTAACACATGTCGGTCGCGTAGCCGACGAGGAGCACGTTCCGCACTTTG
>Ga0066903_100002909_pt1 | contig 13702 bp, 8 predicted proteins | sample PanSoiMetaGPlot1_FD_67491 | JGI IMG/M metagenome (GOLD analysis project Ga0066903, IMG submission 67491) | Tropical forest soil microbial communities from Panama analyzed to predict greenhouse gas emissions - Panama Soil - Plot 1 (version 2) | ecosystem: Environmental > Terrestrial > Soil >... | reverse complement strand
AAGAACTCGTTCTCGATGTCGCTGCCCGACACGCGGGACGTGATGGCCCGTGTGTCATCCCTGCGCGCGACGTCGGCGTGGCAGGAGTTTAGCGCCTTCTTCGCGGCCGGCGACGAGCCGCGACGCTACCAGGGCACGTTGGCGTCGTCCGGGCTCCCGGAGGCGCTGGGCGTCGCCCCGCAGCTCGGCCGCTGGTTCACGCCCGACGAGTGCCGAATGGGTGCGTCGTATGTGCCCGTGGTGCTCGGCGGCAAGCTGTGGCGCGAGGCGTTCCACGCCGACCCGCACATCCTCGGCACGACGCTGAGCGTGAACGGCCGCCCGCGGACCGTGGTCGGCGTGATGCCGGAGAGCTTCCGCTTCCCCGAGACGAGCGACGTCTTCGTGCCGCTGGCGATGAACGACACCAGCGACTCGCGCGGCGGACACTACCTGAACGTGGTGGCGCGCCTCGCACCGGGCCGCACGCGCGCGCAGGCGCAGGCCGAGCTGGGCGCGCTGTCGCGCCAGCTCGCGCACGACTTCAAGTCCACGAACGCGCAGATCACCCTCGTCGCCCTCGACTTCCGCGACGACATGGTGTCGGACATCCGGCTCCAGATGATCATGCTGTCGCTGGCCGTGACGTTCGTGCTGCTCATCGCCTGCGCGAACGTGGCGAACCTGCTGCTGGCGCGCGCCACCGCGCGCCAGCGCGAGGTGGGCGTGCGCATCGCGCTGGGGGCGAGTCGGGCCCGGCTCGCCCGGCAGCTGCTCACCGAGAGCCTGCTGCTGGCGCTCGCCGGCGGAGCGATCGGCGTGGTACTCGGGGACTGGGGCATGCGCGCCACGGTCGCGAGCATCCCGGAACCGCTGCCCTACTGGATGAAATTTCACCTCGATCCGGCGGTGATGCTGGCGGTGCTGGGCGCGACGCTGCTCGCCGGGCTCGCGTTCGGCCTCGCCCCGGCACTCCAGGCCACGGGCGGCGACGTGCTGACCCCGCTGCGCGAGGGCAGCGCCGGTTCCGGCGAGAGCCGCGCGCGCCACCGTCTGCGCGGCACGCTGGTGGTGACGGAGATCGCGCTCGCCGTGCTCCTGCTCATCGGTTCCGGGCTCATGATCCGCAGCTTCCTGTGGCAGACCGAGCAGCGCGCGGCGCTGCATACGCACGGCGTGCTCACGGGTTCGCTGTTGCTGCCGGTCGCGCTCTACAAGGACGACGCGGCGAGGATCGCGTTCTTCCGCGAGTTCCGTGACGCACTGCGCTCGCTGCCGGGCGTCACCGCCGTGGGCGGCGTGGCGAACCTCCACCTCGGCATGGGGCAGTGGCGGACGTCGATCCAGCGCGAGGGCATCGATGCGGATGACCAGCCCGACAGCCAGGCGCCGCTGGTCTCGTTCAACATCGTCACCCCGGGCTACTTCGACGCGGTGGGCATGCCGTTGATCGCCGGGCGCGACTTCACCACCGCCGACGGCGCGGACGCGCCGCGGGTGGCGATCGTGAACACGGTCGCGGCGCGCATGCTGTGGCCGCACCAGAACCCCCTGGGCAAGCGCTGGCGCGGCGACAAGAACGACGCGCGCGGCTGGGCCACAGTCGTGGGCGTGGTCACGAGCGTGCGCCAGCACGTGCGCTCCGACGACGAAGGGCTCGGCGAGGTGATCGTGCCGCAGGCGCAGTACGGGAACCAGACGCTGACGTGGGCACTCCGCACCTCCGGGCCGCCGGCCGCGCTCGCCGCGCCGGTGCGCGCGCTGCTGCACCGGCGCGATCCCAACCTCGTGTTCGCCGACGTGCGCACGCTGGACGAGCACGTGCGCTTCGCGGTCTGGGAGCCGCGTGTGTACGCGCAGCTGTTCGGCGTGTTCTCGTTCGTCGCACTGGTCATCGCCGCGCTCGGCATCTACGGCGTCATGGCGTACTCGGTGGCGCGGCGGACGCGCGAGATCGGCATCCGCATGGCGCTCGGCGCCGCGCGCGCCGACGTCCAGAGGCTCGTCGTCGGGCAGGCGCTGCGGCTCACACTGCTCGGGTCCGGGATCGGGCTCGCGGCCGCCTACGCGCTCACCCGGTTCATGCAGGCCCAGCTCCACGGTGTCCGCCCCGACGACCCACCGACGTTCGTCGGCGTCACGTTGATCCTCGCTTTGAGTTCCGCCGCGGCCGCCTGGCTGCCCACCGCACGCGCCGTGCGCGTGGACCCCGTCGTCGCGCTGCGCCACGAATAGGAGTGACCCGATGGAGATCCTGATCCAAGATGTGAAGTTCGCGCTGCGCTCGCTCCGGCGCTCTCCGGGGTTCAGCACCGTGGTCATCGCGGTGATGGCGCTAGGCATCGGCGTCAACACGATGATCTTCAGCATGGTCTACGGCGTGATGCTGCGGCCGTGGCCGTTGCCGCACTTCGAGCGCGTGCTGACGATCAACGAGGTGAACAAGAAGCAGGACATCAAGGGCGACGGCGTGTCGTGGCTCAACTTCAAGGACTTCCAGCACGAGGTGAAGTCCTACGACGCGATCGGCGGCTTCTGGCAGATCCGCGGCCAGATCGTGATCGGCGACGAGCCGGAGATGCTCGACGCCGCGAACATCACCTCGGGGCTGCTGCCCGCGCTCGGCATCCAGCCGCAGTTCGGCCGGAACTTCACCGCGGCCGAGGACGTCTACGACAAGAACTGGGGCGTGGTGCTGATCAGCGACCGCATCTGGCGCCGTCGCTTCGGCGGCACGCGCGACGTGCTCGGAAAGACGCTCATCCTGAACGGCCGCAAGCGCGAGATCGTCGGCGTGATGCCGCCGAACTTCAATTGGCCCGAGACGGCCGACTTCTGGATCCCGCCCACGCTCTCGCCGAAGGATGCCGAGGAGCGCGCCGACCACGTGCTGACGATGACCGCGCGGCTCAAGCCGGGCGTGTCGCAGAAGCAGGCGGAGGCCGAGATCGAGGCCATCTACGCGCGGCTCCGCACCGCGAACCCGGTCGCGCTCAAGAACTGGTCCGCGAACGTGCAGGGCTTCGCCGACCGCTGGCGGCAGGGCATCCGCACGATGATGATCATCATGTCGATGGCGGTGGCGTTCGTGCTCCTGATCGCGTGCGCGAACGTCGCGAACCTCATGCTCGCGCGCGCCGCCACGCGAAAACGCGAGATCAGCGTGCGCCTGGCGCTGGGGGCTTCGCGCGGGCGCATCGTGCGCTCGCTGCTCACCGAGAGCCTGCTCCTGTCGTTCGCCGGCGCCGCGCTGGGCACCGCGCTGGCGATCCTCGGCAACCGGTTGTGGATCGGCATGATCCCGCTCGAGCTGCCGTTCTGGATGAAGTTCCAGGTCGACCTGCCGGTGCTGCTGTTCACGGTGCTCGTGGCCGCGATCTCCGCCGTCCTGTTCGGGCTCGTGCCCGCGTTCCAGTCCTCCGACCTCAAGCTGTCCGAGACGATCCGCGAGAGCAGCGCCCAGGGCGGCCAGAGCCAGTCCCGCCACCGCGCCCGCAGCGCGCTCGTCGTGGCCGAGGTGGCGCTGTCGCTCACGCTGCTCGTGGCGTCCGGGCTCATGATCCGCAGCTTCTTCGCGATGATCGACAGCGAACACCTCGTGCGCTCGGAGGGGGTGCTGACCGGCCACTTCCTGATGCCGATCGCGGAGTGGAAGACCGATTCGACCCGCCGCGTGTTCTGCGACCGGGTCCTGCCGCTCGTGCGCGCGATCCCCGGCGTTCGGTCGGCCTCGCTGACCACCGTGCTGCCGTTGAACCGCAACAGCGACGGACGTCGCATCGTGTCCGAGACCGGCAAGCACAACGACCCCGAACACCCGTTCCAGACGAACTACACGGAGTGCTACCCGGAGTACTTTGCGACGCTGGGCATCGCCATCCGCAGCGGACGGGACTTCACCTGGGACGACGGGCCGGGGGCGCCGGCGGTGGTGATCGTGAACCAGTCGCTCGCTCGCGCGCTGTGGCCGAACCAGGACCCGCTCGGCCAGCGCCTCAAGTTCGTGTCCGACGACCGCAAGCTCGGCTGGCGCACCGTGATCGGCGTCGTGGCGGACGTGCCGCAGAACCTCGAGGACACGGAGGAGCCGACGCCGCAGTCGCTGTTCGTGCCGCACCGACAGGAGCCTGACCAGTGGGTCACATGGGTCCTGCACACGGACGGCTCCGCGTTGTCGCTGGTGGCGCCGTTGCGCCGGACGCTGCGCGAGCAGGCGCCCACCGTGCCGCTCACCGACGTGCGCACGCTGCACGAGCACGTGCAGTTCTCCGTGTGGACGCGCCGCCTGTTCGGCTCGCTCATGGCCGTGTTCGCCGTGCTCGCGCTGGTCATCGCCGCGGTCGGGCTCTACGGCGTGATGGCCTACTCGGTGGCGCAGCGCACGCAGGAGATCGGCATCCGCATGGCGCTCGGCGCCCAGCGCCGCGACGTGGTGCGGCTGGTCGTGGTCCAGGCGATGCGCCTGACGCTGATCGGCAGCGGCATCGGGCTCGCGGCCGCGTTCGCGCTGACTCGCGGCATGGCGAGCCAGTTGTTCGGCGTCTCGAGCACGGACCCGCCCACGTACGTCATCGTTGCCATCATCCTGGCGTTCTCGTCGGTGATCGCCGCGTGGGTGCCGGCCTACCGCGCCACGCGCGTGGACCCGATGCGCGCCCTACGCTGCGACTGAGATGAAAACGTTCGCTCCCCTGACCGAGGGCCGGAGGCCCGAGAAAATCTAATGGACACGTTGCTGCACGATCTCCACCAGGCGTGGCGTTCGATTACGCGCTCGCGCGCCGTGGCGGCCACGGCCGTGCTCGTCCTGGCGCTCGGCTCGGGGGCGACGGCGGCGGTGGTGTCCCTGCTCGACGAGCTGCGGCTCCGCCCGCTGCCGCTGCCGCGCGCCGAGCAGCTCCGGTTCGTGCAGGTGAACGAGGGCGGCCGCGCGAACACATCGTTCTCGTGGCCGGAGTTCAACGACCTGTGCGCGGCCAGCCCCGCAGGCACCGCCCTGGCGGCGTTCTCGTCGCTTAACACGGTGATCGCCGGCCCGGGCGAGACGCGGCACGTGTGGGGCGAGCAGGTGAGCGGCGGCTACTTCGGCGTGCTCGGTGCGCACGCCGCACTCGGGCGTGGGCTCGCGGCGGCGGATGACCGCCCGGGTGCCGCCCGCGTGCTCGTGCTCTCGCACGCCGCGTGGGTGCGCTCGTTCGGCGGCGACCCGGCCGTGCTCGGGCGCACGCTGCGGCTGAACCGCGTGCCCTACGTGGTGGTGGGCGTCGCCGAGCGCGGCTTCACCGGGCTCACGCGCGGCTTCCAGCCCGAGTACTGGATCCCGGTCGGGACCGCGGCCGAGGCGAGCGGCGACCGCGATGCGCTGACGACGAGGCGCTCGCGTTGGCTGCAGCTGTGCGCGCGTGTCGGAGGCGGCGCCACGCCGGCAGCGCTCGTGGCGCGACTCCAGGCCGAGGAGATGGCGATCGGGACGGACGGCCGCGAAGACCGGGTCCGCGTCGGCACCATCGAAGCGATCCCCGCGCGCGGTGGCGACGACACCATGGTCGCCGACGCCGCGCGGCTCGCGGGCGTGCTCACCGCCCTCGTCGGCGCGCTGCTCGCGCTGGCGATGGCGAACCTTGCCGGGCTGCTGCTCGCGCGCGCGGCGACGCGACGGCGCGAATTGGGCGTGCGCGTGGCGCTCGGCGCGCCTCGCGCGCGGCTCGTGCGCCAGCTCCTGCTCGAAGGGCTGCTCGTGGCGCTGCTCGGCGGTCTCGCCGGCCTGGCGATCGCCGGCCCGCTCGTCCACGCGCTCGTCGGCTTCCTGCCGGCGGGTTGGATGCCGCTCGCGATCGAGCCGCGCCTGGACCTGCGCGTGCTCGGCGTGCTCGCCGCCGCGCTCGCGATGACCGGGATCGGCGTCGGGCTGGCGCCCGCGCTCGAGGCGGGCCGCACGAACGTGCAGTCGGCGCTGCGCGACGACGCCGGCGCAGGCTGGTGGCCCGGCCGCCGCGTGACGCTGCGCGGCGCGCTGGTCGTGGCGCAGGTGGCGCTGTCGTTCGTGCTGCTCGTCGGCGCGGGGCTGTTCGCGAAGAGCCTGTGGCGCGAGATGACGCTGCCGACCCGGTTCGAGCCGCGCGGCCGCTTCGCGCTGACGCTAGACCTGGGCGGGCTCGAACACGCGCCCGAGGTGCACGGGAGCTACTGCCGAGCGCTGCTCGAGCACGTGCGCGCGCTGCCGGGTGTCGAGCGGGCGACGCTCGCGCAGGTGGTGCAGCCCTCGCGCGCCGGCAACCGCATGGGCTACGACCCCGACGATCTCGCACCCGGCGTGGGCGCGATGGAGTTCGACGTCGACGCGGTCGGCCCCGACTACTTCGCGACGCTCGGCGTACCGCTCCTGTCGGGGCGCGAGTTCACGCTCGACGAGGGCGTCGCCACCCGGTCGCCCCGCGTCGTCGCGCTCAACCGCACGCTGGCGCTTCGGCTGTTCGGCGACGCCGACCCGATCGGGCGCACGCTCCGGGTCGATGGCCGCTCGGAGCCGCCCTCGACCGTCGTCGCGGTCGTGCCCGACCTGCCGCTGCGCAGCCGGCGCGACGCCGGAGCACCGTGCGCCTACGTCCCGGCGCCGCTCACGCAGACGCCCACGCCCATTCTCGTCGTCCAGGCGCGCGGCGGGGTGCAGCCGCTGGCGATGGTGGCGCGTGCGGCACGCGACCTGTCGGCCGACGTCGCCACCGCTGACCCGCGCTCGCTCGAGCAGATGCTGTACGAAGGCCTCGCGTCCGCGCGCATGACCGCAGTGCTGCTCCTGGCGTTCGCGCTGCTGGCGCTGGCGCTCGCCTCGCTCGGGCTCTACGGCCTGCTCGCGCACGCGGTGGGACGCCGCACGCGCGAGATCGGCGTGCGCATGGCGCTCGGGGCGGACGTGGCGGGCATCGTGCGGCTCGTGGCCGGCGGCGGCGTGCGCCTCGTTCTCGCCGGGCTCGCGCTGGGCGCGCTGGCCGCGGCGCTGCTCGGACGCACGGTGGCGGGGCTTCTCTACCGGGTGCCGGCGTTCGATCCCGCGGCCTGGTCGCTCGCCTGCCTCGCGCTGCTCGCGAGCGCGGTGTTCGCGGCAGGGCTCCCGGCGCGGATCGCAGCGCACGTGCAGCCCGCTGAGGCGTTGCGAGGGGATGGATGACGAGGGGAGGGCCTGCACGATGAATCACGCGCTCGACATGCTGTTGCAGGACGTCCGCTATGCGCTGCGCTCGCTGCGCCGCGCGCCGCTGTTCGTGGTCACGGTGCTGGGCATCGTCGCGCTCGGGACCGGCGTGGCGAGCGGCCTGTTCGGCGTGGTCGACCACCTGCTCGTGCGGCCGTTCGACGTGCCGGGCCACGACCGCGTCGTCGTATTCACCGACCGCGACGTCCCGCGCGGCGAGCTGCGCGGCGGCCTGTCCGAGGGGCGCTGGAACGCGTACCGGCGCGGAAGCACGCAGCTCGTGCACGTCGAGGCGTGGGCGTTCGACGACGCGGTGCTGGAGCAGCGCGACGGCGCGGAGGCGCTGGTCGCGGCGCGCGCCACGCCCGGGATGTTCGCCACGCTCGGCGTGCGGCCGCGCGCGGGCCGCCTGTTCACCGCCGCCGACGGTGCGCCCGGTGCGCCGGCGGTGGGGCTCGTCTCGGAGCGGTTCGTGCGCGCGCATGCCGGCGCGGGCGCGACGCCGGTGGGCGCCACGTTGCGCATCGACGGCACGCCGACGCTGATCGTGGGCGTGGTCCCGGCCGGCGGCGAGCTGCCGGTGGGCGCCGACCTGTGGCGGCCGCTCCTGATCGGCGCGGGCGCCGCGCGCGACGAGCGGGCGTACTTCGGCGTGGCGCGGCTACGCGACGGCGCCACGCTCGCGGCCGCGCGCCAGGAGTTGCGCGGGATCGGCCGCGCGGAGGCGCGGCGGTTCCCGGCCACGGACGCCCAGCTCACGACGGACGTGCGCACGATCTCCGCCGGCGTCCTCGATCCCATCTCGCCGATGTTCGAGAAGGTCGCGTGCGCCGCGGTGCTGCTGACGCTGCTCGTGGTGGCGGCGAACCTGGCCGGCCTGCAGCTCGCGCGCGGGGCCGCGCGCCGCCGCGAGTGGGCCGTGCGGGCCGCGATCGGCGCCACGCCGGCGCGGCTGTCGCGCCAGAGCATGGTCGAGAGCCTGATCCTGACCGGCGCCGGCGGGCTCGTCGCGTGGTGGGTGGCGGCCCTCACGGTGAAAACGGTGCACATGAGCATGTCGCCGACGGTCACGCGCTACATCGCGGGCTGGAGCGGGGTCGGCGTGGACGGCACGCTGCTCCTGCTCGTGGTCGGCGTCACGCTGCTCACCGGCGTGGCGTTCGGCTGGGTGCCGGCGCTGCACGCGGGCCGCGCGCCGGCGGCGCTCGCATTGCGCGGCGGCGGCCCGGGCACGCTGGCCTCGGTGCACGCGCGCTCGCGCGCCGTGCTCGTCGTCACCGAGGTGGCGCTGTCGCTCGCGCTGCTCGTGGGCGGTGTGCTGATGCTCGACGGCTTCCACCGCCTGGGCGGCAGCGCGCTGGGCTTCGAGCCGCGCGGCGTGCTGACGTTCCAGGTCACGCTGCGCGATCAGGCCTATCCGGACGACGCGTCGCGCGTCGCGTTCCACGACCGGCTGCTGGACGGGCTCGCGGCGCTGCCGGGGGTGGAAGGCGCAGCCATGATCAGCCGGCTGCCGTCGTCGGGCAGCACCGGGACATTGGCCGTGACGCCCGAGGGCGGCGCGCCCGCTCCGGACGGCTCGCTGCGCGCCTCGCCGCGCTACGTCACGCCGCGCACGTTCGACGTGCTGCGGTTGCCGGTCGTGCGCGGGCGCGCGGTGACCGCGGCCGACGCGGCGGAGGCGCCTGCGGTGGCGCTCGTCAACGAGTCGCTGGCGCGCCGCGCGTGGCCGGGCCTCGACGCGGTCGGCCGCCGGCTCACGCTCGCGAAGCGGCAGGTGACGGTCGTGGGCGTGGTGAAGGACGTGAAGCGGAACTGGTTCGAGCGCGACGTCGCCAGCATGGTGTACCTGCCCGACGCGCAATGGGGCGCGTCCGTGATGCAGGTGCTGGTGCGCGGCGACGCGGGGCGCGATCCCGCGCTGCTGGCGGCGTCGGCGCGGCGCGTGCTCGCCACGCTCGACCCGCAGGTGCCCGCCCAGGACGTGATCGCGCTCGACCGCTTCCTCGACGAGGCCACGTCCGGCGTGCGCGTGGGCGCCACGATCATGTCGTGGCTCGGCGTGTTCGCGTTGCTGCTCGCCGGCATCGGCCTGCACGCGCTGATCGCCTACCACGTGGCGCAGCGCGCGCCCGAGTTCGGCGTGCGCATGGCGCTCGGGGCGCGGCGCGAGGACATCCTGGCGCTCGTGCTCAAGGAAGGCTGGAGATTGCTGCTCATGGGAATGTCGCTCGGCCTGCCGCTCGCCGTCTCGCTGGGCGCGGTCATGACCGCGACGCTGTTCGGCGTCGTGCGCCCCGACCCGATCCTGCTCGGCGGCGTCGTGCTGATGCTGGTCGCCGCGACCGTGCTGGCGCTGGCCGCGCCGGCGTGGCGCGCGAGCCGGGTGGATCCGGTCGAGGTCCTGCGTCGTGAGTGACGTCGCTCCCCGCGACACGCTCCCCGAGGAGAGGTGACATGAGACTCTGGTACCCGATGTGCCTCGCCGCCGTGCTCGCGGCCGCCCCGGCCGCGGCGGAGGACGCGAAGCTCCTGTTCGATCACGGCTACATCCGCCGCGCGGCGGCCGAGTGCGAGAAGCAGCTGGCGGCGAACCCGAAGGACGCCTCTGCGCAGGCGATGCTGTCGCGCATCCGCGACATGCAGGGCGACAAGGACGCCGCCGAGAAGCTGGCGACGGCGGCCGTCGCGGCCGACCCGAAGAACGCCGACGCCCAGTACGCGCTCGCCGAGTACTACGGCCGCGCGGCGCGCGACGCGAGCGTGCTGCGGCAGGCGGGCCTGGCCGGCAAGATGAAGAAGGCGTCCGAGGCCGCGCTGGCGATCGATCCCAACCACGTCGATGCGCTCGAGATCTCGTCCGACTTCTACCGCTACGCACCCGGCATCATGGGCGGCGACAAGAAGAAATCGGTGGAGTACGTCGACCGCATGGTGAAGGTGGATCCGGTGTCGGGGTGGATCAAGCGCGCCGAGGTGGCGAGCGAGGAGAAGGACACCACGCGCGCCGCCGACTGCTACCGGCAGGCCGCCGCCGTGCAGCCGACGAGCCCGCGCGCGGAGGTCGCGCTGGCGGCGTGGCTGGCGCAGCCGTGGCGCGATCCCGCGCAGTCCGAGAAGCTGGCGCTCGCCGCGGTGCAAGCCGAACCGTGGCGCACCGGCGGCTGGCAGGTGCTGGCGGCGGTCTACTCCTACCAGGATCGCTGGAGCGACCTCGACAACGTGCTCAAACAGTCGGAGGCTGCCGAGCCCACGCATCTCCAACCCTGGTACCAGGCCGGGCGGCAGCTCGTGGTGCTCCACAAGGAGCCGGCGCGCGCCGAGGCCTACCTGCGCCACTACCTGTCGCGCGAGCCCGAGATCGGCTCGCAGAGCGTGGCGGCCGCGCGTTGGCGGCTGGGCCAGGCGCTCGAGCAGCAGGGCAAGAAGAACGAGGCCGTGGCCGAGATCGACGCCGCCGTGAAGTTGGATCCCAAGCTCACCGACGCCAAGAAGGACTTGAAGCGCCTGCGCGGCTGACGCCGCCGGCGCGCGCCGCGCGCCGAGGAGGAGAACGCCATGAGCACCACGCCCACCCCGCACGCGGCGAGCACGCCCGCGCGCGACCCGCACGCGGAGCCGCTCGTCCGGCTGCGCGGCATCGAGAAGACGTTCGACCACGGTGCGGGACGCTTCCACGTACTCCGCCGCATCAACCTGGACGTGAGCCCGGGCGAGTTCGTGTCCGTGATGGGCCCGAGCGGCGCGGGCAAGTCGACGCTGCTCCACCTGCTCGGGCTCCAGGACGGCGACTGGACCGGCGAGTACACGCTCGCGGGCATCGCGGTCGGGCCGCTGGATGGCAAGGCGCGCGGCCGTCTGCGCAACGAGAACATCGGGTTCGTGTTCCAGAGCTATCACCTCCTGGATGAGCTGACCGTCGCCGAGAACCTGGACGTGCCGCTCTCGTATCGCGACGTGCGGCGCCCCGAGCGCGAGTCGCTGGTGGCGGAAGCGCTCGACCGCTTCGGGCTCGCCGCGCGCGCGAAGCTCTACCCGCGGCAGCTCTCCGGCGGACAGCAGCAACTGGTCGGCATCGCGCGCGCGCTCGTCTCGAAGCCGCGGCTGCTGCTGGCCGACGAGCCGACCGGCAACCTGCACTCCGACCAGGCGCGCGAGATCATGCTGCTGTTCCGCGAGCTGAACAGCAGCGGCACGACGATCGTGCAGGTGACCCACTCCGAGGACAACGCCCGCTACGGCACGCGCGTGGTGCGCATGCGCGACGGCTGGATCGACTCGGACGGGAAGGAGACGTAGCGAGCGCTTGCCTGCGCGCGCGCGCGCAGCCAGAGTGCGCGGCGTGAGCGACGAGCCGCGCGACGTGGACAAGCCAGAGGCCGAGGCGTCCGGCGCCCTGGAAGACCAGGGCTTCGTCCCACCCGACCCCGACGAGCCGCCGCCGCTGGAGCTGGGGCGCGTCGGCGACGTGCTGCCGTGGAGCACGTCGGCGGTGCTGCTCGCGTGGGGGCTCGTGTTCCTGTGGTTCGCCGTGCGCGGGCAGATGGGGTTGGACCAGGCGTTCCTCGCCTGGGGCGCCAACACGAGCGGCCGGCCGCCGCTCGAGACCGCGTGGCGGCTCCTCGCCTCGACGTTCCTGCACGCGGGCGCCGCGCACGTGGGCATGAACGGCTTGAGCCTGCTGCTGTTCGGCTCGAGCGTGGAGGCGGTGTTCTCGCGCCCCGCGTTCTGGATGGTGTACACGGGCGGCGGCGCGGCCGCGGGCGCCGGCAGCCTGGCGTGGCACGCGTGGCGCTACGGCGACGCCGCGTACACGAGCGTGGGCGGCTCGGGCGCGATCTTCGCGTTGGGCGGCGCGCTGCTCGCCTCGGCGATCCGCCTGCGCGGCAAGCTCGCGGTGGGGCGCGCGCGGGCGCTGGCCGCCGGTGCGCTGTTCCTGCTCACGCAGAGTCTCGTCGCCGGCTTCTCGCACTTGGGCACCGACAACGCCGCGCACGCGAGCGGGCTCGTGGCGGGATGCGTGCTGGGCGTGATGCTGCCCTTCTCGGAGCGGCTCGGCGGGCCGCGCCTGGGCTGGCCGCTTCGCACCGCCGGCGTGCTCGCGGCACTGACCGCGCTCGCGGCACTGGCGTTCGCCGCGTGGCAAGGCGTGCGCGCGGGATACTGAGCGTCACCGCGTACGCGGGGCGCTCTGATAGACTCGTTCCGCCGTTCCGACCCCGATTCCCGCGCCGCGAGGTGACATGATCCGCCTGCCGTCCATGCGCCGTTTACCGGCCCACCGTCGCTTCCCTGCGGCGGCGCTCGCGTTGGCGCTGACGCTGCTGCCGGGGCGCGGCGCGCCCGCGGCGGGGCTGGCCGAGCCGCCACCGGCGCCGCACTCGAACCGGTTCACCTGAGCGCCGATCGAGGTCCCGTCGGGACCCGTCACGGATTCGGAGTTCGCGCTCTTCCACCTGCAGCGCGCGCTCTACGACCCGGTGGACCCGAGGCTCCTGGGCTCGCTCACGGCGGACCTCCAGTTCCGCGTGAACGGCGAGGTGTACCGCTTCGGCGCCGAGCGCACGCTCAAGCGGTTCGTGCTCGAGCCCGAGCTGTGGTGCGGCCTGCTGCGCGACCCGGTCTCCGGCGTACGCTTCCTGCCCTCGACCAGGACGCCGCACGTGTGGTTCGTCGGCGGGCCCTACTTCTTCTCCAGCGATTCCACGCTCACCATCTTCCTCGTGGATCCGGGCCGCTACGAGGTGAAGCGGGCGATGTAGCCGCGCCAGGCCGCGCCCGTCCCGCGCACGCCCACGGCCGGCGCGCCCGCGGGCGTCGCACCGGGGTCGTGAGGCGTGCGCCATGCTAACGTCCGGCGCATGACCTCCGCCTCGCGCTACGTGCACGGCACGCATCCCGAGGAACAGCAGCGGCTGGCCGACCTGAACGCGCTCGTGAATCGCGCCTCGCTCGCGGCGCTCGCCCCGCGGCCCGGGGAACGCGCGCTGGACGTGGGCAGCGGGCTCGGGCAGTTCGCGCGCGAGCTGGCGCGCGTCACCGGCACGCGCGTCGTGGGCGTGGAGCGGAGCCCGGAGCAGCTGGCGCGCGCCGAGGCGCTGGCGCACGAGGCGGGCGAGGGGTCGCTCGTGGAGTTCCGCGCCGGCGATGCACTCGCTCTGCCCCTTGCCCCATCAGAATGGGGCAGCTTCGACCTCGCGCACGCGCGCTTCCTGCTCGAGCACGTGCCCGCGCCGCAGGACGTGGTGAACGCGATGGCGCGCGCGGTGCGGCAGGGCGGGCGCGTGGTGCTCGAGGACGACGACCACGAGGCGCTGCGGATGTGGCCCGAGCCGCCCGGCGTGTTCACGGTGTGGCGCGCGTACATGCGCACGTACGACCGGCTGGGGAACGACCCGCTCGTCGGCCGGCGGCTGGTGGAGCTGTTGGCGAACGCGGGCCTGTCGCCCACGCGCATCGCGATGCCGTTGTTCGGCGCGTGCGCGGGCGATCCCGCGTTCCCCGCGTACGTCGCGAACCTCGCCGCCATCT
>Ga0066903_100002908_pt1 | contig 13703 bp, 11 predicted proteins | sample PanSoiMetaGPlot1_FD_67491 | JGI IMG/M metagenome (GOLD analysis project Ga0066903, IMG submission 67491) | Tropical forest soil microbial communities from Panama analyzed to predict greenhouse gas emissions - Panama Soil - Plot 1 (version 2) | ecosystem: Environmental > Terrestrial > Soil >... | reverse complement strand
CGGAGGGAGCGGCGGCTTTACGTGCTCCCAGGGCTTGGTGTCTTCGTCGGCCGATTCCTTGCGGCGGCCGAACACCCATACGACGCGGCCGGCGGGGTTGAACTTGACGATCATGTCCGAGCCCTTGTCGATGGCCCAGATGTTGTCGTCCTTGTCGACCCGCACGCTGTGGGCGAAGGACCAGGCATAGAGGCCCTTGCCAACCTCGCGGACGAACTCGCCGTTGGCGTCGAATTCGAGGAGCTGCGCGGCGGCCGGCGCATAGGCCGAACCGGTGGCGCTGTTCGAGCGGGTGAACACGAACATATGGCCCTTGGAGTTCACGGCCACGCCCGGCACCTCGCCGAAATTCATGCCCTGCGGGAGCTTCGGAAAGTCCGGGATCGAATCGAATGCGATTTCAGGTGCGCTCTGCTGGGCGAGCGCTGGCGCCGTCAGCAACGCAAAACATGCAATTATAAGTGCTTTCATCGCTTCCTCCCTTGGCGACCGCGAGCTTTTGCGCTTCGCGGGCTTGATCGGGGTCGTTGTACCGCCGCGCGCTGTTGGCGTCCACCACCGGCACCGTCCTCCTACGCTCCCGTGGATGCTGGGCGGGTAGAAGGGGCACTGTATCTGCATCAAATCATCGGTGATGCCGCCGGGAATGAGGGGCCTTCGGGAGCGGCGAAGCATCGCTCTCTGTTGGGGCTTCGTTTCCCGGCCGAGCGCTCCGACGGTAAGCTGGCTGCAAAGACGATGACCGAACCCTCAATGATGAAGCGAAGACATTGCCTCCGGTCTCTCCTGTACCTGCTCGCGCCAGAAGATGTAGAGGCCGGCCGCGATGATGATGGCCGCGCCCGCCAGGGTGGAGAGATCAGGCACGTCACCAAACACGATATAGCCGAGTATGATCGCCCAGACCATCATCGTGTACTGATAGGGCACGACGACGCTGGCGGCCGCCAGCTTCAGCGAGCGATTGACGCAGGCGAGCGCCACGATCGAAAGCACGCCGAATAGACAGAGCAGCGCGAAATCGCGGAATGAAGGCATGACCCATCCGAACGGCGCAAATGCGGCGCCGAGCAGCAGCGTGGCTGCGATCTGCCCCGAGATGAGCACCGTATCCGATGTCTTGCGGAGCATGCGTGTTGTGATCATCAGCACTGAAAAGAAAAAGCTGCCGCCGAGCGCGATGAGCGCCGGCAGCGTGAAGCTCGCCGCCGACGGACGCAACGCCAGCACAACGCCAACAAACCCTGCCAGCACGGCGGTCCAGCGGCGCCAACGCACCTTTTCGCCAAGCAGAACGACCGACAGGGCCGTCACGTAGATCGGACCGGCAAGGTAGAAAGTGACGGTATCAGCGAGCGGAAGATAGGATACCGCCCAGAAGAACATCCCCACTTCGAGGGCCGACAATACAACGCGGGCGATTTGAAGTGCCGGCTGCGGCGCGGTCGTGAATGCCGTGACCCCGGTGTTTCGAATGAATGGCGCGAGCGCAGCAAGCGCGGCCGCGCTCCGGATCAGCAAAAGCTCGCCCACCGAATAGTTGGCCAGAAGCCACTTTCCGAGGGCATCGCTGACCGAAAATATGGCGATGCCGGCCAACATCCACCCAATTCCGGCAAGCGTGCCCTGAGAGCTCGCCTGCGGGCGACCTGGTAGGATGGGTTGAGCCTTTGCGAAACCCATCGCGGGCTTCTCCTTGCGGCGCACTCAATGATGGGTTTCGCTCACGCTCAACCCATCCTATGCACTACGCGCTCCCATCTACTTACGCCCCGCGAGCTGCCTCCCCTTATCGAGCGCCGCGAAGCTGCGCACCGGCGCCGCCATCAGGAACGTGTAGCCTTCGTTGAGGATGCGCTCCACGTTGGTGGCGTCCACGTGGGGATGGCCGACCGCAACTTTGTTCTCCCGGCAGGTCTTGACGATGTACGCCATGGCGTCGAGCACCTGCGGATGCTCGTATTGGCGCGGAAAGCCGAGCTCCTGGGAAAGGTCGCCCTCGCCGATAAGGATCAGGCCGATGCCCGGCACCTTCTTTAGAATGTCGGACAGGTTGGCGATCCCTTGCGTGTCCTCGATCATCAGCATGACCAGGATCTCGCCCTTGGGGTCGAGCGGCCACACGTCGGCTTTAACGTAATATTCCTGTTGGGTGAGCCCCCAGTACCGCACTGCCGCGGTCGGGCCGTCGCCGCGGATGCCGGCGGGCTCGTAGAGCGGCGCAGTTTTCAATCGCGGATAGCGGCAGGCCGCAACTGCGTTACGGGCCTGATCGGCCGTCGAGATGTGCGGCCACAGCACGCCATAGACGCCGAGATCGAGAGCCTGCTTGGCGAGCCATTGGTTATTTTCGCCGCCGTTCGGGGGAATCCGAACCATCGGCGTAACAGCGGGCGCAAGCGTGCCGCCTTGCACGATCTGACGACGATTGAGCATGTACTGCATGGCGTCGCGCAATGCCCGCGCGTCCCAGAAATTGTGCTCCATTTCGTAGACCACGCCGTCAAACTTCGCCGTACTCATGGCGACGGCGGTCTCGACCTCGGCTTGGGCGAAAGACGTGAAGGCGGGCTTGCCCTCGTCCCAGGCCCGGATCACGTTGTTAAGGCGCGGCAGCTCAGCCATCTATCTCTCCCCGACACGCACAGGCCCTTCGAACTAGGGCGCCAGAACATAGGAAGCAACCGATAGCACACGCAATTGGAATTTTGGCGGTCGCTCCGTGGTGCCATTGCCCTCCCCGATCGAGTCCGTGAACCAGGATGACAGCCTCGAAATGTCGCTCTGCGCTTCATCCCCCGTCCTCGCAAAATCTTTGTCGATCCCGTTTGACAATCGTGTCGCCCTCCCTACCATTCGCGCGACCATTGCCGGGCGGGCCGGCATCACTGTCACAATGAGCGAGGCGCCATGATCATCGACTGCCACGGTCACTACACGACAGAACCGCAAAAGCTCCATGATTTTCGCAAGAATCAGATTGCCGCCACCAAGGACCCCAAACAGAAGCCGTCGCGCGCCGCTCTCAACATCAGCGATGATGAATTGCGCGCGAGCGTTGAGGGCGCACAGCTCAAGTTCCAGCGCGAGCGCGGCACCAGCCTTACGATTTTCTCACCGCGCGCATCTGGCATGTCGCACCATATCGGCGATGAGGGCGTGAGCCTCGAATGGTCGCAGGTGTCCAACGAACTGATCTACCGCCTGACCGAGCTTTACCCGGACAACTTCATCGGCGTCTGCCAGCTTCCGCAATCGCCTGGAGTAGATCCGAGGAACTGCCTCGGAGAGCTGGAGCGCTGCGTCAACGAATTCGGCTTCGTCGGCTGCAATCTCAATCCCGATCCATCGGGGGGGCATTGGGATGCGCCGCCGATCGGCGATCGGTTCTGGTATCCGCTCTACCAAAAGCTGGTAGAGCTCGACGTTCCGGCCATGATCCATGTCTCGGCCTCATGCAATCCGGCTTTCCACACAACCGGGGCGCACTACATCAACGGCGATACCACCGCCTTCATGCAGCTCATCACGTCGGACCTGTTCAAAGATTTCCCGACGCTGAAATTCATCATTCCGCATGGCGGCGGCGCGGTCCCATATCACTGGGGGCGCTACCGCGGTCTCGCCCAGGATATGAAACGGCCACCCCTCGAGGAGCATCTCCTCCACAATGTCTTCTTCGACACCTGCGTCTACCATCTGCCCGGAATCGAACTGCTCACCAAAGTGATCCCGGCTGACAATATCCTGTTCGCGTCCGAAATGGTCGGCGCCGTGAAGGGCATCGATCCGCGAACCGGTCACTATTACGACGACACCAAGCGCTATATCGATCAGGTGACTTGGCTGACAGCCGAGGACAAGCATAAGATTTTCGAAGGCAACGCCCGCAAGGTGTATAGCCGCCTCGGCAAGCGCTTGGCCGCGAAAGCGTGAGGAGAGGGAGGCGAGTGCGCAGATTTGTAGGGTGGGCAAAGCGAAGCGCGCCCCACCCAGATTGGGTGTCTCGCCGCATGCACGGTCGCATTGGCATGGTGAGCACGCTTCGCTTTACCCACCTTAAATAAATTATGCGGTGATCTCGCGGGCTAATAGTTCTTTGACTCCCGTGTCGGTCAACAACCTCTCAAAATAAGCAATTGTGCGGGCAAGGCCTTCCTTGAGGGGGGTATGCGGCGCCCATGACAGCAACTCCCGGGCTCGCGAAATATCCGGCTGCCGCTGTCGCGGGTCATCATCGGGCAAAGGCCTGTGCACAATGCGGGACCTGGAGCCGATCATCTCGATGATTTTCATCGCAAGCTCCAGAATTGAATATTCCGTTGGATTCCCGATGTTCAGCGGACCTGTTACGGCGTCCTCGGTTGCCATCAGTCTCACTAGGCCATCGATGAGATCGTCGACATAGCAGAACGAACGCGTCTGCGAACCATCGCCATAAATCGTGATATGTCGACCAAGCAGCGCCTGAACGATGAAGTTTGACATGACCCGTCCGTCGTTTGGATGCATGCGCGGTCCGTAAGTATTGAAAATACGCGCGACCTTGATACGTAATCTATGCTGTCGCCAATAGTCGAAGAATAACGTCTCGGCGCAGCGCTTTCCTTCGTCGTAACAGGAGCGCGAACCGATCGGATTGACGTGCCCCCAGTAGTGCTCAGTTTGCGGGTGGACGTGAGGATCGCCGTAGACCTCCGAGGTAGAAGCTTGCAGGATCTTGGCCTTCACGCGTTTTGCAAGGCCAAGCATATTGATGGCGCCGTGAACGTTGGTCTTGGTGGTCTGCACCGGATCGCGCTGATAGTGGATCGGAGAGGCCGGGCAGGCGAGGTTGTAGATCTCATCCACTTCGATATAGAGCGGGAAGGTCACATCATGACGAACCACTTCGAAGTGCTTCTGCGCCAGCAAATGCTCAATATTGGTGCGGGAGCCTGTAAAATAATTGTCGACGCAAATGACGTTTGCTCCCGTTGCTAGTAAGCGCTCGCACAGATGCGAGCCCAGGAATCCAGAACCACCGGTCACTAAAATTCGTCGTTGCAGATGCATGAGTTCTCACCGGTCGTCGGCCGCGGTGTTGCTCCCGGATACGGGGGATATAGTTAACGCCGTTCGAACAGCATCGGCCTCTCCGCCACCTTTGTGAAGCCGCAAGCAGCTAGCCAGCTCGCCTTATCGGCAGCACGGTCGGCGCGATCGCGGCTTCAGTGAACCAGTGCAGATGCTGCGGATCGTGGATGAGGACGATCCGTCGCGCGTAGCCAAGCATTTTCTGGAGGAGATTCTGGCCATGGTGAGTGTCAGCGACCGGCGGTATCCTGCGGCCGCGAACGGCGGCCAAGTTTACCGGCACGCATTGCTCATAGGAATCGGCCAGCACCACGATTAGCTCGGACCTCTGGTCGGGGGGAAGCAAAGAAATCAGCCCGGCCATGTCATATCGGCCGTGTGGAATTTTGAGGTTCGGATGCGCCCACCTTCGCTGCTGGTGGGATGGGTCGGACCGACAACGGTCTGCCGCTCAGAGATGACCAAAGGCGGCATATCGTTCGGTGGCGTATGCGTGGAGTACAGGATCATCCCGGTTCCGACGGTCGCTTCCTTTCGACCGAGCCCGAAAGCTCACATTGTTGATTGGTGCGCGATTTAAGGGCAATTCGCGTTGCTGCTTAACGACAAATGCGGTGCCGGATGAGCCGCCCGGCACTCATATTCGTTGTGGCAACCCGTGAAATGCCCGCGTGTTTTTCGTATTTGCCACACCACGCTTGCCTCTACAACCGTCCGCTGCGACCGAATGGCAATTCTCCGTCATTTCATTTGCGGATTTGGCTATGATGGGGCGCGAGATACCGAAGGAACGGCCATGCTGACAAAGCCCGACAAGGTCAAACTCTTCACGCTGATGGGGAGCTATCCCAACGCGATGGCGCTGAAAGACGGAAGAATCGGCTCCGACGTGTTGGAATTCGACTTCGCCGACGTGAAGGTGTCAAACACCGCCTTCAAGCCCCTGGTGCGCGAAGCAAGGTTCGATCTCGCCGAAGTCGCGATTGTGACGTTTCTGCAGGCGAGGCAATATGGCAAGCCTTATGTGCTGATTCCCGCGACAGTCGTCGGCCGCGGCCAGTTGCACACCATCGCCTACAATCCAGAGCGCGGCCATTTGGGGCTGGGCGATCTCAACGGGAAGACGCTCGGCGTCCGTGCCTATACGCAGACCACGGGCGTATGGGTGCGGGGGATCCTCGCCGAAGACTACGGGGTCGATCTCGACAGCATAAGTTGGGTGACTTTCGAGGAAGGTCATGTGGCCGAATACCGGGACCCGCCCAACGTGCGACGGGCGCCGGGGGGCAAGCAGCTTGTGCAGATGTTGCTCGACGGTGAAATCGACGCCGCCATCGTCGGCGACAAGTTCCCGGATCCGCGGCTGAGGCCGCTCATCCCGAACCCGGAGGTCGCCAACCATGCGTGGTCGCAAAAGCATGGCGGCGTGCCGATCAACCACATGCTGGTGATCCGCGAGCAACTGGCCCAAACGCGACCTGACGTGGTGCGCGAAGTCTATCGCATGTTTCGGGAGGCCAAAGAGGCATCGTTTGCCGAAACCGGCATACCGGAGCTCGATCCCCTTCGCTTTGGCATCGAGCCCAATCGCAGGTCGCTTGAGATCGTCATCGATTTCGCGGTCAGGCAGGGACTCCTGCCGCGCCGTGTTACCGTCGACGAACTCTTCGGCGACACCATGCGAGCGCTTGATTGACCTCTCGCGCCATCACCGGCGATGATATAGCAGCCGCCCTTGTGGTTACCCCGGCGGACTACGAGAGCCCGGAAAAGGTCCAGCACGATTTACCTGTCCGGGTTCGGCGCCCGCCGTGCTCAACCTGAGTGATGAGAAGGGTCGTCCCTGCATGATCGGCTAGGACGACACCTTTCATCGCGAGGATTGCCTTGTCGGTGCCAGGCGCGTTCGCCTACCCTACAACTCGCTGTTCACCACGAGCACAGTATGACGAACGAAGATTTCATGCAGCACGCCGTCGACCTTGCGCGGGAATGCATGCGCGCCAACAAAGGCGGACCATTCGGGGCCGTGATCGTGCGTGATGGCGCCATCGTTGCGGAAGGCTGGAACGAAGTGACATCGACCAACGACCCGACTGCCCACGCCGAAGTCGTCGCCATCCGTCGCGCCTGTGCCCGGCTCGGCACTTTCCAGCTGTCGGACTGCGAGATCTATGCAAGTTGCGAGCCGTGCCCGATGTGTCTCGGCGCCATCTACTGGGCGCGGCTGCGCACGCTCTACTACGCGAACACCCGCGAGGAGGCAGCAGCGATCGGCTTCGACGACGAACTCATCTATCGCGAAATGCCGCTCGTACCCGCCGCCCGCGTCATTCCAGGCGTGAGCTTGCGCATGCCGCAGTCCCAAGCCCTGTTCGCCGAATGGGCCGCCAAGCCTGACAAGATCACGTACTGAGTCCGATTGGGCACGCACCGCATGCCCGCGTTGGTGGCGTGCAGGGGCGACGCTTGTCGTCGCCCCGTTTCGCGGGAACGACGAGGACCCGGCCAGGGCCCCGGCCTGCCGCGCCTGCCATTTGGTCAGGGCACGCCGTGCTCAGACCGGGGTCGCCCCGCCGAATTCCTGGAGCAATCCACCAGCGACTCAACCGCTCAGAACGTCAGAGTCGCGCCGGTCAACCCCGTGCTCTCGACCGTGAAGCCGAACCGCCGAGTGAGTTATCTCACATAGGGGCAATGTGATCGGGGCACGCTCTCCTGCGAAAGTCTCAATTTTCATCCGGCTCGAACGCCTGTTTTGACCACTGACGGAGTTTTATGCCTCAGCCGACGCAAAGAATGCTTGGAGTTGTCCTTTTATATTGCGCGGCGGTATAAAAATACGCTGCTTTACAATTCCTTATGCCGTCGACTGATGCAGTGGGAGGGGGCCGCTGTGGCGATCCAAGAGGAGGCTGCCCGATGCTTAGAAATGCTCAACCACCTATAATACTTCATATTTTAACGAAATGTGACAAAAATACAACAGCGTCATGGCCCAACGCCAAGAACACAAGCTTGGGTAATCATCGTTCGCTTTTACATTGCCTTGATTAAGCGCTCTCGACGTTTCAACTTCGGAGCGCAAAGATTAACAGCGACCTCGTCCTCGATTCGATTTTCCGCGCCGCCCGAATTGCCGTTTCAAGAGGCAAGATGTGCCATTTTCCCGCACTTTCGCTGCTGCGGAATTTCGCGGATCATCTGATAATCTGAAAGTTCGCCTGAGAGGGTATCAGCCGCGCATGCGCCGGCATATTCAATTCATGCGTCGCGGCGCAGTTATTCATCTGAGCGGCGTCGCGCCGCACCTCACGCTTCTGGACTATCTTCGTCTTCATGAAGGCGCGACAGGAACCAAGGAAGGTTGTGGCGAAGGCGATTGTGGGGCCTGCACAGCGGTGCTGCGCCGCCGCGTCGGCGACAGCCTCGTCTATAGCTCCGTGAACGCATGCATCGTACTGGCAGGCCAAGCAGACGGCGCAGATCTGATCACCGTGGAGGATCTTGCGCGTAACGGCAGCCTACATCCGGTTCAGCAGGCGCTGGTCGACTTTCACGGCTCGCAATGCGGTTTCTGCACCCCTGGATTCGTTATGTCGCTGTTCGCGCTGTTCCATGCGCCAGAAGCCTCCTGCCTATCCTCGCTCGGCCGCGATGAAGTGAACCACTGGATTGCAGGAAATCTGTGCCGCTGTACCGGCTATCGGCCCATCGTCGATGCCGGCGTGGCGGCGTGTGCGAGCGGAGCAAAAGATCGATTCGCCGAATGTGACACCGAATCCGCCCGTGCGCTGGCGGCACTTGATGACGGTGCCGACGTGTTCGCCGGCACACCCGAGCGGTTCTTCGCTGCGCCTGCGACGATTGACGCGTTGGCGAACCTCTATGCGGAGCATCCGGACGCCGTGCTGGTTGCCGGTGCGACGGATGTGGGGTTGTGGATCACCAAGCAGTTGCGCGATATTCCGAAGATCATCTGGCTCGGCCGCGTAAACGGCCTTGATGCGATCGAGGACAATGCCGAGCAGGTGACGTTCGGCGCCGCCGTCACCCACACCGCAGCGCAGCCCCATCTTGCCGCGATCGATGTTGACCTCGGCGAGTTGATGCGCCGCTTCGCGGGCAGGCAAGTGCGCAATGTGGGCACGATCGGCGGCAATATCGCAAACGGCTCGCCAATCGGCGATACGCCGCCGGCGCTGATGGCGCTGGGCGCAACCCTGGTCCTCCAGAGCGCCGTGGCCACGCGCACGCTTCCGCTGGAGGATTTCTTCATCTCTCACGGCAGGCAGGACCGAAGACTGGGCGAGTTCGTACGCGCCGTCGTGGTTCCGAAGCTCAAACGGGACGAACGGTTCCGCTGCTACAAGATTTCCAAGCGATTCGATCAGGACATTTCCGCCGTCATGGCTGCGTGCAAGCTGCGCGTGGAGGGGACACGTATTGCCGCGGCGCGCATTGCGTTCGGCGGCATGGCGGCAACGCCGAAGCGAGCCCTGGCGGCCGAAGCTGCACTGTACGGCGTCGATCTCTCTGATCCGCGGGGGCCGGAACTGGCGTGCGAGCGGCTCAGCGCTGATTTCACGCCGATCGCCGATCATCGCGCGAGCGCCGGCTATCGCATGCAGGTTGCCCAGGCGTTGTTGCGCAAGGCTTTTGCCGAAATGGCCGGCGCGCCCTCGCATTCTACCCGTGTGATCGGATGGCGGGAGGAGTTGCATGCGCCGGCTCAGTGATTCTGGGACCGCGAACTCCTCCCCTCCCCCTTGTGGGGAGGGGTCGGGAGTGAGGGTCGGGAGAGACGAAACAGCAGCGCCCCACGGCACGACCCCCCACCTCGACCGTCCCCCGCAAGGGGGGAGGGACCGACGACGGGGCCTTAACTTAGCGCCCGTGGGGGAGCCCGATTACCCCCCTTTGCGCGTAGTTGGCGTTCCGACCCGGCACGACTCCGCGGTCCGCCACGTGGCCGGCAGTGCGCTCTATGTGGATGATCTGCGCGAGCCCACCGGAACGCTGCATATTGCGGTCGGCGGCGCGCCGGCGGCGCGCGGCCGCATCACCCGCATCGACCTCGATCCCGTGAAGCACGCGCCGGGGGTAGTCGCGGTACTGACAGCCGCCGACATCCCGGGCAGGAACGACGTGAGCCCGGTCATGGGCGACGACCCCATGTTTGCGGATGGGACGGTGGAATTTCACGGTCAGGTGGTGTTTGCCGTCGTGGCCGAGAGCCGCGATCTGGCGCGACGCGCCATGCGGCTTGGCAGGATCGAGGTTGCTGCCGAGGCACCGCTGGTGACTGTGGATGATGCGCTCAAGGCCGACTGCCACATCCTGCCGGACTACACTTTCAACAAGGGCGATTGTGCTGCCGGGCTCGCGTCCGCAGCCAAGCACGTCGAGGGCACGTTTCGCATCGGCGGCCAGGAGCATTTCTACCTCGAAGGCCAGGTCTCGCTTGCCATACCGAGCGAGGATGATGTGACCATCCATGCGTCGACCCAGCATCCCAGCGAATTGCAGCACATCGTGGCGCATGTGCTCGGCCTGCCCAATGCGGCCGTGACAGTCGAGGTGCGGCGCATGGGCGGAGCGTTCGGCGGCAAGGAGAGCCAGGCAGCGCAATGGGCCGCCATCGCCGCGCTCGCGGCGCGCATCACCGGGCGGCCTTGCAAGATCCGCCTCGACCGCGACGACGACATGAGGATAACCGGCAAGCGCCACGATTTCCGAGTCAACTATCAGGCCGGTTTCGACGACCACGGCAGGCTCGCCGCGGTCGACATTGTGCTTGCCTCGCGCTGCGGCTATTCGGCAGACCTGTCAGGCCCGATCAACGATCGCGCCATGTTTCACTCAGACAATGCCTATCACCTGCCGGTCGCCCGCATCGTCACCAAGCGGATGAAGACCAATACGGTCTCGAACACCGCGTTCCGCGGGTTCGGTGGGCCGCAGGGGATGCTCGCCATTGAGCGCGTGCTCGACCATGTCGCCTGGACCCTCGGCGTCGATCCGCTCGACCTGCGCAAGCGAAATCTCTACGGCCCTGGCCGCGATATAACGCCCTACGGCATGCAGGTGACCGACAACATCCTGCCGGAGCTGATCGACACGCTGGAGCGCACGAGCGACTACCGCGAGCGCCGAAAATCGATCGCCGCATTCAATCGCACGAGTCGTTTTCTCAAACGCGGCCTCGCGTTGACGCCCGTCAAATTCGGGATTTCCTTCACCACGAGCTTTCTCAACCAGGCCGGCGCGCTCGTTCACGTGTACCAGGACGGATCGGTCCATCTCAATCACGGCGGCACCGAGATGGGCCAGGGGCTGTTTGTAAAGGTTGCACAGGTGGTGGCGGAGGAGTTCGGCATCGACCTCGACATGGTCAGGATTACGCCCACCACCACCGCCAAGGTGCCAAATACCTCGGCGACCGCTGCCTCTTCTGGCTCCGACCTGAACGGCATGGCCGCGCGGGCTGCAGCACGAACCATCAAGATCCGGCTTATCGACTTTGCGTCCGACAAGTGGGCCGTGCCGGCCGACCTCGTTACGTTTCGCGACAACCAGGTGCTTGTCGGTAATCAGTCAATGCCGTTTCCCGATCTGATTAGACAGGCGTATCTGGGTCGTATCTCGCTGTCATCGACCGGGTTCTACCGCACGCCCGATATCCACTGGGATGCCAAGAAAGCGACCGGCCGGCCGTTCTACTACTTCGCCTATGGGGCCGCCTGCAGCGAGGTGTTGATCGACACCTTGACCGGAGAAATGAAGGTGCAGCGCGTCGACATCCTTCACGACGTCGGCCGCTCGCTCAATCCGTCGATCGACATCGGCCAGATCGAGGGCGGCTTCGTGCAGGGCATGGGCTGGCTCACCGCCGAGGAATTGGTGTTCGATGACCAAGGCTGTCTGCTTACCCATGCACCCTCGACCTACAAGATCCCTTGCGCGTCGGACGTGCCGGCTGATTTCCGCGTCGCATTGTACGACGGCGTCAACCGGGAAGACACGATCTACCGGTCGAAGGCGGTAGGCGAGCCGCCACTGATGTTGGCAAGTTCAGTTTTTGCAGCGATTGCGGACGCCATCCATAGCCTCGCGCCGGGCTGCCCGGTGCCGCTCGATGCGCCGGCCACCCCGGAATCGATCTTGCATGCCGTCGGATTAGTGGCGCACCATCAAGAACGCAATGACCCCGGTCTGGCCCACGATTGAACGGTCTCTGGCTGAGCATGGCGCAGCGGTGCTCATCACGCTTGCGGAATCGGCGGGATCGAGCCCACGCGAGGCCGGCGCCCGCATGGTGGTGCGCCCCGACGGCCGGTTTTCGGGCACGATAGGTGGCGGGGCGCTGGAGTGGCTCCTACTCGCCGAAGCCCAACAGATGATGGCCTGCAGCGACAAGACGGCAAGGTTTCGCAGGCTCAGCAAAGCGTTGGGACCCGAACTCGGCCAATGCTGCGGCGGCCGGGTGACGGTGACGCTGGAACGTTTCGAACGGCGTGACCTCGATAATGTCATTGGTCTCGCGGCAGCGGAGCGAGCTGGGCGCATTTTGACGGTGGCGGAGCCGGGCCAGCCTATGCTTCGTTCTCTCGTCACTGGCTCTCACCAAGGGCCGGGTTACGCCAAGCTCCCCGACGGCCGCATTGCCGAGCGGTTCGGTCCAAACACAACGCCGTTCTACCTGTTTGGGGCCGGCCACGTGGGGCGGAGCCTGGTTCTGGCGCTCGCGCCGCTCCCCTTCGCGGTGACGTGGATCGATCCTCGCCCGGCCTCCTTCCCGTCCCATGTGCCGGGCAACGTGACCTGCCACACCGGAGCCGACCCTGTGGACCGGCTCGAAACCGCGCCTGAGGGCGCCTTCGTCGCGATCATGACCCACAGTCATGCCCTCGACCTAGACGTAACGGCAGCGGCTCTGCTGGCCCGACGGTTTGTGTATGTTGGCCTGATCGGCAGCACCACCAAGCGCGCGCGCTTTGCCAGCACGCTGCGCCAGATCGGCCTCGGCGAGGATGACATCGGCCAACTGGTCTGTCCGATCGGCCTCACGGAGATTCGCGATAAGACGCCAGCCGCCATTGCGGCCGCAATCGCGGCGCAGATTCTCATCAGGCGTGACGCAGTCGCGACAGCGACTTCATCCCCGGACAACGCAGCGGTTATCCCTGGCGGTGCCTTTCATGCTTGATGCAACGCCGCCGCATCCCCCGCCCTACCCTCCTCCACCTGCGGGGAAGGCCAGAGAGCGGACGCCGCTGCTGTCGGCGGCGCAGGTCACCAAGTGGTTCGGGTCGTTCGCCGCCAACGACGGCATCGACCTTGATATCTATGAGGGCGAGATCCACGCGCTGCTTGGCGAGAATGGCGCCGGCAAATCGACGCTCGTCAAGATCATCTATGGGCTCCTGCAGCCGACCGGCGGGGAGCTGCGCTTCATGGGCCGCAAAGTCGAGTTCGCCGGCCCGGCGGCGGCGCGCGCGATGGGGATTGCCATGGTGTTCCAGCATTTTTCCCTGTTCGAGAACCTGACCGTCGCCGAGAATGTTGCACTCGGCCTCTCCGGCGGCGAATCGCTCGCCGCCATGACGCGGCGTCTTGCCGATCTC